>Ga0310690_10000268_pt1 | contig 121740 bp, 88 predicted proteins | sample AusTroGonzalo_MG_2_FD_207661 | JGI IMG/M metagenome (GOLD analysis project Ga0310690, IMG submission 207661) | Bovine rumen microbial communities from tropical cattle in Woodstock, Queensland, Australia - Gonzalo_04 (v2) (version 2) | ecosystem: Host-associated > Mammals > Digestive system >...
TGGATGTTGAACTTGGCTTCAGCCACGTTGATGAGTTCATCGTACGCTTCTGCCTTGATCTCCGCCTTGGTCAGCTGCGCCCGCAGTTTCTTCAGTTCGGCCTGGAGTTCACGGACTTCCCGTGGAAGCTTCTCTGTTTCAGCTTCCGGAGAAGGGACGGGGGCTTTCCTTACCACTTTAGCTCGTTTCATGGTTGCTTCTTGCGGGTTCTCTGCCACAAAGTTAGCAATCCATCGCTCAAGTGTGTGCTTACTCAAAGGAAAATGTTTGGCAAGGCGATAAGATGAGTACCCCGTCTGCTTGTACATCTCTACTACTTCATCATAGTACTGGGCCTTCTTGGCTGTGTCATAAATAAACATTGTTAACTCGTGTTTACGAGTCAACTTTTTTCAGGGAAAGACACACCACGTGAAAATACTATCAGAGACACGTCAAAGCAGGATTTTACCCTCAATGTGGGCAAAAAGGCCAAAAGTGTGAACAAAAGTGGGACCGAAAAAGATAACCCGCTCATTTAGAGCGGGTTATTGTGGTGCTGGGAAGAATCGAACTGCCGACACATGGATTTTCAGTCCATTGCTCTACCATCTGAGCTACAGCACCGGTTTGGGACTGCAAATTTAGACAATTATTTTGGACGTACAAATTTTTTTGACGGGTGACGGGCAAAAATCTCAAAAAAGGCTCTCTCCTTCCCGAATGGAATGGTCAATCCTTGCCGCGAAGCGACTCATTTCCTGATCTGATATCCCCACGGATTTAGCAATCTTTTTCCAGTCCTTTGCCACACCCAGTATTTCCCGGATAAGTTCACCTGCGTACCGTCTATCCAACAGGAAATCTTCCGAGGCTTCCAGAAGTTCCTTAAGCGACGCCCGGTTGGACTTTGCCGAAATCATCAGCGTCTGATATTGCGAAAGAGTCGGATTCATATCATATGCCGGAGACAAAATCCAACCCTCTTTGGTCATCAGGAAACCGTGATTTCTGAAATGGTCGTCCTGGTTACCGATAACGATATTATATGCAACCCTTTTGTAGAGTTCAGCAATATATTTGTTCGGATTGACTACGCCGCAATCACCCACCATAGCATCAACGATATCTATGTATCCCTTACCATTTTCAGCATTATCCCCATCGTGCAGGCCCGTTAGCGTCAAAGACGAAGCAAAATGGATTCGCTTGTCCCCTTTTCTGTCAAACCTTTTGGAGAGCAAGGTATGATAGGGCGTAGGCCCAATCCTCAGCAATTTCGTCTCAGCAACATCAATCCCGGCTTTTTTTGCCAGTACACAGGCGAAATGCTCCCAAAGCGAGATATCATAGTTATCCTTAACGGATGGAATCTTCGCAATCCACAATTGTCCGTCTATACTCACATTCGCTTTAGGTCTGGCGCCGCCGAGGGAAGACCCCTGCTTCCATACATTATCGATCCACGTAGTTTCCGGGATGTCCAGACCCTTGCTTTCCGCTTTTTCAATCTCCTGGGCCTCCCGGATGAAAGTATCCAGACTCGCTACGGGCGGGACCTCCTTCCCATCGGAAGATATTCCCACATACTTCCCCATATATCTGAATCTCAAGGCACCCATACGCGTCTTGTCTTCCACATGGACAAGATACCCAAAGTCATCAAACAATCTCGGCACCCGGTTCTCCGCCCTTGCCAGCATATTTTCCCTTTTGTCTATCAGGGCGCGCCCCCATCGGTCAGGCAATGCATCACCCAGGAAAGAAAAAATGTTCCGCTGTGCAGACTGCACACCCGGATAATTGCCCAGATCGGCTGAAACCCGCATCCAGGGGAACGCATTCAGGAATTGTTCGTCATACAGGAACCTGTAGGACGACGCGCCCTTTATGCGTTCATATTGCAATTCGCCGATTTTAACCGCTCCGGAGAGAAAGTCAAAATCCCCAATAACATCAACCGAGTACATCGTTGTATTCGCCTTTTTCTTTGGTTTTCAACAACTTCGCATTCACTAGGACATTTCCGGCAACATCGTCCCGCGCAATCAGAAGCAGGTCCTCATCAAGGCCCAGCCCGTAGAGGATTCTCGCATAAACCCCGATGGAAACCGACGGCGTTCCGCGTTCCGCCCTGATAACGGTCAATTCCGAACATTGCGCCCGCTGGGCGATGGTGGCGATAGAGAGTTTTCTTCTCCTTCGGGCCAGTTTAATCTGCTCCCCCATCGTTTCCAAATTGCCTTTTACCTTTCTCGGAAGAAACAATGCTTTTGTTGCCTTTGCCATATTACTTTATTTTAATGCAGCAAATATAGGGATTTACTTTAATATATTAAAATAATTCTCAAGAAACACAACTGCGCGCAAGTCTCAAAAAAAATAACTATCTTGCAAAGTTTTTAGTAGTATAAATTATGTTGAGAATCGCCATACAATCCAAGGGGCGGCTGAATGAAGAAAGTACCGCCCTGCTGCAGGAACTGGGCATCGAAATCGATGACGCCAAACGCAAGTTCCTATCCCAGTCCGCCAACTTCCCGCTCGAGGTCCTGTACCTGCGCGACGACGACATTCCCCAGGTGGTAGCCGCAGGAACGGCGTCGTTGGGCATCGTCGGGCTGAACGAAGTGGAGGAGAAAGGCCTGAAGGTCAAGATTATAGAGAAACTCGGATTCGGCGGCTGCCGCATATCGCTGGCCATTCCCAAGGCAGAGGCCTACGACGGGCCGCATTGGTTCGAGGGCAAGCGCATCGCCACCTCCTACCCCAACATCCTGAAGCGCTTCCTGGACAAAAACGGGGTGCACGCCAGCATCGAGGTCATTACCGGTTCGGTAGAGGTAGCCCCGGCGGCAGGTATCGCCGATGCGATTTTCGACATCGTCTCTTCCGGCGGCACGCTCGTATCCAACGGGCTGAAGGAGGTGGAGCGCGTATTCGAGTCCGAAGCGGTGCTGATCAGCAGCGGGAAACTCTCCGCAGACGAAGAAAAGCTGCTCGCTGAAATCCTGTTCCGTTTCGAATCGGTCAAGGTCAGCCGCGGCAAGAAATACATCCTGATGAACATCCCGCAAAGCGCTGTGGAAGAGGCGATACGCATTCTTCCGGCGATGCGCTCCCCTACCGTTATGCCGCTGGCGGCCGAAGGTTGGTGCTCGCTGCATTCGGTGGTGAACGCCGCAGACCTCTGGGACAAGATCCGGCAGCTCAAGGCCATCGGCGCGGAAGGCATCCTGGTGCTGGGAGTCGATAAAATCATACCGTAATGCAGAGTTTCCTGAACCCAGCCCGCAAGGAGTGGCCGGAACTTTGCGCCCGTGCCTGCGCCGACGAGAACGAAGCGCTGAAAGCAAGCGTCGGCGCCATTATCGAACGGGTGCGCGAAAGCGGCGACAGCGCCCTGCGCGAGCTTGCCCTGAAAATCGACGGAAGGCTACCGGAGTGCTTCGAAGCGGGCGAAGCTCAATTCGCAGAAGCGGATAAAGCGCTGGACCCCGCACTGAAAAGAGCCATCGCCGATGCGGCGGAAAACATCCGCAAATTCCATGCTGCACAAATGCCCCGGACCATCGAATTGGAGACGGCGCCGGGCGTACGCTGCATCCAGAAGCCGGTTCCGATAGGCAGCGTAGGGCTGTACGTTCCCGGAGGCACCGCTCCCCTCTTCTCGACGGTACTGATGCTCGCATTGCCGGCCAAAATCGCCGGATGCCCGCAAATTATCCTTTGCACCCCGGCGGGAAAAGACGGAAAAATCGCCCCTGCAGTGCTGTATGCAGCCCATTTCTGCGGTGTCGACAGGGTTTTCTGCGTCGGCGGGGCCCAGGCTGTGGCGGCAATGGCATACGGCACCAATACAATTCCGAAGGTGGACAAGATCTTCGGCCCTGGCAACCGCTATGTAACCACCGCGAAGCAGATGCTGGGAGCGTCGGTAGTCGCAATCGATATGCCTGCCGGCCCCTCCGAAGTGATGGTAATCGCCGACGAGCAAGCCAACGCCGCCTTCGTCGCGGCGGACCTGCTGTCCCAGGCGGAGCACGGGCGCGACAGCCAGGTAATGCTGGTAACGGACAGCCAGGCAAAGGCATCGGAAGTTCAATGTGAGGTAGAAAAGCAAATCCAGCAGCTCGGACGCGCGGAACTGGCGCACGGGGCACTCTTGCACAGCAGGGCGGTAATTTTCGATAACGAAGACGACATCGTCGCATTTGCTGACACCTACGCGCCTGAGCACCTGATAGTAAATACGATAGACCCCTGGCGCATCTGCAGGCGCATCACGGCTGCAGGCAGCGTCTTTGTGGGACCCTATACTCCGGAAAGTGCGGGCGATTACGCCTCCGGCACCAACCACACCCTGCCCACAAGCGCCTGGGCCCGCTCCTACAGCGGAGTGAACCTGGAAAGTTTCATGCGGCGTATGACGCTTCAGGAAATCAGCCGCGAGGGGCTCGGCACACTCGGGAAAACAATTGTCACCATGGCGGAAGCCGAAGGCCTGCAGGCCCACGCGAATGCCGTAAAAGTACGCAGCGATGAAGGAAATTGACGCGCTGGTAAGGCCCAACATCCTGGCACTCAGCCCATACTCCACCGCAAGGGACGATTTCAAGGGCAAGGCGGAAGTGTATATCGACGCGAACGAAAGCCCCTTTCCAAGCGGATGGAACCGCTATCCCGATCCGCGGCAAAAGGCGCTGAAAGCCCGCATTTCCGCCATCAAGGGCGTTCCCGCCGAAAGCATTTTCATAGGCAACGGCAGCGACGAAGCGATTGACGTGCTGATGCGCGTATTCTGCACGCCGGGACGCGACGAAGTGGTGTCCATCGCACCGAGTTACGGAATGTACCGCGTGGCGGCAGATATCAACGACCTGCCGCTGACGGAGGTACAGTTGGGCGAAGGCTTCTCCCTGGAGCCCGAGCGGCTGCTTGCCGCCTGCACGGAGCGCACGAAACTGCTGTTCCTCTGCTCACCCAACAACCCCAGCGGCAACGCATTCGCCGTCAGCGACTTACTGCGCATAGCGGAAGCGTTTCGCGGCATTACGGTGGTTGACGAAGCCTACATCGATTTTTCCTCGCAGCCCTCGCTGCTGCCGCAGTTACCGGAGCACCCGCGGCTGGTGGTGCTGCAGACGCTGTCGAAAGCACGCGGAATGGCAGCGCTGCGCGTGGGACTAGCCTTCGCGGCGCCGCGTATCGTGGAACTGATGTCGCGCGTGAAATACCCTTATAATATCAACGCGGCGGCGCAGAAGCTGGCGCTGGAGGCCCTGGAAAGCCCGATTGAGGCACAGGTGAAGACCGTTCTTGAAGAACGGGCACGCCTGGAGCGGGAACTCCCCCGCTTCCCCTTCGTGCGCAAGGTGTGGCCCAGCAACGCGAACTTCCTGCTGGTGCAGGTGGACGACGCAGACGCCACCTACGACCACCTGACGCGGGACGGCATCATCGTCCGCAACCGCAACCGCGTGAAGGGCTGTCAGGGCTGCCTGCGGATTACCGTCGGCCTGCCCGAAGAAAACGACAAACTCCTGAAATCCCTTTCCAAGCTATGAAAAAGGCGATTTTTATTGATAGAGACGGCACCATCATTACCGAACCCGCCGACGAACAGGTAGATTCCCTGGAGAAACTCTCCTTCGTGCCCGGCGCCATCGGCGGGCTGCGCGCCCTGACGGGGCTCGGCTTCGAGCTGGTCATGGTCACCAACCAGGACGGGCTGGGAACGCCCTCGTTCCCGGAGAAGGACTTCCTGCCGCCGCACGAAAAAATGCTCCAGACCCTGGCGGGAGAGGGCGTCGTCTTTGACGACATCCTCATCGACCGCAGTTTCCCGCACGAAAACCTGCCCACGCGCAAGCCGGGCACCGGCATGCTGGGCAAATACCTGGACGGCAGTTACGACCTGGGCGCCAGTTTTGTCATCGGCGACCGGGAGACGGACCTGCAGTTGGCGGCCGCGCTGGGCGCAAAAGGCATCCTCATCGGCGCAGAAAAGGGCTGGAAGGAAGCCGTGGAGCAGATTCGCAGCAGCGAGCGGCACGCTACCGTCGTCCGCAAGACGCGCGAAACCGATATTACCCTGGAACTGGACCTGGACGGCCGCGGCGCCTCGCACATCGACAGCGGCGTCAAGTTCCTGGACCACATGCTGGACCAGCTGGTGCATCACGGCGGTATCTCGCTGAGCCTCAGCTGTAAAGGAGACCTGGAAGTGGACGAGCACCACAGCATCGAGGACATTGCCATCTGCCTGGGCGAAGCGCTGAAGCAGGCCCTGGGCGACAAGCGGGGCATCGAGCGTTACGGCTTCTCCCTGCCGATGGACGAGAGCCGTGCGACGGTGCTGCTGGACTTCGGCGGCCGCGCGGAACTGGTCTGGGACGTCACTTTCACCCGCGAATATGTCGGCGACATGCCCACGGAAATGTTCAAGCACTTTTTCAAGTCGCTTGCCAGCGCCGCCGCCTGCAACCTTTATATTGAGGCCCGCGGCGAGAACAACCACCACATCGCCGAGGCGGTCTTCAAGGCCTTCGCCCGCGCATTGAAGCAAGCGGTGCGGCGCGACATTTTCTCCTACGAACTCCCCAGCAGCAAAGGAACGCTATGACAGTCATCGTTGATTACGACGCGGGCAATATCTGCTCCGTACGGAACGCGCTTTCGCGCCTGGGCTGCGAATATGTCCTGAGCGCCGACCCCGCCACCATCGAAGCCGCCGACCGCATCCTTCTGCCGGGCGTAGGCAATGCCGCCGAAGCGATGCGCAGCCTGCAGGCGAAGGGGCTAGTCCCCGTCATCCGCGGCCTTCGCAAGCCGGTTCTGGGCATTTGCGTGGGGATGCAGTTGATGTGCAGGCACTGCGAAGAAGGCGACGTGGACGGCATCGGCATTTTCGACTGCGACGTGCTGCGCTTCCCTGAAAGCGCGGACGCGAAGGTCCCGCACATGGGCTGGAACGCCATCGGCAACCTGGACGGCAAGCTTTTCAAAGGCCTGAGCGGCGGGACCTATATGTATTTCGTACATTCGTACTACGCAGGACTATGCAGCGATACCGCGGCCACCTGCCGCCACGGCGACACGCTCTTCAGCGCGTCCCTGCGCTATGAAAACTTCTACGGCACGCAGTTCCATCCAGAAAAGAGCGGCGATGCGGGCGCGCAGGTGCTGAAAAACTTCCTCGGCCGATGATCCGTATCCTGCCTGCCATTGACATTATCGACGGGCGCTGCGTGCGCCTGACGCGCGGGGATTATGCGCAGAAGAAGGTCTATGACGCTTCCCCCGTCGATATGGCCGCGCGCTATGCCGACTGCGGAGTCACCCGCATCCACGTGGTGGACCTTGACGGCGCGCGCCTTTCCTCCCCTGCCAACCTCGCGGTGCTGGAGCAAATCGCTTCCCGCGGAGAGGTGGAGACCGAATGGGGCGGCGGAATTGCCGACGAAACGGCGCTGCACAGCGTTTTCGATGCCGGCGCGACGAAAGCGATTATCGGCAGCGTTGCGGCCCTGAAACCTTCGCTCTTTGCGGATTGGCTGGCGCGCTTCGGCACTGACCGACTGATTCTCGGCGCGGACGTACGGGACGGGAAAGTGGCCGTGAAGGGCTGGCAGGAAAGCGCGGGGCTGAGTGCATCGGCGCTGATTGCGGACTTTGAGGGCTTGCAGGAGGTGATTTGCACGGAGATTTCGCGGGATGGGATGCTCGGAGGGCCGGCATTTGACCTGTACAAGGCCTTGCAGACGGAATTTCCTTCTGTGGAATTCACCGCCAGCGGAGGAATTTCCTCGATGGACGACATCCGCGCCCTGGATGCCATGGGCATGCCCCGCGTCATAGTCGGCAAAGCCATTTACGAGAACCGTATCAGCCTTAACGATATCAAGTTATGGTCGCAAAACGCATAATTCCCTGTCTGGACGTCAAGGACGTCGCCGTGGTCAAGGGCATCAATTTCGAGGGCCTGCGCGAGGTGGGCGACGCCGTGGCGATGGGCGTCGAGTACAGCCGCCAGGGCGCGGACGAACTGGTGTACCTGGATATCAGCGCCTCGAAGGAAGCACGCTCCACCTTCACGAAACTGGTGGAACGGATTGCGCTTGGCATCGACATTCCCTTCACCGTAGGCGGCGGCATCGGGTCGCTGGACGACGCGGCGCGCCTGCTGGACAGCGGTGCGGACAAGATTTCCGTGAACAGCGCCGCGGTAGCCCGGCCGGAACTCATCAGCGAGATTGCCGGACGCTACGGCAGCCAGTTCGTGGTCTGCGCCATCGACGCCAAATGCATCGACGGCCGCTGGACGGTCACGACGCACGGGGGCAGCCGCCCTACGGAACGCGAACTCTTTGCCTGGGCCCGCGAGGTCCAGGAGCGCGGCGCCGGGGAAATTCTTTTCACCTCGATGGACCACGATGGCACGCGTGCCGGCTACGCCTGCGAGCAATATGCGCAAATGGCTGAATTCCTGCGGATTCCCGTGATTGCCTCCGGGGGCGCCGGCAGCATCGACGACATTGTCGAAGTTCTGACTACAGGCCGGGCCGACGCCGCATTGGCCGCCAGCATCTTCCATTACGGACAGATTCCCATCCCTACACTGAAAGCAGCCCTGCGTGAGCGCGGAATTCCCGTCCGGCTACTTGGGAGCAAGCTTGTATAGGACTGCAGTGATGATGGCGAAAATAAAATTCGGGAGCCAGAGGGCGATGGCGGGGGGCAGCGTGTCCGTAAATACGAACATCTGGCTGAATTTCAGGAACAGGATATAGGAGAAGCTGAGGGCGATACCGACTGCTATATTGAGGCCTATCCCTCCCCGCTTCTTGCGTGAAGACAGGGACACGCCCATTATCGTAAGGATGAACGCGGAGAAAGGCAGGGCATATCGTGTATGCTTCTCTATCTGAGCGAACATCACATTGGCGTCGCCGCGCATCTTCTGCGTCTCTATAAGTTCGTTGAGCTGCCTGTACGACAGCGCCTCAACCGTTTTCTCGTTGTAGAAGAAATCGTCCAGGGTAAGAGCTATCACAGTGTCCTTCGCCGCTCCGCTGCGCACCCTGTCCCCGAGCCCCGGATGGTATTCGCGCACGAAATACTTCTTCATGTGCCACAGGCGGGCGGTAGTGTCCCAGACTGCGCTCTCGGCGGTAAGTTTCCTGACTATGCGGTTCCCCTCTATTTCCTCCAGCGTCATATTGTACGCAGTATTGTTCCAGGCGCTGAACGAGCTCACATAGACAAAGTTGCCCGGAGCCAGCTGGTAGTGTATATCCCGACGTTTGTAAGTATTGTGCCGTTTGATGTACTTCTGCTCGAACTTCATGCGGTTGGCGTTGGCCTCGGGGATGACAAAGAGGTTGAGCCCGAGGGAAAGCATGGCAATAAGCGCCGCCGACACGAAATAAGGCACCATCATCCGGTGATAGCTCACACCTCCGGACAGGATTGCGATAATTTCTGAATTCGCCGCCATGCGCGATGTGAAGAAGATTACCGTAATGAACACGAACAGGGGCGAGAACATGTTCATGAAGTACGGTATGAAGTTCATGTAATAGTCGAACACGACCGCCTTCAGGGGGGCTTCGTTGGATACGAAATAGTCGATTTTCTCCGATATGTCGAAAATGATGACTATACCTATTATAAGTAAGAGGGCTATGAAGAAGCTGAAAATGAACTTCTTCATTATATAGCGGTCTATCAGTCCGGGGAATGCTTTCATAACCTCTCGCTCAGCCTTTTAACGGTTTCTTCTTTCCAGGAGGCAAAATCTCCGGCCTCTATATGGCTGCGGCTCTCGCGCACAAGGTCGAGGTAAAACGCCAGGTTGTGCTCGCTCGCAATCATGCCCGCCATCATCTCCCCGGCTATGAAAAGGTGCCGCAGGTATGCCTTGCTGTAAGTACTGTCCACGAAAGAGCTGCCAGCGGGGTCGAGAGGTGAAAAGTCGTTCTCCCACTTGGCGTTGCGCATGTTCATTATGCCGTTCCAGGTGAACAGCATGCCGTTGCGCGCATTGCGCGTGGGCATGACGCAATCGAACATATCCACCCCTCTGGCGATTCCTTCAAGTATATTCGCGGGGGTTCCCACTCCCATAAGGTAACGAGCCCGGTTCTCCGGCAACACGGGATGTAACTCCTCTATCACCCGGTACATGGTTTCGGTCGGCTCCCCTACCGCAAGCCCGCCGATGGCAATGCCAACCTCGGAAAACTGCGCTGCGTGCAAAGCGGCTTCGGTCCGGAGGTCAGTGTAGGTGCAGCCCTGCACTATAGGGAAAAAGGTCTGCGCATAGCCGTAGAGCGGCTGAGTCTGCGCAAATTTTTCGGCGTAGCGCTCCAGCCAGCCTTTCGTCAGGTCCAGGCTTTTGCGCGCATAGCTGTGGTCGGCATCGCCGGGACAACATTCGTCGAGCGCCATACAGATATCGGCGCCTATCACGCGCTGCGTATCCACATTGTTTTCAGGGGTAAACAGGTGCTTCGAACCGTCGATATGAGAACTGAAACGGCAGCCTTCGGCGGTGAGCTTGCGAATCGGCGCAAGCGAAAAGACCTGGAATCCGCCGCTGTCGGTGAGTATGGGGCGGTCCCAGCTTTCGAAGCGGTGAAGGCCGCCTGCCTCGCGCAGTATGACGAGCCCGGGGCGAAGGTAAAGGTGATAAGTATTGCCGAGGATGATTTCCGCCCTTATGTCCTCGCGAAGGTCGCGGTGATACACGCCCTTCACGCTGCCGACAGTGCCGACTGGCATGAAAACCGGCGTCTGGATTGCGCCGTGATCGGTTTCAATCACGCCCCTGCGGGCCGCGCAATGCGGATCTTTGGACAAAAGCGAAAATTTCATCCTCCAAATATAGCGAATTCCCGCGAAAAACTTGTATTTTTGTGGATACAACAAATAACGAATCTTTTTGCCATGAACAAATCCAACATCAGCCTCCGCCTGATTCTGATGAACGTGCTGGAGTTCGCCGCCTGGGGCGCATACCTCACTTCGATGGGCAATTTCCTTGCCCAAAGCGGCTTCGGACCGCAGATATGGCTATTTTTCGCAACCCAGGGCTTCGTGTCGATTTTCATGCCCGCACTGATGGGTATCGTCGCGGACAAGTGGATTCCCGCGCAGAAAGTCCTTTCGCTCTGCCAGGGGCTGGCGGGTGCGTTCATGCTGGCGGCCGGATGGTATGCGATGAGCAGCGGCTCCGCCATACAGTTCGGAACCTTCTTCGGACTCTATGCGGTCAGCGTTGCATTCTACATGCCCACTATCGCCATTTCCAATGCCGTGGCATATAGCGCGCTGGAGAAGGCAGGCAAGGACCCTGTGAGGGCATTTCCGCCCATCCGTGTGTTCGGAACCGTGGGGTTCATCGCCACTATGATCTTCGTGAATTACATGCGGGGCAGCGACGGAGTGCAGTTCCAGGAAACCTATAATCAGTTCTTCGTCTCCGGCATCCTGAGCCTTGCGCTCTGCGCCTATGCCCTTACCCTGCCCGACTGCCCCTGCAAACCGAAGTCCGAAGGCTCGCAGTCCTTTGCCGACGTGACGGGCCTCAGCGCCTTCAAGCTGTTCAAGGACAGCCAGTTTGCGATTTTCTTCATCTTCTCCATGCTGCTGGGGGCGTCGCTGCAGATTACCAACGGTTACGCCAACACCTTCATCACTTCCTTCAAGGGCAATCCACTTTATGAGCAGACCTGGGGCGCCAATAACGCCAATGCGCTGATTTCCCTTAGCCAGGTGTCCGAGACCCTCTGCATCCTGCTGATCCCCTTCTTCATGAAGAAGTTCGGGATCAAGAAGGTGATGCTCATCGCCATGTTCGCCTGGGTGTTCAGGTTCGGCTTATTCGGCGCCGGCAACCCTGGAAGCGGACTGTGGATGTTCGTGCTTAGCTGCCTCGTCTACGGAGTGGCCTTTGACTTCTTCAACATCTCAGGATCGCTCTTCGTAAACGAGAATACAGACAAGGGCATACGCTCCTCGGCGCAGGGACTCTTCATGCTGATGACCAACGGACTGGGGGCGTCGATTGGCACCTGGGCGGCCGGAAAGGTGGTCAACCACTTTGTCTACAACGCCGCGGAGCCTTCCTGGAGTACGGCCTGGTACATCTTTGCCGGATATTCCCTGGTGGTCGGCATACTCTTTGCCATCCTTTTCAAGGACCCGCAGAAAGCGTAAAGAATTACATATCCCTCATTTATCCGGCACCCCGTATTCCTGCGGGGTGCTTTTTTGCGCTTAGGCGGAAGAGACGCAAAACATTGAGGAATAGCTATAATATATATAAATAGGAATACGGACTTTTGCGCCATGCAACTTAAGTACGTAGAACCTGAACTGTCATACCGCAGCCTCCTGATGGGAGGGCTGCTTGCCGCATCCGAATACAAGGGCGAGGATGTAACCATAGAGGATTACTCCTTTGATGATTTGTTCGACTAAACCTTTCCGGACCATGAAAAATTCAAGCCTGTTTGCACTGATTGCGCTGGCCCTTCTGTCCCTGGCCTGCGTAAAGGAGGAGAATGAGACCGTACCCGAAAATCCGGACGGCACAAGTACTATAACATTTACGGCGGAAGAGCCGAGCAGGACCACCATAGACTCCAACGACGAGAAAGTGTCCTGGGTCAAGAACGACGAGGTGAAGTTCATCTGGTCCGGAGGCAGCACGACCGCCAGGGCCTCGAAGTCCGGCTCCAGCACCACCTTCACCGTTACCATTGACAACGGCCTTGACGAGATTTACGCCGTCTATCCGGCATCGGCTTGCGGGACATTTGACGGCAGTTCCGTGAACCTGCTCTTCGGCAACGCCCTGACGGACGGCAGTTTCGGAGCGAACGGCATATGCGTTGCAAAGGCCACCAGGAGCGGCAGCAGCTGGAACACCACCCTCCATTTCAAGAACGCCGCCTGCCTGATGAAGGTGGGAGTTACGGATGCCGACATCACGAGAGTGCAGGTGCAGGCCGTAGGCAGCGAAGCCATTGCCGGCACCCTCCCAGTGAGCATCAACGGCAGCGGGAATCTTGTGACCGGCGTGGCAAGCTCAACTTCCTCCATCGTCAACATGACAGTTTCCGGTACCGGGAATTATTACATTCCAGTATTTCCCGGCGTTACCCTGAGCGACGGCTTCCGTATTAATCTCTTCAAGGGCGAGGTCCAGCAGGTCCCTTTCTTCTATAACGGCTCATTTACCACCACCGTGGGGAACGTTATCGGGCTGTCGGACATCGAGTCGCGCGCCGGGAACTATTATGTAACTCCCTTGGGCGCCGGCACCAAGACCGGCCAGAGCTGGACCAACGCCATGGACAAGAGCCAGTTCAAGACTTTTATAGAGACGAGTGGCAATTATTTCCTGGTCCGTGACGCGGTCTTCCACCTCTCCGCGGATGATTTCACATTCGGGGATTACCTGCAGCCGGATTTCACCGACCGCGGCGAGGTAGCCTTTACAATAGAAGGTGCAATTTCCGGATCCGACACCACCAGTTTCATCGGCGGGACCGGGAGCAAAGCCGGAACGCTCTGGCCAAAGGCGAATGCCACAGTAACCGTGAAAAATGTAAAGTTCACCGGGACGGACGGCAATTCCAACTATGCAGCAATCCGTATCAACACGGGCTCCGCAACCTTGAAGCTGGACCATTGCGTTTTTTGTAATAACCAGACGGCCGGCAATGCCGGTTCCATTGCAATGTTCAACGGGACCCTCGATATACAGGATTGCATGTTCCGCAACAATAGCGGATCCTTTGGTCCCGCTGTCTATGCGGAGCACGGCTCCGTTACTATAGGCGGTACCACTTTCAAATATAATGTGGCTACCAGCGGCACTTCAAACAAAGGAGGCGGCGCAATCTGCATTAAGAGCAAGGGTATTTCTATAGGAATAGAGAATTGTCAATTCCTTTATAATCAAACCTCTACAGGCAACGGATGCGGCGGAGCCATTGCGGCATACCCGGATGACAGCAACCCCGATGACGTAGAAATGACTATCAGCGGGAGCGCTTTTACCGGGAATTATGCACACGGCTGGGGCGGAGCCATCCTGTTCAAAACCAGCGGAAGCCTGTCTGTAAGCGACAACACCAGTTTTACCAACAATTATGCCGGAGGTGATTCGGGTGCAGTAAACCTGGATGTCGGGGATTTCTCTTTCGAGGACGTGAGCTTCAGCGGCAATCATGCCGACGGTGACCACGGCGGAGTAATGTGGGTGGATACAGGCACATATGAATTCACCAACTGCGAATTCAACGGGAACTACACCGTGAAATCCGGTGGAGTTATCTATATTCACGATGACGGAGAATTCACATTTACCGGCTGTGAATTCAAAAATAACCACGCGAATCAGGGCGGTGGCGCGGTCAGTATTGTCGACGGCGACGCCACAGTGTCTTTTAGCGGAGGGAAATTCCAGGGAAATTATGCCGTGGGCACCTCATCCGACGAAATTGCTTCCGGTGCCGCAATATATGCCTCCGGGACAAATGTCAGCTTCGATTGCACAAATGTTGAATTTTCAAGCAATTACAATTCTATAGGAACAAATACGGACATAGGCGGCATCATCCGCGTCAAGGATTCGGGAGGGCTGGCCCGCTTTGACGGCTGCATTTTTGACGGGAACTATTCATATTTGAGCAGCAGTGCCAATTACGCTCCGGCGATTGTAAGGATAGACGCAAACTCTGCGGTTACTCCAACTTTCTATTTCAATGCCTGTGAATTCAAAAACAACAGTTCAGGTGTCTACAACACCAAGACCGGAGGAAAATACGGAATGCTCTTTGCCTTAAATTATGGAGCGACGCTGGCATTCAACAATTGCTCATTCCACGATAATTACGGCCAGCGCAACACTGGGCCTCTTGACTGGATATCTGTTGCCAACGGCTCTGCGACATTGATTATGGCAAACAGCACTATAGTTGGTGACCCTAAGCGAAATGCCAGCACGGCACCTTCCTCCGGCAATCCATGGTCCCTGCTCTATTTTGACAACAACCCGAATATCTATCTGATAAACAACATTATCGCAACAACAACATCAGGGTCTTATTATTCCATAAAAAGCAATTCGAGTACGACTATCAATAACTCCTATTACAACAAGACCTCCCCCGTTTCAGGGACAGTCAACTGGGGTACGGACTCCGGCTCCGGGCACGACTATTATACCAGTAGCTTCAGCAGCTGGGACGGCGCTTATATATGGAACGGCACCATGACCGGCACCAACAGCGGCAGCAAGGCCGGAAGGGGCAACGTGGGCACCCAGATCAGTAATGCCAGCTCAGACTTCTACGACTGGCTGAAAACAGTCGGGGCCCTTGATTCTGACGGGAAACCGGCAAAAGACATCGCAGGACGCAGTGTCCCTACTCCGATGGCGCCTGGCTGCTACCAGCCATAATGTATAAATGATTTGGCGGAAAAGACGCAAATAAATAAAGAATCGTCGCAATTATTGCGGGCAGCAATAAAGATATTTGCTCCGTAGAAATATAAACTAAACAACACGATATGCGAAACATGAATGACAAGACAGCACCTCTGGGGTACATCCCTCCCCAGGCCATTTCAATTGGCTTTTCGTCTAAATGTGCACTTTCGGCATCGAATTTTGACGCCGTGCACGAGCAGTATGACTCAATAGACATGTTTGAAGATTAAAATTCCAGATTATGAAGAAGATATTTGCAATGATTGCACTGGCGGCGGCCGCAGCGGCCTGCGTCAAGGAGCAGGAACAGGAGCTCGTACCGGTGGATCCGGAGAATCCCAATCTTATCGTATTCACAGCCGGAGCGCCCAGCAGGACGGCAATAGACGCCAGCGACAGGAATGTCACCTGGGTTGCCGGGGACGAAGTGAAGTTCGTTTGGGCAAGCGGTTCAGCCACTGCATCGGCATCGGCATCCGGGGCCAGCACCAGTTTCTCGGTCGAGGTTGGCGCGGACATCGATGAACTCTACGCCGTTTATCCGGCCAGCGTCTGCGGAGCCTATGAAGAGGGCAAGGTAAACGTACATTTCAACGGCTCCCGCACGAGCGGTGCCTTTGCGGCGAATGACATCTGTGTGGCCAGGGCTGTCAAGACCGGCGACACCTGGGGCACCAGCCTGACTTTCAAGAACGTGGCCTGCCTTTTCAAGGTTAGCGTCACTGACAGCGACATTACCAAGCTCAAGATAACCTCGAATGGAGAGGAAGCTATCTCCGGATTGCTGCCCGTCGGCATCAACAACAGCGGCATAGTCACTTTCGGTGAGGCATCAAGTACAGGAACAAGCGTCAATATGGAAGTCGACGGCCCCGGAGACTACTATATCCCCGTTATGCCGGACGTTGCTATGAGCGACGGCTTCCGAATCAGCCGTTTTGCGGGAGAAGACCAGCTTACTCCGTTCCTCTACAACGGTTCCTTTACTACCTCCCGCGGGGATATTTACAAATTCCCGGATATTGATTCCCACGCAGGCCATTACTACGTTACCCCTTCCGGCGCCGGCACCAAGACCGGACAGAACTGGAACAATGCCATGGACGCGGACCAGTTCAAGACGTATATCGAGACTAATGACAACTACTTCATTCTCCGCGGGGCAGTATTCCACCTCTCGGCAGCGGAATTTACTTTCGGAGATTACCTGATGCCTGATTTCTCCGGACACAGCGAGACTGCATTCACTATTGAAGGAACAAGGTCTGGAAGCGATATTACTACCTTTATTGGTGGCAGCGGTGACCCTGCCGGTATGCTCTGGCCCAAGACGAGTTCAAATGTAACCGTAAAGAACGTAAAATTCACCGGCACCAACGGTAAATCCAACCGTGCGGCTATCCGTGTCAACAGCACCGGCGTGAAACTCCAGTTGGAGGATTGTATTTTCGAGAATAATGCCACGTCCGGTCAAAGTGCGGCCGTCAATCTTATCAAGGGAATTGTAACCATCACTGACTGCGAGTTCACAGGCAATAGCGCCTCCAAAGGAGCAGCCCTTCACGTGGAAGGGGCTACAGTGACCGTCAGCGGATGTACGTTCGCTGACAATTCCGGCGAGGGCAACGCCCTGCACCTTACAAATACAGCCGCAGTGGTTACCATGGAAGATTGCGATATTTCCGGCGGAAATAAGTGTACCGTCTATGGTGAAAATGCAAATACCGTCTCTTTCTCCAGGGTTAATTTCCACGATAATCATGCAGATGATGACAGTGGTGCTGCAGCCTGGCTTGAAGGGGCAGGGACCTACACCTTCACTGATTGCGATTTTGTCGACAACGCTGCCGACTGGAGAGCCGGAGCCATAGGAATTAATTCCGCCGACGTACAGGTATCGTTCACCGGAGGCAAATTCCAGGGAAATCACAGTGATGGAAATGGAAATTATGACGGTGGCGCAATATGTGTTGCCAAGGGTTCAGTTGACTGTACCGATGTACTCTTTAAGGAGAACTACAGTTTCGTCGGAGGTGATACTAACGCCGGTGGCATTATCAGATTGACTTCCAGCGGAGACTGTGCCCGCTTCAACAACTGCGTGTTTGACAACAACTGGTCTTGCCGTAATAAAAGTAGCAACGCCAGCTGCGCTGCCATCATCAACTGCCGTAACGGAGGTACTAAATTCTACTTCAATGCATGCGAGTTCAAGAACAACTCTTCCGGACGTGGGTACAGTTCAGACAACCAGCAGGGTGGCAAGAGCGGACAGGTTATGGCTGTGTGGGCCGGTGCCACGATAGCGATGAACAATTGCTCTATGCACGATAATTATGCTTCGCGTAATGTGGATGATGGAAGTATTTATTGGATTTGTATGGGTAATGCCAGCAGCAAACTCATTCTGTCCAACAGCAGCATTATCGGTGACCAGATAAGGCGTCCTGATGATGCAGATATATTAAAGAGCAAAAATGGAGTTATCAGGTTTGATGCGGATTGTTACATTCATTTAATCAACAGCATCATCTGCTCGAAGTACTCCGACGGTAAATCTGTCGGCTGCAAAGCAACGTACAATGTTCCCGCTTATTACTGCAAGGTCTCTCCGGGTCTTGACGGCGATACCAACTGGACCAATACTACCGGTTTCGGCGATGATTACTGGGCCGACAGCAGCTGCTTCGGTGGCTGGACCTCCCCCTACACCTGGAACGGCACAATGACCGGTACCAACAGCGGCATGAAGGCTGCCACGGCCGATGTCAATACCGAGATCCAGAACGCGGACTCCGACTTCTATGACTGGCTCAACAGCATCGGAGCCCTGGGCAAGGATATCAACGGCAACAGCCGCGGCGCCACCTCATGGCCCGGCTGCTACCAGAACTAATCGGATATACATAGCTCATTTGACGAGCGGTCCCGCCCCCAGGCCGGACCGCTCATTTTATTGCCCGTTTTCTTGTGCTTTTCAATCTACTTTATTAAGTTTGCAGAAAAGAACCACGTGCACACGATATGACCACAATCCTTTCCATCTTCCTTCAGGTAGCGCTGTGGGCCATATCCCAACGCCCGAACCTGGCGGCGGGAAGCCTTTGCGGATATTACCCGCAAGACACGCTTACAAGCCCTGCTCCGCGGGGATATGAGCCTTTCTATATCAGCCATATCGCCCGGCACGGAAGCCGGTATCTCAGCAATAAGGATTCCATAACGTTCAGGGTGGCGGACACCCTTGCGCTCCTTTCGGGCCAGGGTATGCTCACACAGGACGGGCTCTCCCTATTGGAGGACATCCGGATGCTGCGCGGGATGTCTAAAGGCCACTACGGGCTGCTCACGGAGCTGGGGGCCCTGGAGCACCGGCAGATATGCGACAGGATGTATCGCCATTATAAAGAGGTATTCTCCTCTGATGACCGGAAGGGGATATACGCCGTCTCAACCCACACCAAACGGGTCCGGAAAAGCATGGAAGCCTTTACGGATGAACTTCTCCTGCATGCACCTGCCCTGGAAATCGACAAGACCGTCTTTCACCAGGATGACTATCCGGAAAACCGTGGCGTATACGGCAATCATATGGACCGTGAAGAGCAGGACCGGGCAAAGGCCCAGGAAAAGTCTTTTTCTTCTACCGTGAAAATACTCCGTCGCGGCTATAACCTGAAAGCATTTACTAACCGTATTTTCAGCGATCCGTCAGCCGTTTCGCCGGCCCGGTCCAAATACATTGCAAACGCCTGCTTCAGATGCATGATGACCGGTTGCCTCACCGAACCGTCCACCATGCCGGCAATGGACAAGTACTTTACCGCCGGGGAACTTTATTACCTGTGGCTGAGCCGTTCGATGAAATGGGCGCGCTATCTCAACTATCCTGATTACCGGGACCCCTTTACTGCAAAGCGCGGCGGCGGAATCCTGATGCAGATAATCCGGGATGCCGATGAAGCGATTGAGCCGCAGTCCCACATAGCTGCATCCCTGAGGTTCACCCATGACAGCTATATGATGCCGCTTATGGCAGCCATCCCCCTGGAAGGTACGGTACTGGACTGTCCTGATACTGAAATAGCAGAACAGTTCCAGGACTACAACTTCATCTATCCTGCCTGTAATGTACAGCTGGTATTCTACCGGAAGCACGGCGGCAGGAAGATTCTTGTCAAGGTCCTCAGGAATGAGAAGGAAACACTGATTCACGGCCTTGAGCCGGCCTCCGGCTGCTACTACGACTGGGAACGGGTAAAAGCCTTCTGGCGGAATCGTTACAATGATTGACGGAATCGGCATAATAAACAACGGGATTGCGGCGTATTTTTGCCTGTACTATGAAAAAAGCCGCTCTCATACTGACCCTGCTGGCCTTGATACCAAAAGTATCTTTTGCACAGGCCGGCGCTGACGAACTACTGGTAGGGACCTTCAACGTCCGTTTCCTGGACGATAACAGGCCGGATTACGACTACAAGTTCGGCGGACAGCCGTGGAGAGTGCGGCGCAGTGCCGTCAAGGCATTCTTCGAGCAGAATCCCATAGACATAATCGGCCTCCAGGAAGTGAGGAGGACGCAGGCGGCAGACCTGGAAGAGGATTTCGGGAAGGATTGGTTCATCTACTGCCCCGGGCGCCTGAGCGGCGGAAAAATGCTGCGCACTTCCGACGAATCCACCGGCCTGATGTTCCGCAAATCCCGGTTCAAGCTGCTGGGACACGGATGCTTCTGGCTCAGCGAAACACCTGGAGATACAGCCTCCGTCAGGACCGGGCAACGGAGCCCCATCATCACCTCCTGGGCCCATCTTGAAGATACGAAGGGAAGGAAAAGCTGGTTTTTCTCCGCCCATATCAGCTGGTCGGTATCTGAGAATCCGGAACTTCCCGACCAGGAAGTTGAGACCCTGCTGACGCAGATGGAACAGCTTACAGGCCTGAAAAGGGCTGAATTCAAGTCTGCACCCGTATTCCTTGTCGGAGACCTTAACAACTCGCCGGAAGAACCCGCCATTAAGACGCTGGCCGGCCGCTTCAATGACGCCAGGACAAGCTGCCCGGAGACGGAATCCACCTCCCGGAAGACCTTCCACTTCTGGGGGAAGGAGAAATCTGCCGGAATCATAGACTATATCTTCTTCGGCTGCGGGAAGCCGAAGGAATACATCGTGGACAACGCTTCCTATGACCCGGAAGTGAGCTATATCTCAGACCATTATCCTGTGTTGCTGCGGCTTACCCTGCCTCCGGAAAAATACTGCCTTACACCCAAAGCCCCTGCGAAGCCGCGCTATAACGGCCCGGCGGTACTGGGGGCAAGGCCCGGACATCCGATATATTTCCGCCTTCCCTTCTCTGGAGAGAGACCGATGAGCTTCAAGGCCTCTCATCTGCCGAAGGGCCTGACCCTGGACCGTGAGAAAGGCGTAGTGAGCGGTTCTGTCGCCAGGGCTGGAGAATACCCCATCCTCTGGAAGGCGCGGAACAAGGCAGGACGCGGAGAAGGACGGATGCTGCTCAAGGTGGGCGACACCCTCGCCCTCACTCCCCCGATGGGCTGGAACAGCTGGAATTGCTGGGGTCTCGAAGTCTCCCAGGAGAAGGTTTACGAATCAGCAAAGGCTCTGATTGCCAGCGGACTGGCAGATTACGGCTATAGTTACATCAACATCGATGACGCATGGCAGGCGCCCTCCCGTGGCGAAGACGGCACCCTGCTCCCCAACGAGCGTTTCCCGGACATAGCTTCCCTCGGCGACTATCTCCACTCCAATGGCCTGAAACTCGGCATTTATTCATCTCCTGGCGACCGCACCTGCGGCGGCTATCTGGGTTCGCTGGGATTCGAGGCGAAAGATGCTGCTACCTGGGCATCCTGGGGCGTAGATTACATCAAGTACGACCTCTGCGGGTACCGTTCCCTCCTGAAGACACTTCCAAAGGTTGGCCGGGAAGAGCATATGAAGCCCTATCTGCTGATGAAAGATGCGCTGGCAGGCCTGTCCAGGGATATAGTTTATTCCATCTGCCAATATGGTCATGAGGATGTATGGACCTGGGGCGAGGAAGCCGGAGGCAACCTCTGGAGGACTACTGGCGACCTGACCGACAAATGGGAGAGAGTGGTACGCATCGGCTTTGTCAAGCAGCGTCCGGCAGTAGGCTATTCCGGCCCCGGCCATTGGAACGACCCGGATATGCTGGTTGTCGGGAAAGTAGGCTGGGGCGAAGGGCTCCGGGACACCCGCCTTACCTCGGATGAACAGTATTCGCACGTATCGCTCTGGGCGCTGCTGGCAGCCCCGCTGATGATTGGAGGAGACCTCTCCTGTATCGACGAATTCACGCTTAACCTGCTGTGCAACAATGAAGTCATAGCGGTAGACCAGGATCCGCTCGGGAAGCAGGCAAGTCTTCTCTGGGAAGATGAGGGTATGCAGGTCTGGGGCCGTCCCTTGAGTGATGGAAGCCGCGCCGCGGGCATATTCAACATGAGCGACAGTGCGGTGGAGGTCAATGTCGCGGAAAAGCTTGCAGAGGCGGGATGGACCGGCGTCAAACGCTGCCGTGACCTGTGGCGGCAGGCGGAATGCCCGGAGGCTGTTCAGATTCCGTCGCACGGCGTGCTCCTGATAAAAACCGGCACAAGATGAAAAAGGCCCTGCTCATTGCGTTCCTGCTGCTGTCCGTACGCGGACTTTGCGCTGCCGACTTGGCAGTGTTCAGGCTGGACCTGTCTGGCGGACTTAGCGACAACTGCGTCAACGACATACTGATGGATTCCCGCCACTTCCTGTGGATGGGGACCAACGCCGGCCTGGATTTTTACGACGGGAACAATATCGTCCAGGTCCCCTTCCCCGATGCCGACAGGTCAAAGCAGCTTGTCATTTTCTCCCTGTCTGAAGATCCGTCCGGAACGGTATGGGCGGGGACATCCGACGGCCTGTTCCGCCTGGGGAATGAACGTATCCAGATGGAGCGCTTTGATTGTCAGTCACTGAACGGACTCAGCATCAGGCAGATGTGCTGCAGCAGGGAAGGCATACTGTGGATTGCCGACAAACGAAGCAACGTAGTAAAAGTCAATACAGCAAACGGCAAATGGGAAGAAGTCCCCGTCCGTTGCAAATCCGTATGCATGGACCGCGACGGGCATATCTACGCCATCAGCAATGACGACCACCTCCTGCTCTCGGCCGACGGAGTTGCTGATCCGGTAACGGTAGACGCCGGCCTGGACGCCTCACTCTACGGGCTGAAGATTTACCGCATAGCCAGCGCCGGCCCCTTCCTTTTCCTCGCCGCAGAAAACGACCGCACCTATGCCCTGGACCTGCGGTCAAGGAAAATCAGTCACCTTCCCTCGCTGAAGCGTATGCGGGATGGAATCAGCCATTCATCCGGTGACTTCTGGCTGGCTGCCAGGGACGGCATACACGTGCTTGACAGCAGCCTTACGCCAAAAAAACTTATACGTCCATTCCACGACAATTCCTTCCGCTGCATCACGGAGGACGGCCGGGGAACGGTATGGGCCGGGACCCTCTTCGAGGGAATGGCCCAGATTTCCCCGGACCGCCTTTACCTTCGCGGCTATTCGAGCGATTTTGCCGGCGGCAGCTTCAAGGCACGCGATTTTGCCGAGGACATGCGTGGACGCATATGGGTAGGTACCGACACACGGGGATTGCTGTGTCTGGACCCGGAAAGCGGCAACGAACGGACATCGCAAAACTATTTTGCCGGAAAGAATATAACGGGACTCTTTGCTGAAGGCAACAGCCTGTGGGTCGGGACCATCGATACCGAGCTTCCGGTCATGCGGCTGGATACCGAAAGCGGGGCTGTCACCCGCTTTCCCGGAGCCGGCACCTCTGCATACTCGTTCTGCCGAGACACGACCGGACGGCTGTGGGTTGGGGGGAAAGACGGATTTACCGTAGGTGTGGAAAAGCCGGATGGCAGCTTCGGGCGGGAGATCTTCATTCCCAGCGCCCAGATAAGCCGGATTATCCTTGCCTCTGACGGATCTGTATGGACAGCCAGCATCAGCGGACAGGTATTCCATTACAGCGCTTCTTCCTTCAACACCTATAACATTCCGGTTTCAAATATCCTGTCGGATATCGCCGAAGACGGAAAAGGGCGGATTTACGCCAGTTCGGAAGGCGGCGGCCTGTGGGTATACGATCCGTCGCAGGATAAATTCCAGCCCTGCCCGGGCCCCGAGTCCCGCCTGCTGAAGATTGCAGGCGAGAAGGACAGTCCCCTGCTCTGGATTACCGGAGCGCACGGGATACATATACTTAACCCCGACGAAGGCCGTCCGCTTCCCCTGATTTCAAGGGAGATCCTGGGCATAGACAGTTTCAACTATTCCTCGAATTACATAAGCAACGACGGCACGCTGTATGCCGGCACCTCCGACGGGTTCATATCGTTCTCAGCAAGGAAACTAAGCCGCGACAGCCTTGCAGGCGCCCCGGTAATATCGTCGCTGCACATACTCTCTTCATCCGGCAGGGCTGACGGGAAACGCTACCTGTATCCAAAAGAGCTGAACATAGGCCGGAAGCCCCGTTCATTCGAGGTCAATGCTGCGATGCTGGATTACACCCGGTTCCCGGGCGCAGGACTGTTCTGGAAAATCGAGGGTTACAACGACTGGACCCCGGTCAAGGACGGAACCTTTACGGTCTACGATATACCTTCGGGGAAATGGACGCTCCGCCTCAAGGCCCTTGCATTACGCGGGGAAGAAAGCCCGGAAACGACAATGGAGCTGCGGGCCCAGCCTCCCCTGCTGCTCAGTCCCGTGGCCGGATTACTGTATTTCATACTTTTCCTCGTGATAATCGCTACCATAGCCGGCATTTCGGACCGCAGGGGTAAGGCGAAAGCGGAAATCGAGCACGAGCGCAAGCTCATTGCATCCAAGATGGAATTCCTGACCTCTATCGCACACGAAATACGCACCCCGCTTTCACTGGTGCAGATTCCGCTGGAAGCGCTTATACGCAAGTTCGCATCGTCCCCGGACGCCACCGTGCAGGAGAATCTGGACATTATGCGGCGGAATTCGCTGAAACTGACGGTCCTGATTAACGAACTGCTCGATTTCCGGAAACTTTCCGACTCCTCCTTCCAGATCCATCCCGAATTCCTGGATATCCGCAATGTCCTGAAAGATGCCCAGCGCCGTTTCCTGCCCATGTTCACCCAGGAAGGGAAAGTCCTGTCAATCAGCATGCCGGACAATCCTGTATATTGCGAGACCGACGTGCGCGTCATAGGCCGTATCTGCGACAACCTGCTTTCCAATGCACTCAAGTATTCAAGGAAGAAAACGTCAATAAGCCTGACTATTTCAGGAAATGATGCCGTAACCTGTGTGGAGAACGACGGCAAGGTCTTGCCGGAAGATGTCAGGGAATTGATTTTCAAGCCGTTCTATCGTTACGAAGATAACGATTCCGCATCGGCGGAAGGAACGGGACTGGGATTGTCCACGAGCCGGCAGTTTGCATCGCTGCTAGGCGGCTCGCTAACGATGGATGACGACCTGAAGGTAAACCGCTTCATTTTCACGATTCCGGTCACGGCCAATGCATCGTCGGCTACGGCCCCGCCGGTCGTGGAGACCAAGGACAAATCGGTAATGGTAGTCGAGGACGACAAGGACATGGCCCGTGTCATAGGCGACATACTAAGCGATGAGTACGGAATCATCTATGCTTCCAACGGCCGGCAGGCGCTCGAAAAAATCGATGCCGGAGCATCCCCGTCGCTGATAGTGTCCGACATCATAATGCCGGAGATGGACGGAATCGCCCTGACCAAGGCCCTCAAGAGCAATCTTGCGACAAGCCATATCCCGGTAATACTGCTCTCGGCCGAAGTACCTGACACCTTTATGCAGGAAAGCCTGGAGGGCGGCGCTGACGCCTATCTTGAAAAACCGTTCTCCCCGAAGAAGCTGCGCTCTACCGTAGACAACCTTATAGAGAACCGCCGGAGAATATACGATTTCTATATTTCTTCGCTCCCCTCCAGCGGGGAACTGCCCACCGGACGCGTTTCCGCCATCGAGCAGAAATTCCTGCGCGGGATCCAGGAATATGTCTCGACCAACCTGCACCGGAACATCACTATCGACGACCTTGCCGAAGTGGTCTGCCTCTCCCCTTCCTCACTTTATAAGAAAATGAAGGAGTATGCGGATATATCGCCGATGGAATATGTGATGAAGGTGCGCCTGCACCGGGCGGTGGAGCTGCTCAAGGACGATTCCATGTCAGTACAGGAAGTCGCACAGTCGGTCGGATTCAATACCCATTCGTTCTTCTCCGAGTGCTTCAAGCGCGAATTTGGCATGACACCACGCCAGTGGCGTACCCAGAACGTGTCAAAAGCCAAAAATGTGAAATAGTTGCAATAGTGGAAATTTTAGGTGTAGAATAGTCCTGCCATCCTGGTTAATTTTGCGAAAAAGATAATCAGGATTATATGCAACGATTAATTCTAACCATCCTCCTCGGACTCCTCACCGTAACGGTCTCAGCCCAGAAAATCAGGGTGAGCGGCGTGGTGAAGGATGCCGAAACAGGAGAAACGGCCATCGGTGCCGGAGTGCTCGTAAAAGGGACGAACAACGGTACTGTGACCTCCCTGGACGGAGCGTTTTCAATTATGGCGGATCCCGGCCAGGAGATTGTCGTATCCCTGCTCGGTTATGACGACTACACTTTCAAAGTGACCGGCCCCGGGCCCGTCACCATCGCCCTGAGGACATCATCGGAATTCCTGAACGATGCAATCGTGGTCGGTTACGGCAGCGTCAAGCGCGCCAACCTGACCGGCGCAGTGGACCAGGTATCATCCGAAGTGTTCGACGGACGTCCATCAGCCAATGTCACGCAGATGCTGGTTGGTGCCATTCCCAACCTGAACATCACGCTTTCCGACGGTAAACCCAGCCGTACCGCAGATTTCAACATCCGAGGCATGACTTCGGTCGGCGGCGGGGGAAGCGCGCTGGTGCTCATCGACGGAGTGGAAGGCGACCCCGCCCTGCTCAATCCGGACGATATCGAGAGCGTATCTGTCCTGAAGGATGCGGCATCCGCTTCCATCTACGGTTCGCGGGCAACCTTCGGCGTGGTGCTCATCACCACCAAGGAGGCATCCAAGGAGTCGGGAAAATTCAATTTCAGCTACAACGGCAATTTCTCCCTGCTGAAGCCCAGCAACCTGCCGAACATCGTGGACGACGGCTATGTCTATGCCAAACTGTTCTCTGACGCCTACTACAATTACTTCGGGAAGATGCCGTCCGGCATCAATACGAGCCAGGATTTCTCGCAGGCATGGCTGAATGAGTTCCTGCGCCGCAAGCAGAAGGGCATCACCGAGGAAGTGGCGCTGGACGAGAGCGGACGCTATGTCTACTACGGCAACACGAACTACTACGAGGTGATCTATCGTCCTTACACGCTTTCGCAGACCCATAACCTGTCCGCCAGCGGCAGCTCCGGAAAGATTGACTACTACCTATCCGGACGTATTTACAAGTATGACGGTATCCTGAATTTCAACCCGGACGAGTATTTCACTACATCACTGAGGGCCAAAATCACCGCCCGTCCCTTCAAGTGGCTGAAGATCTGGGAGAACATTTCGTTCAATTACGACAAGAACCACATCCCTGCCAGCCACAACCAGAACAATAATGGCCTGTTCCTTCGTTCCATGCAGGACGAGGGGCACGTCAGTGTTCCGGTATTCAACCCCGACGGCACGCTCACCAAGAGCGCGGCCATGGCGATTGGCGGTCTGGTGACCGGAAAGAACTACACTGACAAAATCCGCAACCAAATAACTACGACCACCGGTCTCCGGGCTGAATTCTTCGACAACAGCCTGCGCCTCAATGCCGATTTCACATACCAGGCGCAGTGGCATAACTTCACGAAGAAAAACTCCATGGTTTCCTACAGCGAGGCCCCGGGACAGATCAGCTGGATAGGTACGCCGGGCGTCAACGACTACATCCAGGAAACCTGGTACCGAAAGGGATATATCTCAACGAATGTTTATGCCGAATACGCGAAGGTCTGGAACGAAAAACACGATTTCAAGGCCCTGGTGGGCTTCAACTGGGAGCGCTACCTCGGCAAGACCGCCCAGATGCTGCGCTACGGTCTGATTTCGGATGACGCGCAGTCCATCCAGCTGGCTCTCGGCGACAATATCACTACCTACTCCTATGAGACTCGCTGGCGCACCGCCGGTTTCTTTGCCCGTCTCAATTACGCCTACGACGAGCGCTACCTCATTGAGCTGAACGGACGCTACGACGGCTCATCCAAGTTCCCCAGCAATCAGCAGTGGGGTTTCTTCCCTTCCGTATCCGGGGCATGGAGAATTTCCAAGGAACACTGGTGGAAGGTTAATCCCCTGGCCATATCCAACTTCAAGCTGCGCGCTTCCTGGGGAGAACTCGGCAACGGTAACGTGGATGCCTACTCCTACCTTGAGCGCTTCGGCTTCAGCAATCTTTCGATGGTATTGGACGGGGTGGCCAAGCGGCGCACCACTTCCATCCCGAGCCAGGTTCCGGACGGACTGACCTGGGAGACCGCCAGGACGGTCGACGGCGGTATCGATATCGGCTTCTACAAGGGAAAAATCAACCTGACTGCAGACTACTATGTACGCAACACGCTGAATATGTACACGGTAGGCCCAAGCCTGCCGGATACCTACGGTGCAAGCTCTCCCAAGGGCAATTACGCTGACCTGGTGACCCGCGGTTTCGAAGTCTCCCTCAGCTACGACGACGCCTTCCCGCTTGGCGGGCATGACCTTAATGTCGGGTTCAAGGCCACCCTGGCTGACAACCGTTCGTTCATCACCCGCTACAACAATCCCAACAAGGAGTTGAAAGACTACTATGTAGGGCAGGAAATCGGAGAAATCTGGGGTTTCCAGTTCGGCGGCTTCTTTGATGACCAGGCGCAGATTGACAATTTCTACGGAGAGGGCGTTCCTTATGTCAATAACCTGATCCAGATCAATGAAGGCTATGTGACCAAGCCCGGCGACGTAATCCTCATTGACAGGAACGGGAACCATCTCGTTGACAAGGGGGCCGAGACCGTTGACGACCCGGGCGATATGGTTATCGTGGGCAACAAGCATCCCCGTTTCCTGTATTCCTTCTCCACGAACCTCGAGTGGAACGGCATCTACTTCTCGGCCATGTTCCAGGGCATAGGCAAGCAGGACTGGTACCCCAGCGGTGAATCCATCATCTGGGGCCAGTACCACCGCCCTTATGGCAACGCCCTGGCCTGGACCGTCAACAACAGCTGGACTCCGGAACGCAGGGATGCTTTCCTGCCCAAATATTCCGGCTACTACAGAATCTTCTTCTCCGGCCAGCATAAGGTGGACCGCTACGTGCTCGACGCCTCGTTCCTGCGCCTGCAGAACTTGCAGATAGGCTACAACTTCCCCCAGAAATGGATGAAGCGAATAGGCCTCAGCGGACTGAGCGTCTACTTCTCCGGAGAGAACCTCTATACCTGGGCTCCCCTCTACAACCTGACTACGGATGTAGATGTGGTTACCGCCACCCACGGCTCCGACCAGGACCTCGGCAACGGCACCGACAACTTTGGTGACGGCAACAGCCTTACTTCGCTTCGCACCTTCAGCTTCGGCATCACCATCAAAATCTGACGGATATGAAAAAGTACAGCATAATTCTTTCAGCAGCGCTGCTCGCGCTCGGCCTTTGCTCCTGTTCACTTGAAGAGGAAATGGTCACATCCGGCAGCAGGAAACTGGTCTTCGGCTCCGCCCAGGGTCTTGAGGCCTATTCGCTGTCATTTTACGGCCAGCTTCCAACGCTGAGCGAACTGAAATCCCAGGAAGGAACAAAAACGGACATCATCGCCGCCAAGAGCATCAATATCTTCTATACAGAAGGATACAGCGCTGAGACCGAAACCTCATGGGGTTGGGGTAACCTGCGTAACGTCAATTTCCTCATTGACGGTATCCACAGCGACGACTGCACCGTTACCCAGGAGGACAAGGACCATTACGAGGGCATAGCACGCTGGTTCCGCGCATGGTTCTACTTTAACAAACTCAAGAAGTATGGGAGGGTTCCCTGGTTCGATCACTGCCTTAACAGCACTGAAATTGACGAGATGTACAAGAACAGGGATTCTCGTGACGTTATTATCGGCCACATCATCGATGACCTTGACTTTGCCGCGGAGCACATACGCACCACCGCTTCAGTCGGCAATACCCGCATCTCCAAGAATGCGGCCTACGCACTGAAAAGCCGCGCCTGCCTCTTCGAGGCTTCCTGGAGGAAATATCATAACGAGCAAGCCAACGGATGGACGGCCGAAGCCCTATACCGGCAGGCCGCCGATGCAGCCGCCAAAATCATCGAAGACAAGTCCGTCAAGCTCAACACCAGGGTATGCGACGACTCTTACCTTATCGGCAACCCTTCGCTCGGAGCCTACAGAAGCGTGTTTTACTCCAAGAAAGTGATGACCGACGAGGTCATACTCGGCGTACAGGCATCATTGGAGGACCTTGTGACCGGTGACGCCAACTGGTTCTACAATTCCGCCACCTACGGTGATTGCTGCTGCCTTTCGCGGGCTTTTATCTTTACCTACCTCTGCACGGACGGCACCCGTTTTACGGATAAATCAAAGTACAAGGCCATCAGCTTTATCAACGAGTTCACCGGAAGGGATGAGCGCCTGGCGCAGACAGTCAAGGGGCCGCATTACCTTATCAACAACGGTGGATGGAAAGACCGTCGTCCCGGGATTGTGGAAGGAACTGCAATTACGGGGTACCATCCCATCAAGTTCATCGAAGACGACACTTCGAAGAACGGTACCAACAAGAACGAAAACAGCCTGCCGATTATCCGCTATGCGGAAGTCCTGTTGAACTACGCCGAAGCGAAGGCGGAACTGGGAGAGCTCACCGATACGGACTGGGCCAACACGATCGGGGCCCTGCGCCTGCGTGCAGGATTCCAGAGCAAGCCCGGGGTCACAACCTCAAAGCCGACATCCGTGGACCGTTACCTCCAGGAGACTTTCTATCCCGACATCAACGATCCCGTCATACTCGAGATACGGCGAGAAAGGGCCATCGAACTGGTGATGGAAGGCTTCCGCACCGACGACCTCAACCGCTGGAAGGAAGGTAAGAACTTCGAACGTGTGCCCTTGACAGGCCTGCACGTACCCGCCCTGAACACGCAGTTCGACGTCAATTACGACGTTACGGGCGACATGGTCAAGGATTTCTATGTCACTTACGATGACTACGAAGATGTTCCTTCCTACGCCCAGAACAAATACGTACACGTCCTCCGGGAAGATTCCCCCGAACAGGGACTCCGCCTGGACGAGAATCCCGACGGCGGCTTTGACCTCCGTTTTGAACTGATTAACAAGCGCAAATGGCACGACGACGACCGGCAGTATCTCTATCCGATTCCCGCCGCTGTCGTCCGCGAATACGCCAACCGCGGCTACGTTATAGACCAGAACCCCGGATGGTAAACCACATAAACCGAAAAGCCATGAAAACATTAAAGCATGCAGCGTTCCTGCTGTCACTCCTGATGCTGCTCCCCGCCTGTTACCAGGCCCAGCAGCTGGACTATAGCCAGTGGTATCAACGTGAAAGCGGAGACGAGCCCGAACCTGAAGAACTTAGCGGGCTGCTCATCATGTCTTCCAACGTGCGCTACTACTCCGCCCGCTACAAGACGGATGACCCGGATGTGGGAGACCGCGACTGGGAAGTCCGCAAGGTGGGCTATTTTGAGATGGTCAACACGATGAAACCCATGGTAATGGGTGTCCAGGAAGCCGAGATGATCCAGGTAACCGATATCCTGGCCAACTGCAAGGGCTATTCCTACATCGGCGTAGGGCGGAAGGACGGCAAGACGAATGGGGAATCCACTTCCATCATCTACAGGACCAACGAAGTCCAGGTGGAAAACTGGGGAACGGTATGGCTTTCCCCCACCCCCGACGTACCAGGCAGCCATTTCCCGGAGATGACGGACAATCAGTGCCGCACCGCCACATGGGCCGTCATGACGGTCAAGGAGAACGGGCGCAGGTTCTTCTACCTGAACACGCACACGAGCCTCTATGAAGCTTCCCAGCCCAAGGAGATCCAGGTCATCCTGAATACCGTAACGGAGAAATGCCCGGCCGGATTGCCGGTTGTACTCTCCGCAGACTGGAACCTGGAAGAGGACGATCCATTCATGGCTCCGGTCAACCAGGCCTACGCCAGCGCACGACAGACCGCCCCGCTGACGGACAACATCGAGACCTTCCACTGGTGGGGAAACAAGAGCACCATCAGCAAGCACCAGCATCTGGACCACATTTTCTGGTCCGGCTTTGAGAGCTGCCTGCGATTCCGCACCCTCAACATGAAGTGGCGCGGTTACTGGATTTCCGACCACCATCCGGTATATGCCGTTTTCAAATTCAAGGAAGGGTCGGAAGAAAAGACAAAGCCCGTGGCGGACTTCGAGATCCCTGAGAACCCGAAGATGGACGAAACCATCAAATTCACGGACAAGTCCACCTCCTATGATGGAATCGAGGTATGGCAGTGGAATATCGGCGGAATCCTTTCTTCGGAACAGAACCCGGAGGTGGTATTCAATACCTTTGGTGACAATATCCCAGTCTCCCTGACCGTCACCGACCACTACGGCCAGAAATCCACGGCCTCCAAGACCTTCTCCGTCGCCCGTTCCGAGGGACACGACCTCAGCGTGGCCTGGAGCAGGGCCTATGACTATACCTCAGGTGCCTGGGTCAACTGGACCTCCCCTGCCCTCAACCCTGCCGGCGACAGGATCTATGTAACATCGTCGGGCAACCACCTTGTCTGCTTCGACCCTTCGGGCAACCAGATCGGCAGTTACGACTTAGCTGAAAACAATCCCGCAAACGGCGACATGAAGGCCGTGCGCACCACCCCCTCCGTGGACAATGACGGAACGGTTTATATTCCCGTCCAGTACGGTTACAGCGAAAGCGGCAACGGCGGGCTGTACTCAATCAAACCCGATTGCGCCGGCAAGAACTGGTACTGCTTTACCGGTCCCAAGGCACAGTATGAATACGACATCGCCGCTCACGTAGGAGATTATGTGGTGGTTCTGATGCGCGGAAACGGCGGAAACATCACCGACAATGCGTCCCTTATCAAGAAGAGTGACGGAACAGAATACCAGTCCCTCATCTGCGACAGAGGCTCTTATGGCGGAATCGCCGTTGGATACAATAACCGCTTTGTCTACAGCGCTATTACGGTGGCTTCCACCGGTCTGGGCGCCGGTTACAAGGTGGCTGTCCCCGATGGCAACAGCTGGGTCACTTCGGAAAACAGCAACAACGGCAGAAGGACCAATATGCTCAGCGGCATCGGCATCGAAGCCAAGGGCTGCCAGCCGGCCATCTCCACCAAGGACGGCACTGTCTACCTCTGTGCCAGTCTCAAGCAAGACAAGAACAGCGAAACCAAGGTGGACTGCGCCCGTTACGACCTGAACAGCTATGCCCATGGAAGCTCACCTACCCCTATCTGGAGGGTGGAACTGGATGCCGATTTCCCGGCCCACGAGATCGATGATAAGCCTTACAAGCACGGCATCGGCTTCGGCTGCGCCCTCGACGATCAGGGTAACGCCTACTATAATGTCGGGGACAAGATCTTCCGGCTTAACAAGGACGACGGGACGACGGCCTGGGTGCACAGTTATACCAAGGGCGGCGTCGGCGTACCCGCCATCGATGCGATGGGCTACCTGTACTTCCTCGACGTAGCGGCCCACTCGCTTGTCAAGCTCTCGACGGCAGACGGCAAAGTGATTTCAGAACTGCCGCTCGGCAGCAGCGTAGAGGCAAGCTCATGCCCGACCATAGGCCCGGACGGAAGCATCTACTTCAACGCCAACGTGGATGAAGTACCTACGCTTTACAAGGTAACCTGCCCCAAGACCACGGCGCCCGGGAGCAACTGGTCGCAGCTTGGCGGCAACTACCAGAAGACCTGTAACCTTCAAACTTCCAATTAACCTGAAGAAATGAAGAAAAAATATTTGCAACCTGCTGCCTTTACGATAAAGGTGGATTTGAACAAACGGCCGCTTTGCGGCAGCGAGACGGAACTTTCTCCGCTGCAGGAGAAGGGTGACCTTGACCTGTTTGAATGGGATTATAATTGATTGCCGTATGAAAAAGATATATTATAGTTTAGCCATTCTGGCCGGCCTTTCCCTGGCAGGCTCCTGCGTCAAGGAAGAGGAAATGACTATCGGGGAAACGACCTGTTTTGACGCCCTGATCATTGACGAAGGGGCTCAGGACGAGGCCAACAGTGAATCCCGGACTATGCTCGGAGACAAGAGCGGTTCCTACTATCCCAACTATTGGTCTGCAGGGGATGCGATATTTGTAAACGGCGCAAGTTCCGAGGCCCTGGCGCCCGACTCCCCCTATGTCGGCACCAGCAGTGCAAAATTCGTATTGCCAGGCAGCCCGAGCGCTCCTTTTTACTATGCATATCCCGCATCTGCGGTCTCGTCATACAGCGCTGGCAGCGCAAGGATTACCCTGCCTGACACGCAGAAGCCTTCGGCGACGAGCTATGACCCTGCTGCATTTATAATGGTCGGGACCGGCAGCAGCACGCAACTGAGCTTCTCGCCCAAGGTATGCGTTATCAAGCTCACGGTTCCGGGCAGCTACGATGCCAGGATTTCGTCAGTGATGTTCGAGAGCCTCGGCTCCAAGAAGGTAAGCGGGCCTTTTACCACTAATTTCAGCGGCAGTCTTTCCGCTGCTTCCGGCGCATCCCAGCGTGTAAACGCCTTCGCTCCCGGCGAAGGGCTGGCTTTCGGCAGCAGCGTCCATATTGTGATTCCCGCACAGACCTATTCGGGCGGAATGCGCTTTACAGTGCGCGCGACGGACGGGACGCAGATGGCCTTCTCCACCAGCAGCTCCTTCACGGCCCAGGCGGCGAAGGTCTATACCCTGACCTCCCGCGCCTACTCTCCGGATCAGGAAAATCTCCCCGACGGCCTGTTCATCATGTCCTCCAACGACCGCTTTGCATCGGCCCGCGACAAGAGCAGCAATCCGGACACCGGAGACCGCGACTGGACAAACCGCAAGAGCGCCTACTTTGCCATGGTGAACTACTACCGGCCGGCCGTTATAGGACTACAGGAGGCGGAAAAAGAGCAGGTGCGTGACATCCTGAATAACTGCAGCGGCTATGGCTACTACGGCCTTGGCCGCAAGAACGGAAAGGACATCCTTGCCGATGACAGTTACTGGGGCCTGATTCCGGGCAGCGACGAAGGGGAAGAATCCTCCACCATCATCTATAGGACGGACCTTATTACCCTGAACAGCTCCGGTACCATCTGGCATTCCACCCAACCCACCAAGGCGAACACCTATTTCAGCGAAATGGAGGACCATGTACCCCAGACCTCAACCTGGGCCATCATGACCTACAAGCCCACGAATAAGCAGTTCTTCCTGCTGAATACTCACCCGAGCGTCTACAATGCGGCCCATTCCAAGGAAATCACCCTGATCCATAATACCATCACCAGCAAGAATACCGGAAATCTCCCGGTCATCCTTACGGGCGACTGGAACATGGAAGAGAATGACACCAATATGGCCACGATACGGAACAATTACTACAGCGCCCGAAGGAAAGGCCAGAAGACAGACTACTTCGAGACCTTCCACTGGTGGGGAACGAAGGAAGAACAGATTGACCATATCTTCTTCAAGGGAATCGGAGACTGCTATATGTTCCATACCGACAAGCGCAAGTGGAACGACAAGTATATCTCCGACCACTACCCGGTATTCGCGATCTTCGATCCGAACCTCGGCTCGTCGGGATCCGTCCCCGTAGCTGACTTCGACCTGCCGTCCGAAGCACAGATCGATGAGCCCTGCACCTTTACCGACCGTTCTACGGCCGCTGCCGGCATCGCATATTGGGAATGGAATATCGACGGAATACGTTCATGCGAGCAGAATCCGGTGGTTACATTCCAGGGCGTGAAGGACGATGCAGAGGTCCGGCTGACCATCGTCGACAAGAACGGAAAGAGCGCTACCGCTTTGAAATACATCACCGTCGAAAGTTCCGACGACCACAGGATGACTGAGGCCTGGAGCCGCGTCTACGACAGCAGTTACGAGGCTACCGCATACTGGACATCCCCTGCCGTCAATGCCGCCTGCGACAGGGTATATGTATCATCCTCCGGCTATCACCTGGTAGGATACACCGCTTCCGGCAGCCAGGTCGGCAGCTTCGATATCGGCCAGTACGGCGCCGCCATCAGCGGAAGCAAGAACTGCCAGACCTGTACCCCGTCCGTCGACGTGGAAGGGAATATCTACATCCCGGTGCAGTATTCCACGAACGCCGGCGGAAACGGAGGCCTGTTCTGCATCAAACCCGATATGACGCAGAAGTGGTATGTAGCCACAGGCGAGAATTCGACCTACCGCACGCACATTCCTGCCATATTCGGCAGCTATGTGAGCGTAATAACGCGCAATGTAAGCGGCGACCTGTTCGATTCTAACATGATTATACTGAACCGCAGCAACGGCAGCCTTTACCAGACGCTGGGGTGCGACAAGGGTTCTTACGGCGGCATGGCCGTGAGCGCCGACGGGAAGCTGGTCTTCGGCTCTGCCCGCGGCGGCGCTTCCAGCGGCACGGCGGCCGGCACCGAAACCAGCGGCGGCTTCAAAGTCGGTATATACGACAGTTCGCTCGAAGGCTGGAAGACCTCCGCCAACAGCGATGCCGGACGCGCCTTGAACCTGTTGGGCATGACCCATACCGATGGATACGGTTACCTGACCAAGGGCTTCCAGCCTGCGATTTCCACCCTTGACGGCAGCGTGTATGTCTGCGCTACGACGACCAACAGTAACATGATTGTCGCACGCTACAGGCTTGACAACTACATCTACGGCTCCGCCGCAACCTGCCTGTGGAAGGTTGAAGTGGAGGCAGCGGCCAACAACTTCGGTCTGGGCTGCGTGCTGGACGATGACGGCAACGCCTATGTCCGTGCGGCCGACAAGGTATTCAAGCTCAGTGCTGTCGACGGATCGCTGATCTGGGAACGCACGACCGGCACCGGCAACTGCGGTGTCCCGGCCATTGACAATCTCGGCTACGTATATGTTACCGACAGCGGCAAACGGCGCCTGCTGAAGCTGTCCCCTCAGGATGGTTCCCTGGTTTCCCAGTTCCTCTTCGAAAACACCCAACCCAGGACAAGCCCCACCATCGACTACAGCGGTAACATCTATGTGACCTGTACTTCCATCAACGACGGGAATGGCGCGGTGCTTTACAAGCTTACCTGTCCCAAGGTCTCCGGTCCCGGCGCCAACTGGGCCCAGCTCGGCGGCAATCCGATGAAGACCTGCGTGGTACCCGGAGCCACGGAGCCTTACCAGGTATCCGGCGCAACGCACCAAAGTTACTCATCCGGCAGCCTGTATTGATAGAATAATGAAGAAATGGTTTTTGGGCGGAGCACTTGCTCTCTGGGCGCTCGGAGGGAGCGCCCAGAATGCCCAGCCGGACATTACGTCCGTAGAGCTTAGCGTAACGGTTGATCCTTCGGTCATCATAGGGCCGGTAAAGCCGATGAACGCGGTCAACAACGGCCCCGCCTGGGACAATGATTTGCAGAAAAAGGATTTCCGGATACTGGAAATTCCCTTCAGCCGCACGCATGATGCCAGCGACGGTTATTACGGCGAACGCGTGGTCGATATCAGCGATATCTTCCCTGATTTCAGCAAGGATCCCGATAAGGCGTCCTCCTACGATTTCAGGGAGACCGATCTGTATATCAAGACGCTCATAGAGGCCGGCAGCGAGCCCTTCTACCGCCTTGGACAGACTATTGAAAACCAAAGCGCGGCAAAGTACAACATCTATCCGCCTAAGGATTACAAGAAGTGGGCGAGAATCTGCGAACACATCATTATGCATTATAATGAGGGCTGGGCGGACGGATTCCGTTACGGCATCCGCTACTGGGAAATCTGGAACGAGGCGGACCTGGACCAGTCTTCCGGCCGATGGGAGACGGAGCCCCGCACCTGGGGCGCTTCCATCGAGGAATTCCAGAAGTTCTATGCGGTCGCGGCAAAACATCTTAAGGAGCGTTTCCCCGGCCTCAAGATCGGCGGTCCCTCGTACTGCCGCATCCAGGGCGTCAAGACCTACTTCCCGCAATTCTTCGAATATATGCGGGATAACAAGGTGCCTATCGACTTCGTATCCTGGCACAAGTATGGCGCCGAGCCGTCCGTATACCGGATGGAAGCCGACCTGATACGAGGCTGGATGAAGGAGTACGGCTACCAGGACGCAGAGCTCATCCTGAACGAGTGGAACTACCGCCGTTTCAAGAGCGGCGACGGCTCCTCCAATGAACGCTACAACCGGGCGAACCGCCGTTCCATGAAGGGAGCTGCCTTTGCTGCCGCGAATATGTCCGCAATGCAGGATGCACCCGTGGATATGCTCATGTACTATGACTTCCGTGCTGCAAGCAATTACTGCGGCTTCTACGACTTCCAGCTTTACAGGCACATGCCTCTGTATTATGCCTTCTATGCCTGGAGCAAACTCGGAGGCGGTACGCAGTGCAGGAGCCTGATCGAAGGCGGAGCAGGAGACGTTTACGCCGTAGCTGCGCTCAAGGAAGGAAAGACAGTGCTGCTGCTTACCCGCTATAACGGGGACAACAATACCTGCAACCTCGCAAATATCACCGTAAAGCTCAAGGGATGCACACTCGGCAAGCGCTATTATCACCTTACCGACGACGAGCACCTCTACACGGAAATTCCCCTCTTCCCTGCCGAAGACGGGACCCTGCACCTTGAACTGACGAACAATGCCATTGCACTGCTGGAACTGTAGGGAATGAAACGGATTCTATTTTTCAGCCTTATGGCGATCCTGGCCGGATGCCGGGAAGAACTGCCTGACTTCCCCGAGGTGGGGCAGCCTTATGCGGTCACGAGCGGGCCTCATGACCACCTGATGGCCAATTATTTCGGAATCGATGCCTGGAGTCCGGACGGACGCTACCTTGCCGTGCTGGAAACGGATGTCAAAGGACGGCTGGTGGCCGAGGGGGAAGCCGCAACCCTGGCCCTTGTGGACCTTCAGGACGGGAACAAGCTTATCCCAATAGGCAAGACCCTATGCTGGAACTTCCAGGAAGCCGCCATGTTCCACTGGCTGCCCTGGGAAGACGGAGCCTGCATCTACAATGACTGCCGGGACGGGAAATTCGTCTCAGTCATATATAACTGGAAGACTGGTGTCGAAAGGATTATCCCCTACCCGGTCAGCGCGGTTTCCAAGGACGGGACCGTCGCAGTTTCAGTCAACTATGCCCGCCTGCGCCTTTGCAGGCCGGATTACGGTTATGCCGGCAACGGACAGGATGCGCTTCGCGATGAAGTCTGGCCGAGAAACGACGGCCTTTGGGTAGTGGATCTGCGTACGGGAACGGGACGGCTTATCCTTTCCCCCTGGGAAGCGGCTCCGCAGATGCCTTTCATCGCCGACCCCAATGGACTCGCCTACTTCTGCCATACGGTGCTCAGCAAGAACGCCAGGAAAATTTTCTTCCTGGCCCGCACCGTTGAGAACCTGGACGAACAGGTGGCTAATTTCGGACACGTGAAGCAGTGGAGGACATCGGCCTTTACCATCGATATTGACGGGGCGAACCTTCGCCGCTGCTACCCTGACGGCTGGGAGGGATCGCATTTCAACTGGCTGGACGACGAGACCATGGCCGTGACCGCCCGCTGGAATGCCGGAAGATGCTGGGCCCACACAATTTTCAAGGTGGGAGAAGAGGACAAGGTCCGCAGGCTTGCTCCGGGCATCCTGGACTGGGACGGGCATCTTGTATTCTCCCCGGACGGCCAGTTCATAAGTTCGGACGGTTACTGGAATTCGAACAAGGAGCGTAACTGGGTGCTTATCCGAGTGAAGGACGAGGCGGTACGCTCCCTGGGAACATATTTCGTTCCCGAAGAATACCAGGAACAATATTCCCGCTGCGACCTGCACGGGCGCTGGAAAGCGGACGGCTCTCAGCTGGCAATCAATTCCGTGCATGAAGGCTCGCGCCAAGTGTATATCGCTGATGTAAAATGGAAATAAAGAAACTGTTTACGATTATCCTGTTTTCGTGCGCCCTGCTTCCTGCCAGGGCGTTCACGATTACAGACGGCAGGGAATGCCGCTCGCTGGGAGGGCAGTGGAACTATATCGTAGACCCGATGGACACGGGCATCTACAAGTACCACATGACGCTCCAGAAACCGCACAGACGGTATTTTGCCGACAGGCATTTCTATGGAGACAAGACCAAGCTGGTGGAATACGACTTCGACAAGACCCCCACGCTCAGCGTTCCCGGAGACTGGAACACCCAGTCGGAGCGGCTGTACTTCTATGAAGGAAGCGTATGGTACCGGCGCAAGCTGGATTTCCGGCCGGTTCCCGGCAAGCGCACCTTCCTGTACTTCGGTGCAGTGAACTATAAGTGCATGGTGGGGATAAACAATACCATCCTGGGAGAGCACAAGGGCGGATTCACTCCCTTCTGGTTCGAAGTGACCGACATCCTCAGGGAAGGTGAAAACAGTCTCGTTGTCTGGGTGAACAACACGCGCGGACTGTCGGAAGTCCCCACCCTGAACTATGACTGGTGGAATTACGGCGGCATCACGCGCGATGTCTTGCTGGTGAGCGTACCTCAGACCTTTATCCGCGACTGGCGTTACCGCTTCGACGGGAAGAAGATGGATATCGAGGTATTTCTCGATGGCGGCAGCAGCACGGTCTGCGTGGAAATCCCTGAACTGGGAATACGCAAAAAGGCCTGCGCCGGAAAAGACGGAATGGCGCAGCTTCGCCTGAACGTTGCTCCGCAGCGATGGTCGCCGGAAAATCCGAAACTATACGATATCCGCATTTCCTGCGGCGATGAGACGCTTGCCGACCGTATCGGCTTCCGGACCATTAGGACCGAAGGTGAAAAGATCCTCTTGAATGACAAGCCGGTTTTCCTTAAAGGGGTAGCCCTGCATGATGAGAGCATCGGCACGAACCCCGGCCGCTGCCGCTCCGAAGCTGATGCACGGGCGCTGCTGGAAGCCGCAAGGGACCTGGGCTGCAATTTCCTGCGCCTGGCGCACTATCCCCACAGCGAGCAGATGGTACGCCTGGCCGAAGAAATGGGCTTTATGCTCTGGGAAGAACTCCCCTGCTACTGGAATATCGACTGGGCCTCTGAAGAGACCTATGCCAATGCGGAAAACCAGCTGCAGGAAATGATGACGCGCGACTACAACCGCGCCGCGACAATTATCTGGTCCGTAGCCAACGAAACCCCGCGCACGCCGCAGCGACTGTCGTTCCTGGGCCGGCTCATCGCCAAGGTGCGTGCCGATGACCCTACACGCCTGGTAAGTGCAGCGCTTGAGAAGAAGCTCATCGACCCGCGGCACGCGGTGGTAAAAGACGAATTGACTGAACTTACCGACCTCGTGAGTTTCAACCAGTACGAGGGATGGTACGACGGCCACCCGTCGGAATGCGATTCCCTTCAATGGAGTATTCCTTCAGGCAAGCCAATAGTAATCAGTGAGTTCGGTGGCGGAGCACTCTACGGCAACCACGGCAGCGAAGATGAGCTGTTCACGGAAGAATATCTTGCACTGCTCTACCGCAAGAACCTGGAAATGCTTTCAAAACTCCCCGGCCTCTGCGGCCTGAGCCCCTGGTGCCTCAAGGATTTCCGTTCCCCCAAGAGGCCTCTTACCGGCATCCAGGACGACTTCAACCGCAAGGGGCTGATCGATGAGCAGGGCCGCCGCAAACAGGCGTTCTTCGTCGTTAAAGACTACTACACGCGATAGTGGTCCGCCCCCGGCGGATGGCGCAGGATTTGCCGTTGATATAAAGGGTGTAGGGCTTGTTGCTCCGCACCCTTATTTTTCCCTTGTCGTAAAGGATATCGGTGGTGATATCGCCAAAGGAAAGCCGCTGGATTCCGTGCCGGCAACTCTGGTGAAGGTTCCATCGGACGGTCGCGCTTGCCGCATCGACCTCGTAGAAGCCCAGTACGTTCTCGATGAAGAGAGAAATCGGCCCCAGGGCGCTCCAACCGCAGAAATCGGCCTTTACGCTTTTTACCCGCCGCTTGCCGCTGTTCTTGCTGGCCGGAGCGGGTTTGGTGGGATTGTAGCACTCCCAGATGGTGTGGGGTTCGTACTGTGAGTAAGTCTGCCACATGTGCTCAACTATGGCCTGCGCCGTTGCGTTCGCCTCGTCGAAATAGCCATATTTTCCCAGGGCCTTTATGGCCGGATATGCCGTAGGCAGCCACATGGAGCCGCGCCAGTAGTCACCGTCCGGGTCGAACTGCGCATCGTCCCTCGAAACCGAAGGCCAGGGCACCTTGCCGCCCAGTTTGTCGTCCCGGAGGGCAAAGGCGACCATCTTCGCCGCCTGCTCCGCCGAAGGGATTTCCGCGAGCATGGGCCAGAACGAAGCCGGAGTGAGGATGTGGGTATGGGATAGGTCTCCCTCGCGGATATCGTAATAGCAGCCATCCACGGCATCCCAATAGTATTTGTTGATCTTCTCCTTCAAATCCTCATATATTGCCCCGTATTCAGCTTCCGTCCGCCTGTCCCCTGCCACCGCGGCAAGGCGGGAAATGTAGAGTGCGGACAGCGCCTGCTGGGATATGGCGTCGATCCAGTACATAGGCATTTCACGCACGCGCGGAGTATTGTCCATACCGCTCTGCCAGCGGCTCCATTCGTAGCCTATTCCCTTGTAGTTGATACGGATACCGTCGTCGCATATCGGGAAGGGGAACTTCGTGTCATGGTTCATGGTATTGAAGAGCTCGAAATGCTTCTGCAGGAAGCGCTTGTCCCTGATAAGATTCTCGATATGGCCCTTGTCCCCCGTGAATTTATAGTATTCGCTCTCCACCCAGGCGAAGAAAGGCGGGTTGTCGGGATGCCAGACGCTAAGCGGTGAACCGGCATTCTCGTGCAGGGTGTAGTAGAAGTTGTCCAGCGTCTCTATGCCGGGGAAGAGCTTCGGTGCATACTTGCAGAACATTACCATGAACTCTGAATCCCAGATCCAGATGGCGTCGTCCCGGAAGCCTTCATCCATATAGCGGGGCTGAACGAGCCCCGGCTGGTACTTGATATGGTCTTCGGCCTGCTCCCAGGCGGTCCAGTAGAGTTGAATGTATTCCGGGCGGGCGTCAAATACCGGCGCGGGAATACCCTTCCTGTCAAGTGCGTTCAGGGACGCACAGGCTGTCAGGGCAAGAATTGCAAACAATATCTTTTTCATGTTGCACAATGATAGCCAAAATCACAGTAACTTCGGTAAAACAATATAATAATTGATTATAAGTTTCCTATATTTGCAGTATGAGAATCATTCGCACACTAATTCTGTTCTGCCTGCTGGCGGTGCCTGGGGCAGCCGTTCACGCTTCGAATCTGCTTTACGGGCCCTGGGTCCACCAGGTTGACGAGCATGGATTCACCGTACTTTGGGTAACGGAAAAGCCTTCACTGGACTATGTGGAAATCGCACCGGACGACGGCACGCCCTTCGAGGCAAAGGCACGCAGCCGCTACTATCAGACCAGCCACGGGCGCAGGACGGCCGGACGCTACCACAGCGTACGCATCGAGGGGCTGGAGCCGGGCACGCGCTACCGCTATCGGGTAGTGGGACAGGTAATTGCCGACGACAGTAATGCTTACAGGATTTCCTATGAAGCGTTGCGGCTTATTTCGCCTAAGAAGCGTACACTGTCCGTGAGGACGCTGGATTCATCGGCGGATACATGCAGATTCTCGCTGCTCAATGACATTCATTTCAAGGAGAAGCGCTACAAGACGCTGGCGTCCGGGCTAACGCAGGATAATACTGATTTTATCGTCCTGAACGGCGACATCGTCTCCTATGCGATGAATATCGACACGGTTGCAAAGTACAGCATACGGCCTATTACGCGTCAGGCGGAACTCTTGCCCCTGGTCTATGTACGCGGGAACCATGAAGGCCGTGGACGCGATTTCGACAAGGTCTGGCCGCTCTTCCCCACCCCCACCGGTGAATTCTGGTACAGTTTCCGTCACGGACCCGCCGCATTCATAGTACTGGATGCAGGAGAGGACAAACCCGACAGCAGCCACGAATACGCGGGAACTGCCGATTATGATGCTTACCGCGCAAGGGAAACGGAATGGCTTAAGGAAGCGGTGAAGGATCCGTCCTTCGCGGAAGCACCGGTAAAGATATGCCTCATCCACGTACCCACGCTTAACATGAAAGGCAGCTGGTATTCCCAAAAATGGATTACGGAGAACTGGGCGCCTGTGCTGGAAACAGCCGGAGTCGACCTGATGCTCAGCGGGCATCACCACAAATGGATGTGCAGCGAATCAGGACAGGACGGCAAGAATTATCCTGTACTGGTAAACAGCAACACCGAGCGGATGGACGTCGTAGTAACCCGGAACGGCATAGAGGTCAAAACATACACGGAAGACGGCAGCCTCAGCCATCAGTGGAAGAAGTAGACTTTCCTTTACTCAGATAGTCTTGTCGCGCCATCTTTTCCTGTGGATGTAGATGACGCACTGGATCCAGATGCAGAGGGCATATACGCCATCGGCCGTCCAGCAAACGGCTATGCTGGATTTCATTATACCGATGATGATGGTGCAGTACACGGCATAGATGACCAGGGCGACCGCATCGAAGCGCAGGCACATACGGGTGTTACCCGTTCCCGCGACGGATTGAAGGTATACGTTCCAGGGCAGGGTAAGGATGGTGGCCGCGCACATCACCCACAGCGTGGGAACGGAGCCCTCGATCAGGGAAGGGATATCGGTAAAGAGGCCGATGATCCAGTGCGGGAAAAGGGCAAAGAAGGCTACCAGCGGCACCATCGTTACCGCACATAGCAACAGTACCCGCCGGATGACGGTGTTCACGCCTTCGGGGTGACCCTCCCCTATGATGTTGCTCACAAGGGTTGCCGCCGTAGAGGCAAAGGCCGCCGAGAACACGAACGGGACCTCGGAGATACTTCTCACGATGTTGGCGATGGCCAGCTCCTCTTCGCCCAGATGCTCTATAAAGAGGAAGAAAAGCAGCCACACTGAAATATTCAGCACATACTCCGCCATCACCCATGAGGCGGTGGAAAGCATTTGCCTAAGCTCCTTCCAGACGGGGCCCACCATTTTTTGCAGGCCGTATTTCTTGTCGGAGGTAAAGAAGGCCCATACCACGAAGAAAAAGAAGGAAATGCCTTCCGAGATGGTCGAGGCCAGTGCCGCACCCTTGATTCCCATCGCCGGCGCGCCAAGGTGGCCGAAGATGAGCACCCAGTCCAAAAAGATATTACTGCCCACCAGGACAAGGGAATTCCAGGTGAGGCTCCCCGTTTCACGTGTTCCTACGTAGAACGCACGGAATAGCGCAGTCATAAAGGCGAAGGGCAGTCCCGGAATCCGCCAGTTCACATAGACGACGGCCGCATTATAAATGTTCTCCGACCGCAGCAGCCCACGGAGAAGCGGCGGCGAAAACACATACGAAAGGGCCATCGTCAACAGCGCCAGGGCCGCAAGGAACCAGACGCCCTGCCAGAAAACGCGGCCGATGGCGGCAAAGCCCGTCCCGCTTTCGCAAGCCTCTCCGTTACGGCGGCCGATGATAATCTGGACGCCGATGGAGAAGCCGAAGCCCAGCATATACAGGATGGTGAAATATACCCCTGCGATGGCCGATGCGCCCAGTTCAATCTCGCCCACGCGGCCCAGGAAGGCCGTATCGGTCATCCCCAGCAATTCCTCCATCACCAGGGCCACCAGGATCGGGAGCGTTATCCTCCAAATGGATTTGAAGGAATAACGCTGCGGGAGCTGGTACCTAGTCATTTTAGCTTAGGTTATTTCACTTTCTTTCCGCTGAAATATACATCACACGGCAGGTTGTAACTGAAGCCCTCGTGCTCTGCCGTCAGCAGGTCCTTGTCGAACACCAGGAAGTCGGCATCCTTGCCCACCTCGATGGAACCTTTCTTCGCCTCGATGCCCAACTGCTTGGCGCCGTTGATGGTATAGCCGATGAGCATTTCCTCAATGTTCATTCTCTCGTTCTCCGGCGGGAATACTTTGGCGGCTACGGTGAACGGATAGTTCCTGGTCTTTGGGGTAATCCAGCGGGTCATTCCCACCTCCATACCCAGGTAGGGGTTCCAGGTAGTGAAATCCATAAAGACGATATTGTCGCTGGACCAGGCCACCGTGGCGCCGCTGTCCCAGACAGATTTGCAGCGGAACATCTTGCAGGCACGTTCCATACCCAGCCAGGTAGCTGCGACGGAAGGATCTCCGGAGTGCCAGTGCGGCGTAAAGTTGGCAAATACGCCCAGTTTGGCAAAACGCTCCAGATCCTCGTCACACTCAATTTCAAGATGAGCGCAGGTAACTCTTACGTGGAGGCTGTCACCCATTTCCTTTTTTGCCATCTCGACGCCATCCAGTACCGTGCGGGACGCGCGCTCCCCTACGGTGTGAAGGTGAAGATCCAGATTGGCATCGTTGAGTTTCTTCAAAACATTTGCAATCCCTTCCGCAGAGAAAGCGGTAGAACCCGTGGTATGGACATCCACATAAGGCGTGACCATGGCTGCGGTATGAATCTTCTGGGTACCGTCCATGAAAACCTTCATGGTATGAACCTTAAGGTGCTCCGTGTTATACTCACGCTGCATGCGCTTGAGTTCTTTCAGGCCCTCATCTGCCACCCGCTCAGAGTCTATCACCAGGCAGCCGTCTACATAAACGGGCAGTTTTCCCTGCTTGTCCAGTTCAACCAGACGCTTATAGACCTTTTCGTGGAACTTCATATCGCCCGGAAGTCCGGCATCAAATACCGCCGAAACTCCATATTCGACGCAGAAGTCGATCCAGCGCTGAAGAGCCGCATCTACCTGCTCATCGGTCAGATCCATACCACTGTCCAGGATGATACGTACCTCAGTTGCACCCTCATACATATTTCCGGTCACGTGACCGTCCTTACGCACGTAATAGGCCAGTCCCGGGATAGGATCCGGAGTGTCGTCTGTAATTCCGTGTCTCTGAAGGATTTTGGAATTTACCCAGATGCTGTGCCCTTCACCTTCCTGGATCAGCAGTTCGGCATCCGGACAGATGGCGTCAAGTTCCTCCTTTACAATATCGTCCCCCTTAAGGAACCTTTTCTCCAAAAGGAATCTGTAACGCTTCTCACCGGGATGTTCTTTGATATAGTTGGCCATAATTTTCAGAGCCTCCTGCTTGCCGTCGGGCTCGATACGCTCTCCCATAGGGGCATACTCAAAACCTACAGGAATGGTGATATGCACGTGACTGTCGATGATACCGGGTATGATAAACTTCCCGCCGAGGTCCGTGACCTCTCCCTCAAAATCCTTCAGTCCGGCCTCGTCGCCCACATAGATAAACTTCCCATCTTTCACCGCCAGTGTCGTGGCCTGGGGATGTTTCTTGTCTGCCGTGAAAATTCTGGCGTTTTTGATGATTTTGTCTGCTTTCATGATGGCTTTCCTGTATTTTTCATTAAATGCAATAATACTTAGTCAAGAAATAGGTTCTGTCCCAATCCACGATATGGACCTCCGATTCCTTGGCCGGGTGAATATCGAACTCATCCAGGACCATCACCTGCTTGTCCTTGATGTCATAGAGCGGCCAGTCCGGGGATGGGATACCTTTCTTGGCAAACTGTACCCACATTCTGCGCATGGCCCGGCAGAAGGTCTCATCGAACGAGCGGCCCATATCAGAGGTGGCTTCCGGATGATTGAAAACGATCGAAAGTTCGATGGCATGACCGCATTTCATAATCGGATCAGGAGACTCCGGGGTGAAGTAATAGGTATAGGATTTGCCGCCCCCCATCGTCTGGCACTCTGAGAGTTTGATGATGGGCACATTGAACCATGCCTGACTTAACAGGCTGGCGTCCGGCTGGAACCAGTCCCCCTCCACATCCTTCCTGAAACCATCCACCAACGCTTTTTCCTCCGAGGGCAACTGGGCGAGTTTCCCCTTCTTGCGCTCTTCTACCCAAACGCCCCAGCCTTCCAGCCCGAAACTGGACACGAAGAAGTTCATTTCATCCTTGTTGCAGCCTACAAGCATTCCGATATCCTTGGCTGCGCCGCCGGCATACGCCGCAAAGGTATCCGTGGGCAGATGGATTCCGTCCCTTTCAGGGAATTGGTGCAGGAAGAGCACTGCAGTAGCAGTTTCCAGTAGTTTTTCGGCATCGACCTTCATAAGGTCCGCCACGGTTTTGCAGCCCAGCGCCTCCATTAGTTTTTCGGTGCACGCAATGGCTTCTTCCGGAGACCGGGTCAAATTGACCGAACCGCTCTCGGCGATAAGCCGATGAAAGTACCTCTGGGAACCGGGGATGAGGGGGAGCAGGGTGCAGCTCCCGGCACCGGCGGATTCGCCCCAGATGGTCACGTTTTCGGGATCGCCGCCGAAGCCCGCGATATTCTCGTGGACCCACTTCAGCGCCTTCACCTGATCCAGCAGCCCCAGGTTCTGTGCATCCGGATAGTCCCTGCCATCCGCCAGATGGGACAGATGCAGGAAGCCGAAAACACCGAGCCGATAGGCAATGGTAACGACGATAACTTCCGGATTTTCCTTCACGAAATTGACACAGTCAAACACCGGGTCGATGGTTCCGCCCGCCTCGAAGCCTCCACCGTGAATCCATACCATGACCGGCTTCTTAGTTGAAGGCTCATCCGATGTAAAAACATTCAGATACAGGCAATCCTCATCCATATAGTAGAGGGAGCCGGTCTCCAGTGCAGCGTTGCCATAGGCGCTCTTCGCATTGTAATAGGCCTCGTATACGCCCTGGTCCGGAACGATATCCACCGGAGCCTTCCAGCGCAACTCCCCTACGGGCTGCTTGCCCACATACGGGATGCCCCTGAATACGGTGACATTCTCCTTTTTCCGGCCCACGAAAGTACCGTTGATGCACTTGACGGCCAGCGAGGGGTCATACTTACCGTTGGAAATGGGCCGGTTCTCGCCACCGTACATCTCTTTCAACAACTCTCTGATCTCGCTTTGTTCCATAGTCTGTTTCCCTTATATGATTAGCAGACTGCAATCATTTATGCCTTGTACACTTCCTCTCCGTCCACGATGGTGGCCACAAGGTTGGCCTGGCCCACTTTCTCGATATCGTCATGCAGGAAGTCGCTGTCATATACGGACATATTGGCAATCTTACCGAACTCGATGGAGCCCAGACGGTGTTCCTGATGGAACTGACGGGCTACGTTGATCGTCATGGCACGCAGCGACTGTTCGCGGGTGACGGCCTCCTTGAGATTGCGCGGGGCTGTGGCACCGCCCGTCAATTCCTGGGGATAGTTGCGCTTCTCAGCCGTATAAATGCTGAGTTTGATATCCATCATCGGCGAAACGGGATAGTCGGAGTGGAAGACCACGTTGGCACCTGCATCATAGAAAGACTTGATGGGATAAGCCTGATCGGCCAGTTCCTGACCCATATAAGCCACCTCCTGCTCATAAATAGGAGAAGCCTTGGCTGTCCACAGTGGCGGAACGGCAGGAACAGAGCCCGTAGCACCCATGCGACGGACATCCTCATCGGTCACGAAGTGCAGGTGCGCCAGTACGTTGCGCTGGTCCAGATTGCCGGTAATCTTTTCGGCGTCCTCGATACAGCCCAGCATATAGTGCGTGGCACCGCCGCCCTCGGAATGGACGTGTACGGACATCCCCTCCTTGTCGGCCTCGACAATCAACTGCACCATCTTGTCGTGGTCGTTGAAACGCTCGTTGCCGTGGTAGCCGGGCTGGTCCAGGTAGTCCTGGTTCTGCCACCCCGTATGTGCCTCAGTCACACCGTCGAGGAACGCCTTGGGACCGATGATATGGAAATACTCACCACTCATCTCAGCACGCTGGGCAGCGATGCGGGCTATCTCTGTCTTTGCATCGGCATTATCAGTCACGTACATCCACGCATAGGTGCGAAGTTTCAGTTTGCCTTCCTTCTGCAGTTCACAGTAGGCCTGGGGAGCAACGCGATGAATAACTTCTGCACCAGCGTCACCAACGGCCGTGAAACCGCTGCGGAAGGCCATCTCCTGCCAGGCAAGCAGATAATCCTTGATATCCTCTACAGTAGTGGGAAGTTTGGGAGCAACCTCGAACACAGGGCCTTCACAGATATAGCCGTCGGGCTCACCGTCCTTGTCTACATGTACCAGGTCATAGCCCCATTTCTTGGCGTAGGCAGCATCGATGCCTGCCCATTCCATAGCCTTGCTGTTGAGCAGCATGGAATGTCCGCCGCCCGTCTGCATAATCAGCGGCTTGTCGGAACAGATCTCGTCGAGAAAGGCTTTGCTGACATATTCCTCATTTTCCACCCATCCTGCGGCCACGTAGAAATCGCGCTGCGGATTCTTCTCAATGAAGGCTTTGATGATGTTACGATATCTTGGATAGTCGGTGGTCATTCCTCCTTCCAGCAGATTCGCCTGTCCGATAGCACGTTCTCCGGCAAAACTGCCGTGACAGTGGGACTCCATAAAACCCGGATAGATGAAGTTATCGCCATAGTCCAGCACCTTTGCATCGGCCCCGGCCAGCTTTTTCGCTTCCTCCGCACTGCCGATGTAGGCAAAAACACCGTCCTTTACCAACGCAGCCTTGGCAAAGGGCCGCTTTTCATCCATCGTGATGATGTTGCCAAGAATAAGGGTCTGTTTCATATGCATTTGTTCTTTAGATTCTTAAAGCATATAGTACTTCGTCAGGAACCAGGTCCTGTCCCAATCCACGATATGGACCTCGGATTCCTTGGCCGGGTGGATGTCGAATTCGTCCAGGACCATCACCTTCCTGTCCTTCAGGTCGTAGAGCGGCCAGTCGGGAGACGGAACGCCGGTCCTCGCAAACTGCACCCACATCTGGCGCATCGCCTTCGAGAAGGCGGGGTCATAGGGCCGTCCGTCCACAAATTCCGGATGGGCGAAAACGATGGGCACTTCTTCAAAATGCGCACTCTTACGGATAGGGTCTGAAGACTCCACCCGGTAGTAATAGGTATAGGATTTTCCGCCGGCAAGGGTCTGGATCTCCGACATTTTGATGGTGGCGTCGATAAACCAGCTGTGGCTGAAAAGACGGCTGTCCGGTTCCCAGTCCTCCACTGCCCCTTCCCTGCAGAAACTTTCTATCTTCGCCTTTTCCTCCTCTGTCAGCAAGTGGGCATACTTCTTCGTCTTGCGGTTTTTAGCCCACGCTTTGAAGTTTTCTACTCCCCAGTCCGCCACGAAGCAGTTCATTTCATCCTTGTTGCAGCCCTGAAGGAAGACAATATCCCTGGCAGCACCGTTAGCATATTCCTTCCAGGTATCCAAAGGCAGGATGCGTCCGTCGCGTTCGGGGAACATCCGGAATGCAATGGTTTGGATGGCCGTATCCACCAGCGTCCTGGCATCCAGCTTCATCAGGTCGGCTACCGTCTTGCAGCCAAGGGCTGCCATCAAATCATTGGCAGCCTCGATGGCCTCTTCACGGGAAAGGGTCTGGCAGGGGGCGCCGCTCTGGGCGATAACCTTCTGGAAATACTGCTTGGAGCCTTTGATAAGGGGCTGCATGGTAACGCTTCCCGCGCCGGCCGATTCCCCCCAGATGGTCACGTTACCCGGGTCTCCGCCAAAGGCAGCGATATTCTCGTGCACCCACTTCAGGGCCATCTGCTGGTCCAGCAGGCCCAGGTTCTGTGCATCCGGATAGTCTGCTCCGTCCGGGAGGTGGGACAAATGCAGGAAGCCCAGGGCGCCCAGCCTGTACTGGAGGGTGACAAAGATGACATCCGGATGCTCCTTTGCCAAATTGGCGCAGTCAAACAACTCAATACCTGTTCCGCCGGAAGTAAAGGCTCCGCCGTGAATCCACACCATGACGGGCTTCTTTTCCTTGGAACCATCATCGGCCTTCCAGACGTTCAGATACAGGCAGTCTTCGCCCTGATACGGAATGAGGTTCTTTTCCTGACAGGCAGCCTTGGGGAAATGGAAGGCCTCATATACGCCTCCATCCGGCACATACTCCACGGGAGCCTTCCAGCGAAGCTTGCCGACGGGCTGCTGCCCTACGAAAGGAATCCCCTTAAAGGAAATGACATTCTCCGTCTTCGTACCCACGAAGGTACCGTTAATACACTTGACGGCCAGCGTTTTGTCGTAACTCATAGGACTGTTCATTTTTCTTCCTTCTCTTTCACGAAACAGGCTACCAGCCCGTAGGTAATGGTAGGACGGATCCAGATTTCCACCATCATATAGGTACTGGTCTCGTCGACGGGTTCCAGGATAATATCAATGTTATACAGCGTGGCAATGACAATGTCGATGATACAGATCATCCACAGCTTTCTCTTGGAGTAGGTCTCCCAATCCTTGCGGGCATAGAAGTACGTGAGCATCAGGAGCATCGTCACCGAAAGGACGAGGCAGGCCAGCTGGATGGATTTATACGGAAGCGTGGGTTTGAAAAGGATATCCCGAAGCAGTACCGTAATACCCACGCAGACCGAGCACCAGTAGTTGAACTGCTGCGTAGTGATGCGTATCTGGAAAAAGTACATCCACATCATCACCAGACAGGCGATATAGAACAGGTTGAGCACCAGCTCCGGCCAGGTCCGCGCCAGACCGAAGTGGATTACTCCGTAGAGCATGATTCCCACGGAGAGAACCGCAGCTACGGCTGTGACAGCAATGTTGAAGATGTCCGATTTTTTCTTGAATCTCAGTTCCATAGCGGCGGCAATTATCTACGGGCACGGCGGCGACGGCGCTGCGATGCGTTGCGGCGGGAAACGACGATGGCGGCAAGGGCGGCTACGAACGCCACGGCGATGATAACGAAGGTCCAGCTGGAAGCGTTGTCGCCTTTGACGCGGGCCCACATCGCAAGAAGCTTGTCGGTATCGGCACCCCAGTCATGCTCAAGAGCACAGCGGTCGATCACCGCCTTGTCCGGATAAAGCACGGGATCCACGCAGACGCTGTCCGCACCCGGGAAGAAATAACTCAGGTCGATGGGCTCACATTCTTCATCGATCTGGGACTCCAGCACCTCCATCGCGCCGTTGGCGGAAACATAGCCGGTCTCCTCCATATTGCGGATGGCAATATCAGGACGGCACATAAAGTCGATGAACCAGGTGGCCGCCTTCTGGTTTTTGGCATACTTGGGAATCACCCAGCCGTCAAACCATACGGTACTCCCCTCTTCGGGAACCAGATAATCCAGGCTCACGCCCACGGTCTGAGCCTCCTCGATTGCCCATACGGCGTCTCCGCTCCAGTTGAGCGAAACCACACCACGGCCCTTGGTCATCTGGTCCTTGCCGAAATCGGCCTCCCAGCCCAGCACTCCGTCCTTCACCTGACGCAGGTAATTCTCCACATCGGCGATGGACTCGTCCGAAGAATCCTGCATCAGCTCCTGCAGGGTCACGCTCCCCTCCTGCAACTCCTTCTGGCGCAGGTAGATAAGTACGGGACCGTAGACGTCGCGCGGAGCATCCTTGATGAGGATGCGGCCGGAGAATTTGGGATTGCGTATTACGTCCCATGTCGAGGCCTCATCAGCCGTCACCTCCTCGGTATTATAGAGGATTCCAGTCGTGCCCCACATGTAGGCCACAGAATATTCATTGGCATCGATAGCCGGATTAATCTCCCTGAAAACGCCCTGTATGTAGGGGGATTTGTTCAGGGCGATATAGTTGATGGAATCCGGAATGGAAGCAAAGTCCAGCGGAAGCAGCAGACCGGAATTGAGCATGCGCTCGATGATGTAATCCGACGGGCATACCACGTCATAATCCTCGTGCCCCTTCTCAATCTTGGAGAGCATGGTTTCGTTCACGTCGAAGGTCTGGTACACGACATGGATTTCCTCGCCGGTCTTCTCCAGATACCACTGTTCGAATTCCGGAATCACCGATTCGTCAATGTAGTCGGACCAGTTGTACACTTTGAGCACCTTGTCACGGTCGCCCGTGCAGGAAACACAGAGGACGGCCAGCGCCGCCAGCAGGAAAGACTTGATTTTCATTCTTTTACGTTATTCTTGGATTGACGCATATTAATCACTAAAAGGACCACCAGGACCAGCAGGAAGAGTATGGTCATCAGGGGCTTGAGCTCCGGGGTAAGGCCGCCCTTGCGCGCATCGGCGTAAATATAGGTGGACAGCGTGTCAAGGCCGATGGTCCCGCGGGTGAAGAAGGTGACGGCAAAATCGTCCAGGCTCATCGTGAATGACAGGATGAAGCCGGAAATCATCCCCGGACGCAACGCCGGGAAAAGCACCTTGCGCAGCGCCTGGGCGGGCGTAGCGCCCAGGTCAAGGGCCGCCTCATAGACATTGGGGTTCATCTGGCTGAGTTTGGGAAGCACGTTCAGCACCACGTAGGGAGTGCAGAACGTAATGTGCGCCAGAATCACGGTCAGATATCCCTGGGAAATATGCAGGAACACGAAAAGCAGGAAGAGCGATACACCGGTGATGATATCCGGATTGATCATCGGGATATTGTTCAGGAAGGTCATCGTCTGCCGTTTCTTCCCCTTCATATTGAAAATGCCGATGGCCGCGAGCGTCCCCAGCAGCGTAGCGACTATGGAAGCGGCCAGCGCGATAAGCAGCGTATTCTGCACCGCCGATACCAGCGCAGAGGAATTCTGCATCGCACCGCTGAAAAGGTTGCGGTAAAGCTGCATCGAGAAACCCGTCCAGTTGCCAAGGCTCTTCGCTTCCGTAAAGGAGAATACGGCGATGAACACTATCGGCGCGTAAAGTACCACCAGCAGCAGCCAAATATAGGCTCGGGCGAAGACCTTCTTAGCTTTCATCGGGCTCCTCCTTTTGCAGCATCGTCGTAATCGCTATGATGATGAGCATCACAAGCGAGAGCGCCGCGCCGTAGTTCCACATCGAGTTGTTGATATTCTCCTGGATAATCGTTCCGAAGAGCTTGATCTTGTTGTTGGTCAGGAACTCGGAAATGGCGAAGGTCGAAACCGTCGGCATGAACACCATCATCACTCCGCTCCAGACGCCGGGCATAGAGAGCGGAAGGGTCACTTTGCGGAATACCTCGCGCGGAGTCGCCCCCAGGTCCTGCGCCGCTTCCGCATAGGATTTATCCATCTTGTTGAGCTGGTTGTAGATGGGATAGATCATGAACGGAAGATAGTCGTAGCACATACCGAAGAGCAGAGTCCCCTTGCCCAGCTGGATGCCGGCCATGGTGAAGAGTTCCGCGGTGGCGAGCGTCCGCATCAGGGCGTTGATCCACATCGGCAGTATAAAAAGCACCACCGTCACCGCACTGCGGTTCAGGTTTTTGTCCGCGAGGATATAGGCCGCAGGATAGCCGATGAGGATGCATAGGACGGTATTTTCGATAGCCACCTCGATCGAAAGGGCGAAGGTGCTGAGCGAATCGCGGTCCGTGAAGAACTTGCCGAGGTTCGCGAGCGTAAAATGCCCGCTGCCGTCCTGCAGCGCATACACTACGATGAGCAGCAGGGGCAGTACCACGAACAGTACCAGGAAAATGAAGTAAGGCAGGGCCCAGCCGGTACGCTTATTCATTGCCGGATTCCGCTTTGATGAGCTTGATATCCTTCGGAAGTATCCTGATACCCACGAAATCTCCCTTGTCCCAGATGTCGTTGGTATCCACCCAGATATTCTCCCCGGTCTCGGTCTTGACGGTCAGGTGGTAGTGGTCGCCCTTATAAAGGATGGCCACCACATTCCCGGTCAGATCCGCCTCTTCCTCGTGGTCAAGAAGGTCCACCTTCTCGAAGCGCACCGTCGCGACGGGTTCATCCCCGACGGAAAATCCTTCCGTATCGCATTCAAACTCCGTATCCAGGAAAGTCACACGGCCCTCCCCCGTCACCCGGGCGGGGAAAGAGTTGAAACGGCGTTCCTTCTTCATCACCTGGATGTCGTCCGGATCTATGTAGAGCATCACCTCGCTGCCTACGGGATAGGGGTCGTAGTCCTGAATCATCAGTTCGTAACCGGTATCGGTATCGACCCACATCTCGTAATGGACACCCTTGAAGGTGCAGGAATTCACCTTGGCAGTAAACTGGCACTTGGCGGGGTCGTCCGTGAAGTAGATATCCTCCGGGCGGACGACCACATCGACGGAAACATTCTCGCCGAAGCCCTCGTCCACGCAGTCGAATTCGTGCTTGATGAAGGCCACGCGGCGGTCCCGGAACATCTTTCCGTTAAGTATATTGCTGTCTCCGATGAAATCTGCGACGAAGGCGTTCACGGGCTCGTTATAGATATCGATGGGCGTACCGATCTGCTGGATCTTGCCTTCATTCATTACGACGATGGTGTCGGAGAGGGTAAGGGCCTCTTCCTGGTCATGGGTAACGTATATGAAGGTGATGCCGAGTTTCTTGTGCATTTCCTTGAGCTCGATCTGCATATCCTTGCGCATCTTGAGGTCCAGTGCGGCCAGGGGCTCATCCAGAAGGAGCACGCGCGGCTGGTTGATGAGCGCGCGGGCAATCGCCACACGCTGCTGCTGTCCGCCGGAAAGGGAATTCACGTCGCGGTCCTCGTAATCGGACATACTCACGAGCTTGAGCACTTTCTTTACGCGCTTTTCAATTTCCTCCTCTGGCACCTTCTGCAACTTCAGGCCGAAGGCCACGTTGTCATACACGTCGAGGTGCGGGAAAAGTGCATAGCGCTGGAATACCGTATTGAGGGGACGCCGGTAGGGCGGGACATCGGAGATATCTTTGCCTTCGAGCAGGATCCGCCCGGAATCCGGAGCGGTGAAGCCTCCGAGCATACGCAGGAGTGTAGTCTTGCCGCAGCCCGAAGGCCCCAGCAGGGTAATGAATTCGCCCTTGCGTACGTAGAGGTTGATATCGTCCAGAACCTGTTTGTCACCGAAACTCTTGGAGAGGTGTTCGATTTGGATAATCGGGTTCTTCGGCATCATTTCCAGAGTTTGAAGCAAAGGTCATACGAAAGACCGACCGAAGCGGTGACTGTCTGCTCAAGGGAGCGCCATCCGGCCGAGGCATATACTCGAAGGTTCCGGCTGTTATTGAGGGGATACCAATGGATACCGCCGCCTGCGATCCAGTTGTGGCCGCGGATGGCGTCATATTCGTAAATACCCTTTGCGAAAACGTCTACTTTTTCATTATTGTCGGTAAAATTCAACTCAGCCAGGCCTGCGTGCCCGGGAGCGAAGAGGGGATGTTCCTCGCCGTCGCCGCCAACACCGTAACGGTAGGAGAGGTCCAGGCGGAAGTTGTCCCCCATCCCGAAGCGGTTCGAAATATCGACCACGGGGATGATGCTGCCGCGGTTCAGGATATCATTCTGGACGACCGCAACGCTCCAGATCGGACTCCATGGGCCGATGGAGCCGTTCCAGCGCAGCGACCATGCAAAAAGGCCGCTTGCAAAAGTCCTTTCCCCGTAGGGAGAGGATACCATCTGCACGTCGATGCTGTTGTCTTCCCATGGCAGTTCAAACGCCATCGATGCACCCCACTGGTAAACGGGGACGCCGTTCCACTGCGATGACATCAGCGCAGAATGGCAATACACATCGTAGGGATCATACTCCCAGCCGCCGATATGCATCACATCCTTGCCGAGAGTCAGGGAGAACCAGCCTGTAGTGTAGGTGAAATACAGGAAATCCACCCAGTTGTTTTTATTGGAATAGAAAAATGAATCCTTGTAAAGCCCCGCCGGGTCCGTAGAAAGCCAGTGATTGCAGAGCAGGAACGAGAAGTGTTCCGAAATGTCCCCTTCAAAGAAGGAGTAGAGCGATGTTTCACCGAGTATGTTCGGGAAGGAGAAATCGTGTTCCGCACCGCCTACCGAGAAGACCGGACTGGCTTCAAGACGGGGAACGAACTTAAGCTCTTGCGAGTGCGAGAGCAAGCAGGGCAGCAATGCCGCAATCGTTAAAAGGAATTTTTTCATTTCCACCCATAAAAAGGGATTTGGTTAAACTTGAGTACAAATGTATGAAAAAAATCCGATTATTGTTAATAAATTTGCCTTCATGAAACGAATGACGATTCTGTTTGCGGCGATGCTGCTCTCCGCAGGATGCTGGTCTGCACGTGAAGGGAAACTCCTTCATGACGGAGAAGGTATTATGCGTGTCCTGCAGGTAACTGACAAGCACGACAGCGTGGTACTGCGTGCCCCCAGTATCGAATTCCAGAAATCAATGATCGGCCGGAAGTCCTATCGCCTGTTGTGCGAGCGCATGCTGGCGACTGTCCGGAATCCGGAAAACGAAGGGGTCGGGATAGCGGCGCCGCAGGTGGGCATCAACAGGAAACTTGTGGCCGTGCAGCGCTTCGACAAGGAGGGAGAGCCGTTCGAATTCTATCCGAACATACGCATTACCTCCGCACGGGGGGATTCAGTTGCGGGACGTGAAGGATGCCTGTCCATTCCCGGGCTGCGGGGCATCGTCCGGCGCTCCCGCGACATTGACATTCGCTATCTCAGTCCTTTCACCCTGCGGGATACGATGGAGCGGGTGACCGGCTTTACCGCCGTGATTTTCCAGCACGAAACAGACCACCTCGCCGGCATACTCTACACCGACAAGGCAGACAGCCTGTTTGCGGAATAAAACTTATCAGAAGCCCTTCAGGTCGCGGAGTTTCCCGTCTATCTTGTTCTGGTAACCGATGAAGGTGATTTCCGTGTCGTTGGGATCTACGCAATAATTCTGCGTGAAGTGCTTGCCGGGAATCTTCTTTAGCTCACGGATAGATTTGCAGAGTGCGGTGAAGCGCACGGATTCTTCAAGCGTATCCTCGTAAGAGAGTATCTTGTCGAAATCGCGGGCGTTAAGGGCATCCCAGAGACCGGGTACCTCGCCGAACGATTCCATCTTCCCCTTCTCCCATTTGGCACTGTTGTCCAGATAGAGGATCAGGTCCGGAGAGGCCTTGACCACAGCCGCCTTGCGCTCGGCCTCAGCTTTCTCCTCGGCTTCACGACGTTCGGCTTCGGCCTTCTCCTCTGCCGCCCTGCGGTCGGCATCGGCTTTCGCCTCCGCTTCCGCTTTGGCGAGCGAATCCCTGCGGGCTTTCGCCGCAGTCTTCGCGTCGGCCTCCGCCGCCTTCGCCGCAGCTTCCGCCCTCTCAAGGGAATCCTTGCGCGCCTTTGCCCGCTCCTTGGCCGCAGCCTTCGCTGCCTTCGCTTCGGCTGCCGCTCTCTTTTCAGCCTCCTTCCTTGCCTTCTTTGCAGCTTTGCGGGCGGCCTTTTCTTCCATCTTAGCCTTTCGCGCCGCCTCCTTGGCAGCCTTCTTCTCGTCGGCAGCCCTCCTGGCTTCGGCCTTGCGGCCGTCGGCAGTCATGGGCGCAGGTTTTTCCATACGCGGGACGCCGACCCCAAGGGAATCGTCAACGAATGCAAGACTGTCAGGCAGCAATGCTGCAGCTTCCATTTGTGAGGAGCGCAGGGCCGAATTCTCCGAGCGGAGCCTGTCCACCGTCCCCGACATCAGGGAAGATGCGATGAGCCAGCCGAAAAGAAGCCCGGCCACGAGCCCCGCCGCCGCACCTATGATGAGCCGGCGCTTGTTATCCTCCGCTTCAGGACCGTACTTGAGATAGTTGTTCACGTTGGGCACCGGAGCACCGGCCGTATTGTATCCATGTATCGGGGATTCATCCAGAGGGACCTCGGAAACAAGCTGTATACGCTCGTCCTCGAACCCGTCTATCGGAAGGATAAAGGTGTAGGCATAGGTCTTCTTTTCCAGGGTGACGGTCACGGGAGCGGAAAGGTCAAGCACCCCGTCAAAGGTATTGAAACCGTCGCAACTGACCACCACCGGGACCTCGTGGATACCGACCTCCTTGACGGCGAGCATCATCCCCTTCTCGAGGATCTTGTTATTGACCCTGAGGGTATAGCCGTCTACGTCGCAGAACTGCTCATTCTTGACGGAAACCGAATCGTAGGTCACGTATTTGAACACTTCCTCTATACTGAGCGGCTGCACGTACGGATTGGCCTTATCAACATCTATGAGTTTCTCGACGCTCTTGTAGCCCTGCCTCTTCCATATTATGCGGACCCTGGCCCCCTCGGTAAAGCTGCGCGGGGTATCGAAAGCCTCGCCGTCGGCAAAGGGACGGAATCCGAACGCATTCTCCGGAGGGAAAAGGACTACGCAGTCCTGGATGGCCGAGTTGCTCAGGTCCGAGCCTTTCTCCGCGCGGATACCGGAAGCCTTGTCGATGAAGAAAATCTCCTTGAAGCGCTGGTATTCCGGCTGTGAGATGGACATTCCCAGAAGGTCGGGAAGCTGATAACGGCAGCTATCGCCATAATAGCGGAAAGCGATGGAATCCCCGCTCGACTTATAGAGGGCCATGGAAACCGGATTCACCGGATACTCCCTGTCGAAAAGCCCCTGAAGGGTTTCGGAATCGGGACTGCCGCCTGCAAGCTGATCGCCTGTAATGCGGATTACTTCCGCGAGTTCATCGCCGCTGACGGCAATACTCAGAGGCAGATAGATCCATGCGGTCAGGATCTCACCGGGACGGCTTTCCGTCATGCTGACCACCGCCAGCAGGTTTCCGGCCTGGTTGGAACTGAGCATCACCACACGGGTGCCGGGCTCAAAGCCCGAGAGCACACGGCAGTCGTCACGGAGGTCCCGGATATAGCGGGTCCAGAAAGTATCTTCATTAACACCCAGGCCGAAGGCGAAACCTCCCTGGGAACGGGTTATCTTAAGGCCAAGTTTTGCAGTTGCCATAGTTTTGGTACTAATTTCGGTAAAGTTATCAAATGCCTGGCATAAAGACAACAATTTTACTCACAATTTATTCACAATCCCGAACACAGCATAGTATATGGCATATATAACAAAATTGTTACCCGTTATAACATTATTGTTACATTACATTCCAAAAGTGGATTTGGACACATTTACCCGGATAGGGTTGCGCAGCAACAAGTGTCCAAATCCACTTTTGGAATATTCAAACGAACAATCTATTTAACCCTAAGCTTCCGGCCGATGCTGAGCGTCGTAGTCTCCTTGATCCCGTTAAGCCGGCAGATAGACTTGACACTCGTGTGATATTTGGCGGCAATGCGTGAAAGGGTATCGCCGCTGCGGACGGTATGGTATTTCCTTGCGGCCGCTTCAAGGCGGGCGAGCCTTGCCGCCTCTTCCTGCGCGATGCGCTTCTGTTCGGCGATGCGGGCGAGCTGCAGCTGGTAAATCTCACGCTGCTCCCCCACCGATGCGGAACTGCAACTTGCAGCCTCGGGAAGATGGCTGAAATCCATGATGTAAAGCGGGGAGCGCAACTGCCCCGACGGGAAGTCAAAAGCCCTCGCCGGGTCGATGGCCAGGTCCCTGAAACGAAGCTCAAAATGCAGGTGGGGGCCCGCTCCGTCAAGACTGTCCGTCCTTGCGATAACGTCCCCGGCATGCACCTTATCGCCCTCCTGCACGGAGCGTCCGCTCAAATTGGAATAGACTGTTTCAATGCCGTCCCGGTGCGCGATGCGGATTACACTGCCGTAAGCGGAATTATCGTCGGTGGAAAAGCTTACGATTCCGTCGAAGGCAGCGCGGACAGGAGTGCCTTTTGCTACCGCGATATCGACTCCGCTGTGCTGCAATTCCCCGGCAGGGCCGAAAGGGGTAAAGACGCTCCCCTTCACCGGGCAGAAGGAGCTTTCATCGAACAATACGGCCACGCGGCCGCTACGGGCGGGGAAAGAAACGCTGTCGCAGGGTTCGATACCCCAGCTGCGGTCACTGCGTATGAGCAGCATGCGGGAAGGATCCGAACCCGGGATGGAATCAATGACGTAAGGAGACTGCGCCGCGGCAAGGAATGCGGCTGTCAGGATACTAAATATCATTCCCGCCTTCCGTAATGGGGAATTCGGGAATTCCTGAACGATACGGTTCAGACACCGATTCCACTTTGAATACTATATAGCGCTGCATACCGCGCCATGGCAGCGCTCCCTTGTATTCCTTGTAGCGGATTTCAACATTCTTGCCGCTGCAAAGCATCAGCTGCTCGGCAACCTGCTGGTCAGTTACAGAGAAATTGAACTCATTGGATTGCAGGGACCCGCTGTTCCTGGAATTGAAGCCGCTCTGTATCAGACGGCCCTCATAAGTCTTCCAAATCCACCCCTTGTAAACTACCTGGTTCAGTTCACCGGCCTTCACACCCTCTCCCAGCACGAACCAAAAGCGGAAATAGCAGAAAATGCCCAGTCCCAGCACAAACAGGACCAGGAGCCAAATCAATATTTTCTTGAACGTTTTCATACTCTGCGAAGTTAGGTATTGTCCTGCTATTTTGCAAAATATTTGATATCTTTGGGGGTTATGAAACTTATCAGCTGGAATGTGAACGGACTGCGGGCCGTAGCCGGAAAAGGGTTCGCAGATATCTTTTTGGCGCTGGACGCCGATTTCTTCTGCCTCCAGGAGACCAAACTGCAGGCGGGGCAGATTGACCTGGAATTCCCGGGATGGCAGTCATACTGGAATTATGCAGACAAAAAGGGCTACTCGGGAACAGCGATTTACAGCAGGCACGACCCGGTGGACGTCAGCTATGGCATAGGCGTCGACGAATTCGACCACGAAGGCCGGGTCATCACCCTTGACGCCGGAGATTTCTTCCTTGTAAACGTATACACCCCCAACGCCCAGGACGGCCTGCGGAGGCTGGACTTCCGTATGGCCTGGGAAGATGCTTTCCGGGAGTATCTGCTGTCGCTGACCGCAAAAAAGGGCGTCGTCGTATGCGGGGACATGAACGTGGCGCATCAGGAAATAGACCTGAAGAATCCTGCGACCAACCACTTCAACCCCGGTTTCTCCGACGAGGAGCGGGAAAAGATGACGCGGTTGCTCGCTTCCGGATTTCACGACAGCTGGAGGGAGGCGCATCCGCAGGAAGCGAAGTATTCCTGGTGGTCGTACCGCATGGCGGCACGCGAACGGAACGTAGGGTGGAGAATTGACTATTTTCTTGCGTCAGACGCCATCGCGCCACGGATCTGCGGCACGGACATCCACAATGACATCTTTGGTTCGGACCACTGCCCGGTAGAACTGCAGCTCTCCCTGAAATAGCCCGCAGCTGCAGGGCTGGCAGGGGCAGAAGTCCCCTGCTCCCTGTTGCTTCGCAACCCTATCCGGGTAAATGGTCGCAGGGGACAACCCGCCCCTGCTGAAACGCCCTGCCACAGCGGGCCGGAGGCGCTATCGCTTCTCCGGGCGAAGCTTTGCATATTTGAGCAGGAGCAGCTTCTCGCCGTAGACATCAAAATTGATCCGGGCTTTCATTTCCGGATAAGCGCCGCTGATACTAAGGATCTTACCGCCACCGAAGCGGTTATGCTCTACGCGCTCCCCTTCATAAAGTTCAGTCATGGGGACGGCGACGAAGCCCGGGTCGATGACATCCGGCTTTGCGGGCGCTGCGGGAACCGGACGCGAAGGGGCCGCAGGACGCTGCATAAACGGACGCTGAGCGAATGGTCTCTGCACCGAAGGAGCGCTGCCGAAAACGCCCGCCGCCTGCCGCTGGGCCGGAGGATTCTCCAGGAATTTCGGATCGATCTCCCGAAGGAAACGGCTTGGCCGGTTGGATTCGTGTTTCCCGTTACGCAGGCGCGATTCGGCACGGCTCAGGACCACCGCCTTCTGCGCACGCGTAATTGCCACATAGCAAAGCCTCCTCTCTTCCTCGAGCTCCGAGGGAGTGATAAGGGAACCTCCGGAAGGGAAAAGATTCTCCTCCATCCCCACCACAAAAACATAGGGGAATTCAAGGCCCTTTGCGGAATGTACCGTCATCAGCGCTATGCGGTTGCGGTCATCTCCCTCATCTTCGGCCAGGTCCACGTTGCTCAGCAGGGATACATTCTCCAGATAGTCGGAAAGCGTGACAAGCGCTGGGCCGTCCGCATCTTCAGACTGCTCTTCCACATAGGCGGCGACGGAGTTCAGCAACTCGTCCACGTTTGCCATCCTGGCCTGTCCCTCCACGGAATTATCGGACTTATAAAAGGCATAGAGGCCGCTGGCGTCCGCAATGCGACGGGCCAGCTCATAGGCATCCGTCGATGCCATCGAAGCGGCAAATCCGTCCAGCAGCGCACAAAAATTGCGCAGTTTCTGCAGGGCGGCTCCCTTCAGGGACAGATCCTCCGCCGCGACGGTCCGGAACAGGCTAAGCTGCCGGTTCCGCGCTTCCTCTGCAAGGGCAGCGATGGTGGTTTCACCTATGCCCCGCGACGGCTTTGCAACGGCTCGCTTGAACGCTTCGTCGTCCGATGGATTTACGGCAAGCTTGAACCAGGCCATCAAATCCTTCACTTCCATTCGTTCGAAGAAAGAATTGCCGGAATATATCTGGTAAGGGAGGTTACGGCGGCGCAGCGCTTCCTCGAAGGAGCGGGACTGCGCGTTGGTGCGGTAGAGTATGGCGAAATCGCGGTATTGGGCTCCGTCGGTGCGCATACGGTCGATAATCGCCGAAGAGACGAGCACCGATTCGGTAATGTCGCTGTCGGCGTTGATTATGCGTATGAGATCGCCGCTCTCCCCTTCGGAATAGCATTCCTTCGGAATACGGCCTTCGTTGTGCGCTATGAGCGAATTGGCGGCGCCTACGATATTGCGAGTCGAACGGTAGTTGCGCTCCAGGCGGAATATGCGGCATTCGGGATAGTCCTTGCGGAAATTCAGGATATTCTCGATCTTGGCACCGCGGAAGGCGTAAATCGACTGAGAATCGTCGCCCACCACGCAGATATTATGGTGCGCAGCCGCCAGTTTGCGGATAATGACGTACTGCGCGAAGTTCGTATCCTGGTACTCGTCCACCATGATGTACGAAAAGCGTCCGGCGATTTCGGCGCAGGCGTCGGGAAAATCGCGCAGCAGGATATTCATATTGACCAGGATGTCGTCAAAGTCCATCACCCCCGCCTGGCGGCATTTGCGCTGATAGAGTTCATAGACGTCGGCGGTACGGGGTTTCTTTGCCCGGGCGTCAGCTTCCGTCAGCTCCGGGCGGTTGCGGTATTCCCCTGGCAGCACCAGCGCATTCTTCGCACCCGAAATGCGCGACAGCATTTCCTTTGGCTTGTAAACCTTGTCGTCCAGCCCGAGTTCCTTGATGCAGGTCTTCAGGGCGCTGTGGGAATCGGCGGTATCATAGATGGTGAAATTCTGCGGATAGCCCAACTGCTCCGCATAGTTCCTCAGGAAGCGCACAAAGACAGAATGGAAGGTACCGGCAACGACGCGACGGGCCCTTTCAGCCCCGACCATAAGCGCAATCCGCTCCTTCATCTCCCCGGCCGCCTTTTTCGTAAAAGTCAGCGCCAGCACCCGCCAGGGCTCGGTTCCGCCCGCAAGGATGTATGCCACGCGGCTGGTCAGCACGCGGGTTTTTCCGGAACCGGCTCCGGCCACAATAAGCGACGGTCCCTCCGTACACTCCACGGCCGAACGCTGCTCCCTGTTCAGGCCTGCCAATATCGCTTCCGAATTATTTTCCATAGCTCCAAAATCATTCTCGCAAAAATAAAAATTTTTTTGCGTAACTTCGCGACGCATTTTTGTGCATATAATTATTAGTAGTATAAATGCTTAATACCATCGTTTTGAAAAAGGGCCTCGACCTTCCCGTAACGGGGGCCGCGCAGCCCGTTGTCAGCAAATCGACAGTATCCCGCATTATTGCAGTTGAGCCCTCGTGCTTCAAGGGCTTCACTCCGCGCCTCCTCGTAAAGGAGGGAGACGCCGTACTGTGCGGATCGCCTGTCCTTGCCGACAAAGCCAATCCCGAAATCCTGCTGACATCCCCGGTCAGCGGGAAAGTTAAAGAAGTGGTCCGGGGGGAGAAGCGCAAGCTGCTCGCAGTGCTGATTGAAACGGCAGACCGCCAGGAAGGAGCCGCCTTCACCCCCGATTCCGCGGATGAGGCCTCCGTACGCAAGGGCCTGCTGGAAAGCGGCCTGTGGCTGCAGCTCCTTCAGCGCCCTTACGGCATTATAGCCGATCCGGCAGCCACTCCGAAATGCATTTACATTTCCACCTTCGGCACCGGTCCCCTTGCGGCTGACAGCGAATTCTGCCTTGCAGGCGAGACCGGAGCGATGCAGGCCGGTATCGATGCGCTTTCGAAGATCGCGCCCGTGCATATCGGAGCGCGCGAAGGTTCCGTCTTTGCGGGACTGAGCGCTGCGGGCGTCCATTGCTTCAAGGGGCCGCACCCCGCAGGCAATGCCGGTGTGCAGATCAGCCACGTATGCCCCATCGCAAAGGGCGATACGGTCTGGACGCTCAGCCCCGAAGGGCTCGCCGCCATCGGCAAATTCTTCCAGAAAGGGAAATTGGACCTGCGCCGCCGTATCGCCGTTACCGGCCCTGCGGCGATAGAACCCGCGTACGTGGAAGCGCTGCCCGGCACCCCGATGGCGGAGCTCCAGGGATTCTGGGGAGCATCGGCCGAAGGTCTGCGCATAATCAGCGGGGACCTGCTCAGCGGGAAGACGGTAGGAGCCGACGGCTATATAGGATTCCGTGACAATCAGGTTACGATTATCCGCGAGGGTACCGAGAAGGAATATTTCGGCTGGATACGTCCGCTCCGCTGGAAGCAGTTCAGCACGGACAGGTCCTATTTCAGCTGGCTGATGCCCTGGCGCCACTATGACATGGACACCAACCTGCACGGCGGCAGGCGCGCGTTCCTGGTGAACGACGCCTACTACGCCAAGATGCTGCCCATGGACATCTATCCCCTCTTCCTCGTGAAGGCCTGCCTGGCCGGAGACATCGAGAAGATGGAGAAATTCGGCATCTACGAAGTTCTGCCCGAGGACCTTGCGCTCTGCGAGTTCGTGGACCCGAGCAAGAACGACCTTCAGGAAATAATCGCACAGGGCATCGACCTCATGCTTAAAGAAATGGCTTAGAAGATATGCTTCCGATATTTGAAAAAGGCGGGAAACTGGGCTGGTTGCACAGCACCGCCGATGCCTTCGATACCTTCCTCGCCGTTCCCGGCACGGTGACGCGCAAAGGCGCTCACGTCCGCGACGCGGTGGACCTCAAACGCATCATCATCCTGGCCCTCATAGCCGTCATCCCGGCAGCATTGTTCGGAATGTGGAATGTGGGTTATCAGCACGGGCTCGCTACCGGAGATCCGCGCCTGAACATACTCGGCAACTGGTGGTTCGGCTTCCTGCGGGTACTGCCCATCTACGTGGTGGCATACGCAGTGGGACTCTTCATCGAGTTCGGAACCGCACAGATACGCAATGAAGAAGTGAACGAGGGCTTCCTTATGACGGGATTCCTCATCCCCCTCATTATCCCCGTCACCACTCCCCTGTGGATGGTGGGACTGGCAACCGCATTCTCCGTGATATTCTGCAAGGAGATCTTCGGCGGCACCGGAATGAATATCTGGAACCCGGCCCTGGTGGCGCGTGCCTTCCTCTTCTTCTCCTACCCCAACCAGATGTCCGGCTCACAGTGCTGGATTGCCTTCAGGAAAGGCGAGACTATGCTGGACGCCTGCACCGGAGCTACGCCGCTAGCACTCGACGGGCCGGCGCAGTACGGCACTTCCTGGTGGGATCTGTTTCTTGGTACAGTCCCCGGTTCTGTGGGTGAAACTTCCGTACTCTGCATACTGCTCGGCGCATTCCTGTTGATCTGGACGGGAGTCGGCAGCTGGAAAATCATGGCCGGCAGCGTCGCGGGTGCACTGCTCGTGGGCTGGCTCGGCAACATCGGCGGCATAAGCGATATTCCCGCATGGATGCAGCTGCTCTACGGCGGATTTGCGTTCGGAACGGTCTTCATGGCTACGGACCCCGTCACTTCCTGCCAGACCGAGTGCGGCAAATGGCTCTACGGCCTCCTGATAGGCATGCTCTGCATCACCGTGAGGCTTTTCAACCCCGGCTATGCGGAGGGCATGATGCTCGCAATCCTCTTTGCAAATACGATGGCGCCGCTGCTTGACCACTGCGTGGTAAGCGTGCATATATCGCGCAAGAACAGAAAACTTAAAACCGCCTGAGCAATGAACACCAACAGCAATGCATACACAGTGGTCTATACCACGCTCATAGTGGTGGTCGTCGCCGCGCTGCTCGCGTTCGTGGCGATGAAGCTCGGCCCCGCCCAGCAGGCAAACGCCAAGGCGGAAACCCTGCGCCAGATGATGGCCGCCGCGGGCATCCGCAGCGCCGAAGAGCTATACGCCACATCCAATGCCGATATCCTTTCGCTATACGCTGAAAATATCTCCGAGGCCTATACCATAGGACTCGACGGCAAGCGCAACGGAGACCTTTCCACGGAACTTTCAAACATTGAACTGGTCGACCGTCTCAAGCCGCAGGACAAGGCTATCAAGGCCGGCGGCAGCGTAACGCTTCCGGTATATGTATTCAAGGGCGAGGTAGCCGTAATCCCCGTCTACGGTGCGGGCCTCTGGGGACCCGTCTGGGGATATGTAGCCATCAATTCCGACTGCCGCACAATCGCCGGAGCATATTTCGACCACGAAAGCGAAACGCCCGGGCTCGGTGCAAAGATCAAGGACGAAGCCTGGTTCCGGGAGAAATTCGCCGGCAAGACGATTGAATGGGGCGAGGTTCCCGCCTTCCGCCTGGAAAAGAACGCCGAAGCGACCGGCGCAACGAATGCCGTGGATGCGATTACCGGCGCAACGATGACCTCCAAGGGCCTGAACGATGCCCTGAATGTCTGGTTCAAGGCCTATGAAAATCATTTCGGGGCAGGTGCGTTTTTCCACATGCTGGAAGAGCATGTCCTAAAAACAGAGGAGGAATAAGCTATGGCACAGAAACTTAAAGAAACTATATTGAACCCCATCCTGAAGGGGAACCCGATTACCGTCCTGGTGCTCGGAATATGCTCTTCGCTGGCCGTGACCGTGCAGCTCAAGGGTGCCCTGGTCATGGCACTATCGGTAATTGCCGTTACGGGACTGTCAAGCCTCGTCTGCTCGCTGCTGCGCAACACCATTCCGAACCGCGTGCGCATCATAGTCCAGCTGGTAGTCGTGGCGATGATGGTAATCCTGGTAGACCAGATACTCAAGGCCGGAGAAGGCACCTATGCCATAGACAAGCAGCTATCGGTCTATATCGGCCTTATCATCACCAACTGTATCGTGATGGGGCGCATCGAGGCCTTCGCCCTGGGCAACAAGCCCATCCCGTCACTACTGGACGGCCTTGCCAACGGAGCCGGATACGGCCTGATACTCATTGTGGTGGCATTCTTCCGTGAACTTCTCGGGAGCGGCACGCTGTTCGGCATGCAGGTATTGCCCGGGTCCTATGTTCCCAACAACCTGGTAATCCTGCCGCCTTTCGCCCTCATCCTGCTCGGATGCATCATCTGGGCGCACAGGGCATTTGACAAGGAACTTCAGGAAAAATAATCGCGACGCCTTATGGAATATATAAGCTTATTCGTAAAGTCGATATTTGTTGACAATATGATTTTCGCATACTTTCTGGGTATGTGCTCATACCTGGCGGTATCGAAAAACGTAAAGACGGCTAACGGCCTGGGGCTGGCGGTCATATTCGTACTTCTGTGTACGCTGCCAATCAACTATGCCCTGCAGACCTATGTACTGCAACCGGGTGCGCTCAAATGGCTGAGCCCCGATTTCGCGGACGTCGACCTGAGCTTCCTCAGCTTCATCGTATTCATAGCCGTAATCGCCGCTTTCGTGCAGTTGGTGGAAATGATCGTGGAGAAGTACCTGCCGGCGCTTTATGCATCGCTGGGAATTTTCCTGCCGCTGATTGCCGTGAACTGCGCTATCCTGGGCGCTTCACTCTTCATGCAGCAGCGGGATTTCACTTCCGTGGGCGAGGCGGAGGTCTATGCGCTGGGCTCCGGTATCGGCTGGTACCTGGCGATCGTGGCGCTGGCCGCCATCCGCGAGAAACTCGCGTACAGCAACATTCCCGCACCCCTCAAGGGCACCGGCATCACCTTTATCACGGTGGGGCTGATGGGTATGGCTTTCATGATTTTTATGGGAATTCAGTTATAGGAGGGAAGGATTATGATTAAGACGACAATTTTGGCTTCCGTCCTGGTCATCGTGGTGGTGACCCTGTTCCTTGTGGCGCTCCTGCTCTTCGTGAAGGACAGGATTACGCCCAAGGGGACCGTAAAAATCGATATCAACGACGGGAAGAAGTCGCTCGACGTAACGCCGGGCGGCAACCTGATGGCGACGCTCGCAGAAGAGAAGATCTTCCTCCCCTCCGCCTGCGGCGGCAAGGCCAACTGCGGCCAGTGCAAGGTGCAGGTGTTCGAGGGCGGCGGTGAGATACTGCCCACTGAAACGGGCTTCTTCAACCGCAAACAGATCAAGGAAGGCTGGCGCCTGGGCTGCCAGGTTAAGGTCAAGGACAACCTGAAGATCAAGGTGGCCGAAAGCGCCCTGAGCGTGAAGAAGCTCGAGTGCGAGGTCATTTCCAACGAGAACGTTGCAACCTTCATCAAGGAGTTCACAGTCAAACTGCCCGAGGGTGAGCAGCTCGAATTCAAGAGCGGCGAGTATATCCAGATCGATATTCCGGCCTACGAGGCGGACTTTTCCGACATGGGCGTGGCGCCGGTCTATATGGGCGACTGGGAGAAATACGGTATAACTTCATTGAAATACAAGAATACCGAGCCTACCGTACGCGCCTATTCCATGGCCTCGTATCCGGGAGAGAAGGGTATCATCAAGCTCAATGTGCGTATTGCCACTCCCCCGTTTGACAAGACCCAGCCCAAGGGCGTGTTCAAGTTTGTCCCCGGCGTGCCTCCGGGAATCGCCTCCACCTACGTCTTCTCCCGCAAACCGGGCGACAAGGTGACCATCAGCGGTCCCTTCGGCGAATTCCTCCTGCCGGAGAACGATCCGGACGATATGGAATACATCTTCGTTGGCGGAGGCGCCGGAATGGCCCCCCTGCGCAGCCATATCATGCAGCTTTTCAAGACGCTCAAGACCGGGCGCAAGGTGCATTTCTTCTATGGCGCGCGCGCCCTGGTGGAAGCCTTCTACCTGGAGGATTTCGCCGAGATCGAGCGCGAGTTCCCGAACTTCAGGTTCCATCTTGCACTGGACCGTCCGGATCCCGAGGCGGATAAGGCGGGTGTGCCGTACACCGCAGGCTTTGTACACAATGTGATGTATGAGACCTACCTGAAGGACCACGAGGCGCCGGAGGATATCAAGTACTTTATGTGCGGCCCGCCGATGATGGTGAACTGCGTGAACCAGTTGCTGGATTCGCTGGGCGTCGCTCCCGAAAGTATACTGTACGATAACTTCGGCGGTTAGCATATAAAACGTAAAAATGTATATGAAACGTACAATTCTGTTGTGCGTTTCATTTTTTGTATTGTTTTCTTCAGGGGTTACAGATAGTTTTGCTGCAGAAGCGGCGGAGGGTCGCTGGACTACGGACCTCCGGTCCTATCCCTCCCACTCACGGCTGCGTGGGCGCAGACGGTCCCTCGACCCTTCCGCCGCTTCCGCTGAAACGCAAAACTATCTGTAACTATGAAAAATGTGAACAAAATTCTGATGCTTCCTCTGGCGATACTGCTGGCGGGATGCAATGACAAGGCGGAAGAGGCGGTTCCGGCACTTCCCGTAACTACAAGCCTCAACATCCTTTTGGAAGCGGATTGCGGATCCCGGATTCCGGACCATGCCGATTTCTTTATATTCAGCAGTGCAGGTACCTGCCCGCTTGAATACTACGAAAGGGTTGAGGGGGACACTGCATGCAGGGCCGAATACGAAGGTATCGCAGGGGACAAGACCGCCGTCTGTATAATAGACAGCCCCTGGTCCTTCAATATCGAGGCTCTGTCCCGGTACAGCTCGATAGAAGAACTCAGCCTGGAATTGAATGACGACAATCCGGAGAGCCCGGTAATGACCGGGCGTACTGAATTTTCCACGGACGGAGAGGGAGAAGCGGAAACCTGCATACAGGTAACTCCCCTGCTCTGCCGCATAGAGGTTTCGCGCATCATAAACGAAATCGGAGGATATACCCTTGTGGAAGATCCAGTGCTGTACTTGCGGGATATCAATACTGAAGCGGAACTGCTGCGCACCAACGGCTTCCGGCAAAAGGAAACCGGACTGTGTTCCCGGACGGAAACGCTCGCACACGATATCGGCGCATATGGGATCGAGCCGCATGCAGTCTTCTGGGTCTATCCCAACGATATGCGGGATACCGGAGCCGGCACGCCGGCCACATCAATTGTGCTGGAAGGAACAGTGCGCGGTGAGAAGTGCAGTTACAGCGTACCAATCCCTCCCTTTGGCCGTGGCGGGAGCATCAGCGCCACCCTCACTCTTGAAAAGGACAAAGCCACCGCGGAATTCAATTGAAAATTTACTATTAAAATATTTTGTTTTTAATAGAATTCTCACTATTATTGCATCCGGCATTCATGAAGTGCGAACAGTTCCACGAACTTGTCCGGGATAATGGATGGACAAAAATCCGACAGTCCGGAAGTCATGTGATTTATAAGAAAGGACAACGGACCTATCCGGTCCCGTATCATCAGGGCAAAGAGTTCGGTCGGGGATTGGAGAAGAAAATCAGGAAGGAAATGGAGTTGAAAACAATATGAAACAAATTGATGCAGTCATCGAAAGAGCCAAGGACGGAAGTTATTCCGTCTATTGCAAAGATGAAATTTTTTCCGGTGTCGGTAACGATATTGACAGTGCCAAGGCCGATATGCTTTCCCAAATGTCCTTCTACAAGGAAACAGCCCTTAAAGAAGGCTTCCGCTACCCTCCTTTCCTGGACGAAGAATACACCATCAATTATAAAGTAGACGCCGTCAGCCTGATGAAATACTATGTCTATTCAGGGGTTTTTACACTGGCCGGGCTGGAAAAAATTACCGGAGTGAACCAGAAGCAGCTTTGGAGCTACCTGAATGGCACCAAGCCCCGCAAGGCCCAGCAAGACAGGATTGCTGACGGGTTGCGTTCCATTTGCAAGGATTTATCGATGTTTTTTGCCTAAAAGAGCAGTAATTCCCCGAAGCAGCGGGGGCAGTGGAAGTCAGGGGCCGGTGTGTCGACTGGAGCCCAGCTCAGAAAGTGCGGGCGGACGGTCTTGTCGCCGCATTTATAGATATTCCCCTGCAGGACAGGCGGCAGCGCACGGCCGTCCAGGCCGAAAAGGTCAAAGGGAATAACGAGGGTCATCTGCCAGTCACAGCGGCCTTCCGAGCGTTCCACCGGGGCGGGGACGCCGCCGATGCGCACAATACGTGCCATCTCCTCCTTCGGGAGCAGAACACGGTCCGTCCGGCCCGTTCCTTTCCCCACCAGCAGATATCCGCCGGCGTTCACTTCAATATTATAATAATGCGGCCACTCCGGGGCCTTGAAGAAGAATTCGCAGCAACTGTCTTCCCAGATGGGACCGCCATCCTCCTGATTGCAGACCCTAACGCCGATGCCGCTGACTTCCCAGCCGATGACGAACGCCTCTTCCGTGCGGGCGATGCGTCCGCGGCAGGAAGGGGCATAGGGAAAAGCCTCCTTCCAATTGACCTGTGCCACTTCAAAGGGCTCTCCCCAGCGTTCCAGCGCCTCCGGGACCGCCTCCGCGGCCACCGTGGGCATCACTGGAATACGTAACGTTAATTTACCCATTTTCTATAAACTTAGCTGTACAGGTCCCGGAGGTCCGGAGGCCTTCCGGGGTGCCGGCAAAGACGACGGTGCCGCCCCGGTCGCCGGCGTCCGGCCCCAGGTCAATCACATGGTCCGCATTGCGGATGACGTCCGGGTTATGCTCCACCACCACCAGCGAATGCCCGTCCGCGAGCAGCATATCGAAGGAGCGCAGGAGCTTCTCCACGTCGGAGAAATGCAGGCCCGTCGTGGGCTCGTCAAAGATGAACAGGATGCGCTCCCGTTTCTTCTGGGAGCTACCCATCGACAGGAAATAGGCCAGTTTAACCCGCTGGCTCTCCCCTCCCGACAGGGTACTGCTGCTCTGCCCGAGCTTTATATATCCCAGCCCCACCTCACGCAGGGGCGTCAGCTTGCGCACAACTTCCTCCGCTTCTGCTTCGGGCCCGGCGCCGAAGAACTCAATCGCCTCATCGACGCTCATGTTCAGAATATCGTCCACATTCTTGCCGCGGTAGCGCACCTCAAGCACATCGGGTTTGAAACGCTTGCCCCCACATTCCTCACAGACCATCGTCACATCCGCCATGAACTGCATGCCTATATGCACTATACCCTCGCCCTGGCATTCGGGGCAGCGCCCGCCGTCGGCGTTGAAGGAAAAATACTGCGGGCCGAAGCCGCCGATGACCGCCGCCTGCTGCCGTGAAAGCAGTTTGCGTATATCATCGTAGGCCTTGAGGTAGGTAACGGCATTGGAACGGGAACTGCGGCCGATGGGGTTCTGGTCTACGTACTCCACGCGGTCGATGCGGGAAAGGTCGCCGGAAAGGCCCCGGTGCGCGCCGGGAAGGTCGCCGTTGTCGCTGAGACGCCGGCAAAGCGCAGGATAGAGTATCCCGCCCACCAGCGTCGATTTGCCGCTGCCGCTCACGCCGGTAACCACCGTCAGGCAGCCCAGCGGGAAGTGCACGTCGATTTCGCGAAGATTATGCTCCATCGCCCCCTCGACGGTAATCGCACCCTGCCCGGAGCGCCTTTCGCGCCGATAACGCGGTTTCAGGCCCCGCAAATACTGTAACGTCAGCGACTTGTCCACAGCGTCAGGGGAAGCCTCGTCCGCACTACCCTGGAATACGATCTCTCCGCCGAAGCAGCCGGCACCGGGACCGAGGTCCAGCAGCACGTCGGCCGCACGTATGATTTCCTCGTCATGTTCCACCACGACGACGGTATTGCCCAAATCGCGCAAGCGCTTCAGCACGCTGATGAGCCGCTGCGTATCGCGCGGATGCAGGCCGATGCTGGGCTCGTCCAGTATGTACATCGACCCCACGAGCGAAGCCCCGAGCGCAGCCACGAGGTTGATGCGCTGGCTCTCCCCGCCCGACAGCGTATTGCATGCACGGTCCATAGTCAGGTAGGCCAGGCCCACGTCGTCCAGGCAGCGCAGACGGGAAAGTATCTCGTCCAAGGGTTCCTGCACCAATTCCCGCTCCGTCTCCGTCAGTTCCAGCGCTGTCAGGAACGCAAGCAGTTGTTCCACGTTCATGCGGAGCAGTTCGTGGATATTTTTTCCACCCACCTTCACCCAGAGAGCTTCCTTGCGCAGGCGGCTTCCCTTGCAGTCCGGGCAGACCGTCCGGCCGCTGAAGCGGCTGAGCATATATTTGAACTGAATTTTGTAACGCTGCGTCTCCACCCAGGCAAAGAACTCGTTGATCCCCACGATGGACTTGTCGTCCCCGTCCACGCTGTGACCGTTCCAGATGAGGTCCTTCACCTCGTCCGACAAGCGGCACCAGGGCTCGAAAATCGGGATGCCATAGCGCTCCGCAACCGCAATCAGGTGCTCGCGGAACCAGCCCATCTTGTCCCCGCGCCAGCAGGCGATGGCCCCGTCATAGATGCTTTTCGTCTTGTCCGGAATGACCAGGTCTTCGCTGATGCCGATGATCTTTCCGAGGCCCCCGCACGAAGGGCAGGCGCCAAGCGGGCTATTGAAGCTGAAAAGGAAATCGTCGGGCTTGCGGAAGACGATGCCGTCACATTCGAAATTGCTGTTGAAATCGCGGCGCACACTCCCCTGCACCACCGCCATCCGGCCGCCTCCGCGCTGGAAGGCATCCGTCACTGAAGCAAGGATGCGCGTGCGCTCGTCGGCATCGTACTCCGCCTGCGGACGGATACGGTCGAGCAGCAGGAAGGCTTCCTTCGGATAGGCGTCCGGTGCCTGAAGCACCGCTTCGATGCGCAACGGAGCCCCGTCGGCGAGCAAACGCGAATACCCCTGCTCCTTGAGCGAAAGCAGCAATTCAACCTTGTCGCCCAGACCCTCCCAGCCGATGGGCGCGATAACGAAAACCGCATCGCCGTCATGAATGCCCAGGATATGCCGCCAGGCATCGCGCGGCGAATCGCTGCGAACCTCCTTCCCGCTGACCGGGCTGAAAGTACGGCCGATGCGGGCAAAGATCAGGCGCAGGTAATCGTAGATTTCGGTAGTGGTCGCCACCGTCGAGCGGGGGTTCTTGATATTGACCTTCTGTTCGATGGCTACCGCCGGCGGGATGCCCTCGATTGCGTCTACGTCGGGTTTGGTCATGCGGCCCAGGAACTGGCGGGCATAGGAGGAAAGGCTCTCGGCAAAGCGGCGCTGCCCCTCGGCAAAAAGGGTATCAAACGCCAGGGAGGACTTGCCCGATCCGGAAACGCCCGTCAGCACGACTAGCTTTCCCCGGGGGATATCCACCGAGACGTTCTTGAGGTTATTCACCCGCGCCCCGCGGATGCCGATACTGCCATTATCCATTGATGACCTTCTTCATCTGCGGCACCTTGGCCAGCGCAGCTTTGAACAGGGCCAGCTGGTTGCGTGTACGCACCAGGTTGTGCTCCGGATACTTGATCTTATAATAGGTATCGCCGTTGATATAGTCCGCAAAGAAGCGCACCGCCTGCATGTACGGGAAAAGGCAGGCCGCATAGGGCAGGTTCTCCTTTTCGACGGGCGTCAGGAAACTCCCGGCGCTTTCCAGATAGCCCTTGGCAAAGGATTCGAAAATATCCATCCGGAAATCCACCTTTGCGATGTCAGGATCGTCCTCCGCCACGGGATTGGCCGCCGTACGCAGGAAATCGCCGAAATCGGAAAAGACGAACGAGGGCATCAGCGTATCCAGGTCGATGACGCAGAGGATGTTGCCGTCGGCATCGAAGAGCATGTTGTTGACCTTCGTATCGCAATGGCAGATGCGTTTGGGCAGCTTACCCTCGCGGTAGAGCCGCTCGGCCTTGCACATTTCCTGCTCGTGCGGAAGCAGTTCCGCCAGGATGGCCTGCACCTCCGGTTCGGCCATACGGCCGGCCTTGTCAGCGGCAACGGCATCGCGCAACTGGCGGGCGCGCAGCTCCATATTGTGGAAATCTGGAATGGTTTCGCCGAGGGTATCGGGAATATCGGCGAGCATCGCTTCGAAAGCGCCGAAGGCCTTGCCCGCGCAGTACGCATTGTGCGGATTGACCGCTTCGTAGGTATAGGCGTCGCGGATAAAGACGGAAACGCGCCAGTAGCCCTTCCCGTCGGTCCAGTAGCTTTTTTCGCCGCCATCGGCCTTCAGATAGCGCAGCACCTTGCGGTCGATGTCGGACTCGCCCGCAGCTTCCAGCTTGCGGCGGATATGGGCGGTAGCGCAGTCGATATTGTGCTGCAGCAGGTCAACGTCGGTAAAAATCGCGTTGTTGATGCGCTGGAGCACATAGTCGTCCGGGCCGTCGGTCTTTACCCTAAAAGTATCGTTGATGAGGCCGCTCCCCAGCGGCGCAATGTCCAGTACCCTGCCTTGCAGGTCAAAATGGCGGACAATGTCAAGAAGTTCGTTCTGCATCTTACAAATATAAGTAAAAAATTGTATTTTTGTGCCTTTAAAATGCAGCTCCGGAAATGGTAAAGAAAATCCTCCTTATGACAGGCCTCATCCTTGCACTGAGCGGATGTGGACGGATGCCCAATCGAAAGGGATATATTCCCCGGGAAGCCGATTCGCTGTATACTCCCAGGGCTGCCATGAAGATCTACGGTTCAGATCCGGAGCGCGCGCTGCTCATCGTCGATTCCGCACTTATCTCAGGCAATATCAGCCCGTTCAGGGCCGATTTCCTTCGTGCCCTGATCTATGCCAACTCGGTGGAGGGACCTCAGTGGGACAAGGCCGTCGCACTTTGCCAGGACCTTTTGAAGCACGATTCCACGCAGGTAGTGGACAAGCCCACCTTCGCCAACCGCAACAATGTACTGGGCGTAATGCTGGATGCCTGCCGGAAGAAAAGCGACGACAAAAGCTGGCTCCGCTACGCTATCGAGCGTGCAGAACTGAGCCGGGCCCACGGGATGGAAACCGAAGCCTTGCGGATGGAAGCCGAGATTGGAGCCGCAATGACCCGTACAGGACGAAGGGGAGAAGGATTGATCAAGCTGGAACAGGCTATCAATGCCCTGGACAAGGGTGCGCCAAGCGTAGACCGGATGGATGCACTCATCGTTGCCCGCAAGCGCAGGATAGTCGTCTATGAACAGGACGGGCGCTATTCCGATATGATTCCGGACGCACATGCCATCATCAAAAAGCTGGAAGATTACAGGAACCGCCCCTCCGCCTATACCCACGACAGTTTCCGCATGCCCGACGAAAGCCGCATGGGCCGTTATTGCGATTTCTATACCGCACAGGCCTACGCCTATCTTGCCCGCGCCTACGGGCAGATGAGCCCGCCGGATATCGCCCGTACCGAAACCTATGTCAGGTTGTTTGAAGCATCGGACTATGGACACAGCTACAGCGGCCGCACGATGATTGCGCCGGCTTGGAAATGCCTGGGCGAATGGGAAAAGGTCGCCGCCATCGATGCAGAAGTGGAAAGGCGGATGGGCACGGACACGATGGACGTCCTTTACGCCTCCATCCTGAAAGACCGTGCCGACGAAGCCAAGGCCAGGGGGCGCTATGCCCAGGCCCTCTCCTATATGGACCGCTACACCCGCCTTCGGGAACAACTTAGCGATAAACGGCACGAATCGGAAGCGCAGGAGTATGCAGCCCGCTACCACGCCATGGAGCAGGAACAGCTGATCCGCGAGGAGCAGGCCAGGTCTGCCCGCAAGGACAGTCTCATCGCTGTCATTGCGGTGATTTTACTCATCCTCATCGCCTTTGCCGTCCACAGTACCCGTCAGCAGCGGGCCATCAGAGATAAAAACCGTGCGCTGACAAGGATGATCCGCGAACTTTCGGAATTCCGTTCATCTCCGCAGACAGACAGTCCCAAACCCGACCGGGAACTGTTTGACCGCATCGACGGGGCCATCCGGGAAGAAAAGCTCTACACGAACATCAATCTGCAGCGACAGGACATCCTCGACCGTTTTGGCATCAGCCGCCACACCCTGAATGACTTGTTCTCGGCCTACGCCGGCGGCCGGTCCTTTACTGCTTATATCAACAATCTCCGCATGCAGGATGCCATCCGCCTGATGGAGGAAGAACAGGACACGCCCGTCAGGGCCATCGCCGATGCCGTCGGGCTCACGCCAGCCAATTTCCGGGAACAGTTCAAGCGCCAGTTCGGCATGACACCCACGGAATACCGGCAGAATGTAGGAAAAGAAAAAATTAAAAAATCTGATAAAACCTTATGAAAAACTCTGAAAATGCAAAGCGCGATTCGTTCGGCAGCTCCTTCGGCGTACTGGTGGCCCTGGCCGGATCGGCCGTGGGGCTGGGAAACCTCTGGCGCTTCCCCTATCTGGTGGGCGAGAACGGCGGCGCCGCCTTCATCCTCATCTACCTGGGTTTCGTCCTGATGGTGGGACTGCCCGTCATGCTGGCAGAATTCATCATCGGCCGCCGCAGCCAGGCCAGCGCCCGCGGGGCATTCCGCATCCTGGCACCCGGCAGCCACTGGGGCATCGTAGGGGTGATGGGTATTGTCTGTTGCGTCTTTCTCCTGTCGTTCTATTCCGTCGTGGGCGGCTGGAGCACAGAATACCTGTTCAAGGCCCTCTGCTTTGACTTTACCGACGGCAACCAGGCGGCACTAAAGACGATGTTCACCACCTTCTCCACCTCCGTCTGGACTCCCCTGATCTGCCATACCGTCTTTCTTGGCTTGTCCGCAGGCGTCGTGATTGCCGGCGTACAGAACGGGATAGAGAAGTTCTCCAAAGTGATGATGCCGGTGCTTTTCCTCATCGTCATCGGCATCGCCATCCGTTCGATGACACTGCCCGGCAGCGGCCCGGGGTTGGAATACCTTTTCAAGCCTGACTGGTCCAAAGTATCGTCGCAAACCTTCCTGGCGGCGCTGGGACAGGCCTTCTTCTCGCTGTCGCTGGGCTCCTGCCTGGTAATCACCTACGCCTCCTATGTAAAGAAGGATGGCAATATCATTTCCCTGGGCGCCCAGACCGCAGCGGCAGATACGGTCTTCGCCCTCATCGCGGGTTGCGCCATTATGCCGGCGGTGTTCGCCTTCGGCATCAGCCCCGGCGAAGGTCCCGACCTCGTTTTCATTACCCTGCCGCATATCTTCAGCCAACTGCCCTTCGGCGGCATCATCGCGATTTTCTTCTTCGTGGCGCTGCTGCTGGCCGCCCTCACTTCGGCCATTTCCATCCTGGAAACCATCGTGGCGTTCTGCATCGAGGAATTCAAACTGAAACGCACGGTGGCCGTAGTCCTGGTCTTTTTCCTGATCTGGGCACTGGGCTGCCTCTGTTCCCTCTCTATGGGCCCGCTCGACGACTGGAAGATCTTCGGCAAGAACATCTTCGGGCTCTTCGACTTCCTTTCCGCCAATTTCCTGATGCTCATCGGCGGCTTGCTGGTGGTTATCTTCGTGGGCTGGAAACTGGGACGCGAGGTGGTGTTTGACGAAGTGACCAACGGCGGGACGCTCCATCTCCCCGCCTGGATGCCCAAAACCCTGCTGTTCCTCATCCGTTTCGTGGCTCCGGCCGCCCTGCTGGCCATCGCCATTTTTCAGATTCACGAGTAGGAGCTCAGCCATATAAAGGAATCAGCCCGGGTCCTTTGGGATCCGGGCTGTTCGTTGTACGTATGAAAATATTTGTTATTTGATCGCCACGCAGCGGGTAGGAAGGGCAAGGGCGCGGAAGCAGTGTGTCGCCGCCCAAGCTTCCGTATGGTCCTGCGCGTTCTTTTGGCAAAACATCGTGTACGCCGTTACATCCATCCCATAGGGACTGGGGTCAAATCCGCCGCTACCGCCATCCCCGAGTTTGAGAGGAAGGCCGTCATCTGTCGAAGGAGAAATATTTCTGGACCAGATATATACCTGACGGGTCCGATACAATTTCCCGTCCTCATAATAATAGAGGCTGGATTCCGGGTACCAGATCGTGTCGTAGTTGCCGAGTTTCCCGCCTAGATTGACGCCCAGCTGCGCAGGATCCCAATAGTCGTACACCACGTTCCAGTTGTTTCCCAACGCGTTGTACCAAAGACCTTGATTGTTGTTGGTCTTTGCCTCGGGGAGCGTCCATCCGGCCGGGCAGGGATCGTAAAGGTATAATTTCTCATTCCAGCGGGTGTTGTCCGTGACGTTGTGTTCGTAGGTATAATACCAGTCCACGTTGGAAGACGACTTTCCGGGATAAAGGATGGTGGTAGGATGCGCAATGGCATATTCAATGGTACCGGTTTCTTTGCTGGTCTTGACAGGGTCGGGCCAGGCGAGGGTAGATGCGGCCGGGGTATGGCCGGCGGCGTTGTAGCCGTCCCAGCCCAGGAACGGGTCCTTACGCCCCCACTGATACAGCAGGCCATGGCACTTATGGTCGTTGATGGTGGCGGAGGTGGCACCCAGGTTACGGTCCATCACGGCGCCCCAGGAGGCAATCCCATTGCTGTTGTTAAAATACTTCTGGGCCGTTGCCGTGGCATCCCAGCCCTTGCACACCCAGATGTGCCAGGACCAGAGAATGTTGTTGGAAGCGTCCTTGGCGGCAATGAGGGCGTTGCCGTCCTTCAAGGCAGCGGGGGTCTTGAAGTAGACCTGACCGTCCTTATAATAAGCCTGAGAAACGATATTGCCCTTGGACGGAGCCTCTTTGGTGCCAAAGGATTCCCAAAGGACCTCGACGGAGGCGACGGACGCCACAGCCTCCTGGGATTTGCCCTTATTGGCTTTGAAGGCATACAATCCCGGTTCGGAAACCATAAAACAGTTGGCAGGATCTTCGAAAGTCTTTACCTGGGAATACGGATCGTCCTTCGAGCAGGAGACTGCAAGAACCATTGCCATCGCAAAGGTAAAAAAGAATAAACGTTTCATAAACAATGAGTTGTTTTTTTGTTAATATAAAGTATGAAAAGATTCCGTGTTCGACTGTTCCCAAACTCGTTTTGCGAAGTTAAACATTGAGGGCTGTCCGTCAAAAAAAATTCGTGCGCTGATTTGGTCCGGGACCAAAATACACCCACGCATTCAGTCCGGACCAAATGCGCACCACGGAGTCTTCCCCAATTTTGAAAAAATTGCTATCTTTGAAATTCAAAAAAAATAGACCTACACGTACGCATATGAAGAAAACGCCATACCTTTTCCTGGCCTGTACCCTGCTCTTCTCCTGCGTCAAGGAAGAGGCGCTTCCCGAATCCGTCGTTCAGGAAGAAATCAAGACCTACACCCTTACCGTCGAAGCGGGCAAGGGCGGGAGGCCGGATACCAAGGCGTTGATGTTTAATGAAATCGACCCTGACGACCTGATGGCCGTATGGGCCGTGGGGGAAGAAGTGAAGGCCTATAAAGGAGATACCTATCTGGGCACGCTCACGGCACAGGGAAAAGGCAAGAGCACCACGCTCAGGGGCACCGTTACCGGAGACCTCAGGAAGGACGATGTCCTTACGCTCAAGTTCCTGAGCCCGGACTATGAGAGCCAGGACGGCACGCTAGACTACATCGCGGCCCATTGCGACAATGCCGAGGCCAGCGTTACCGTTACGGCGGCGGAAGGACCTGAAATCACCACCACGCCGGCGAAGTTCATCAACCGGCAGGCCATTGTGAAGTTTTTCCTGAAAGATGCGGCAAATCCTGCCGCAGAAATCCAGGCCACATCCCTGGCGGTAGCCATTGCGGACCAACTCACCATTACCGTCACCTCCCCCACGGCAAAGAGTGAACTCTTCGTGGCGGTGCCGGCCGTTTCTTCCAAGGCGGTATTCCTGAAAGCAAGGAGGGACAGCTACGTCTATATGCTCAACAAAGACGGCATTTCGCTGGACAGCGGCAAGTATTACACCATTACCGCCCGGCTGAACAAGGCCGTCGAGGTGACAAGCCAGGCTCAACTGAACAAAGCCCTTTCCGACGGGGAATCCTACATCCTGCTGGGTGCCGATATCAATCTCTCCAGCCGTGTCAACATCACCGGCGGCAAGAATGTCACCCTGGATCTTTGCGGCTACACCCTGGACCGCGGCCTGAACACGCCCACGGACGATGGCAATGTCATTTATATCGACAACACCAGCACACTGACGATCAACGACAGCAGCGCCGACGGCACGGGAACCATTACCGGGGGCAACAATAAGGATAACTACAACCCTTACGGCGGCGGCATCAGCAACAATGGTACGCTCACCGTCAATGGCGGCCGCATTACCGGCAATGCAAGCGAGCGTCGCGGTGGCGGCATCTATAACTTCGGCACGGCCACCATCAATGGCGGGGTCATTTCCGGCAACCACGTCAATTACTTTGGCGGCGGCATCAACAACAGCGGTACGCTCACTATCACGGGAGGAAGCATCACCGGCAATACGACCGGCAACTACGGCAACGGCGCCGGCGTCTGGAGTTACGGGACGCTGAACATGCAGGGCGTAATCAACATCACCGGCAACACCATCAGCGGATCGGCCAACAATGTCTGCCTGAGCAGTTCCACCCAGTTCATTACCGTTACCGGAAGCCTTGCGGGCAGCCACATCGGCATTACCCGGGACCAGGCGGGAACCTTCACCAGCGGCTACATTACCTATGGCGGCGGCGAAGACCCCACCACCGTCTTTTCGGCCGACAAGGGCGGCGCGGTGGCCATCTCCCTGGACGAGAACGGAGAAGCGCAGATTTCCAGCGCCTTCCCTGCCGGCACCGTCTATTACATCGAGCGGAGCTGGGACGGCACCAAGGTGGAAAGCAGCGTGAAAACCGTCAGCAACCTGATTGGCTACGATGCAGTACCCACCTCGGAAAGTGATTACAAGGAAGTTAACACCGAGCACGACTGGTTTGCACTGGGCGGCTATAACGACGAGATAGACGAGTACTATGTCGTACGTGGCAACATCAGTCACACCACGCTCAACGTATTGGGTAAGAACGTACACCTGATTCTTTGCGACGGTATCCAACTCATCCTTTCCGGCGGCATCCTGATGTACGGAGATCATAACCTGTATATACACTGCCAGTCCTACGGAACGGAAATGGGGCGCCTTGTCGCCCAAAGCGGTTATGGCAATAATGCCGCCGGCATAGGCAGTGATTATGACGGGTCGGATACGGGCTATAAGAGAGCGCCCGGCAAGCTGGAGATTCACGGAGGTAACATTTATGCCCAGGGTTGTGACAATGCTGCCGGAATAGGTGGTGGAAAGCATCAGAATGGAGGCGATGTATTCATTTATGGCGGCAGGGTGGAAGCCCACGGCGGCAAATACGGTGCCGGCATCGGTGGTGGAGATCAGGCCGAGGGCGACACACTCACCGTTTACGACGGATATGTGCTGGGCATCGCCGGCCGGGATGGAGCAGGTATTGGTGGCGGAGATGAAGGTGGCGGAGGGACTGTCACCATCCACGGCGGAACCGTGATTGGCTATGGCAACTATAATAACGAAGACAGCAACGCGAATGGCGCCGGTATTGGCAGCGGTGATGGCTTTTCTCCCGGCAACAGCGTCCTCATTACGGTTACCGGCGGTCACGTAGAAGGCTATGGCGGCGTGGATGCGTCCGGCATTGGCGGTGGCGACGACGATGACGGCGGTACTGTCATCATCAGCGGAGGTTATGTTTACGCCCAGGGTAATGGCGGCGGTTCCGGCATGGGCGCAGGCAGGTCCTGTACTGCCGGCCCCGAAGTCACCATCACGGGCGGCACGGTTATCGCCAAGGCCGGAGAAGGAATGGGAGGCCGCCATCGCGCTATCGGTATCGGCGATTACATCTGGGATATATGGGTCGATCCAGGCGAGCGGAATATCGGCCCCAGGATGATGGTGCAGGTGGGAAATGTGGAAGACGTGTATGAGCGCATCGTCAATGCTGATGAGCGCGCCGACGCCTGCTATGAGTACTCCTACGCCCGAATAGAACCTTGTACACATGAGGACTCGTACTATACCGTGACCGGTGCAGGGCTGGAAGATACCCATACCCTGCATTGCAAGCATTGCAAGCATTCCCTGACAGAGAAGCATCACTTTGTGGGCGGTGTATGTACGATATGCGGGGTATCGGCGACGACCATTCATACCGTAAGCGTTTATCAACCCCTGGCGGATCTCAATCCGCTCTTGTATCCGACGGATGACGGACGGTATGACGCTCCCCTGCTGTCCCAGGTGACCAAAGGCAGCGTATACACCCTTCCTAAGCATCCAGTAGACAGACAGCCTGCCGGAATGGAATTCGCCGGATGGCTGGTGGGTGGCCCCAAGGCTTCCTTTGTCACCGACGGAAGCGAAGATCTCTTGGCTCCGGGCGCATCATACACGATTGATTCCGACGTCAGTTTCACGGCGCGCTATACGCTTGCGCCCATGCGGGAACTCACTCTGTACGACAATGATTCCGGGATGGGAGAAAAGGCCAATGCGCCTGTTATTTCGGCCAATGACACAAAGTATTTCTACAAGGTGACCCTCAGCGGCCATACCCTCTGCCGCGACGGCAGCGTCAACGCGCTTTGCCTGCCGTTCGAGCTGAAGTCCTTCGCCGGCACACCGCTGGACGGGGCCACCGTAAAGACGCTGCAGTCGGCAAGTTATAACGGCAGCGAGAATAAACTCACCCTCCGGTTCGGCGGCCATTACACGGCTCTCGAGGCCGGCAAGCCCTATCTGGTGCTGTGGGGAACACCGCAGGGAACCCCTATTGTGGATCCGGAATTCCAAAGTGTCTATATGGACAAGACGGAGAAGAATGTTACGGTAAACCTGACTGGGGATGTTTCAACCGGCTCTTTTGTCCGTTTCAGAGGCACTTGGTCTTATGCAAGTTACAACATGCTCATTCCGTGGGTCCTTTACTTCGGAGAAGATGTGCAACTGCATTATCCGGATGGCACCGGGGATGCCATCATCCACGCCTTTACCGGCGACTTCTACCTCGCCGGCGTCCTTGCCGACCAGTGTACATCGGAATACGAAATCATTGACTAAAAATAAAACAATATAATGAATATGAAACAGAACAAAGTTTACCTGACGCCAGCCTCCCAGCTGTTGGATGTAGATGTCGAGTACGTACTCTGCGTCAGCCTCAATGGCGAACGAAATGACTACGGCGACCCTATTGAAGATGAGTGGTAGTAAAGATTAACGCCATGAAAGAAGGTTATTCCTTCATATTAATTGCACTGCTTCTTTCCTGTGCAAAGGAAGGACCTGAACAAACCGTCCAGGAAGCGAAGACCTACACCCTTACAGTAGCGGCCGTCAAGGACGAAACCCGGGCGCTGGCGCTGGATGGGGAGGGTGCGCTGAAGGCCGGCTGGGCCCTGAACGAGCCGGTGCTCGTGTACAACGGCGGGGATTATCTGGGGTACCTGTTGCCGGAGTATGCCGGACCAAGTACCACGCTTTCCGGAGACATTTCGGGCGACATTTCGGTGAACGACCACCTTACCCTCAAGTTCCTGAGTCCTGACTACGGAGAGCAGAAGGGGACCCTGGCGTATATCGCCAAGAACTGCGATTACGCCCTGGCTGACGTCACCGTTACGGGCATCGACGGGACCCTTGTCACCACCACGTCGGCCCAATTTGTCAATCAGCAGGCCATCGTGTCCTTTGCCCTCAGGAATGCCGACAACACGGCTGACATCGATGCCGAGTCCCTCTCCGTCACCGCAGGCAACCGGACCATTACGGTTACACCCGAGGAGGCCGGACACATGCTGTATGTGGCCCTTCCCGCCGTTTCGGCCCAGAACCTGCACATGCTGGCAAAGGCCTCCGATGCAACATATATGCTGGACAAGTCCGCCGTTACGCTGGAAGCGGGCAAGTACTACAAGATTACCGCCCGGCTGACGGAGTCCACCGTGGTAACCACCGCAGACGAGTTCAATGCCGCCCTGGAAGCCGGCAGGACCTCCATTACGCTGGGGGCCGATATCACCCTGTACAAACACCTCACCATCGGCTATGCCGTAAGCGTAAACCTGAACCATTACACGCTGCGGGAGAACGATATTCCCGTAAACAAAAGCGGTGACTTCAAATGTATCTTCATCATAGCGCCCGAGGGGAACCTTACCCTGACGGGCGGGACCCTGGCCGATGCCGACAACAGCGCAACCAGCAATCTGGAGCACAGCGCCGGTGCCATCGTGAACAAGGGCAAAGCCACGCTTTCGAATGTCACCATCCGGAACTGCAAGGGCACCCAGGGCGGCGCCATCCGCAACAACACTGACGCCACGCTGAGCATCGACGGCTGCACCTTTACCGGCAATATCTGCAAGGAGAACGGCGGGGCCATCTGGTGCGACAGTAATAACATGCGCATGCAGGGGGCCAACACCATCACCGGCAACAAGACCGCCGGCGGCCTGGACAACAATGTCTTCCTTACCATCAGGAGGCGTATCGCCGTCACGGGAAGCCTGGAAGGCAGTATCATCGGCATTACTCTGGGAAGAGTCCAGGAGTACTTCACAAAAGGTTATCCTACGTACAACGGCCATATTGAGCCATCCACTTATTTCAAGCCCGATATGCCGGAAACGACGGAAATCATTTTCAACAACCTTTATGAAGCGAGAATGATGAGCACCCTCCCCGACGGCGCGGTCTATTACATCGAGCGAGGTTGGGATAACGGCCAGCAGAAGCTTGTAAGTAAGGTCAGGATTCTGGAAGCCGGCTCCTATACGGAATTGAACGGCAACTCGGATGGCGCCGTTCCCTTAAAAAGCGGCAATTATGTGGTGCCAAATGATGAGCAGGAGCATCACTATGGATATCTCCTGTTCAACGGCGACTGTAAACTCATCCTCTGCTCCGGAGCCAAGTTATATGCAAGAAGTATCGAACTCCGGGGAGATACTCAAAGATCTTTCAATATCTTCAGCCAGAAAGACGATTCCGGCTATCTGTCCATCGCCGAGTTTATGGGCGTAGAGGATGATGTCAATTCGGTCATCAACATTCACGGGGGTGTGATTGATGCGCACGGCGATACCGGGTGTCCCGGTATCGGCACAGCTTACAATAGTACCTCATCATTGACTGTCAATATTTATGGCGGAACCGTAAGTGCCCAGGGAGGGAGAAACGGTGCCGGCATCGGAGGAGGATCGTCCAGTAGAGATTTTGGCCGTATCAATATTTACGGAGGTTCCGTCAAGGCCACAGGCGGCGGGGGTTGGGGCTCGAGTGCGGCCGGTATCGGCGGAGGAGACTATAACTGCGATGGAATCATTTCCATTCACGGCGGCGAGGTCGAAGCTGTCGGCGGCAACGATGGCGCCGGCATCGGCTGCGGTCAGGAGTACGACAGCGACAACAAGGGAAAGGCCTACATCTACATCTACGGAGGTAAGGTGGTCGCCAGAGGCAACAACAATGCGGCCGGCATCGGTGGCGGAGACAGCATCGGCGGTCATACAGTGACCATCACCGGCGGCTACGTGGAAGCTTATGGCGGCGAAAATGGCGCCGGCATCGGCGGCGGTGAAGGCGGAAACGGCGGCAGCGTCGCCATCACCGGCGGTACCGTCATTGCCAAAGCCGGCAAGAGCGAGTCCGGCCAAAAAGCCATCGGAGCGGGCGATGGCTGCGATGACAACGGTTCGCTCTACATCGGAAACCCGTTGATGGTACGTCCCGCATTCGGCGAAGGCTGGTTCGCTCCCCTGCCGGCCGCCGAACGGGAGCAAGGCTGCCGGAACAACTACGGCGTGTGGATTAAGCTTTGCAACCACCCTGAACATACGGCAGAAGACTGCCCTTATCACAAGCACAATTAAATTAGCATGATGAAGAAGCATATCGCCATAGCAGTAAGCGTTTTGCTGTTCTCCTGTTCCAGGGAGGCGGAAGCTCCGGAACAAGCCATACAGGAAAATGAAATACGGACCTACTCCCTTTCCGTTACGGCGGACAAGGGTGAAAGGGCAGAAGGCAAAGCACTGAACCTGGACAGTTCCGGTTCCCTGGAAGCCACCTGGGCTGTCGGAGAAGAGGTATCCGTATACAAGGCGGATGTCCTTTTGGGTACGCTCTCTGCCCAGCATGCCGGTCAGAGCACCAATCTGAAAGGCGAGATTTCCGGCGAAATCACGACGGGGGATATGCTCTCGCTCAAGTTCCTGAGCCCGGACTATGCAACGCAGGACGGCACCCTGGAATATATTGCCTCGCATTGCGATTATGCGACGGCAGACGTCACGGTCCAGTCCATTGCGGGGACGGTCGTCTCCACCGATGAAGCGCTCTTCGAGAACCAGCAGGCCATCATAAAGTTCTGCCTGAAGGACGAAACGGGGACGGACGCGCTCAGCGCACAGTCCCTGAGGGTCATTCTCCCCAGTCAGACCATTACCGTAACGCCCGCATCGGCAGCCGGCGAACTCTATGTGGCACTCCCCTCCCTTTCTTCCCAGGCACTGACATTGAACGCCGTCGTGGGAAACAAACTCTATCTGCTTGATAAAGAAAATATCACGCTGGAGGCGGGCAACTACTACAGCATTACCGCAAAACTCTCGGCAAGTAGCACCATCATCGTACACGACGAAGCCGAACTCGCCACGGCCGTACAGACCGACGGCGTGAAAATCCTGTTCGCCAACGACATTTCCACCACCAGCCCGCTGGAAATCACGGACAACCGGACAGTGACCATTGATATGGGCGGCTATACCTTGAACCGGGGGCTTTCGGCGAAAGACGCCAAAGGGCAGTGCTGTTCCGTCAAGGCGGGCGCTACGCTTAACCTCAGTAACGGCACTTTAACCGGCGGCTGGGGCGGAGACGCTGGCGGCCTGCTCAACAACGGCACGGCCAAGCTCACCGGCGTCACCATCACTGACTGCACTAGCGATAACAAAGGCGGTGGTATCTGCAATTACGGCACGCTCAACCTCGACGGCTGCACCCTCACCGGCAACACAGCCAAAACGGACGGCGGCGGCGTGTGGAACGGCAGCACGGACAACGCATTCACCGTCAGGTGCTGTACCCTCACCGGCAACACGGCCGGCTCCAACGGCGGCGGCATCTACAGCAATCATCAGTTCAGGATGGGAGGCAACTACACGACCGTAAAAGACAACACCGGCAACGGAGCGCTGGCCAGCAATGTCTACCTGATTCCGAACGAGGACAATGCCACCACCATCCAGGTTACCGAATCGCTCTTTGGCGCCAGCATCGGTGTCTCCCTGTCCTATTCCGTAGGGGTCTTCACCCGTAATTACAAAGACTTTAACCCCTGGGGGCCGGAAAATGTCTTCTTCGCTGACGACATATTCTATAAAGTGACCTGGGGCGCCTATCCGGAAGCAAAGATAGAGGACAGCGACTTCATTTATCCGGTCACTACGGAGAGTCAGTTGCGGAGGGCGGTCACCATCGACAATGCAACCATCAAACTGGGGGCGGATATCCCGCTCACCAAACTTCTTGAAATCACCGACAACAAGACGGTGACCCTCGACCTGAACGGCTTTACCCTGGACCGTGGCTGCAAGGTCCGCGGAAGCCAGGCCATCGTGGTGCGTACCGGCTCCACGCTCAATCTCAGTAACGGTACGGTCACGGGCGGCTGGGGCGGCAACGGCGGAGCCCTGGATATCGAAAACGGAACTACCGTGAACCTGACAGACGTCATTATAAGCGGCAATTATGCCGATGACCGTGGCGGCGGTATCTGTATCCGAAAAGGCGGCACGCTCAACATGACGGGCGGCGCTATCACGGGCAATACCAGCTACGACCATACCGACCCGGCAGGCGGTGGCGGCCTGTTCAACTACGAAGGCGCTACGGCAACACTTACCGGCGTCACCTTGACGGGCAACGATGCCACGGTGTGCGGCGGCGGCGGCATCTTCAACAACGGCACGCTTTATTTAGATGGTGTCACCATCCAGAATAACACGGCCGGTTCCGGTGGTGGCGGCATCTATAGCGCTAACGAGAAACACCTCCTGAAGATGCAGGGGGCGAACCTCATTACCGATAACACCGCCGGCGGTCTTCCCAGCAATCTCTTTATGGAGGAGCGCCGGTGGATTACCCTCACCGGCAGCATCACCGGCAGCCGCATCGGCATCACCCTGGATGTGGCGCCCAACCAGTTTACCGATGGATATGCCACCTATCATAATGGTGAGGACCCCAATATCTTCTTTATCTGTGACCGGCCGGAGACCGACTATCTTGACTTGATTCCGGACGAACCGTATGTTCTCTATGTTGGAGAAGTAATCCTGAAGAAGAAGGACCTTGAAGGAAAGGTTCCCTATCTCGAACGCAGTTGGGACAGCGAGAACAAGAAGGTGGTCTTCACCACCAAGATGCTGACCGAAGAAATTGCATTAAATGCCACTCCCACCAGCGAGACGCAGTATAAAAGACTTGCATCCAGCCCCGGGTCCTATTTAGATTTGGGTACGGAGAACAGTGAACTGCACGAGTATTATGTAGTGAGTGATGAAGAGGTGAAATTCGAGTCCCTCATCGTCATCGGCCCGAATGTGCATATCATCCTCTGTGACAATGCCTGGCTCCATCTTAATAGTGCAGTAGGTGTGGAGAGAGGTGACCCGGAGAACGTTAACACCGTCTATTTCCATGCGCAGTCTTCCGGGCCGTCTATGGGAAAACTGACATCGGGCAGCATTGGCGGCTCACAGCACTCAAACGGGGCGAACATAGAAATTCACGGCGGGAACTTCGATTTGGAAGGAAATACCGGCTGCGCCGCAATTGGCGGCAAGTATGATAACAACGGTGACATCACCATCTTTGACGGTCAAATTAAGGCGATAGGAGGAGACGATGCTGCCGGTATTGGCGGCGGGTACATGTGCGAAGATTACGGGAGAATCACCATTTACGGCGGGACCATTGATGCAACCGGGAGTGCCGGTATCGGAGGAGGAAACAGTTGCATAAACGGTAAACTGACCATCTGGGGCGGCAACATCATTGCCAGAGGACGATCCGAGTCGGCAGGCATCGGCAGTAATCAATATAGCGGCGACTACGGTGCGGGGACCATCACCATCAACGGCGGCACCGTCAGGGCCTACGGAGACAATTATGGCGCCGGCATCGGCGGCGGGGACGGCATAAGAGGAGGCACCCTCAACGTTAACGGCGGTCACGTGGAGGCCTACGGCGGCACGGATGCGGCCGGTATCGGCGGAGGCGAAGGCGGCAACGGCGGCATCGTGAACATCAACGGCGGCTATGTCTTTGCCCAGGGCGGCGCGGATTATGGCGCCGGCATCGGTGGCGGCGAGGACGGCGCGGGAGCCAGTGTGACGATCAACGGTGGCACAGTCGTAGTCAAGGCCGGAACGCTGGGAGCAACCGGCCTGAGGGGCATCGGCCCGGGCACCGGCAGCGAAGACTACGGCTCCCTCACCTTCGGCGACGATTTGATGGTGAGCAGTTGGAACGGGAGCGAGGGCCCCTACCCGGCCGCCTTGCGGAGAGACTACTGCTGGTACCGCACGCAGGCCCGCATCGAGCCCTGCACGCATCCCGGCTATACCGCCGAGACTTGCCCTTATCACAAGCATTAATCTGTGACCCTATATAAAAAACGGTGAACGCGTCCATGGTCACCGGGACCAAGGCATTGGCCCAGGCATTCGTAGACCGGGTCCTCTTTCAAGAGGGTCAAATATACGGTTACCGACCGCTGCGAAGGCTTGTTGGTCCGCCCCGTCTGCGATTAACCCGATATACCGGTCTCAGTAAAGTCAAGGTCTTCTCCGCCGATCATATCGTTGGAGCCGTAAAGGATGTCGCTCCCGCATGACATCAGGATGAGAAATATGTCAGGTGCTGTGTAGTTCATACGTACCCTCCTTCGTTATTTCCCTTCATAGTATGCCTTGAGTGCCGCGATATCGTCGACAGTCAGCACATCGGCAGTCATGATGAACTCGTCCATGCGGGCGGGAAGCTTGTACGCGAGCTTCCCCGTTCCGTCCTGACCGATATTGAGGTTCAAGGAGTCGAAAGACGTACTGGCAAGCGCAGCGGGGATTTCCATTTCATCGCCATCGACAAAGTCATAGAAAATACGGACCTTATGGTTCGGCCTGTCTACGGTAAGGATTACGTGCATCCATCCCTGGTTGTAATTGGAAGGAAGCAGGCGTTCAAAATCCATTCTGTTCTTGGTACCGTCGCCCACGTTGAACTTGACATCCTTGGTTCCACGGTAGGACAAGATGAAGCCCTTATACGTGCCTTTATCCCAGTCCTTGTTGGAGATAATTCCAGGATCAGCATCCGACGGTGTCACCACGGAGCCCTTCAGCCAGAACGCCACGGAGAAAGAACCGGTACCTACCTTCACATCCTTCAGCGTAACGTAACCGTTATTCAGGACAACGCCCTCTCCGAAGTAGGCATCCTCGTACTGCAGCGTGCCTGACTGGCTGGTCTGTACGTTACCGAAAGCATCACTGACACTTTCATCAAAGGGCAGGTAAGCTATTATGTCGTGACCGCCAAGCAGGGATTCCAACTGCTCCGGAGCCGGAGTGGGCTCCGTCTCGTGATTGCGGTACTTAGTGCCTGGAATTACGGTTTCGTGACGGGGGCCCACCTCGGTGACATCCTTGAATACACCCTCGGGGACATGGCCGCTCCAGGTTTCGGGATATTCAAGTCCCAGCGCGTAAGCTGCAATTGCGGCGACGTCACGGCCCTCCGCCCCGACGATAGTACCGCTCGCCACGGTCTTTCCTGCCACTCCCAGGAATACGTATTTCTCCGCATCCGAGTCTCCGCCGTGCGACTTGTTAAGCCCGCCGTGATCCGCCGTGACGATGAACAGGGTTTCGTCAAGTACGCCGTTAAGTTTCAACTGGTCGTAAATCCTTCCGATCAGTGCATCTGCAGTACTGATGGTAGACAGATAGATATCCGTGCCGAAACCATATTTCTCACCGATATCGTCGGGAGACGAGAACTGGACGAACATCAGAGTAGGCGTCTTGCTCCTGAGGTAATTGACAATCCTGCCGGTCACTTCGGCATCATCCTCCCCTGTTCCCTTCTCGACACCCAGATTGTTTTCCACTACACCTATGTTAATCGGGTTCCACTCCACGAAGGAAGCCAGTTCCGCATCCGGCATAGCCTCCCTTACAACCCTGTGAATGGACGGATAAGGGCTGAAGATCGGATAAGGGGTCTTTTCGATGATGCTATTCGTACATCCGTGGAATTCAGGAAGGACACCGTGCAGTATGGAGGCCCAGCCCTGCGCGCTCATGGTAGGGAGCGCCATCCTGGACCGGTAGGTGGTAGCCTGCCCGTTGAAGATTTCATCGCAGCGGGGGGTGTCGGTATTCCTGAAGAATGCTCCGGCACCGTCCACGCCGATGATGACGACGTGCTTGTAGGCACCCTTGCTGATTCCCGGAACCTGCTCCTGCTTTTGCTGGTATTCGCGAATCTCTGCTTCGTCCATGGGGATATACTCCGCTCCGCTGTCAATGTTGATTCCGCGATGGACCTCGGTACGCTTGAATTCCTTGGCATTCCCGTATACTACGACGGCCTTTTCCGTAGCGGTCCTGAAGGTAACGGTAAAGCCCTTGGTGAAATCGTTCGGGAAGAAAGATAGATAGTACAACGATCCCGTCTGCAGGGTCTGTCCTGCAGGGGCGAAAAGGGTAATTTCCTTTTCCTCTGTGGTATTTTCAAGGACAATCGGGAGATTATCGCCATCCATACCTACCCGGAACTTGCCGGCAAGGACTTCGCCGTTGTTTCCCTTGAAACTGATGGATTGAACTCCTTCCCTGGTGAAAGAACAGCGGAATCCGGCGCAAACCGCACGGAAGGAAAGGAACATATTCTCCGAACGGGCCAGCGTCGGCCACTGGTTGTCAGCGAATGATTCAGCTTTCGCCCTCTGGTAGGGAGACAGGTTGGTCGCTATGGAAGTCCCGTCAAAAGAGGCCGATGAATCATAGGGGTAAAGCGCCCAGTAATCACAGGGGGAATCGCCGTCCACCTCGCCCGTAAAGGCATTCAGTGTACCTTTGAACTGCGCCCTGGCTACAGGCTCTTCGTTCGTTGATATAAAGCGGTTGCCGGAAGCATCGCGATAAAAAATACCGATAGACTCATGCGCTGTCCACCATACGGAAGCTCCGTCTTCCTGCACGGCGGTCCTTGAGCCGCTACCCTCGTTCGTCGCCTCAAAAACAACTTCCACCTGCCCTGGATTATCGCAACTGATTTCTTCCCTTTCTACCGAACAGGAAACCATCCCTGCCAGGACCGCAATGGCCAGCAATTTCACTTCCTTTGATACAGCTATCATAACTTTACACATTTATACTCGTATATTGGCAAAGATAGCATTTTATCGCAATTAAACTAATCACGATTCGTGAATATTTTGCCCGTTTTCCTTAAAAAATTTTTCATCACATAAGTTTAGATGAAGCCGAAAAATAAGAAAGGAGATTCCGGGGGCGGAATCTCCTTCTCCTTGAGAAACGCTGTATGGTTACGAGACCTTCTCGTGCATGAAATTCTGATAATTACCCAGAATTTGTTCAATGTGAATAACTTCCGGGCAGGAGTCCCAGGAAACGCCGCCTCCCATTAAGTACCATGAGTTTCGCTCGTTTACAGGGACTTTCTTCAAACTTGGAAAGGCGGATACGGGCATAATAATCACCCGACCATCCACCAGATTAACCTGAAATTTTCCTCTGGACGGAAAGCAGACTGACTTGATTTGCGGGACTGTACCCCAATATCCTTCCATATGCATATTATTTAGTAATTCTAATAATTCTTACCGACTCTCCTCTCTTGAACACCTTCCACTGTTCCAACAGGCGGTCTTTATATTGTTGTGCCAGTTCAAGGACTTCCTTAACCTGACTGTCTGAAAGTGATCCATTTTTTTCAACCTCCACTTCTGGCTCGAGCCAAATTTTGCATAACTCTTGTGTCCCTTTCTTTCCCACAGGTACATGAGCCCTGTTCTCATTATAATCCGTGTTATAAAACAGGAATACCCACATCACCTTCTTTACGATGTAAATGAGAACCTTTGGTATAGTCGTACAAATTACCTCCGCAAAGATGCAAAGAAATTGGAAGAACTCCAAACGGCGGCCTATTTGAAGCCGATACGCGCCATAGGCTTCCTCTTCTTTTCCTCAAGTCTTTCAGCCAACTGGCCAATAGCCATATACAGGGAGTCAATATCCTTACGGACATCTTCCGAGAGGTCGTTTACAGCTCCAATGTTCTCTTCCTGCTGAAGTTGTAGCAGATCCACCTTCGCCTTCAATTCTTTGATTTCTGCCGATAATGACGATGTGGCTACAAGGTACTCACGAACCTGCACAAAAGCCCGCATAATGGCGATGTTTACTTGAATAGCGGTTTCACTATGAAGGACAGACGACAACATGGCCACCCCTTGTTCTGTAAACACAAACGGTTTATATTTTGTGTTTAATCCCCTAGCGGACTCTTTCAAGGTCACAATTTGTGATCTTGCTGAGATTGCATTACTCTCCTCTATTGTCAATTCAAACATAAAATCGTCCGGAAAACGACCGATATTGCGTCTTACGGCTTGCTTCAAGGCGCGAGTTTCGACTCCATATAACTTCGCTAAATCAGAATCCAGCATAACCCTCTTTTCCACGAATCTCGTGAATAAGGTCATGAACAAGAATAACTTCACTCTCCATATTACATTTCCATTTTTGCGACAAATATAATACGCAAAGTGCCGTTGAAAAATTTTTTCAACGCTTAAGTTGAGATGAAGCCGAAAAATAAGTAAGGAGATTCCGGGAGCGGAATCTCCTTACTGGAGGATATACCCCGTGCGCCGGGATGGGCGCATCAAAAAGGACTATGCGACTATGCCGCGATGAAGTTGCTCAACAGGGAAAACCATATCCCAGTTCTTCCCCCATACAACATTACCATGTTCGATCGAGAACTTCTTGAAATAGCGCGGCTCAATGTAGCGATTATATTGAGGATGAGGGTGCGAAAGAAGGAAAGGCGCAAAATCAACTGTCCTGGACGTCCCGTCGCTGAAATAAATACGCAGACTCACTTCTCCGACGTATTCAGCCTTAACGACATATAAAGTATGTTGTTCTCTTGTATTCATTTTACCTTTTTTGTAATTAAAGTGCAACGGACTTTTTTCTTCAGCACAAAGAAATTCTTCCATTTCTCAACAATATTACGATAGTACGCACGGATAAAATCTTCAGCTGCCTTGATATCCTTTTCATCAAGCGGTTTATTTCCACGCTCCGGGCGAAGTTTCAATTCCACCAGCTCGCCATCCATCAAAATAAGCTCGAACACGGTTTGACATCCTCCCTTTATTACGTGAACATGAATCGGCTCATGCTCATTAGAGAAAAAGAAGAAAATAAAACCAAAGTATTCGTAAATCTTAGGCATACTACAATAATTATATATGTTCCTCCGCAAAGATGCAAAGAAATTGGAAGAACTCCAAACGGAGAAAAAAGGAAGGAGATTCCGGGGACGGAATCTCCTTTTCTGTGGATATACCCTAACGACGAGATAGACATCAACTATCTTTGACGATCTCGACAAATTCCGAGAAAGTAATGATTCTTGTTCCTTTATGATTCTTCAAGACCAGCAAATCGCTGTCTCCTGTTACGAGATAGTCAGCCGGGATACTCTCTGCCATTGATAACAGATACAAGTCCTTAATATCCCTGATGGCTGATTCTGCATCTTCGTAGCCACTAATAAAATGGCATTTCGCATTGATTAATTCAAAGAGATTAATGATGGAATCAACACCAATTATCCCAGAAAATTTTGGTCTGACGACAACATCCCTTAACTCCTTGATCATTTCATCCGACACATAGATCTCCAATCCTTCCTTTTCAACGATTTCGCGAAGAATAGCCAACCGTTTCCCTAGAAGGAAAGATACCCAAATATTCGTGTCGAGAATAATTTTCATTTTCCGTAACGTACGGCATTCACTTCAGCCTGAATCTCTTCGTCAGAAATATCCGTAGTTTTTGGGCACGAAGCAATGAATTTCTCGACCAGATCCTCCCGAGTCTGGTAACGCCATCCCATTTTCTGCGCCAGTGTGGACACGAAAGGGACTTCGCCATTAGGGATAGACAATACAACCTGCGTCATAACCATTTCATTTATCTCTCCGCAAAGATGCAAAGAAATTGAAAGAACTCCAAACGGAGAAAAAAGGAAGGAGGGCGGGCAACAATAGTACTTCTTACTGCAAAATCTTCCTCATGTTTTGCGCGTGACAGGCATCGACTATAGTTACAATGTCATCCCTGATCGTATATGCAAAATACCATTTGTCAGTATTGGCCATATAATATCCTTTCCAACGCTCAATTATGGGCTCACGTCTTAACAAGGTCCGTTCAATTTCGTAGATAGAGTCTACCGCATCATCTATGTTATGATGCATCTGCTCTTCAGAATATGTATGCCTATACTTCTTGGCTACGTTTTGGTAAAAAGATATAATCCTTCTAACGCACCGTTTTCGAACCTCATACCTCATTTATGCGCATACTCCGTCCTAACTGTTTCATGCAACATGGCACGCATCTCCTCTACATCCATTGTCTCAACATCATCTTTTAAGGAGAACTTAAGATGCCAATCAATAAGATCCTGAGCCCAGTGACATATAGCCGTTTCACTATCCAACTCTGGCATTAATGTACGAAGCGCATTCTCATCTATCTTAACACTAACAATACACATATTCATTCATCATTTACGCATCACATGCAAAAGTAACAAAAATCGGATAAAAGACAACGGCAAACTATAAATTTTTGCGGCAAGCAGCCGGAGAAAAAAGGAAGGAGATTCCGGGGGCGGAATCTCCTTCCTTGATGTGGGGCGAGCCCGGTGAGGGCTGGACCCCTTTGGGACCCCGGGCGCCGGGATGGGCGCCTGGGGTAAAAGAGAGTCAATTAAATGGAACTTGCAACGGTAGGGAGCACATCTCCGACGATTGTATAACCTGATGCACCACCACCCATGCACTGGCCTGCTGTAACTGCCGAATCACTACTAATAGAGACACTCGAACCAGTGGCATATGAGGTGGTTTTAGTCTTGATTTTACAGTTGGTGAAGGTGACGCTAACCGTGTTAGTGTTGTTATGACACATAACTGCAGACCGGCCGACACCACTACCAGCAGCACGGATCCAATTACCTACCCGACAGTTGTTAAATTCTACTGACGACGTGTGCAGATAGCCAACGATGCCTCCGGTATAGGCGAACGGAGACGAACTATTTGAATTAAGTACAGCATCGAACTTCAGATTAGTCGCAGAGGAGCCATTGAAGTAGCCAATAACGCCACCGCAAATCTGACGGTGATAATTACCATCGACCGTGCCTATACCACCTTTTTTATAAAGCCTAATATTACCCGTACATACACAACCGGTAGGATCGTTCTCAGTATATGCGACAACACCGCCTACGCAGCATCGCACCTTACAATTAAGCCTGATATCACCGGTGTTGGTACAATTAGTGAAGGTCTTTCCAGTGATTGTGTTAAATCCACCATTCAGCGCTTCACTGGTACCCCCGCCCATTCCGGAAATACCGCCAAAGAAGGACCAGAGCGGAGTGGCTGTGTCGCCAACGTTAATGTCATCGGCATCGATAGTGGATGGACTATCTTTAGGGCCCGTGTAATTAGCGGTATAAATCCATCCGGAGTGAGTACAGCCAGTTATAGTCTGATCCCCAGACGCTGTCCAACCGCCGATGATACCGCCAGCGAATATTTGACCGGTTGCGGACATGGTAACACGATTGAAGCAGATATCGGCACTGACATTACTGGCATAATCAAAGGATGAAGTTACAGCGCTCATGCCGATAATACAGCCGACGTAAACCTTATTTCTGGTATTACCCTGGATGACAATGTCATCGACATCATCTCCGTCCGGTGCTTCATTCTTAGCATACGCAAAATCGGATGCTGCACCAAAGGTGTAACCGCAGACACCTCCTACTGCAACCTTGGCGCTTTCGGAGTTCTCCAAAAGAACAGCCTTGTTGTAATTGTAGGTGGTGCTGTTGCCGGTAAATGTATTGGCGCCACTTGCAGAACCAACAACACCGCCCATTCTGACACCTGCGGTACCATCTGAACCGGTTCCCGTATTGGTAATGTTGCCTTCATTATAGCATCCGGTATAGGTAGAACCCGAACTGCCCCCGGTTGACCACGCGACGACACCGCCCATGGAGATGGAGGAACATGCACCGGAATTAACTACAGCACCCTTGTTAAAGCAAGAGGTTATGGTAGCGTTGCCTTTGTTGTTGGATATGACACCGGCGAACTGACCGTCCTGTATGGAGTTGGTACCTGAAGTAGCGGTGTTGGTAATGGTACCACCGGCAAGGGAGTTGGTACCATTGGAGCAACGGGTGACATCACCCTCACTGATACCCACCACACCGGAAACGTTGATTTCACTCTTGTAAGTGGAACCGTTGTTGGTAATATCACCCGTGTTGTAGCAATCCGTTAAATCAGCAACGCTGTGTGCCGCCACACCGGCAATGTTCATGTGGTAAGAAGTTCCGTTGGAACTGGAGCCCTGGCTGTAGTTGTTTACCACATTACCCGTATTGGAAGCATTGCTGACGTCATTACCTGCATATCCGATTACGCCGCCCACGTAGTTGTTCCTGGGGATGGTGCAACCGGCAGCAACGGTAACGTCGCCGGCATTGGAAGCACCGGTAATGGTGCCGCCGCCTGCTGCAATGGAGCTGCCACTGGAAGCTATGCCGACGATACCGCCCACATAGGAATGATAACCGGCAACATATCCATTAACCGCAATGTCACCGTTGGCGGTATTGGTACCGTTGGATACTGTGCCGCCGGCAAGGTAACCGACAATGCCTCCGAGCGACATCATGGACTCGTGGAGTTCCGTAACGGTGATAGGGGCATTGTTGGTGCCATAAATGTTGCCGCCAAGGTGCTGACCCACAAGGCCGCCCGCATACATATACTGAGAACTGCTTACGGTTGAATTGAAGACAATGGAACCGGTGTTGGTAACATTGTTATTCAATGAGTAGCCGCTGTCGGTGGTATTGGAGAACACACGACCCACAATACCTCCAACCGAAGGCGGACGCTTGGTGTTCTGGCCGGTGAATGTAATGGTACCGGAGTTGCCGCCACCGTAAATCTCTGCACCGGTCACTGCACCGGCAATACCGCCAATGTAGAGCTGTCCTTCGGAAGATTGCGTCTGGCCAAAGTTGATGGCGCCGCTGTTGGTGCAACTGGTGGCAAGTACAGCTCCTGTCAGGTAGCCAATTACACCACCAAAGCAGAGATATGAGTTAGTTCCCTGCGTCATGCTGCCACTTGTAGCGATGGTCATGGCGTTGGAACAGGAGGTCACTGCCTTCTTGGAATATCCGACCACGCCGCCTACGTACAATCCACCGCTGTGACTTGCGTTGGAGACGGTCAGCGTACCACCGGTGGAACTGCAGTTCTGAAGGATAATATCATCCACGCTGTTATCTGCAACAACACCACCGATATAAGTATCATTCGTAGCTTCAGCGGTATAATTAATGTTACCGGAATTGGTGACACCATCAAGTGTAGCACCTTCGTTGCAACGACCGACGATACCGCCGATAAGACGTCCAGAGGGACCGCCAAGGGCAGCCACATTCACAGTACCTGCATTGGTGAGGGTCGAATAAGTATAGGTACCATTGAGACGGCCTACCACACCGCCCTGGCAGAGGTAAGAGCCCACAGAGCAGGCCTCGGAGGTAACGACGCCGTCGCTGGCGTTGGTGCAGTTCTCAATCGTACCCTTTGCCATACCGGCAACACCGGCAAGATGGAGGGCGCCTGAGGTGGAGAAGGTGGAAGTAACCTTCACAAGGCCGTGGTTGTTGCAACCACTCATGGTCTCGGCCTTTTCGACCTGATAACCAAGGACGCCGCCGATATAGGCACCCTGGCTGAACTGGGCAGCTACCGTAACGGTACCGTTATTGGTGCAATTGGAAATTTCGCCCTGGGTCTTGAGGTCGCCACCCTTCTGAGTACGGCCAACAACACCGCCCACTGCAGGCTGGTTTGTGTGGGTAACACCACTGCTGGCAAAGGTGACGGTAGCGTTGTTGGTGCAACCGGTGATGGTTCCGCCCCAGTTATTGCCCACCAGACCGCCAAGGGCCATGTATGAGCCTATTGCCTCAGACGGTGTCCATGTGATGGAGCCGCTGGCCGTACAATTCTGCAGGCCGGGGACGTCGTCAACTTCAAGGGAAGGAGTGACACTATTAGCGAAGATTCCCCAATATCTGTCAGTTGAGGTTATGCTGACGGTTGAATTCAGCGTGAGGTTCTTCACCACGCCCAGAAGATCATCGAACATGGGCTTGGTAAGTCCGCTGAGGGTCTTGCCGTTGCCATCGAAAGTGCCTTTGTAGCCCTCGATCGAGGAGAAACTGCCGGCGATAGAGGAAAGGTCGATGCTCGCAGCAGAAGGGGTGAGACGGGCGTTGAGGGTCTTGTTGCCACCAGCGACTGCGGTAACGAACTCCTGGAAGGTCGTGGCATTCCAAATCTGCTTGAGATTGTTCTCCTTTTCCTGGATATATACCACATTATCGAACTCGCGCACGACACCGGCATCGATGGTCTGGGCGGAACCGGACTCCATAATGCTGACATTCATGTGGCCGGAATCGTTATCCAGTACCTCAAGGGAGATACCGCCCGTATAAGTACCGGCGGGGATGGCCACGTAGAATACGAAGGGATCGTCGCTGAGCTGGATGTGGCTACCGAAGTTGTAATTAATGGTTCCACCGCCAGATGCGGGGGTAAGGGTACCATTAAGGATACCCGAGCCATTTGCACCGATGGTAAAGTTACCGGAGAGGGACTTAGATCCGTCTGCAGCGGTAAGGGTTACCGAATCGATCTTCTTTGAACCCGTGAAGGAGAATCTCAGAAGTGCTCCCACATGGCTGAAGGTAATATTATTATTAAGGTCAGTGACCGATGCATACATAGGCATGGAGGCGGGATCGAAGCCGCCGGCCACGTAAGCCTGGCTGGAAGGGAAAACGACCTGGTTGGACTGGCCGGGGACTCCGCAGTAAAGGAAGTTGTAGGGTGCGGAGAGGCCCGTGATTTTCCCGAAGGTAGCGGTAGCAGTGGCGTTGCCGCTGGCGGGAGAAAAGCTGGTGGCAGCGGTTCCGTTGAGGGTAATCACGTCGCCTGAAGACCAGTAAACGGGATAGGTAGAACCGCTCTTGGTACCAAGCGTGGTTTTGGAGTCGTCCGAGGGAGGAACACAGAGTTCCACGGTGATGTTGCCGTCAACTTCAGCTGAAAGCTGATCGGCAGTACCCAGCTCCTCCATACATCCCGCGGCAAGAAGCGAAGCGGAGATGACAGTAATATAGGTAAATATTTTTTTCATATAGCCGGAAATTTAGTCAAGGGTAATATAAGAAACTACAGGAAAGTGATCAGAAGGGCAACAGGTTACTGCGCTTTCTCCAGAGCCGAATTCATAGACGTTACGCACCGTCCTGTAGGACTGTGCCGTACATGCCCCGTGGGTCATGATATGGTCAATGCGGCGCTCGGCGTGATTCTTCGTGAATTGCAGAATCGGATACTGGAAAGTGTCGCCCGTGCCGGACTGAGTCCCGGAATAGGTGCTGTAGAAAGAAGCCAGATTACCGGCCGCGCTTACAGTTTCATAGGCGTCCGTCCAGTAGGTCTTGAGCTTGTTGTAGCCGGCCTCGCTGCTATGACCGGGCGCGGAGTTCATGTCACCTACCAGGATTTGCGGATATGATCCAGCCTTTGCAGTGGCGAAGGCATTGACACCACCGGACATATTGGTGTTGCTGGTGCCGCTGCCACCGTCCTGTCCGTAAGTGGGAAGCTGGGTTACAAAGAAGTAGAACACCTTACCGGAAACCTTGTGGGTGAACTTGGCCCAGACGACAAAGCGGTTGGGGTCTCCGGAATCGGTTGCGCTTGATGTAGAGTATGACTCGCTGTTGTAACGCAGCCATGCCTTGCCGGACTCGTTAAGGGTAAGAATGGTGCTCTTGTAGGCGAATCCGTTGCAATAGTGATAGTTGCCGGATTCAGAGCCAGGGAAGTTGAGCTTCCAGGTATAGGAAGCGCCCTGGGCTGCCGCAATATCCTCCAGGGAATAGGCCTGGCCGGAAGCATACATATCGTCGCCGATCTCGTTGAAGCCAATCAGGTCTGCGGCGGTGTTGTAGATTGCCAGTCCAAGGGCATCCTGCATTTCTGCACAGTCTTTTACAATAGCATTTGCGGGACGGGCAATTTTACCACTAGTGTCTCCGGTCGTAGCAGCCGCAGGACGTGTGTCGTCATCCAGACGCATGACATTGAAAGTTGCCACCGTGATTCCGGGTGGGTCCGCCGTGGGTTCGCCGCCGTTCTGTGCAGTAAGGTCGCCGATTGCGACAATATCTTCGGCACGTCCGGCCTCAAAGTTCTTGGACGGGAACTCCAAAACGTCGGTTCCGGTAATCTCATAGCCGTCCTTGCAGAACGTGAGGCGCATGAATGCACCGTCGGACTGGTAGACGCGGGCCTCGATACCATTGTAGGCCTGCGCGGGAACGGGCATGAAGAAGTAGGTATCCTCGCTGGTGGAAAGAGTCAGCTCAGGCGAGAAATTCAGGGTAATGGATCCTGAAGTGCCGCCGGAAAAATCTCCGGTAAAACCGTCGCCATCCGTTGCCAGGGTGAATGCACCACTGAGTTTTATGTTTCCATCGAGGGATGAGAACACAATCTTGCTGAGGGTGGCGCTGCCTTTGAGGGCAAGGCGCAGGATTCCGCAGAAGTTACTGAGCCTGACTCCGTAGTTACCGCCGTTCTTGACAGCATTGCCGAACGCGGGAGCGGAACCGGCGGGGAAAGTGCCGGCAACATAGGTCTGTGACCCCGGAATTACGATCTGGTTGGCGGAAGTGGTACCGGGATAAAGCACCTTGTAGGGAGCGGTAAGGGTACCGCTGACGGTAAACTCGGCAACCTTCTCACCTACGTACTGGGAAGCGACTTCTGAACTTTTTGTACCGTTTACAGAAATCTTGTCCCCAGACTGCCAGAGAACCTCGTAATCCGGGCTGAGTGTGGTTTTTGCGAAATCACGCGAATCCTGCTCAACGGAGATGACGAAGGAGTTGCCCGGATCGTACTTTTCTTCGGTTTTGCAACCGGTGCAAAGTGCGGCCGCAACAGCGGCAGGCAGAATGCATAGAATTAATGTCTTTTTCATGGGATTACAGTTTAAGACATTAATCGGAATCATCGTCAAAGACAGCTGCTTTTCCTGAGTACTCTTCCATCGACATGAGACAGATTTGCCACGGAACCTCATACAAGGGGACCTCCCTTAGCATGGGCGTTTGATAGACAAGTGTTTTTTTCATAAAAAAGATTAAAGTTTGTATTTAAAAATTATCTCTTGCTGCGATAAAAATCATCCAAAGGTAGCCATTTGCGCGCGCAAAAAAAAGCGGCGCGCGCAACGAAGGAAATTGCACGCGCATAAGGGAAATATTTACCGACTGATTATCAATAAATTAAATATTTTTAACAAATAAACCAGGGAAATATAATTTGCACTATGATTGTCAAAATCCTGATAGTTTTTCCAAAAAATCCTCCTTGGTCACACTGAGTTTTCCGTTGATTTCCGAGCGCTTGTTGTAGACGGTCTTTATGGAACAGTGGAGCAGCTGGGCAATCTGGGCGGAGTCTGAAATGCCAAGCTTTATGACAGCAAAAATCCTCAGTTCCATATTCAGTTTTTCATCCTTGCGCAAGACTATCCGGCACTCCGGACGGAGCATGGAGTTGAAGTCTTCCACAAAACTTGGATAGATGCCGAGGAAGGCATCGTCGAAGTGGGTATAAAGCTGGCGCAGTTCCTCAATTGCAACGTCCTTGGAGGGGTCAGTCAGGGAGAGGATATAGTCTGTATTGCCCCTGCGCAGATTGACATTGATACGGGAACGCAGACTCTGGATATGGGCCATATTCGCGGAATAAAGGTCAAAGAACCCAAGGACGTATCCCCTTGCCACCTTGTTGGACAATTCCAGCTTCCTGTTAAGCTGAACAGTACGGCGGACATACATGAACACCAGCACAAGAACCAGGACGAGCACGGCAACCAGCATGGCCATCAGGCCCATACCAAGGATAATGAACTTCCTCTGCCGTACGAGCATGGCGGAATACTCGTCATTTACCCTCATGCTGAGCCGCAAGCCTTCAAGGAGCCTTGTACGGCTGCCGAACTTCAGGAGGGTGGAATAGTAGAAGGAGGATACGCGCTTGGCCCTTGATATATCACCGAGGGAAATCAGGTAAGATTCCACGTAACGCAACGACGCAATATTCCTGTTGGCGCTGTAGACATCGGAGATGGCGGACTCCAGTATATACTCCACGTGGTCTTCAAGCGGCAATTGCATGTAATTGTGGTAAATCATATACCGGTCAAACGTAATCAGGGCATACTGGTGCGTAAGACGGACGGCACCGGAGGTTTTCATGCGCAGGTCGTTGAGCCGCATGGCCTCGGCATAGTTGCCGGAGCGTCCGGCAATCTTTTCGCTCTCGCGCAGATAGACATCGCGGTCGTGGGGAAGGCAGGAGAGCAGAGTATCGCGATATGCGTTATAGCGTTCTACGTAAATCTCCCTGTGTTCTGAATTCTTGGGATGGCTTAGATACAGGGAGTGGTAGAGCGTAGTCAGCCGCTGATAATAGAGCCGGCGGGTATCCTCGGAGAAAGCGCTGACATCAAGAGCATCAATTATGTCGGAGGCCTCAAGGAAATAGCCGGTCTTGACAAGGATTCCCGCAATGTAAAGCTCGGCCCTGTAATACAGGTCCCTGTCCTCCATCAGTTCAGCGATAGAGGCAGCCCTGCCATACCACAGGCTTGCGGAGTCGGTGATGAAATCGGCATACTCCCCACCAATCTCCATACATGTGTCAAAGGCAGACCGGGAAGAGCAAGGAAGCCGTTTCATGGAGTCTCGCAGGGACGATATATAAGCTTCCCTGCGGGCGACATAGAATTCCGAACTGTCTATTTTGGCCATGAGCTCATCCACAAGCGGATGACTCTTGACCGAAGGGCCCTTCAACACTCCCGAGCATGAAGCAAGGGAGCAGAGAGCCAGAATAACGAAAGCGGGAAATACCCTCATACTTATCAGAATTTGTATTTTCCGGAGCCTACCCTGCGGAAGCTGCCGTCAGGACAGGAAATTATAGCAATGGTACCGACAGGCACCTCTATTTCCAGACCGGTTAGTATATCGTTTAAAGCCGTCCATCTTACGCGTATACGCCCATAGGGAGTCTTATGGGATGCCTCAATCCATTCCAGGCCTCCGCCCGGATGCGGGTCTACGACAAAAGTCCTGTAGCCGGGTTCGGTCTCCCGGATACCGGCGGCCCAGCGGTAGAGCCAGTCCCCTATCGCCCCGTATGAATAGTGATTGAACGAATTCATGCCGTTTTCCGGAATACTGCCGTCAGCGCCCATGCTGTCCCAGCGTTCCCAGATGGTGGTGGCGCCCCTCTCAACCTGGTACAGCCAGCCCGGACAGGTCTTCTGCATGAGCAGGCGCCAGGCGGTGTCGCTTCTGCCATAACGCGACAGCTCCTCGCAAATGTAGGGGGTGCCGAGGAAACCGGTAGTGATGTGGTCCTTGTAACGTGCGATATTCGACACAAGCCTTGCCACAGCCTTTTCACGAAGGTTCTCCGGGAGCATATCGAAATGCAGAGCAAGCACATAGGCCGTCTGGGTATCCGAACTGACAAGCCCTGAGGGAGTCACGTACTCGTTCATGAAGGCTTCCTTTGCGAGCTTGCAGGCATCGGCGTAATAGTGGCTGTCGTAGTCCTTCCCGAGTATGGCGGCAGCCTTTGCTACTATGTCAAGGGTGTTGGCAAAGAAACACTGCGCAATAAGATGGCGGGAAGTTACGGCCGAATCCCCGCGGCGGTCGTCGTTCTTGCTGTAGAAGAGCCAGTCGCCGAAGGGCTGGTTAAGTTTATTATATAGGTATGAATCCGCATTGGCCAGGCAGTAATCAGCCCATGCCTTCATGGACGGGTACTGGGCTTCAAGTATGCTGCGGTCCCCGAATGCAAGATAGTGCTGCCAGGGAATGATGGTGGCGCAGTCAGCCCAGCCGGCCGCGTGGTTGCGGGAAGATGAGGCCGGATAGACGTCTGGGATGGTACGCGGGACGCTGCCGTCCTCCTTCTGTTCGCAGGAGAGGGTTGCGAGCCATTTGCGGAAGAAAGCGTCCACTCCCCCGTTGAAGCTGGCGGTGCGGAAGAACACCTGGGCGTCCCCGGTCCAGCCAAGCCGTTCATCGCGCTGGGGGCAGTCGGTGGGGATATCCAGGAAATTACCCCTGAAACCCCAGTAGATATTGGATTGAAGGCGGTTGATAAGGGGATCGGAACAGGCAAACGAGCCGGTATCATCAAAACCGGAATCGACGGCGACAGCCTCGAAGTCGGAAGGATTGAGCGGCCCTTCAAGCCCTTCCACCCTGATGTAGCGGAAGCCATAGAAAGTAAATGTAGGCTCATAAACACGCTCCACTCCGTCCAGATGGCAGACCGTGCGCGCCTTTGCCCTGCGGAGGTTGGAGGTGTAGAAATTGCCGTCCTTGTCAAGCACCTCCGCATGGGAGATGGTGACAACGCTGCCGGCAGGACCTTTGAGGCGGGCCCTTTCCCATCCGACGAGGTTCTGTCCGAAATCCAGGACCTGCTCGCCGCGCGGGGTGACGAAGCACGAAACGGGATGCAGCACCTTGCGTGCCTTTACGCCCTCGGAAATGGTGGGGATGATGGTTTCGCATCCGCCGCCAAGGATTTCAGAAGGAGCCCAGGCGTAGGGTACGGAGTAGTCGAAGACTTGGCCGTCGTAAATAGTAGCCTCCCTGACGGGACCGGTAAGGGAAGTTTCCCAGCCGTGCCCGCTGCAGAGGGTTTCGCGACTGCCGTCCGAATAGGTAATCTCCAGCTGGAACAGGAGGGCGATATCGTCGCCATAGCGGTAACGGTCCTCGGGCTTCTGCCAATTCATGCCGGAGCCCCACCAGCCGGGAGCCACGGCTACTTTGATTTCATCCCTACGGCCGGACTTGAGGAAATCCGTAACGTCATACATCCTGTACTGCAATTGCCTGTGGTAGGAGGTCCAGCCGGGGGCAAGATACTCGTCCCCTACCCTGCGGCCGCCTATCTCCGCCTCGAAGACGCCGTGTGAGCTGATGCAGGCGTAGGCGCTCCTGATGCTGCGGGAGGGCGTGAAGGCCCTGCGGAAGTACACGGGAGAGGACATCTCCTTGCTGCGCCCGGAAACGCCGATCCAGCGGGCCTTCCAGTCTTTGCCTATGCCGGTGACGAAGGTAGAGGAAACGGGTTTTGTGGTCCGCCGGTGATTATCCGTAACGCGCAGGGTCCAGCCGTAACGCATGCCGGGGGCAAAGTCGTAGGGCAGGGTTACGCCGGTGGATTCGTCGGAATTGCCACGGTAGGTGAACAACTTCTTTCCTCCCTGCGAGATGGTGATCTCCCAGGATGTCTGGAAGGTATTGAGCACGTTGGAGGTCACTATCCAGCTGAATACCGGAGAGCCCTCTACGCAAAGCGGCTCTACAAGAGAATTGACCCTTAAATCTTCTACTTCAGTGATTACGGTCACAGCCCCAAGGGGCAGGCAGGCCGCAAGGCAGCAGGCAAATGCAATCAGTTTCTTCATTCCACTTCTATTTCGGCAGGCCGAATGCCTCCGTCATTTCACGCAACTGGGCATCGCTCATGCCCTCGGGCTCGAAGCCCATGTTCTTTCCGGCTATGTAAATCTGAGCCGCCTTGTTGAGGACGTCAACCTGGTCGAAGGCGTCCATTATATCCACGTCTACTGCAAATACGCCGTGCTTTTCCCACATTACCACGTCATAGTCGTCCGCAAGTGCGGCGATGGTGGCATCAGCAAGGGCGTTGGAAGACGGCAGCATGTAAGGCACCATTCCCAGGCCACGGGGGCAGAAGGCCTTGGTCTCCGGGATCATTGACCATAGCAGGTGTGTAGCTGCATCTTTCTCCATCCATTTACGGCTGTGGGTGAGCGCGACCAGTTCAATGGGATGGGTATGCAGGGATGCTCGGTACGGGGAGCCCTTGGCCAGCAGCCAGGCGTGTACCGCCAGATGTGACGGGAGTTCCGATGTGGGGGCTACGGGAGCGTCGGCCACAATTTCGTAGGAAGCGCAGTCGTCAAGGATGCGGATGACGGAGCCGTTCTCCATGGGACGGCGCGCCAGGTCCCGCATCCGCCTTCCGGTGCCTTTGCAGTAGAACCAGCAGCCGCGAAGTTCCGGCAGGGTCTTGCCGATCGGCAATGCAGCGGAAATCGCCGGCAGCGCCCGCATGGCGTCGTCGGCCCATTCCGTTATGTTTATTGTGATGTTGCCGCCGTTGCGCTCGGCCCAGCCCTTCTGCCACAGGTAGCCTGCTACCTCTGCAACCTTTGCTATTTCCCGTTCCAGTCCCGGACGGCCATTCAGAATACTGTTACTCATTTTTCATATTTAACAGCCAGCATCGGAAGGGCACTTGTTGCTTCGCAACCCTATCCGGGTAAATGTGCCCTTCCGATGCAGGCTATACACTAAATCAATTGAGGCAGGAATGTACTGAAGATAAGTACGATGATACCGGTAACAAGTACCGCGATGGTTTTGCCGGATACGCCTTTCCATTCTTTGAGGATGATGCCCCAGACGTTGGAGAAGATTACGTTCAGGCTCATCAGGATGCACCAGCTGAAGGTGAGCAGGGCCGGAGCTCCGGACAGGAAGCCCTTGCCTATGCTCAGGCCGAAGAACTGACTGTACCAGAGCAGGCCCGCAAGGGCGCAGAACAGGAGGTTGTTGGCCCAGAGGCTTTTCTGGGAGTAGTCGCCCCAGGTCTTGTTCCTTGCGTTCTGGTAAAGGCAGTAGCAGGCGTTGGTGAGGAAGCCGCCGAAGGTTACGAGCAGCGTTGCCGGGAGACCCTTGAAGATATCAGGGGTGGATTCCCAGCTCAGGGGGGCGCCGAAGCTGAGGCCGATGGCGAAGCAGGCGCTCATGAAGCCGGCCAGCAGCGCAACGGCGATACCTTTCCCGAAGTTGAAGTCCTTGACAGCCTTTTTCTTTTCCTCCTCCGGCAGTGCGGAGGACTTCATCGCTCCGGCTACACCGATGATTGCGATACCGATGAGTGTAACCACTACGCCGATGATAACGGCGGAGGTGAGGTCGTTGGCATGGCCGGTGAAGACGGGGCCGAGGATGGCGCCGAGGCCGGCGCAGGTGCCCAGGGCTATTGATTGGCCAAGGGCAACTCCGAGGTAGCGCATCGAGAGGCCGAAGGTCAGGCCGCCAATGCCCCAGAGTACTCCGAAGAGGATTGTCAGCAGGGATTCCCTGGGGAAAGAGGCGTAGAGGGCGAAGAGGGACTCGCCTTCCGGTACTGCGAGCAGAGCACCCGCGAGCGGGAAGAGCAGCCAGGCGAAGATGCCCTGAATGAGCCAGTAGCTTTCCCAGCTCCAGGATTTGATTTTGTTGATGGGGACGTAACTGCTGGACTGGCAGAAGGCTCCTATCGCTATTATCAGTAGTCCGATAACTATATACATGTCTCTAAGAGATTGTTATATGCCGCAGTACATTTAGATTGTGGCAAATAATTAACGTTTCGAAGTAACATCCTTCTCATACTTCTCGATGGAGGGGATGAAGGATTCGCCGACGGGAACGCCATTCTTGTAGTTGAAGTAGTCGAAGACGGCGCCGAAGGGCAGGGTCTTTGCCTCTTCCAGAAGTGCCAGCCTCTGGAAGTCGCGGCCGCTGTCCTCGTATTCGCGCAGTTTGGCGAGCGGCTCGAGCAGGGCGCTGAGCAGGCATTTCTGCGTTGCACGGGTACCGATAACGTAGGCGCCGATGCGGTTGATGGCAGCGTCGAAGTAGTCCAGGCCGATGTGGGCGCGGTTCAGGGCGTCCGCACGTACGATTTCCTTGAAGAGGTCCAGGGTCTGGTCGTTCATTATGGTGACGTGGTCTGAATCCCAGCGGATGGGGCGGCTGACGTGCAGCATCAGTTCGGGGACAAAGAGCAGCAGGGACGCAACCATGTCAGATACGTTTTCCGTCATCTCGTAATGGCCGGTGTCAAGGGTGTACATCAGCTTCCTGGTGGCGCAGTAGCCGGCCACGAAGTCGTGAGAGCCTACGGTGTAGCTTTCAAGGCCGATTCCGAAGAGCTTGGCCTCCAGGCAGGTTTTCATTCCCGGCAGGTTTTCCTTCAGGATTTCGTCCAGGGATTCGGCGAATATTTCACGGTAGCGCTTGCGCTCTACGGTCTGATCCTTGCTTCCGTCGTGTACCCAGATGTTCATTATGCAGGGGTCTCCCTGGGCCTTGCCCATTGCGTCGGCGATGCGGCGGCAGCGCTTGGTGTGCTCTATCCAGAAGTCACGCACGGCCTTGTCGGGGCTGGAAAGCGACAGGTTCCCGCTCTTGGGATGGGAGAAGGAGGTGGAGTTAAAGTCGAGCTTCAGGCCATTTTCCTTTGCCCATTCGATCCAGCTTGCGAAGTGCTCGGGGCCTACCTGGTCGCGGTCTACGAATTTTCCGCCGAAGTCGCCGTAGATTTCGTGCAGGTTCAGGCGGTGGTTTCCGGCGATGAGGCTTTTTGCGAAGAGGATGTCCGCACGGACCTCGTCGATGTTGCGCGCACGTCCGGGGTAGTTGCCGGTGGTCTGGATGCCGCCGGAAAGGGCCTCGTTACGCTCGAAACCGACTACGTCGTCGGTCTGCCAGCAGTGCAGTGAAATGGGGGTCTTTTCGAGGGTGGCTACAGCCTTGTCGGTGTCTACTCCCAGCGCCGCGTAGCGCTCGCGGGCGATGTCATAAGCCTGTAAGATTTTTGCTTCGTTCATATTGTTTATTGTTTAATTGATTATCCTGGAATGAAAGTTTTAAGATTAAAGGAATCGGCGATGAGCTGCCGCATAGACCAGCGGTCGCTGGCAAGGCCGGCTGCGCGCGCCTGCATCATTATGTTGCCAAGGGCGGTGGCCTCTACCGGACCGGCGATGACGGGGATGCCTACGGCGTCCGCGGTCCACCTGTTCATCAGCTCGTTGGCGCTGCCGCCGCCGATGATGTGCAGCTTTTCAATCTTGAACGGGGCGAATTCCTGCAGCATGGCAAGCACCTCGCGGTAGCGCCCGGCAAGCGAATGGTAGATGCAGCTGACAATCCGGGCGTCCGAAACGTCGCCGATTACGGCGGTAATTTCCTTGACCATGTCCTCCGGTGCGGCGAAGCGCGGGTCGTCGGGGTTGATGCGGCCGTCGAATCCGGCTTCCGCCTCTGCCATCGCCGCAAGTTCAGCGTAGGAGTAGTCCCTGCCCTGCGTTTTCCAGACGGCCCGGCACTGCTCCAGCAGCCACATTCCGGTGATATTCTTGAGGAAGCGCGTGGTGCCGTCGATGCCGCCCTCGTTGGTGAAGTTCAGCTGCGACGAGCGTTCGTTTACCACCGGTGCAGGCAGTTCCAGCCCCATGAGGCTCCATGTGCCGCTCGAAAGGTATGCGAAGGCCGGATCAGAGGCCGGCACGGCTGCAATCGCGGAGGCGGTGTCGTGCCCGGCTACCGCGATTACGGGAACTTCCCCGAGTCCGGTGCTCAGTGCGAGTTCCTTCTTCAAGGTGCCTACCACGGTGCCGGGAGCTACTATCGGGAGCAATATATCGGTCCGGATGCCGAGCTTTTCGAGCAGGGCCTTGTCGAACTGCCGCGTGAACGGGTCCATCATTCCGGAGGTGGAAGCGTCCGTGTATTCGCAGACCTTGTTACCCGTAAGCATGTACGAGAGCAGGTCCGGCATGAACAGTATGGATGAGGCCGAGCGCAGGGATTCGTCGCCGCCGCTGCTGAGGGCGTAGAGCTGGAAGATGGTGTTGAAATCCATTATCTGTATGCCCGTGCGGGCGTACAGCTCGTCACGCGGAACGGTGCGGAAAACCTGCCCGGGAATACCGGAGGTGTACGGATCGCGGTATGCGCGCGGATTGCCGGTCAGGGAGCCGTCCGCGCCTATGCAGCCGAAATCGACGCCCCAGGTATCGATACCTATGGAATCCAGTTTCACCCCCTGCGCCCCAAGCTCAGTCAGGCACTTGACGAAGTGGCCGTACATTGCGTTAACGTCCCAGTAAATCCGGCCGCCGGAACGGACCATTTCAGAGGGGAAGCGATAGACTTCCTTCATGGAGAAGGACCCGTCGCTGAAAGTAGCGAGAATGCCTCGTCCAGACGTGGCACCACAATCGAAAGCAAGAAAATTCTTCATACTCAAAATCAATATACCGCCTCGGGCAGAGGGTGGCAGTTATAGCGGGAGGCCATCGATTCGCCATAGGCCCCGGCGCTCCGGATTGCAATAAAATCGCCGCGACGGCATTCGGGAAGTTCTACTTCGCGGGCAAAGACATCGGAACTTTCGCATACGGGGCCGACGACGTCGTAAACGGCGGCGGGACCATCGGAGCTGAGGTTCTCGACGCGGTGGTATGCGTGATACATCGCCGGACGCACGAGCTCGGTCATGCTGCCGTCGATGATGGCGAAGCGCTTGACCGTACCTTCCTTTACGTAAAGCACCCGCGAAATGAGCGAACCGCAGGGTGCGACAATGCTCCTTCCGGGCTCGAAATGCACAATCTGCCCCCGCTCCGTATGCAGGAACTTGCGGAAAGTGCCGAACCAGGCGTCGAAATCCGCAATGGGCAAGTGATTGGGATGACGGTAGTTTATGCCCAGGCCGCCGCCCATGTTCAGGTCCCCGACCGGCAACCCCGCCTGATGCAGTTCCTCGGTAATCTCGTTCACCCGGTTGCACAGGGCCGCGAAATCCGCCATATCCAGTATCTGGGAGCCGATGTGGAAGTGCAGCCCCCGGTATTCGATGCCCGGAAGGGAAAGGGCCGTCCGCAGCACCGCAGGCAGCAGTTCGTAGTTGATGCCGAACTTGTTTTCAGCAAGTCCGGTGGTAATCCCCGCGTGGGTATGCGCACCGATATCGGGGTTTACCCGGAGGCTGACGGGAGCCGTCCTGCCGCTCTGTACGGCGATATCGCTTATTACGCGCAGCTCGGCTTCGGATTCTACGTTGAAGCGGGCTATACCCGCATCCAGCCCCAGCCGGATTTCCCAATCGCTCTTCCCCACCCCGGCAAAAACTATGTCCGCAGGCTTGAAACCGGCGTCCAGCGCAGCCTTTATCTCCCCTCCGCTGACGCAGTCTGCACCCAGACCGCGGGCGGCGATGCGCGATAGTATGACGGGATTGAAATTAGCCTTTACCGCAAAATGCACGCGGTATTCCGGATTCGGCGCGATGGCCTTGAGCAGGGCATCGAGCGTGCGGTCCAGCAACTCCAGGTCATAATAATAGAAAGGAGTGCGGACAGAGGCGAAGCGCCCTGTTGGGAAGTCGCCCCTAGTCATTGCTGAAAAGCTTTTCGCTTAGTGACTTGAGAGCCTTTTCTTTGTCTTCTTCCCGGATCAGGAAGGAGATATTGTAGTTGCTGCCGCCGTAGGAAACCATACGGACCGGGATGTCGCGCATGGCGTCCATGGCGCGGGATTCGAAGCCGACGTTCTCCCAGTCCATGTCGCCCACCACGCAGACTATGCACATTCCCGTATCCACGGAAACGGAGCCGTAACGGTGCAGGTCGGAGACTATGCCGCTGAGGTTGGAAGTGTCGTCTATGGTCATGGAAACGCCGACCTCAGAGGTGCAGATCATATCTATGGAAGTACGGTAGCTCTCGAAAATCTCAAATACCTTGCGGAGGAATCCGTGCGCGAGCAGCATCCTCGAAGACTTTATCTTAATGGCGGTGATGTTGTCCTTTGCGGCCACAGCCTTGATGGAACCGGGGTCCGGGATATTGTTGATGACGGTTCCGGGAGCCGATGGATCCATGGTATTGAGCAGGCGCACCGGCACTCCCGCGAATTTTGCGGGCTGTATGCAGGTGGGGTGCAGGATCTTCGCCCCGAAGTAGCCGAGCTCCGCCGCTTCCTCGAAATGCAGGTGGCGTACCGGGCGGGTGCCGGGCACTACGCGCGGATCGTTGTTGTGCATCCCGTCGATATCGGTCCAGATCTGGATCTCATCGGCGAGTACGGCAGCACCGAGCAGGGACGCGGTGTAGTCGGAGCCTCCACGCTTGAGATTGTCAACTTCTCCCTGTGCATCGCGGCAGATGAATCCCTGGGTAATGTAGACGTCTGCGCCGGGATGCTCCTTGAGGGCCTTGGAAAAATGCTCCTTTATATAGGCGAAATCCGGCTCGCCCTGCGCGTCCTTCTTCATGAAGTCCAGGGCGGGCAGCAGCACGGACTTCACGCCCCGTCCGCAGAGATAGGCGTTCATCATCCAGGTGGAAAGCATCTCCCCGCGTGCCACGAGCTCTTTTTCCGACGCATCGGTGAAGGCTTCCTTGGCAAGCCCCTCGATAAAGGCGAATACGGAACCCACGTAGTTGCGGGCTTCGTCGGCGGTCTTCCCTTCCGGGAAAAGTTCCCGGATGTGGCCGAGGTACTTGTTCTCCAGCCTCATTGCGGCGTCCGCCGCGCTGTCAAGGTTGTCCTTCCTGAGGTAGGATGCGATTTCAAGGAGGGAGTTCGTAGTGCCTGACATCGCCGACAAGACTACGACGTTTCCTTTTTCACGGGTAATGAGGGCGGCTACGTCCTTCATTCTCATGGCGGAACCCACAGAAGTGCCGCCGAATTTCAATACTTTCATTATTAAGCAAAATATGTTCAGCAAATTTACAAAAAAATTCTTATATTTGGAGTATGGAAATAATTCTGCTTTCAGGGGGCTCGGGCAAGCGGCTCTGGCCCCTGTCGAACAATGAGCGGTCAAAGCAGTTCCTGCCCCTGCTGGAAAAGCCGGGAGGTGGGATGGAATCGATGGTGCAACGTGTTGTACGCCAGATAAATGAAGCCGGACTCAAGGCCGGAATAACCATAGCCACAAACGCCGCCCAGGAGCACATCATCCGGGAACAGCTCGGAGACGGCATCCCCACGGTGCTGGAGCCGGAGCGGCGCGATACTTTTCCGGCGATAGCGCTCGCCTGCTCGTACCTGTCACTCGCAAAGGGCTGCAACGACGACGAGCCTGTCATAATCATGCCCTGCGACCCTTATACCGAAGCGGGCTATTTCCACACCATCGGGAAGATGGCCGATGCCGTGGCCAAGGATGCGGCGAGGCTGGTGCTGATGGGCGTCAAACCCACTTATCCATCGTCCAAGTACGGTTATGTAGTGCCCGAGAAGGGCACGGGAGGCTGTCTGAAAGTGAGGCGCTTCACGGAGAAGCCGAGCGTAGAGATGGCGGTGGAGCTGCTGGACGACGGGGCCCTCTGGAACGGAGGAGTGTTCGGGTTCCGGCTGGGTTACCTTATGGACATGGTGCGCAGCTACGTTGACGAGAAGGATTTCGAGGGCGTTCGCGCCCGTTACGCGGATTTCCCCAAGATCAGCTTCGACTACGAAGTGGCGGAGAAGGAGAAATCCGTGGCGGTAGTGCCCTTTGACGGGGAATGGAAGGACCTGGGGACATGGAACACCCTGACTGACGAGCTGTCGGCTCCGGTAACGGGGCGCGGCGTACTTGGCGAAGACAATGAAAACGTCAAGATAATCAATGAACTGGACATCCCTGTTTTTGCGGACGGGCTCAAGGATATAGTCATCGCGGTATCTGCAGACGGCATACTCGTATGCCACCGCAAACAAACGGAGAACATAAAGAAATACGTAGAGAAATTATAGCATGAAGCGGAGACTTCTCCTGTGCTTTATAGCCGCCGCGGCTACAATCTGCGCATCTGCCCAGTTCCTGGGCGGCACGGCGCTGACGTGGTCGGCAAAGGCGTCGGAGACGGGGCCGGATGGGATTTGCGAACTGGTATTCACCGGTACGCCATCGCCGGGATGGCACGGGTATGGCACCAACGCCGGCCCTTCATCTACCACCCTGGCCTTCACCACCCTTTCCGGCTGCACGCAGGAGGGGCCGCTGTATGATATCAGCGACAGCTTTGACGGCGAATTCAGGCTGGGGGTGAAACTGCGCGTCACCGGGCCGGAACCCCGTGCGGAAGGGTACCTTAATTATACTGCCTGCAAGCTGGCGGACTGCACTGTTCCGCAGGACTGGCATTTTTCCGTCGCGCTGCCCGAAGCCCCTGCTACGGCAGCCACCGGCAGCAGCCTGTGGGCGCTGATATTGGAGGCCATACTCTGGGGGCTGGCGATGCTGCTTACTCCCTGTGTGTTCCCGATGGTGCCGATGACGGTCTCCTTTTTCCTGAAAACATCGGACTCCCCTGCCGGCGGACGTTTCCGCGCGTTTATGTACGGGCTGTTCATAGTGCTGCTGTACACGGTTCCGATCTGCATCATCATAGGGCTTACGCGCTGGCTTGGGGGCGATACCGTCACCGCCGACATCTTCAACTGGCTGTCTACGCACTGGCTGCCGAATATCGTCTTCTTTGTGGTGTTCATGCTGTTCGCCGCTTCGTTTTTCGGCGCCTTCGAGATTACGCTGCCGTCGTCGCTGGTGAACAAAAGCGACCGCCAGGCCGAAAAGGGCGGGCTCGGCGGCATTTTTTTTATGGCGCTTACCCTAGTGCTGGTGTCCTTTTCCTGCACCGGACCGATAGTGGGATCGGTGCTTATCCGTTCTACGAGCGGGGAATTCTGGGCGCCGATGGTGACGATGCTGGCATTTTCGGTGGCGTTCGCGCTGCCCTTTACGCTGCTGGCGCTGTTCCCGTCGCTGCTGGGCAAGTTCAAAAGCGGCTCATGGCTCGGGAGCGTGAAGATAGTACTGGGATTCGTGGAAGTCGCGCTCGGACTGAAGTTCCTGAGCGTCGCGGACCAGACCTACCACTGGGGAATCCTTGACCGGGAGGTTTACCTGGCCATCTGGATAGCGGTCTTTTTCCTGCTCGGGCTATATCTTGCCGGAAAGCTGCGGTTTCCGAATGACGATATGCCGGACAGGCCTATGGGCATACTCCGGCTGGGACTGACGATAGCCGTCTTTTCGTTCGTGGTATATATGGTTCCCGGTATGTGGGGCGCTCCGCTGAAGGCCCTCGCCGGCTATCTGCCGCCCATACAGACGCAGGATTTCGTGCTGGGGCCTTCCTCTTTGCCAAGTGCTTCGGGAGAAGAGGCGCCGCGGACGCTTGCACTCCCCTACGGACTGCGGGCTTATACCAGCATCGATGAAGGGCTGGAGGCCGCCGCGCGCGAGGATAAGCCGGTGTTTGTGGATGTCAGCGGACACGGCTGTGTGAATTGCCGCGAGATGGAGCAGCGCGTATGGAGCGATCCGCAGGTGCTTGCCCTGCTGCGGGATTCGTATGTTATCGTGGCGCTTTACACGGATGACAAGACGCGGATTGAGGGGCAGGGAACGGATGTCGGGAGGTTTAATTCCAGGCTGGTCCGGGAGAGGTTCGGGGTGAATTCCCAGCCGGCGTATATACTGCTGGACAGTGACGGCAGTGAGCTGGCGCCGGTACGGGGGTATAACCTTGATGTTCAGGCGTTTGTTGAATTTTTACAGTATGGGTTGCAACAAAGGGCTACCCAAATATAAACTAATAACTATGGCATTTGCAGATTTTTTCAGGATGAGCCTTCCGTCCGAAAGGAAGGTTGCGGCAGAGAAGGTTGACAAGACGTACAAGCGCTTGAGGATTCAGGCGTTTATAGCGGCAACCTTCGGTTATGCCCTTTATTATGTGTGCCGCTTGTCGATGGGCGTTATGAAGCAGCCCATTATTGATGCGGGGCTGCTTAATGCGACGCAGCTGGGTATTATCGGCGCGTGCCTTTATTGGGCCTATGCGGCCGGGAAGTTCGTGAACGGCTTCCTTGCCGACAGCTCCAATATCAAGCGCTTTATGGCCGCGGGATTGGTAGTCTCCGTGACGATGAATTTCATCATGGGCCTGCTTGGAGTCAGCGCGACTAACGGCAGTATCGCCAATTCAGCCCTGTTCGTATGCTTTGCGGTCTGCTGGGCAATCAACGGCTGGGCGCAGTCTATGGGCGCTCCCCCCGCAATCATTTCGCTTTCCCGCTGGTTCCCGCTGAAGGTCCGCGGCACTTATTACGGCTTTTTCAGCTCGTCGCATAATATCGGCGAAGGACTGTCCTTCGTTACCGTCGGCGCCATTGTGGCTGCATTCGGATGGCTATGGGGCTTCTTCGGGGCCGCGCTTGCCGGTGCGCTCGGTATAGTGCTGATCCTTTTCTTCCTGCACGACGGGCCCGAGAGCAAGGGACTTCCCCCTATCGAAGTGTATTCCGGAGAGCTTACCGCAGAAGAGTATGAGGCACACCACGCGGAACTGATCAAGAAGGCCGGAGACCTCCGCGCAGCACAGAAAGCCGAAACCTCGGCACTGCAGAAGGCCGTGATCAAGAATCCCGGCGTGTGGATCCTTGCGCTTGCCAGCGCGTTTATGTATATGAGCCGCTATGCAATCAATGAGTGGGGCGTGATTTTCCTGCAGGAGACCAAGGGCTACAATCTCGGCGAGGCCGCAGGTATTATCGGCATCAACCCTATTTTCGGAATTATCGGTACCGTGGTGTCCGGATGGCTGTCCGATGTGGTTTTCAAGGGAGATCGCAAGTATCCTGCGTTTGTAGCCGGTATTCTTGAGGCGATTGCACTGGCGCTGTTCCTGTACGGTGGTCCGGAGCGCTGGGTCAATATCCTGGCGATGGTCCTCTTCGGCATTGCCATCGGCGTGCTTATCAGCTTCCTCGGAGGCCTTATGGCTGTAGACCTGGTGCCGCGCAAGGCTACCGGAGCGGCGCTCGGAATCGTCGGCATGGCTTCCTATGCCGCGGCCGGCTTGCAGAATGTAATTACCGGCCTGCTGCTCGACACGAATGCTACGGAAGGTGCCGCGCACGATTTTACCTATGTAAGTATTTTCTGGCTCGGTGCGGCAATAGTGTCGTTCTTGCTGCCGGTGCTTAACTGGAAACGCAAACAGCAGGTTATTTAGCGCAGCGCCCAGCCGGGAGGGCCCGCATGAGCGCAACATCCAGCCGGGAGGGCCCGCCCTTTCCTCGAAATCACCGAAATATTGAAAAGCCAGGGTCCCCTGGGCCCTGGCTTTCCTTTTTTCCCGCCAAAAACAACAAAGGGCGGGCCCTTT
>Ga0310690_10000270_pt1 | contig 121463 bp, 117 predicted proteins | sample AusTroGonzalo_MG_2_FD_207661 | JGI IMG/M metagenome (GOLD analysis project Ga0310690, IMG submission 207661) | Bovine rumen microbial communities from tropical cattle in Woodstock, Queensland, Australia - Gonzalo_04 (v2) (version 2) | ecosystem: Host-associated > Mammals > Digestive system >...
TGGAATCTCAAGGGTCGTTACTTTTTCTTCGCATTGTTCAATTTTCAAGATACTGGGCCGCTCCCTCTCTTGAGGCAGCTTAACTATTATACCACTGTTCTCTCCACTTGTCAAGTACTTTTTTCATTTTTTCTTGAAAAATTTTTCTCGACTCTCGCGGGAGAGTATATTTATTATATCATCATTCCCAGCAAATGTCAAGCCAATAATTCTCTATAATTAGTCTATCACTTTTGTGCAACATCACCATCGAGCAAAAAGCGGAGGGCTCACAAAGCCCTCCGCAGCTCAGTTTACAGCGATGATATGCCGGAGATAAGCCACCTAACCGAGAACACTGCAGCTACCCCGATGAGCACAGCTCCCAGAGTGATATTCTTTTTCAGGTCGCTTTCGTACTCAAAGCGCTCCGGCGAGCGCCTGTCGCAGACTATAAGCTGAGTGGAACCAATCTCAAACGGCTGGTTGTAGCCCGCCCTGTCGTCCACTTCGTAGTCCTTTCCGGCGACATTATATTTCAGGGTATGGACATAGTGGTCCAGTTTTTTCCCCCTGCCGCGAGTCTTTTCCGTGACCGCAGTCACCTCCGCCAGCGCCACTATACCGTTCTTTTTAAGAAGCAGCAGCTTTATTATATAGACTGCCGCAACGGTCATCATAATTATACCGATAATTCCCCATATCAAGTCTTTCATGCTATCACCTCTTAGCTATGATAGCATTTTTCGCGTGATTTGTCAATAAAGCAACCGAAGGCTGCGCGTTCCACGTTGCCACTCACAAGCTCGTTCCAACTGTACAAAAGGCAATTCAGCTATCGTATCGGAAAGCATTTGTAGGGGACGACACCAATAATTCCAAATTAAAAAACGGACATCTCAAGATGTCCGTTTTTATGTACTTTAAGCCATGAGCTTTACCATTACTGCCTTCTGAGCGTGGAGACGGTTCTCAGCCTCCTCAAATATCTCGTTGGCATGAGCCTCGAATACTTTTGTGGTGATCTCCTCCTCGCGGTGTGCAGGGAGACAGTGGAGCACCATAGCATCGGTATTTGCCAGCTTCATTATGTCGTCGTTTATCTGGTAGCCTGCGAAGGCCTTGCGGCGTTTCTCAGCCTCCTCTTCCTGTCCCATGGAAGCCCATACATCGGTGATGAGCACGTCTGCACCGGCGGCTGCCTTTGCAGGAGAATTGGTCATCTCGAACTTATTTCCATAGCCCTTTGCAAAGTCAAGTATCTCCTTGGGTGGCTGGTAATCATCAGGACAAGCGATCGAAACGGACATACCTACCTTGAGACCGCCTACGATAAGCGAGTTTGCCATATTGTTTCCGTCGCCGATGAAGCACATCTTAAGTCCGTCGAAGCTGCCCTTGAACTCACGTATAGTCATTAGGTCAGCCAGGACCTGACAGGGGTGGCAGAAGTCTGTAAGGCCGTTGATTATCGGTATATTGCCGTATTCGGCAAGGTCCTCGACTTCCTTCTGGGCAAAGGTACGAATCATTATGCCGTCGAGGTAGCGTGAGAGGACTCTCGCAGTATCCTGAACGGGCTCTCCGCGTCCTATCTGGAGGTCACCTGAGGAGAGGAACAGCGGGTATCCGCCAAGCTGATACATACCGGTCTCGAAGGAGACTCTTGTACGTGTTGAAGCCTTCTGGAATATCATTCCCAGAGTCTTTCCCCTGAGGTGGGGGTGGGGAATGCCGTGCTTCAGCTCATATTTGAGCTGGTCGGCAAGGTTGAGGATGTCTATTATTTCTTCTGTGCTCAGATCGAGCATTTTAAGCAGGTGTTTCATGTTCAATATCCTTTCTGAGGCAATGCTGTGCCTTGGGTTATTTCTGTCTGTTCATATCGCCGAAAGCCTTGTCTATCGCTACGGCAAACAGCGGTATATAGTCGTCGAAAGCCTTATTGTCTATATCTATGGCGTAGTGCAGTTCGCCGCCGACGGTGACCTTTGTCTTGATATGACCTATATGTTCCCCGTCGAGGAACATATCGAAGTCCATACGGTCCTTGCCGCTTATGGCATACTTCATTTTCTTGCTCTCGGCGGTGATAGTAGGATCGAGGAACAGTGACTTGCATTCAAGCTTCAGGAATGTCACGTCGTTAAGGATTATAGTAAAAGCCGGCTTTCTGTCTTCAGTGGTCTGCACGAAAGTATACAGTACATAGTTCTGGGCGTCTATAAGGTTGTATTTCTGTCCGAAGCCTTTTTTCTTTATGGAATAGAGCATTCGTCCGTTCTTGTCTTCAACTGTATACTTGTTGCCTTTCTGGTAAACTAACAGCTCCATTATTACTCCTCCAGTATACCTATCAGAATATCAAGCCCATCCTTCAGCTCTTCGTATGAGATAGTAAGCGGCGGCAGCAGTCTGACCTTATCCTTTGCCGTTAACACGAGGAGTCCCTTTCCGAGGGCTTCCTTCGCTACATCTCCCGCTTTTTTCGTTTTGAGTTTTATGCCTATCATAAGACCGAGTCCGCTTACGGAGTCTACCTCGCTGCATTTCAGGAGCTCGCCCTTTATGAACTCAGCCTTTTTATTCACTTCGTCAAGGAAGCCCTCGCTGCTCACTCTTTCGAGCACCGCAAGACCTCCTGCACAGGCAATGGGATTTCCGCCGAATGTCGAACCGTGGGTACCTGCTGTGAGGACTCCGCTGCATTTTTCATTCACGAGGCAGGCTCCCATAGGTATGCCGCCGGCAATGCCCTTGGCAAGAGAGGTTATATCTGCTTTTCTGCCGAAGTAGTCTCCGGCGAGGAATTTGCCTGTTCTTCCCACACCGGTCTGCACCTCATCGGCAATAACGAGAACATCCTTCTGAGCACAGAGCTCAAAGACCGCATCCACGAAATCCTTTTCCAGTGCATTCACGCCGCCCTCGCCCTGAACGTACTCTATCATGACAGCGCACACGGTATCGTCCAGCTTAGCTTTCAGGTCAGCGATATTATTGGCTTCAACATTTACGAAGCCCTCAAGGAAGGGGAAGAAATAGTTATGGAAAACATCCTGACCTGTGGCGGAAAGGGTAGCTATCGTCCTTCCGTGGAAGGAATTAACGAGGGTAATAATATTATGCCTGCCCTTGCCGTATTTATCAAAGCTGTATTTTCTTGCCACCTTTATAGCGCACTCGTTTGCCTCCGCGCCGCTGTTTCCGAAGAATACTGCCGAATAGCCGCTTATATCGCAGAGCTTTTCAGCGAAGTCAGCCTGCACCTGAGTATAGTAATAATTGGAATTATGCTGGAGAGTACGCACCTGAGCGCAGACGGCGTCCGCCCATTTTTCGTCGCAGTAGCCGAGAGAGTTTGTGCCGATACCGCTTCCGAAGTCTATATACTCCATGCCGTCTTCATCCACACAGCGTCTGCCGGAGCCTTTTTTCATAGCAAGAGGGTAACGTCCGTAGGAATGGATAACGTGTTTATTGAATTGTTCGATAGTTTTTTCGTTGTTGTTCATGTCTGGCTCCTTCTCTATCCCGGACGGCAGCAGCAATGTTATTTGATAGTTGACGCATTAGTTGATACATATTAATTATAACGCCGTACTGCCGCCAAAATCAACGATTCAGATTTAGTTTAAAGTAAATTTTTTGTATACAAGTAAATTATTTTACAGATCATGTGAACTGTGTGCCGATTCCTTCATTGGAAAGTATCTCGATAAGTATCGAGTGGGGCACTCTGCCGTCGATGATGACCGTCTTGTGTACTCCTCGTCTGACAGCCTCTACACAGCAGTCTATCTTAGGTATCATGCCGCCGGAGATGATACCCTGTCTCTTCAGGAAAGGCACCTCGCTGACATTTACCTCGGGGATGAGTGTGGAGGGGTCATCCTTGTCCCTGAGCAGACCGGCGATGTCGGTCATGAGGATGAGGTTCTCGGCACCCAGCTCAGCAGCTATCCTTGCTGCGGCAGTGTCGGCGTTCACGTTGTAGGTGTTGCCCTCCTCGTCGGTGGCTACGGTAGCGATAACGGGGATGTTTCCGTTGGCAAGGGCATCCAGTATGGGCTTGGTATTCACCTTCTTGATCTCGCCTACCCAGCCGAGGTCCTGACCGTCTGCCGAGGTCATCTTCTCTGCCATGAGCATTTCACCGTCGATACCGCAAAGACCTACCGCGCTGCCCTTATGCTGTGCAAGGAGCTGCACCAGTTCCTTGTTCACCTTGCCGGAGAGCACCATCTTCACCACGTCAACTGTGGCATCGTCGGTGTATCTCAGACCGTTCACAAAACGGCTTTCTATATTGAGCTTTTTCAGCATATCGCTGATCTCGGGACCGCCGCCGTGTACCAGAACTACCTTTACGCCTACCAGCGAAAGGAGCACGATGTCGGTCATAACAGCGTCCTTGAGCTCCTTGTTTGTCATGGCGTTTCCGCCGTACTTGATAACGAGTATCTTGTTATTGTATTTCTGGATGTAGGGCAGGGCGTCTATGAGCACCTGCGCCTTGTTCTGATTTGATATCTTTTCCATTATCTTACCCCTTGTATGCTTTTTGCCGAAGCCGCCGCGTTCTGAAGTATGCGGCACACCGACTCCGGATCCTTTATGCCGAAGATTCCGTCTGAGAGAGAGGAACTTGCCTGAGAGCCCGCTCCCTTTACATATGTAACGCTGCCTATGCCGCGCTTGCTGCTTTTGTAGTGTACGCCCCGCACCTGTCTCAGAGGCACTGAGCGTAGGCTTTTGCCGTTGAAAGTGAGCACCCTTTCATCGGTTATGGCGTAGCTGCGCTTTTTCACGTTTGTGGAGCTCATTATTACCGCACCAAACATCAGCAGCATTATACCGAACATCGCAAAGATCGAAAACAGCATGAGCACGCCTGCGCCGATCATAAATGCAGATACACAGCCGCAGCCCTGAGTCTGCGTTTCCTCCGGAGTGGCATTCTTTTCAGGCTTTCCGCTCCATATTATATGCTCATTTGGCTTGAGGTATTTCGCGAATTTCGCCTCTTCCTTGCTGCGCTCATCGTATACGCGCTGCTCCGAATTGAAGTCCTCGTAGGTCTGCTCGTGACTGTGGCTGCATTCCTCACGGTATTCCTCGCTGACAGGTCTCACGTCGTAGTCGCTGACAGAACGGGTGTCATAGTCCCTGTACGTCTGCTCGTGGCTGTGACGGCATTCCTCGCGGTATTCTTCCGTATCCCGGATATAGTCGTCATCGTATTTGGCATTCTGCCGCTGGTTGTACTCCTCGTAATCGTCGGAATCGTGTCTGCCGAACATATTATGAACGGTAGTCTCCGTTGATCTTTACGTAATCGTATGTAAGGTCGCAGCCCCACGCCATAGCTCTGCCGTTTCCGCAGTTGAGGTCGATGAGTATCTGTATCTCCTCCTCGGCAAGCACCTTCTTTGCCAGCTCCTCGGAGAATTCTGTAAGGCAGCCCTGATGTCCTACTGTTATCCTGCCGCCCTTTGAAGCAATATCTATATCCACCTTGTTCACATCGAAATCAGCGTTGGAGTAGCCGATAGCGCAGTAGATACGTCCTGCGTTGGCATCCTCACCGAAAATCATAGCCTTGAAGAGGCTGGAGCAGATAACCGATTTTGCAACTGTCTCAGCCATTTTGTCGTTCTCGGCACCGCATACTGCACACTCAACGAGCTTTGTAGCGCCCTCGCCGTCCCTTGCCATCATACGGGCGAGGTTCATCATAACAGCATAAAGAGCATGGCAGAATTTGCCGAAGTCCTCTCCCTCCCTGACAACGGGAGCGTTTCCTGCCGTGCCGGAAGCCATTACGCAGACCATATCATTTGTGGAGGTGTCTCCGTCAACGCTGGCGCGGTTGAGAGTTACCTTTACGATGTCGCTGAGGGCTCGCTGGACAAGCTCAGCCGAAACAGCGGCGTCGGTGGTGATAAATGTGAGGGTAGTTGCCATATTGGGGTGTATCATGCCGCTGCCCTTGAGCATTGCGCCCATAGTGCAGGTCTTTCCGCCCATTTCAAACTGAACGGCGATCTCCTTGGGCATGGTATCGGTAGTCATTATAGCCTCAAGAGCACGCTTGTTTCCGTCATAGGTAAGTCCCTTTGCAAGCTCGGGCATACCCTTTGCGATAGGCTCGATAGGCAGCACCTGACCAATAACGCCGGTGGAGGCTACGATAACGTCCTCCGGGCTTATACCTATCTCCTTGGCGCAGAGCTCGCACATTTTCTGTGCCTTTTCAACGCCGTCGGGGTTGCAGGTGTTGGCGTTTACGGAGTTCACGATAACGGCTCTTGCCTTGCCGTTTTTGATATGCTCCTTGGTAACGAGGATAGGAGCGCCCTTTACTTTATTGGTAGTATAAACTGCCGCTGCTGTACACTCAGTATCGGAAACGATCATTGCAAGATCGTTCTTCTTCTTTGTGATAGAAGCTCCGGCATGGGCGAGTCCGCACTGTACTCCGTTTGCCTTGAAGCCCTTGGGCGCGCACACGCCGCCCTCAATGAATTTTATATTCTCCACCTGTCTGATGTCCATAATATCTCTCCTTACTTCTTTGCCTGATCTATCTTCTGGATAAAAGCTGAAGCTATCTTCAGGTATTCAGTTTTCTCGTCGCTGCTGGTCCACTCATGCTTCAGAGCGGAGAGCTCGGCTTTTTCTATGATAGGTCTCAGCTCCTCGTAGAAAAGGCATAGATATTTTTCCTTTGAGCCGTAAAGGGTGCTCAGGAGCTGACCTTCGTAGAGGTCGCCTGTGAAGGGATCCTCCGTCAACATCTCCACAGCGCGGTGCATGGCGCACTTTGAGCACATTCTCTGTCTGAGCATACGGCAGACGTCGGACACGGTAAGCTGGTCCTCGGTCTTTTCCATAAGAGCATTGAACCATTCTTCAAGGGGATAGATCTCACTTTTATCAGGTATATAATCAAACTCATATATATCTTTCAGTTTCTGCTTTTGCATAAACATAACCTCCCTGCACGATAAAAAGGAAAATCAAATAAGTCCGGTGGTCTCGTCGATACCCATCATTATGTTCAGGCACTGTACGGCAGCTCCGCTGGCGCCCTTTCCGAGGTTATCGAGTCTTGAGCAGAGAAGTATCTGCTCGTCATTGCCGAAAACGAATACCTGAAGCTTGTTCTGTCCACTGAGGGTGTTTGATGCGAGGAAGAAGCTCTTCTGCTCGTCTGCGGACATAAGAGGCATTACCTCCACCATGTTTGCTCCGGAGTAATGCTTCGCGTACATTTCGTGTACCTCCGCGGCGGTAACTGCCTTGGGAAGCATTCTTGTCTGCACCGGTACGCTCACCACCATGCCGCTGAAATAATCGCATACCATAGGGTTGAACATAGGCGTATAGGTCAGACCGGATACGGCTTTCATCTCCGGCAGGTGCTTGTGCTGCTGAGAGAGCGCATACTGTCTGGGACTGTTGAACTCGAAGGGCTTGTCGCTGCCCTCATAGACCGCAATGGCTTTCTTGCCTGCTCCGCTGTAACCCGAGGTGGCGTATGCGAATACCGGGAAATCTGCCGGTATGATACCGCTCTTCACAAGGGGATATACTATGGAAGCAAATCCGCTGGCATAGCAGCCCGGAACGGCTACTCTGTTAGAGGTCTTTATCTTTTCCCTGTGCTCCGGTGAGAGCTCCGGGAAGCCGTAAGCCCACGCGGGATTAGTGCGGTGAGCTGTGGAAGCATCGATGATACGCACATGGTCGTTGTCCACGAAGGATACTGCTTCTCTTGCGGCGTCGTCCGGGAGGCAGAGGAAAGTGAAATCAGACATATTGATAAGTCTTGCACGCTCGGCAGAATCCTTGCGCTTATCCTCGCTTATCCTGAGAAGCTGGATGTCGTTCCTGCCCTCGAAGCGCTCAAGTATCTTGAGACCGGTAGTACCTTCCTGACCGTCTATATATATTTTAACTGACATAGCAGTACCCTCATTTCCTTTTTTTATTTTTCTTCCTGTTTTTCCGTTTATTGACCTTGCGGTCGTATTTTTCCCGGCGGGGATCCTTGGCGTCCGAGGTGTCCTCGAGGAGGCTGTGCCATACGTTCACTACAAGTGTGAAGCCCACCACGAATATCAGCCACCACAGGTGCGCCTTCGGTCTTACAGGTATCCACAGTCCCATGACCAGCTCTCCGGCTATCCATAGAACTCCCATGAATATGCTCAGACCGATAGTGAAAACAACGTCTTTTTTCTTCATGCCTCAGCTCATTCACCTTTGAGGAAGCGTTCAAGCTCACCCTCGGCAGAGGCTATCTGTGCGGCAACGGCGTCCGGGGAAGGTCCACCGAATGACTTTCTCTCCTTGACGCAGGTATCAAGGCTTATAGCCTCGTAAACGTCCTCGCCGAAATTATCCGTCATAGCCTTGTAGTCCTCAAGGGGCAGTGTTTCGAGGGTGAGTCCCTTTTCTATGCACTGTGCCACAAGGGTGCCTGTGATCTTGTAAGCGTCGCGGAAGGGCATTCCCTTCTTCACGAGGTAATCAGCGCAGTCAGTAGCGTTGATGAAGCCTCTTGCGGCGGCATTTCGCATATTATCCTTGATAACGCGCATGGTCGCCAGCATGGGGGTGAAGGTCCTTACGCAGAGCTTTACGTTGTCAAGAGCATCGAATATAGCTTCCTTGTCCTCCTGCATATCCTTGTTGTAGGCAAGAGGTATACCCTTCATCATGGTGAGGAGGGTAACAAGGTCGCCGTTGACTCTGCCGGTCTTTCCTCGGATAAGCTCAGTAACATCGGGATTCTTCTTCTGGGGCATTATGGAAGAGCCGGTAGCGAATGCGTCGTCCAGCTCAACGAACTTGAACTCCCAGCTGCACCAGAGGATTATCTCCTCCGAGAAGCGTGAAAGGTGAGTCATCAGCAGCGACATTGCACAGCAGAGCTCCACGCAGTAATCGCGGTCGGAAACGCCGTCGAGGCTGTTCTCCATGGGGGCTGTGAAGCCAAGAAGGCTGCTGGTCTGCTGACGGTTCGTATGGTAGGTGGTACCTGCAAGAGCTCCGCAGCCGAGGGGACAGTAGTTCATTCGCTCTGCGGCGTCGCGGAATCTTCCCAGATCACGGAGAAGCATCCAGACATACGCCATAAGATGATGTGCGAGGGTTATGGGCTGGGCTCTCTGGAGGTGAGTGTAGCCGGGCATTACTGTCTCGGTGTGCTCCTTAGCCATGTTTATGAGAGTCTTTATGAGCTCAACCACGAGGGACTGTATCTCCTTTACCTCGTCGCGGAGGTTGAGCCTCAGGTCAACAGCCACCTGATCGTTCCTTGAACGGGCAGTGTGGAGCCTCTTTCCAACGTCTCCGAGGCGCTTTGTGAGCTCAGCCTCCACGAACATATGGATGTCCTCGGCGTTGGGATCCAGCTCCAGCTTGCCGGAATCTATATCCGCGAGTATCTCCTTCAGACCGCCGATTATCTCAAGACTGTCCTCCTTGGGGATGATACCGCAGTCTCCAAGCATGGTAGCGTGGGCGATACTGCCCTGTATATCGTGGCGGTACATACGACCGTCAAAGGCAATGGAGGAATTGAAAGCATTGACGCCTGCGTCCACCTGCTTAGAAAATCTTCCTGCCCACATCATATCTGCCATAGTTATTCTCCTTATCGTTTCAATGAAGCTTATGTAGGGGCGGCGTTCTGCCGCCCGCTTTTCTTCATTATCTGCCGTCCGGGCGGCAGAACGCCGCCCCTACACAGTTATTTAATAATTTATCTTATCCGCTATCGCGCTGTACTCCGCAAAGACCTTCAGGCATTCGGCACGGTCAAGCTCCTCGGAGGTATCATCCTCCGATTCATAGAACACCTTGTCACGAAAGCCTATGCTGTCGGTATCCGCGATATTGCAGCCGTACCAGACCTTGGCGATATTCGCCCATTTTATCGCTCCCGCGCACATAGGACAGGGCTCCGCGGTGGTATAAAGCTCGCAGCCGTTGAGGTCGTAGGTGCCAAGCTTTTTGCAGGCACTTCGTATAGCCATAATCTCGCCGTGGCAGGTGGGATCGCCGCGCTTTATGACCTCGTTGTGTCCCTTGCCCACGATCTCGCCGTCTTTGACGATAACGCTGCCGAACGGTCCGCCGTGGCCGGCGTTTATACCGCGTCTTGCCTCGTCAATGGCTGTCTTCATAAACTTATCCATATCATACACCGGTATACTTGTTACGGTAGATGAGGTCTGGTCTTGTGGTAAAGCCCATATGCTCCCAGAACTCATTGCCGTTCTTGTTGTGGTCGAACACCACCAGCAGCACCTTGGTTATGCCCTCCGCGCGGAGAGCCTTCATAGCCGCATCGACGAGCATTTTGCCGACGCCCTGCTTCTGATACTCGGAAAGGACGGAAACATGGTGGAAGATACCTCTTCGTCCATCGTGACCTGCTAAGATAGTACCGATTATCCTGTCACCGTCCACAGCAACGAAGCTGGTGGTCGGATTGCGGCGGAGGTATTTTGCAAGCCCCTCGGGAGTGTCGTCCACCGGGTTGGTACCCTCGTGATTCTCCCAGACAGCGGCGATGCCGTACCAGTCCTCCGGAACCATTACTCTTACTTTCACCATATTTTTCCCTCCTTTTCCGGAGCTTTATTTCTTATCCTTATAGGCGTAGCCGAAATTTATAGGCGGAGCTGTTACGGAAACATAAATGAACTCGGTATCGCCGTCGTTGAGGAGACCGTGAACGTCCTTATCAGCGAAGCGTACAACATCGCCGGCTTTGAACTCTTTGGTCTTATCGTCAGTAAGGAGGAGCTTTCCGCTTCCCTTGGTGGCGTACCATATCTGCTCAGAGGCGTCGTGGGTGTGTCTCGGCTGGCTTGCGCCGGGCTCAAGATGCACCTCAGTTATGGTGACTCTTTCGCTTGTCGAATTCTCGGGGTTAAGGAGCTGTCTTGAAACGACTCCCGGATTTGAGAGCTCTCTGATGTCACTTCCGCTTATAAATTCCATTTCCTGCACCTCTTTCATAAAAAGTTATAACAGGCAGGAGATACATCTCCCCTGCCTGTAAATAGTCAAACTTCAAAAAGCAATTACTTGTTGTTTCTCTTCTTTTCCAGCTGAGCTCTTACCTTTATCGGGAGACCGAAGAGGTTGATGAAGCCTGCGCTGTCCTTCTGGTCGTAAACCTCGTCCTCGTCGAAAGTAGCAACTTCCTCATCATAGAGGGTATAGGGTGAGGTTACGCCGGCGTTGATGATGTTGCCCTTATAGAGCTTGAGCTTAACGTCACCGGTAACGGTCTTCTGTGTCTCGGTAACGAAAGCACTCATAGCCTCGCGGAGAGGTGTGAACCACTGACCGTTGTAAACGATGTCGGCGAACTTGATGCTGAGGTACTGCTTAACTCTTGCAGTTTCCTTATCGAGGGTGATAGTCTCGAGAACTTCGTGAGCGTGGTAGAGGATAGCGCCGCCGGGAGTCTCGTAAACGCCTCTGGACTTCATGCCAACGAGACGGTTCTCAACGAGGTCTGCAAGGCCGATACCGTTCTCGCCGCCCAGCTTGTTGAGTGTGGCAACAAGCTCAACGCCTGTCATCTTCTTGCCGTCGATAGCAGTGGGAACACCCTTCTCGAAGTGGATAGTAACATAGGTGGGCTTGTCGGGAGCGTCGATAGGAGAAACGCCCATTTCAAGGAAGCCCTTCTTCTCATACTGGGGCTCGTTAGCGGGATCCTCCAGATCGAGGCCTTCGTGTGAAAGGTGCCAGATATTCTTATCCTTGGAGTAATTTGTCTCTCTGTTTATCTTGAGGGGGATGTTGTGAGCCTCAGCGTAGTCGATCTCCTGATCTCTTGACTTGATGTCCCATTCTCTCCAGGGAGCGATGATGTGCATTTCAGGAGCGAAAGCCTTGATAGCCAGCTCAAATCTTACCTGATCGTTGCCCTTTCCGGTGCAGCCGTGGCAGATAGCGTCAGCGCCCTCCTTGATAGCGATCTCAGCGATTCTCTTTGCGATGATAGGACGTGCAAAGGAAGTGCCGAGCATATATCTGTTCTCATAGATAGCGCCTGCCTGAACGGTAGGGATAACATAGTCCTGGATGAATTCCTCCTTGAGGTCCTCGATGTAGAGCTTGGAAGCGCCGGTCTTGATAGCCTTCTCCTCGAGGCCGTCCAGCTCAGTGCCCTGTCCGACGTCACCGGAAACAGCGATAACTTCGCAGTTATTGTAATTTTCCTTGAGCCACGGGATGATGATAGATGTGTCGAGACCGCCTGAGTAAGCGAGAACTACTTTTTTGATGTCCTTTTTGGATTTAGCCATTGTGATTACCTCCTGAAAGCGCTGAATAAAGAGCAGCGCGAATGATCGTTATGCTTCTATTATACACCTATGGAAGATAATGTCAAGGGTTATTGAATAAATATTCATTATTTCCAAAAATATGCACCTTATGCCGCATAATATTCACTTTCACAATTCCCGGACGCGCTCCCCGTCCACGGAAGCTCCGCAGTATCCCCATAAAGCACAGACAGTCTTCCTCCGCGCTGTAACGGGTGGTAAATAGTGAAAATTATGCGTTGTAACCTCTCTTGTTTTGTGCGAATTTACGATTTTTCGGCAAACTGCATTAATTTACTTGCTATTTTTTGTGTTTATGTTATAATAAACTTGCACCAATATATTTTACGGAGGCTATATAATGGGAGATAAAAATAAAAACGGAACCAAGATCACCATTCTCGGTGCAGGCAACGTGGGCGCTACTGTTGCTTATACCTTTGCAGTAGCCGGCACCTGCTCCGATATAGTGCTGGTGGATATAAATAAAGCCAAGGCTCAGGGCGAAGCTATGGACATCCGTCAGGGCGTTTCCTTTGGTCAGAACGTCGAGGTCTTCGACGGCACCTATGAGGACGCAAGGGATTCTGACATAGTCGTAGTCACACTCGGTCTTGCAAGAAAGCCCGGTCAGACTCGTCTCGACCTCGCTCAGGCAAACGTAAACATCATCAAGGAGGTAATGCCTCAGGTAGCACGCTTTGCTCCCGACGCAATATACGTCGTTGTAAGCAACCCTGTGGACATCCTCACCTATACCATACTGAAGTGTACGAACCTTTCTCCCCGTCAGGTCATCGGCTCGGGCACATCTCTTGATACCTCCCGTCTGCGTTCGTGCATCGCCGACCACGTAGGTCTCAGCCCCAACAGCATCCACGCCTATGTATTCGGAGAGCACGGCGATTCCTCATTCATCCCGTGGTCCCTCACCAATATCGCAGGTATCCCCACCGAGGAATACTGCGCCGACCAGAACCACGCAGACCTGGACGAGGACGAGATAATCGACGAGGTACGCAAAGCCGGAAGCGAGGTCATCAAGCGCAAGGGAGCTACCTTCTACGCCATTGCAATGACCGTTAACAAGATCTGCGATTCCATTCTCCGCGATACAAACAACATCATCACAGTTTCAACTCTTATCAACGATAAGTACGGCATAAACGACGTATGCCTCAGCCTTCCCTGCGTTATCGGCTCCAACGGCATCGAGCGCGAGGTCTTCCCGAAGCTCACCGAGGAGGAAGAGGATAAGCTCCGTGCCAGCGCAAAGGCTCTCAGAGCAGTCATCGACCAGATCGAATTCTGAGCATAATATATACGAACTCAAAGGGCGGATTCTTCCGCCCTTATTTTGCAGTAAAGGAGCAATTTCATGAGCCTTAACGATACACCCTCCGGAGAAAGAGTCCACATCGGCTTCTTCGGAAAAAGAAACGCCGGTAAATCCAGCCTTGTGAACGCCGTTACAGGTCAGGAGCTGTCAGTAGTGTCGGACGTGAAGGGCACTACCACCGATCCCGTGACCAAGGCAATGGAGCTCCTTCCGCTGGGACCTGTGGTCATCATTGACACCCCCGGTTTCGACGACGAGGGCAAGCTGGGCGAAATGCGCGTCCGCCGCACCAAGCAGATACTCAACCGCACGGATATAGCGGTGCTCGTGGTGGATTCCTCCGAGGGGCTCGGCACCGCTGACCGCCAGCTTCTGGAAATATTTACCGAGAAGTCTATCCCCTATATTATCGCGTATAATAAATCAGACATCGCCTCTTCGGTCATCAGCAATGAAAACGGCATAGCGGTCTGCGCTGTGGACGGCACCAATATCCGGGAGCTGAAAGAAAAAATAGCCGCCCTCGCCAAGGACGACTCCCAGCCTAAACACATTATCGCAGACCTCCTGTCCCCGGAGGACGTGGTGGTGCTGGTCACTCCCATAGATGCCTCAGCCCCCAAGGGAAGAATGATACTGCCGCAGGTGCAGACTCTCCGGGACGTCCTCGACGCCGACGCAATGGCTCTGTTCACCAAGGAGACTCAGCTTGAAAAAACTCTCGCAAGCCTTGCGGGAAAGCCGAAAATGGTGGTCACGGACAGTCAGGCTTTCGCAGCTGTCAGCAGAATAGTGCCGGAGGACGTTCCCCTCACCTCCTTCTCCATACTCATGGCAAGATACAAGGACTTCCTCGAGACCTCCGTAAAGGGAGCTGCCGCCATATCCCGCCTCTGTGACGGCGACACCGTCCTCATCTCCGAGGGCTGCACCCACCACCGCCAGTGCGGCGACATCGGCAGCGTAAAGCTCCCGGCACTTCTGAAAAAAACCACCGGCAAAGAGCTCAACATCGCTCTCAGCTCCGGACGGGAATTTCCCGAGGATCTCTCCGGCATAAGCCTTGTGATACACTGCGGAGGCTGTATGCTGGGCGAGCGTGAAATGGTCTTCCGCAGAAAAAATGCCGAGGATCAGAACGTCCCCTTCACCAACTACGGCATTGCCCTTGCCATGATGAACGGTATACTCAAACGCAGCATAAGCATCTTTCCCGACCTCGCCGCAGGTATCTGACCTGCTCTCAATAACCCGATTCTCCCGGATCGCATATAATAGATCGAAGTTGTATAAATTTCCGCCGCAAAGGCAATACTAATGACAGCAACGAAATATTATATAGATTCGGGAGATTTTTATTATGCCTGTAAAAAGAGGAGAGATATACTACGCCGACCTCAGTCCCGTTGTGGGCTCTGAGCAGGGCGGAGTCAGACCTGTACTTATAGTCCAGAACGACGTTGGGAACAGACACAGCCCCACCGTCATCGCCGCAGCGATAACCAGTCAGCGCGACAAGACTCATCTTCCCACCCACATAGAGGTTCAGGCAGCTGCCTGCGGTCTTGCCAAGGACAGTATCGTGCTGCTGGAGCAGATAAGGACTATCGACAAAAAACGTCTGAAGGACAAAATGGGCGAGCTGGACCTTAGCTCCATGAACAAGGTGAATACAGCTCTTTCCATAAGCTTCGGACTGGAGATCAACTGAAAGGATGAATATCATGTTCGCAGACATATTGAAAGCATTTATCACAGGAGGCGCCTTCTGCGCCGTGGGACAGCTGCTCATCGACCGCACCAGGCTCACTCCCGCAAGGATACTCACGGGCTTTGTTGTAGCCGGAGTTATACTCTCCGCCATGGGGCTCTACGGACCTCTGGCTGACTATGCCGGCGCAGGAGCTACCGTGCCCCTTACAGGCTTCGGGCATCTGCTGGCAGAGGGAGTCCGCAAGGCAGTGGACGAGGACGGCTTCTCCGGCATTTTCACCGGAGGCATCACCGCCGCCGCAGGAGGTATAACCGCCGCGCTGGTGTTCGGGCTCACAGCCGCAGCCTGCTTCCGTCAGCGTGACAACAGCTGAAAAAACAAGAGCTGCTGTAATATTTTTACAGCAGTTCTTTCCTTTAATATGTGGTATCAGGATATACGCGGTAGAGTGGAACTCCCGAGCCGCCGTAATCTCCGGATGACTGGTTGCCCACCCACACCTCTATCTGCGACGGATCATTGCTCCGGTAGCATACATACCATGTATTCAGCTTCGGGCTCTGGTGCTTGGGCTGATACTTTATCTTTATCTTGACCTTTCCGCTGGACGAATTGCACATCTGCTCGGTAAGCTCCTGTGCAAAGGGAGTCTGCTCCTCATCTATCCGCTTCCACTCCCAGTTCGTCCGCTTTCCCAGCGAACAGACCGGTACAAGGCAGTAAGGATCCCCGTTTTCATCGATCTTGCCGAAAAATTTCGCCTTGTATCTCTGATAACAGATAGCCTTATAGGAAGAGCCGTTTGTATCATAGAAAGAGTCCATTGCGTTCGTGTAAACGTAAGTGCCGTTGCGTGAGGTGCTCGACCAGCCTATCTCATCGTTTGCATCAATTATCTGGATGACATTATTGTATATCTCCTTGCCGGCGGCTATATCCGCAACACGGTGGGCTTTTCTGACATATCCCAGCATGGAGGGAACGAGTATTGCCGCAAGTACGCCTATGATAGCGATGACCACTATCAGCTCTATAAGAGTGAAGCCTGCTTTTCTGATCTTATTCATACTCTCCCCGCCTTTGCTGTAATTTATCAATATCTGTTTCTTATCGTAACTCTATTATATTACATTCTGTATTCATTGTCAATAATGTTCACAAAATATATACATTTTGCATTTGATTTTGTGAAAATATGCCAGTCAACGTGAGCGGTTAACCATCATTTTGCCAAAAAAAAAGAGCCCTGACAGGCTCTTCTTCCGATAGTATTCATCAATATGCGGGCTTGGGATAAGCTCTGTACATGGGATCACCCAAACCATTACTCTGGCTTCCGCCGTTTCCTACCCAGATTTCTATGTCGTTATTGTCGCTGCGGTAGCAAAGGAACCAGCGGTTTACGTCCTTTGCTGCGCCCTTGGGCTTATAAGCTATCTTGAGCTTTGTCTTGGTATCTGTGGTGTCATATCCCAGATCGTCGTTAAAAGCATCGACAAAATCCTGATATTCCGGCTCTGTAGCGTGCCATGCATAATAACTTCCTGTGCATCCGGGACCGCCGTTCATCACGGCTACCACATACAGATCGTAAGGATCACTCGTTACAGGATCTATCTTATGATGCTGAGGATTCTTTGTCTCATTGCTCTCCTTATAGAATGATACGAATGTATCTTCATTCTCAGCCATAAGCGCGTTTGCGTCCTCTATTATTCTTCTGCCCGTAGACATATCGTGCGTTCTGCGCGACTTGCGGACGTAGCCAAGCATAGACGGCACAAGTATTGCCATAAGTATACCGATTATGGCGATAACAACAATTACTTCAATAAGTGTAAAGCCTTTTTGTCTGCGTATATTCATAATATCTCCTCCTTAACCTTATCGTACATACTGACAGCTCATGATTTTGCAGTCAGTACGCCGTAATAGTCCACCTATCTTTCTTTAGAATAGTATATTATATACTCACAGAAATGTCAAGCCGATATGAATTTGAATTCTTTTTTATCTTAATGTTCGTTATACTTAAACAATTTGCCCCTATAAGTTTGTGTTTTCATTGCCGAGTTAGTCAACAACAATCCGGAGATTCTACGTCGGATTTACTATTTGTATAACAGAGGCTCCCGAGCCCTGCCGTCACGTCCCCCACCGCTGCCGCAACGTCAACATCAACAACTCCGCTCCGTCAATCCGAGCCTATTTTGTCCATTCTTACGTTTTTGGGCTTTTCCTGATTTTTCTTATTGACTTTTGTCCGCTTTTGTAATATAATAATTGAGTCGCAGGTGCGCCCTGCTATCATTAATGGCGGCATAGCTCAGTTGGCTAGAGTACTCGGTTCATACCCGATTGGTCGTTGGTTCAAATCCTACTGCCGCTACCATACCGGCCCGTTGGTCAAGAGGTTAAGACATCGCCCTTTCACGGCGGAATCATGGGTTCAATTCCCGTACGGGTCACCATTACGCAAACCCACAGATGGCTTAAAATAGCCGTTTGCGGGTTTTCTTTTTTTCTAAAAAATGAGTTTGTACGCTATTTGTACGCTACTCATATTTTTTAGCGTACAAGCCTCGCTTTTTTTACAGTATCACTTATGCATATTAATGAATAATATTCATTCAGCTTTTATAGCATAAAATAAGCTCGCGGTCTGTTTGTCAGATACCAGCGAGCTTATTCTTATACTATACCTTCATAGCCTTATTCTGAGTCTGTATTATCCTCCTGAGGTAGAAATGCAAAAGCTTTGTCCATAGCTTCCGAAACCCTTGCCTGTGCATTCTGAAACATATGTGAGTATACATTCAAAGTGGTTCCTGAATTACAGTGACCTAATGCACCTGATATCATCTTCATTATATCAGAGCTCTGCCCTTGCGGCTATCCTGTATATTTCCGCAATATCTTCGGAGGAAAGACTTACAAAGCCGCCGGTCTTTCCGTCACCGAGACCGAATTTCTCAACGAGGGCTGATATGTCCTCTTCCTTTGCACCAAGCTCCTTGAAGTTTACAGGCATACCGATACTGTGCAGGAAGTTCCTGAACCGCTTTATGCCCTCAAGTGCCGTAGACTCGGGATTCTCAAAGTTCATCTGGCAGCCGAACACTCTTGTCGCCATCTGGCAGAAACGCAATACGTTGTGCTTGTAAACGAACTCCATCCACGCAGGCATTATGACAGCGAGACCTGCACCGTGAGCACAGTCATACAGTGCCGAAAGTTCATGCTCTATACGGTGGGAATTCCAGTCCTGCTCTCTGCCGACGCCAACGATATTTGTGTGCGCAACTGTACCAGCCCACATAATGTTCGACCTCGCGTCGTAGTTGTTCGGGTCTGCGATAACACGGGGCGTTTCCTTTACCATTGTAAGGAGCACAGCCTCGCAGAGACGGTCGGTTATCTCGACCTCAGTGGTGTTGGTGAAGTATCTCTCGAAAACGTGCGCCATAATATCGGTAGCACCGCAGGCGGTCTGATATGCCGGAAGAGTCTGTGTCAGCTCGGGATCCATTATCGAGAACCTCGGACGAAGCACATCAGAACCCGTGCCTCGCTTGAGCATACCGTCCTCCTTGGTGATAACAGAGTCTCCTGAGCCCTCACTGCCAGCCGCAGCGATAGTCAAAACGGTTGCCACGGGAAGTGCCTTTGTCGCGCAGCTGCCGGTGTAAAAATCCCAGAAATCGCCGTCATAAGGCACTCCTATAGCGATAGCCTTTGACGAGTCGATAGTCGAACCTCCGCCGACTGCGAGAATGAAGTCAACGCCCTCGCGCCTGCAAAGCTCAATGCCCTTGTAGACGAGCGTGTCACGGGGATTAGGCTGAACACCGCCGAGTTCCACGAACTCCACGCCGTTTTCGCTGAGAGAGCGCTTCACACGGTCAAGCAGTCCTGAGCGGACGACCGAGCCTCCGCCGTAGTGTATAAGCACCTTGGTCCCGCCGTATTTTTTGACGTACTTGCCTGCCTCGTCAGCTCTGCCTTTTCCGAACACGAACTCCGTCGGACTGTAAAAATTGAAATTATTCATATGCTCTGTTCCTCCCTGTAACATTTTTCAAACGTATACGATAGTATCAGCATACCATATTTCCCCACAGAAATCAATATATTAGCGGCAATTATTCGACGCAAGTATTGCTATTTTTGCAATTACATGATATAATCAAATAATAATTCCGACAGGAGGTCTCACCTGCTCCGGAGCGACTTTCGACACTCAATAGAAAGAGGAGATAATTATGTGGAAAGACTTATCTGCGGCATGGCAAGCAGCTTTCAAAGAAATGTGGACAGCGTTCCGCGCAGGCAGCATACCTGTCGGTGCGGTGCTGTGTGATTCCGAAGAAAATATCATTATCTCCGATCACAACCGTAACGGTGAGTCCCAGACGATAAACCGGAGGATAGCCCATGCAGAGGCAAATATCCTGAGGAACCTCGACACCTCGAAATATGATCCCGGATCGCTTACTCTCTATACCACTATGGAGCCCTGCCCAATGTGCATGGGTACAGCACTGATGTCCAATATCAAAAAGATAAGGTCAGCAGCAAGGGACAGCTACTGCGGAATGGCTCATCTGCTGGGTACCGAGCCATATTACGCTGCAAAAGGCGTTGACCTCCGTTTTGAAGGCGGCGAGCTTGAACTGGTACAGATCACGATACAGGGATACTACGAGCTCAGATATATGGAACAAGGTGCAAGCAGACACGTCTTTGATAAATTTGAGGAATGCTGTCCGGCTGCCACAGAAACTGCGAAGAAGCTGTACAAGACCAAATGGCTCGATGAAGCCGCAGCAGACGGCAAAGACTTCAGCATAGTATTTGACCACATCATAACAAAACGTTCCTTACTGTAATAAGGACCGTTTTTCGCTGTTATCTGAGAAAGCCTGTTATGAGCTCTCCGCATTGGCAGCAGCCCACAGGCTTCATGCCGCTGCTCATAATATCTGCCGTGCGGTAGCCGCAGTCGAGATACTCTGAGACTGCTCTTTCGATAGAATCGGCTTCCTTTTTCATATCAAAGCTGTACCTGAGCATCATTGCCGCAGAGAGGATAGTACCCACCGGGTTTGCGGTATCAGTGCCGGCAATATCAGGTGCCGAGCCGTGGATAGGCTCATAGAGCCCACGGGTGCCTGCTCCGAGGCTGGAGGAGGGTATCATGCCGATAGAGCCTGTTATCATGGAAGCCTCGTCGGAGAGTATGTCGCCGAACATATTCTCGGTAACTATAACATCGAACTGCGAGGGCTCCTTCACTATCTGCATGGCACAGTTATCCACCAGCATATCTGAAAGCTCCACATCGGGGTATTCCTCCGCAAGACTGTGCATTATCTTTTTCCATAGGCGGCTGGAATCAAGGACATTGCTCTTTTCCACCGAGCAGAGCCTTTTTCTGCGCTTACGGGCGGTCTCGAAGCCTATCCTGCCAATGCGCTCTATCTCTTTTTCGCTGTACCGGAGAATATCAGTCGCATTACCGTTTTCGGTCCTGTGCTCACCGAAATAAATGCCTCCGGTGAGCTCCCGGACGATGATGAAGTCTATGCCCTTGTCCACTATCTCTCTTTTCAGAGGAGAAGCGTCTGCAAGCTGACGCCATATCTTTGCGGGGCGGTTGTTGGAGTAGACCTCCATGCCGGCACGGAGCCTCAGCAGACCTTTCTCCGGCCGCTTATCAGCAGGAACGCTGTTCCATTTGTTTCCGCCCACCGCGCCAAGGAGCACGCTGTCAGAGGCAATGCACTTTTTCAGTTCGCTTTCGGGGAGAGGATCGCCGTACTTGTCCAGAGCACAGCCTCCCATGTCCACGTCAGTATAGTTAAAGGTGTGACCGTAAAGCTCAGCCGTCCTGTCCAGCACCCTGAGAGTCTGAGCGACTATCTCCGGACCAATGCCGTCGCCGCGTATGACCGCGATATTCTTAATCATTGCCGTTCTCCTCCTTCAACGCTTTCAGCAGACCTCCTGCGCGGATGATATTCTGTATGAAGGGCGGAAAGGGCTGAGCCTTGTAAGTCTTTCCGGTGGTAATGTCAGTGATGACGCCTGTATCGAAATCCACGCTGACCTCGTCGCCGGCATTTATCTCCCCGGCAGCCTCCTCACATTCAAGGATAGGCAGACCGATATTTATAGCGTTGCGGTAGAATATACGCGCAAAGCTCTTTGCGATGACGCAGCCTGTGCCGCAGGTCTTTATCACAAGGGGAGCGTGCTCACGGGAGGAGCCGCAGCCGAAATTCCAGCCGGCGACTATAATATCGCCCTTGCTGACCTTGCCGACAAATTCTCTGTCGATGTCCTCCATACAGTGCTGACTCAGCTCCTGTGCGTCGGAGGTGTTCAGGTAACGCGCCGGTATTATTACGTCAGTATCCACGTTGTCAGGATATTTGAATACTTTTCCCCGTGTATCCATGCACTAAGCCTCCTTGTATTCTGTGATATATCCTGCCGCGGCACTTGCAGCTGCGGTCAGCGGTGAAGCGAGATAGACCTCGCTTTCGGTATGTCCCATTCTTCCCACAAAGTTGCGGTTGGTAGTGGAAATGCATCTCTCCCCAGCGGCAAGAACTCCCATATAGCCGCCAAGACAAGGTCCGCAGGTGGGGGTGGACACAACTGCTCCGGCGTCGATGAATGCAGTGTACCAGCCCCGCTCCACACATTCCCGAAGTATCTGCATAGTGCCGGGTATTATGATACAGCGAACTCCCTCCGCGACCTTTCTGTCTTTGAGTATATTGTACGCGGCTTCTATATCCTCAAGTCTGCCGTTGGTACACGAGCCGATGACCACCTGATCTATCCTTATGCCGTGGAGCTCGCTGGCAGGACAGGTATTCTCCGGGAGGTGCGGGCGTGCAACAGTGGGTACTATGCCTGAAAGGTCGATCTCTGTCACCTGTTCGTATTCCGCATCGGCGTCGGCTTCAAATACCCTCGGAGGGCGCTCCGACCTGCCTGCAAGGTACCTTTCGGTGACCTCGTCAACAGGGAAGATACCGTTCTTGGCACCAGCCTCGATAGCCATATTGCATATGCAGAGGCGGTCGTCCATAGAAAGAGCGCGTACACCCTCTCCGGTGAATTCCATGCTCTTGTACAGAGCGCCGTCTACGCCTATTTTTCCGATGATAGTGAGTATCACGTCCTTGCCGCTGCAATTATAAGGCAGCTTTCCCGTAAGCTCAAATCTTATGGCAGAAGGCACCTTGAACCACGCTTTTCCGGTAGCCATTCCGGCTGCCATATCCGTGGAGCCTACTCCCGTGGAGAAAGCTCCCAGCGCACCGTAGGTGCAGGTGTGACTGTCCGCACCGATGATGCAGTCGCCGGCGGTGACAACGCCCTGCTCCGGGAGAAGTGCGTGCTCTATGCCCATTTTTCCCACGTCGTAGAAATGGCTCACGCAATGCTCACAGGCAAACTCCCTGCACACCTTTGACTGCTCTGCCGCCTTTATGTCCTTGTTGGGTACAAAGTGGTCAAGGACTATCGCCACTCTGTCCTTATCAAAAACACTGCCGAAGCCTGCCTTGCGGAATTCTTTCACAGCCACCGGAGTTGTAATGTCGTTTCCCAGAACTATGTCAAGATCGGCGCTTATGAGCTGTCCTGCCTTTACCTCTTCAAGACCTGCATGAGCGGCAAGTATCTTCTGCGTCATCGTCATGCCCATCAGCTTACAGCTCCTTTCGTCATATTGAAGAAGGCACTGAGAAGAGCCTTCGTGCTGGCTTTGATAACGTCGGTATCCGTTCCTGCGCCCCAGTACATGGAGCCGTCATCCCGCTCAAGTCCGATATATGATGCGGCGACGCTCTGTGAGCCCTGTCCCTGCATACTGTGCTGGGTGAACACCTGCAAGGTGTACTGCTCGCCGGTATATTCGCAGAGAGCGCTGTTCACGGCACTGAGAGTACCGTTGCCCTCTGCCTCCAGCTCGGTCTCCACGCCGTTTTTCAGGAACGTTATATTTATTATCACCATATCGTTCTCGCGGATAAAATCGAAATCGGATACCTCTATGTCGCCCTTGAGATTCAGATAGTTCTCGCTGAATATCTGTAATACCTCATCCGGCTTGAGTTCCTTGTGCTCCCGGTCGGAAATGCTCTTGCACAGATAGCCGAAGTGCTCCCGCATTTTAGCAGGCAGGCTGTAACCGAAATTCTGCTCCAGCAGATAGCATATGCCGCCCTTTCCGGACTGTGAATTCACGCGGATTACGTCGGAGTCGTAGGTTCTTCCGATGTCCTGAGGATCAATGGGCAGATAGGGGACCGTCCACTTGGTCAGCTTCTTTTTGCTGCGGTACTTCATGCCCTTGGCTATGGCATCCTGATGAGAGCCGGAGAACGCCGCAAACACCAGCGCTCCTGCATAGGGAGCCCTTTCGTAAACGTGCATACGGGTACAGCTCTCGTAAACGTCCACCATTCTGTTTATGTCCGAAATATCCAGTCCGGGATCAACTCCGTGGGAGTACATATTCAGCGCCAGAGTTATTATATCAACGTTGCCGGTGCGCTCGCCGTTTCCGAAGAGAGTTCCCTCCACGCGCTCTGCTCCTGCAAGGAGAGCCAGCTCCGTGTCAGCTATGCCTGTGCCTCGGTCGTTGTGTGGATGTACGGAAAGAGTTACGAATTCGCGGTATTTCAGGTTTTTGCTGATATACTCCACCTGTGAGGCATAAACATGGGGAAGGCTCAGCTCAACGGTCACAGGAAGATTTATGATAACATTGTTATTCTCGCTTGGCTCAAGAACATCCAGCACCGCATTGCAGACCTCCAGTGCGTATTCAGGCTCTGTACCGGTGAAGGACTCGGGAGAATATTCAAACCGGAAGCTGCCCTCGTATTCCTCCGCAAGCTTTTTCACCAGTCTTGCGCCGTCCACAGCTATCTGCTTTATCTCTTCCTTCGACTTTTTGAACACCTGTTCGCGCTGTGCGACGCTGGTGGAGTTATAGAAGTGGATTATCGCCTGCGGAGCTCCCTTGCAGGCCTCAAAGGTCTTGCGTATTATATGCTCGCGGCATTGCGTGAGCACCTGCACGGTAACATCGCTCGGTATCATATTTTTGTCTATCAGCGTTCTCAGAAATTCGTATTCCGTATCGCTTGCCGCCGGGAAGCCCACTTCTATTTCCTTGAAGCCTGTCTTCACCAGCATTTTGTAAAACTCCAGTTTTTCCTCCAGCGACATGGGTATGACGAGGCTCTGGTTGCCGTCGCGCATATCAACGCTGCACCATATGGGGGGCTTGGTGATATGGTCATTCTCCACCCATCTGCTGTATTTCTTATCCACCGGGAAATAGCCTATACTGTATTTCTGTGCATCCATCATCGCAAATTCTCCTCCTTGTAAAAAATGTTCTCTGCTTCAAGCTGACCATACTTGCCGGAACATAGCATAATTATTCCGCCTTTCTGATTATTTTTGGGGGACTGCATATGCTCTGGAGCCGGGTAAAAAACAAACCCGTCCCAAAGCGGAAAACAGCTTTGAGACGGGCATTATACTCTAATACTCGCGGTACCACTCAAATTGCGGATACTAAGACCCGCCACCTCTTCGAAGTCTGACAACTTCTATGCACTGACGCAGCATACACGGGAAACGCCTACTGGGTGTTAACCTTTGGGGTTTCCAGCTCAGAAGTGAGAAGCAAAGCTCTTTGCATTGCCGGTTCGCACCCACCACCGGTTCTCTGAAATGAAATCACCATGCCATTCTTCGTCACAGCTTTTGAATATTCAATTGTGACTGCATTATATCACAGGTTCAAATTGATGTCAAGCGCTCGCCGGACACATTTGGCACAAGCCACAAAACCAGGCTCGCATTCGCCCTTCTGCTTGTGCAGTCCGACGTCAGCCTGTGGAAGGTCACTGCTTAAATGGTATTTGAGAAAACTATTGCGATTTGTATTGATTTTTGTCGGTAACTATGATATAATCAATAGTATAAAAGCTTTCACTGCATTCACACGATTTAAACAACAAGGGCATCTGCCCTCATCCCGGCATAGACCGTTTTTAAGTATCGTATGGAAAATAAGAAAAAAAGATACCGCGTCGACCTGTGCGGTATGGATATATGTTACGAAAACGTAAAAAGCAGCTATAAAAAAGGCACAGAGGTCACTCTGTATTACAGGATGATCTTTGAGGATACAGAGTATTCCTTCTATCTCGACGGCAAAGGTCTTCTCTACGGCTATCACCCAAAGAAAGGCTTTGTGCTGAAATTCACCATGCCCGATCACGATGTTACTCTCAGCTGCTATTCTGTCAAGAAAACAGCTGGCAAGGCACCGGAGGAGGAAAAGTCCGGGTCCTGACACAAGCAGCGGCGAAGCTGCGTCCGAATCCGCCATGAGATAAATACAATAAACGCGCCCCCATGATCTGGGAGCGCCTTTTCATGTCCGGTATTCTGTTCTCACTTTACCATTGTTATCTTCCACTTATCATCCATCTTGATGACAGCTATTTCTACCTGTACTGCCATGCCGTAATCGTCGTTTTTAACAAATACGGAGTAGCCGTCAGCAAATGTCTCCTCGATTGTGGGTTCGTCATCAGTAAAATGATATTTTCCGCCGATAGGACGGTATTCTGTGTAAAGAGCTCCGTCCTTGTCGATGAACTTAGGATTTTCGCTGTTGAAGAAATTGTAGTTCTCAGCGATGAAATCATCAGTGAAATGGTCGTTCATGTAGTTCTTCACATCGTCTGTGCTTGTGAATGTGGTATCAGTCACCTTGCGGTATTCGGTACCGTTACCATCGGTGAAGGTCTGAGTTTCATCAGTCGGGAGTCCGTACATAAACTTGTCAGCCATGGCAAGAGCGTCTTTTATCTCCTTTGCCTCCTGAGCGGTGGGGGCAGCAGCTTTGCTGGGTGCCTCTCCCTCGGTAGAAGCCTCTGTACTTGCTTCTGTTGTTGCTTCGGCAGTTGTAGTCGCAGCGGTAGTTGCAGCAGTTGTTGCTGCTGTCGTTGTTTCGGGAGCTGTGGTCGTAGTCTCAGCGGCAGCAGTAGTTGTAGCTGCTGTGGCCTTCGACGAAGATGAGGAGCTGTTACTGCTTCCGCAGCCAACAGTGCAGGCAAGCATACTGATAACAGCAATAGATATTAATGTTCTTTTCATAGATATTACGTCCTTTCAATAATAAGCAATTTGTTTACAGCATTCATTATAGCACTCTTTCCGAAGCTGTGCAATAAAATTACAATATTGTAATCAATTTGGTCATAAAATGTAAAAAAACAGCTTGCAAGACGGACTTTCACAAAAGCTTGCCGCTGTTTGTCACCGTGTCTTGCTATTTATAACATTTTATGTTATAATGAATTCATATCATTCAGCGGGAGGTGCGGATAATTGATAGCTCTGACCAGTGTTGACAGAAAACAGGCGTTCCGGTATATGGGACTCCACGGTGAGCCCGACAGCACTATGCTCAAGGCCGCCGATATATGCGAAAAAAAGCTGCTCTCCGCCATACTTCCCCGCTATACCTATCAGGTCTGTCCGCTGACCTTCGCCCCGGAGGGCGTTATCTGCGAAGGCACTGAGCTCACCCTCTCAGGCAGCGACATCCGCCGCCACCTTGAAGGCTGCTCCCACGCGGCACTCTTCTGCGCCACGCTCTCAGCAGGTGCAGATACGGCTATCCGCATTGCAGGAGCTCAGGACGTACTGGAGGGCATGATGACCGATGCTTTTGCTTCCGCTCTCACAGAACAGCTCTGCGATGCCGCGGAACAGGAGATACTCTCCCGATTTCAGGATAAATACACAACATGGAGATTCTCACCGGGCTACGGCGACCTCCCCCTCGAAACGCAGGGCGACTTCCTGAGAGCTCTCAACGCCGAGAAGCGACTCGGGGTAACTCTTTCTCCGGGCGGTCTGTGCATCCCCACAAAGACCGTTACCGCTGTGATAGGACTTTCCTCTCAGCCTGTCTCCAAGGGAAAAAGAGGCTGTGCTGTATGTAATATGCGAACTGACTGCCCCTACCGGGCGAAAGGAGCACATTGTAAATGAATCTGAACGAACGATTTCTGGTACTTGACGGCGGCATGGGCACTATGCTTCAGGCAAGAGGTCTTCAGCTGGGCGGTGTCCCGGAGCTGTGGAATCTCCAGAGACCAGATGACATAACCGCTATCCACCGGGCTTACGTGGAAGCCGGCGCAGATGTGGTATACTCCAATACCTTCGGCGCAAACAGGCTGAAAATGGAGCGCACCGGTCATACCGTGCAGGAGCTCATCCCTGCCGCCATAAAGAACGCCAGAGCCTCCGGAGCGCGGTATGTCGCTCTCGACATCGGACCTATCGGTCATATGCTGGAGCCCACGGGCACTCTGTCCTTCGAGGAGGCTTTCGACATATTCCGCGAGGAGATAGAAGCCGGCAAGGACGCCGATATTATAGTTTTCGAGACCATGAGCGACCTCCTTGAAGTGCGTGCAGGTCTGCTCGCCGCAAGGGAATTCGGCGGCGGCAAGCCGGTTTTCGTAACCATGAGCTTCGAGGAGAACGGACGAACCTTCACAGGCTGCTCCATATCCTCCATGGCTCTTACTCTGGAAGGTCTCGGTGCAGACGCCATTGGCGTGAACTGCTCTCTCGGACCGGAGGAGCTCGCCCCCATTGTGGAGGAGCTCTGCCGCTGGACGACTCTCCCTGTGATAGTCAAGCCCAATGCAGGACTTCCCGATCCTGTCACCAATACCTATAACTTCACCCCGGAAAAATTTGGCAAGTGCATGAAGGATTTCGTGAAAATGGGCGCTGTCATCCTCGGAGGCTGCTGCGGCACCACTCCCGACCACATCCGCGCCCTCAGCGAAATGCTCAGGACTCAGACCGTAACAGAAAGACATCCAGTGATACCTGCGGCAGTGTGCTCCGCCAACAAAACAGTAGTAATCGACCAGCCCCGCATCATCGGCGAGCGTATCAATCCCACCGGCAAAAAGCGCTTCAAGCAGGCTCTCATTGAGCACGATTTAGACTACATCCTCGGCCAGGCTATCCAGCAGATAGACGCCGGAGCCGATATTCTTGATGTGAACGTGGGACTCCCCGACATCGATGAGACCGAGATGATGGTCTCTGCCGTTAAGGCGATTCAGGGCATCACCGACACTCCTCTCCAGCTGGATACCACCAATTCTTCGGCGCTGGAGGCTGGTCTGCGTATCTACAACGGCAAACCCATAGTCAATTCCGTCAACGGCGAGGAAGAATCCATGCAGAAGGTGCTGCCCCTCGTTAAAAAATACGGCGCGGCTGTTGTGGGACTTACCCTTGACAAGAACGGCATCCCCAAGACCGCCGAGGGACGCTTCGAGATCGCAAAGCGTATCCTCGACCGCGCTCTTTCTCTTGGTATACGCCGCGAAGACGTGTTCATCGACTGCCTCACACTAACGGCTTCCGCTGAACAAGCCGGCGTTATGGAGACTCTTAAAGCGGTATCCCGTGTAAAGAACGAGCTCGGTCTGCGCACCGTGCTGGGAGTCTCAAATATAAGCTTCGGTCTTCCCAGCCGTGAGCTGGTAACCAGGAATTTCCTTACTATGGCGCTCTACGCAGGTCTGGACCTGCCTATCATAAATCCCAATACCGAAAGCATGACCGCCGCCGTAAGGACCTACAAGCTCCTTGCCAACATCGACAAAAATGCCGTTGACTTCATCGCTCATTACGGTGCGGAAACTGCTCCGGCACCTGCTGCACAGCCGTCGGCTTCCGGTATGACTCTCGGCGCTGCAATTTCTGCCGGACTCAAATCCGAGGCGGCTGCACTTACAAAGACTCTCCTCGCGGACACCGAGCCAATGGCTATCGTCAACGAGCAGCTCATACCGGCTCTGGACGCTGCCGGTGCGGAATTTGAAAAGGGCAGGATATTCCTCCCTCAGCTCATATCGGCTGCCTCCGCCGCTCAGGGAGCCTTCGAGGAGATAAAGTCTTATCTCTCCGAAAATTCCACGGAAAATGTGAACCGCGGCACCATAGTCCTCGCCACCGTCAAAGGTGACATCCACGACATCGGCAAGAATATCGTGAAGATTCTCCTTGAAAACTACGGCTATCAGGTCATTGATCTGGGCAAGGACGTCCCCTACGAGGACGTGGTACAGGCTGCCGAGAAGTATCACGCACCACTGGTGGGACTGTCGGCACTTATGACGACCACGCTCCCCTCAATGGAGGGCACTATCAAGCTGCTCCGGGAGCGCTGTCCCTGGTGCCAGACCGTGGTGGGCGGAGCTGTGCTGACTCCCGACTACGCCGAGAAGATAGGCGCTGACTTCTACGCCAAGGACGCCAAGGAAACCGTTGACATCGCCAAGCACGTTTTCAATAACTGAAACTGATAACCCATTATATATTCATGCGGGCGCCGTTCAGGCACCCGTGTTTTTTCTTATAAACTGGAATAACCGCCTTATAGCGGTTATTTTTATTTGTGTCGGATATTGAATATTCCGGGGAAATATGCTAAAATAAATAAAAATTGTATTTCCGGAAATTTTTTCATAGACTTTGTAACACTTCATGCTTCTGTTACGATTGTTGCTTATGAAAGGTCGATCTTACAAAACAACACGCAGGGAGGAATGGCAATGACAAGCAAAGAACTGTCAGATATGATGCAGCGGTCGCCTGCCGAATGCCACAGGGCGCTCGTTAAAGAATACGGCAGATATGTCTACGCTATCGTTTACAACAAGCTCAGGGGCTGCGGCACCAACGAGGATATAGAGGAGTGTGTCAGCGACGTTTTTGCGGATATTTTCATGAAATTTGAATTTGATGCATCGTCCGGCAGCGATATAAAATACCTTATATCTACTATCGCAAAAAGAACTGCTATCGACAGATTCCGCAGCCTTTGCGCCAGAGCAAGCCACGCTGCCGATACATCTGAAGACGATATGCAGGAGCTTGCTTCTGACTTCAATGTGGACGAACACGTTGACCGTTCCGAGATGCGCCGTGTGCTCCTCGATAAGATAGACGAGCTGGGCGAACCTGATTCAACTATACTTATCCAGAAATTCTATTATAACAGAAGTTCCAAAGAGATAGCCAAGAGCGTCTCGATGACGGCAGTCGCCGTCAGGGCAAGATGTTCAAGGGCGCTCGACAAGCTCCGCGCAAAGCTCGTCGAGACAGGAATCACTATGTAAGGGGGAGCAGGTATGAAAGACAAAGAGTTATTTGATATCCTTGAAAATGCGGAGAATGATTCAATGGACAGACTTATTGAAAAATGCCCCGAGATCTCGGATGAACAGCTTGACAGGATACTCGAAATGAGCGAAAGGAAGTTCAATATGAAAAGTAAGAAAACAGGCAATACGGAAAACAATATAAGCATGACCGAAAACGACGTTGTTGAGGGAGTTGAGCGCACCAGAAGACCTTCATGGCTCGCACCTCTGAGCATGGCTGCTTCACTGATACTCATTGCCGGTATCGCTATCGGAAGCACCGCTCTTATCAGAAAAAGCAGCAAGAAGCCCGTGGACGAAAAGGTCCCCGTTGCGACCGCAGCTACCGACGCTGCCGAGACTACCGCTCTGACCACCTCCTCTGCGGTCACCACTACACAGCCCGTTACAAACGATACTTATTCCGAGGACATCAGGGATTTCACCGGCAGATGGAGCTTACAAGTATCGGATAACAATACCGTCAGCGTTGACGGCAAGGAGATCGGTATCGTGGAAATACTCGAAGACGGAAGATATACCTATACAGATAACAACGGAGATACCGAAATGGGTAATGTTAAGATAGGCTATGAGGAGATCGGCGGAACAAGGATAACAAGGCTCGATTTCAACGGCGGCACCCCTGTTGAAAGCGGCTCGTATTATGTGGGCGAGACAAGAAATGAGCTCCACCTCGGAAACGGCGACTCTGCCCGCCTTGTAAAAATGCCAAGTCTGAGCGATATTGCAAATTATACTGGCAAATGGAGATACCAGACAGCCGAGAACGGCGATTTCTCCAACGAGCCGGTGACTCTTCAGGGAACTGTTGAGATAATGGCTGACAAGACCTATACCTATACAGCTGTTGACGGCACTGTGAAGAAGGGCACTTTAAATATCCGCACAAAGGATCACTCCGACGCATTGTGGCTGGATTTCACCGACAATACCTCCGGTGAGCGCAATACATTCTACCATGACATTTCTACGAATATGTTCTACAACGGTAACGGCGGACGCATAGCAAAGGTGGAGGAGGTAAGCATTAACCTAAAGGACTTCGCCGGACAGTGGGTGCATCAGGTATCCGACGGCAACTATACCGTTGATAAGGGCGCAAAGAGCATAGCACGTCTCATCATAAACGAAGACGCTACCTACAAGTATTACGACAGCGACAACAACATTACAACAGGCGAGATCAGGCAAAGAAACGAAGAATATGCCGATGGTACGGCTCTCATAGTAGTAGAGTTCTATGACGGCTCCGATGTAAAATTCTCCACATACTATGAAGGCAACAACAACGTCCTCTCTATCGGCAACGGCGGCATGGCAAGGTTCATCCGCGGAAAATGGCTCAAGGGCGTAGAGATCAAGGAAATCGCCGGAAAGTGGTCATATCTTGCAATGAACGATAGCTTCCAGCTTGACAACGCTTCAAAGGATAACGGCACAGTAGAGATAAGAGAAGACGGCACATACATCTACACCAGAACTGACGAAAGTCTCGAAACAGGCATCGTGGACACAGGCGTTGAAGAAATAGATGGTACACTGCTGTATACTGTCAAGTTCTATACCAACCAAGGCATTGATCTTGATACTTTGCGTTTTGCAGGCTATTACTATGCAGACGGAGAGCCGGAATGTATATCTGTCGGAAACGGCGGCAAAGCTGTTATGTACCGCGTAAAAGAATAATACTAGCACAACAGCACTCAGGGTACTTCCTGAGCGCTGTTCTTTTGCTCCCACGCAGAAAAGACTTGACAAAACTCGTATTATATGGCAAAGTATATATGAACAAACGGATATGGTCCATATAATACGAGGCTGCTTCTACGGCAGACCTCAGATAATAAAGGTGAAATATGTCTTACGATAAAACAATATACAGGAAGCTTTCGCACATTGTTGCACCTATAGCTTTCCAATACCTTATGGCGTCGCTGGTGTCGGCAAGCGACGCTTTCATGCTGGGCTTTCTCGATCAGGATTCGCTTTCAGCTTCATCCCTTGCAGGACAGATAGCCTTCGTGTTCAGCCTGTTCTTCGGAGCCTTCGTGTTCGGACTGACAGTGCTCGCAGCCCAGTATTGGGGCAAGGGCGACAAACGCACCGCAGAGGAGGTCCTTGCGGTAACTATGCGTTATTCCATGCTGGTGGGACTCGTTTTCACTCTCGGAGCAGCTGTGTTCCCCGAACAGATAATGCACCTGTTTACGTCAGACCAGAAGCTGATAACCGCCGGAGGCTCCTACCTCCGCACCGTATCCCTTTCTTATCTGCTAACAGGCTTCACACAGGCTTACTTCGGTATCATGAAGGTCTGCGACAAGGCAAAGCTCAGCTCCCTCATAGGCTCGCTTGCGGTGGTGCTGAACATCATCCTGAACGCCCTGCTGATATTCGGCATAGGCTTCTTCCCGAAAATGGGCATCGAGGGAGCTGCCCTTGCCACTGTACTTGCAAGGGCGTTTGAAACGGTAATGGTCGTTATCGTCGTGGGCAAAAGGCTCTGCCCTCCGCTGAGAATCAGGCTCATGCTCCATTCCGGAAACAGAGAGCTCCACAGGGACTACTGGAAATATACCTTACCGCTGCTTATAAATCAGCTGGGCTGGGGCGGCGGCGTGACTATGTACTCCGTCATCATGGGACACCTCGGCTCGGACGCTGTTGCTGCAAATTCAATAGCAAGCATAGTCCGCAGCATGATAGCAAGCCTCTGCTGGGGCATTGCTTCCGGCGTGGGCATCATCATCGGCGGTATGCTGGGACGCAACGAGCTTGAAAAGGCAAAAAAAGCAGGAGGCAGCTTTGTGCGGCTCTCACTGCTGATAGGTGCGGCTTCGGGAGCTGTTATCCTTGCGATAACTCCCCTTGTTCTGCATTTCATACACCTTGAGCCGCAGGCTCAGTATTACCTGAAATTCATGATGTTCTTGGCTTCGTACTACATCATAGGCAACGCTCTCAATTCTACGGTGATAGCAGGCATATTTCCGGCGGGAGGAGACACGAGATTCGGTATGTGGTGCGACCTTATAACGCTGTGGTGCGTAGTCGTGCCTATGGGATTGATAGGTGCATTCGTGCTGAAGCTGCCGGTGCTTGCGGTGGCATTCATTCTTACGCTGGATGAATTTGTCAAGATACCCGCCGTGTACAGGCACTACATGAAATACAAGTGGGTGAAGAACATCACTAAGGAGGAGCAGGCATAATAATGCCAGCAAATAAAAAGCCCCGCCCCTCGTAAAAGGCAGAACGGTCTGCGGAAGATACGATTTCATGACCTGCGTCACAGCTGTGCAAGCTTGCTCCTTGCAAACGGAGTGCAGATGAAGCTGATACAGGAATGGCTTGGTCACAGCGACATAGGTACAACGAGCAACGTGTACAGCCATGTGGACAGCGAAAGCAAGAAGCTGAGTGCGGAGGCGATAGCCAAAGCACTCGGTACAGAAACCCTCTCGCAGTAAAACAAGCCTCCTGACATTTCGTCCGGAGGCTCATAAATAAAACTAAGGTCTATTCTTAAATGGATAATCAACTTCATGCGCAGCAACATCAAGATACCTTGAGAAATTATCGTTGCTCTCCCAATTGAACCAGTTCTCTTCGAGCGTTTCAAGAAAATACCATACATCATCATCTCCGTAATCAAGGGATTCATCAAATATGGGGTTTTCATCTAACCAATCATAATACTGGCATTCGATATCCATAATATCTTCTTTAACGCCGTTGTTCCAATAAAACTTTGAAACGTAGATATGATTCTCTTCAACAAGATACCATACAACATCATGGAATGTTTCGATAAGACGGGTAATGCAAGTAATTGGATAACGCCACCTTTGGCAGTACTTCAATTCATATGTATCATCTGCCTTCTTTACAACTAAAACATTTCGAGCTTCATAATCGTCATAATCAATGGCTAATATCTTATGAAATGATATAATTGAATGCGACGGGTTCGTTGGACTATCCATTACGATCTTATCAAAGACTTCTTGACTGCATATTATTTTACTCCAAACATAATTCGACATAAAATCACCACCTAATAAAAAGTTCCGCCTCTCGAAAAGGCGGAACTACGCGGAATACTCCGCATTTGGCTTGGCGCAGTGGGTGGGATTCGAACCCACGTCCCTCAAGGGGCATCATGATTTCGAGTCATGTCCGTTATGACCACTTCGATACCACTGCACAAATTACTAAAACATTATAACATATCGCGGTTCAAAAATCAATAGCAGAGCGATAAAAAAATGAAATAACAAAAGGGCTGCCATACAAGAGCATGGCAGCTTTTTTCATTCCTGTTCTCCGAAAATTCTTACAGCCTTGAGCATTATAGCACATTCAAGGCGCTTTTTCTCAAGCTGGCATGAGAGCTTATGAGCGGAGCGTATATCGCCCATATACTGGTAGTTATTGGCATTGCAGCCGCCGCTGCAATAGAACTTAGCCCAGCACTTACGACATTCGGGCTTTGAATAAACGTGAGCCTTGGCGAAATCGGCTTTCATTTCATAGTTGAAGGTACCCTCGTCGATGTTGCCCATTTTGTACTCATCAATGCCCACGAACTGGTGGCAGGGGAAAATGTCGCCGTCGGGAGTGATAGCCACATAGTCGTTGCCGCAGCCGCAGCCTCTGAGACGCTTGATAGCGCAAGGTCCCTGATCGAGATCGAGCATGAAGTGGAAGAAGTTGAACTTCTTGCCGGTTTTTTCGTTATCTATTATACGCTGCGCGAGCTTTTCGTACTCCTTGAAAACAGCGGGGAGCTCCTTTTCGGTGAGGGCATACTCATCGGAGTCGCCCACAACGGGTTCCACGGAGATCTGATCGAAACCTGCGTCGTAGAGTGCAAAGACGTCGTTGGAGAAGTCGAGGTTCTTTTTAGTGAAGGTGCCGCGGACGTAATACTCCTTATCGCCGCGATTTTCCACAAGCTTCTTATACTTGGGAAGTATCATATCATAGCAGCCCTGTCCGTTGGGGAGGACACGGAAATAGTCGTTAACTTCCTTTCTGCCGTCGATAGAGAGCACCACATTGGACATTTCGCGGTTGATGAAATCTATCTTGTCGTCATCGAGAAGCAGACCGTTGGTAGTGATAGTGAAGCGGAACTTTTTGCCGTAATCCTTTTCGCGGGAACGGGCGTATTCCACCACCTGTTTAACGACGTTGAAGTTCATGAGGGGCTCTCCGCCGAAGAAATCCAGTTCGAGGTTTGTACGGTCGCCGGAATTTTCGAGGAGGAAGTCGATGGCGTGCTTGCCGGTCTCAAAGGACATGAGCTTTCTGCCCTTGCCGAAGTCTCCGGTGGAGGCGAAACAGTATTTGCATCTGAGCTGGCAGTCGTGGGAGATATTGAGGCACATAGCCTTGATAGGGGAGGCTACTGAGACCTTTGCGTACTTCTCATAGTCGTCCTCGGAGAAGAGTATCTTGTCGTTATAGAGCTCCACAATTTCTGCGTAGCAGGACTCTATTTCCTCAACATCGTAAGCCTTTGAAAGCTTGTCCACCACTTTCTGGGGACATTTCTCCTCAAAGGGAGGCTCGATATTGTCGAGGAGGTCATATGTGAGCTCGTCCACGATATGGACGCCGCCGCTGTTAACGTCGAGAACGATATTAAAACCGCTGAGTTTATATTTATGTATCATTTTCAACACCTACCATTATACAATTTATTTGCCAAATTATAGCAGTTCTAAATAGTCTACCATTATTTTCTTTATACCAACTTTTTCAAATGCAACTTCTATAACAGGATCTGAAACGCTGATTACTACGCCATTTCCAAATTTCTTATGATGCACATGATCATCAACTTTAAATTTACCTATAAACGCTGAGTAATCAGTGCTTTTTTTAACAGCAAATTGTTCGGGAAATTTCTTAATTAAAATTTCAAATGTATTTTTTGCCATTTTATTATCGCTTTCTCTTTTGGTTACTCTTATTAACTCGTCCAGCAATCTATTTTTATCGTTTGGAAAGAACTTACATATATTTTGCAAATGATATGTTAATTCAGCAATATAATCATCATAATAATCAATTATATCCTTTGCCATATTTGAATTTCTTTTATCAGGCAAAAAGCTATCGGAATAATAATCATTTATCCTCCGAGCTATATCTCTAATTCCGGGGTAACCTAAAATAGCTTTTTCCTTATTCTTAAAACATTCAGCTTCATAAATTTTAATATGCATCAGTAAATGTTCCAAAACATTTGCATATACAAGTTTATCTGCCTTTTGGCTCTCAAAAGGCGAATGTATCGCAAAAATTTTATTAGATAGATTAGGATATATATTTTCATCAATATGATGAATTTCTAATCCTTCACTTGACCGAGAATTCTTACTTTGATAAGTCTTACATTCCGGAGTGCAAAAATAGTCATATTTGACATTTCCATATTTTTTTAATAAATACTTTACGATTTCATTATATGTCATAGCAAACATTTTGGGGGTAATCATACTCATATCATTCACCTTCAATACGCTTGAGGACTTATATCATATTATGATTTATTAAAAAATATGAGGCAGTATTACACCGCCTCAACATAGCAATTCAAAATGTTGCTGACAGACTTATCTCTCGCACTTCTGGTTAGCAACTGTGCATGAAGTCTTGCAAGCAGACTGACATGAAGCCTGGCACTTACCGCAGCCGCCCTTCTGAGCAGACTCCTTAAGGTTAGCCTTATTGATAGTCTTGATGTGCTTCATAGAAATACCTCCTGTGGTAAAAATGCGGAGAACCGCTTAATGGATTAAAGTCATTATAACACATTTTCATCAGATTTTCAATAGTTTTTTCGACAAAACGAAAATTTGTTAAATTTTGACAAGATTGATAGAGAAATTTAGTAATGGATTATCACAACTTAATTTTTAAGTGAATGATAACAAATTGTAAACAAATCGTGAATTGACACGGTTCCTGAATAAAATATCTTCCGCAGCAAGACCGTCATTCTTCACCGGCTGAAAAATATTTAAGCTCCCAGTAGTATTTCCTGTCGGAAGCCGGAAAATCCTCCATGACTCCGTGCTCGGGATCGTAGAACACTCCCCGACAGTACAGCGACCAGTGCCAGCAGCGTGGAGTCTCAAGGCTGAGCATACAAAGCTCCGGGAGCTGAGCCTTGTCCGTCACCTGTATCCGGCGGTCGTCCACGGCAACTCCGTTTTCACGGAAAAAGTCCTTCATTTCACGCAGAGTAGTCTCCCTTTCGTTGCCAAGACGCTCCGCCACCTCTTCAGCGGACATCCCCAGCACCATAGCCAGCACAGCCTGTCCACATTGAAGGTCGGTAGGCTCGTGAATGTATTTTATCTCCATAGAAAGCTCCTTAACAAAAAACAGATCGGTCCGCACCAAGCGGACCTGACCTGTTTAGTATAACATATATGGGAGGAGTTGTAAATAGCATTATGCATTAGTACCGCTGCCGGAGTTCTTGAAACCGCCTTTGCCGCCCCTGCCGCTGAAGCCTGTGGGCTTTTCGCCGTTCTCACCGAAGCCCGGAAAATCGCCGGGGAGCTCTATGCCCTCGGGGAGCTCGAAGTCATCGGGAAGATCTCCGAAGTTGCCGGGGAAGCCGTCTGGCTTTTCAAAGCCCTCAGGAAGCTCAAAACCGTCAGGGAGCTTGCCGGAGAAGTCTCTGCCGCCGAAATTTCCTCTGCCTGAACCGTTACCGCCAAAATTGCCGCCGGAGAAATCCCTGCCTCCGCCGAAGCCGCCCCCCATCATTTTGGGCTGGGGTATCTCAGAGACCTCCTCACCGTTGATGATTATGGTTCCGCCGTTGAATTCAGCGCCCTGATCATAGTCGAAGGACTCGCACATTCCCTGAATCTTCATGTTTATCTCCAGAGTGCCGCCGTTGACATAGACGTATCCGTTAGCATCGATAGCGTCAACGTCGCCGCCGTTCATAGCAATAGTAGTTTTGCCGCCGTTGAACTCAGCAGCCACGGTGTAGGAGGTACTCTTACGTGCGGCGTTTATGCCGTCATCGGTGGCGCTTATGTTGATAGTACCGTCGTTGATACGCACGTATGTGCCCTCTATGCCCTCAGATGAGGAGATATTTATCTCGCCGCCGTCTATCTGCACAAAGGCGTTGCCCTGAATGCCGTCGCTGGCAGCATCTATATTGAGCTTTCCACCGGAGATGTACACATATCCGAGGGAATCGTCCTCATCGTTCTCGCTGTGGAAGCCGTCCTTTTTGGTACTTATGGTGAATTCGCCGCCGCTTACAAGGATAGAGTCCTTTGCCTCGACAGCGTCCTTTTCTGAGGTTATATCGTAGGTGCCGCCTGTGAATTTCAGGTCGTCCTTGCCGGAAATGCCGTTATATGTGGAATTTACGGTCAGGCTGCCCTTGCCGCTGAAAACGAGGTCGTCCCTGGAGAAAATAACTGCGTCGGTATTGGTCTCGCCGTCGGAGGTGAAGCTGCCGGTCACCGCAAGGGTGTTCTTGCTGCCGTCAGCGGTGGTGATGAAGCACTTATCAGCAGAGACTACGTATATAGCAGGATTCTCCTTACTGGTAATGCTCACGCCGTCCAGTACCAGCTGTACCTTGTCATCAGAGGAAACCTCCACCTTTATGGTGCAGTCCTTGGCAGTGCCGCTTACAACGTAAACTCCAGCGGAGGTGACACTTATTGTCTTGCCGTCAGAGACCTCCAGCTTCTGAGCACCGGAGAGGTCTGCGGTCTGTTCGAGGTCGCGCTTGCTGAACAGCTCTGACACCTCGACTGAGGGAGCATTTCCCTGATTGTAAGCCATATCCTGCGCCTGTAACTGTCCACGCTGTTTTCTTGATGTATCCTTTGTAGCAGACGAAGCCTCGTCCGCTGTTGTATTCTCGCTGCCTGATTCATTTTCCGAGGTCACCTGAGCGGCTCCTTTGGTCACTGTCTCGGAGCTGTCCGCTGAGCTGCATCCCACTGCCGAGCAGAGGACCATTGCCATTGCGGTTATGCCTGCCATTGTATATTTCCATGCGTTGTTCTTCATAGTTATCATCCTTCCGTGAGTTTCGTTCAGCCTTGTTTTCCTTTGATGATGTTATTATATACCCCCAATTTGTTGATTACAGAGTGAGAAAGTGAAAAAATCCGGAAAAAAACAGAAATGAAATCGGCTGAATGTGGAAAATGTGTGAAAAAAAGCGCCGCACCGGTGTGCTGACCGGCGCGGCAATTTGTCCCCCTCAGGTTTTCTATGAAATCACTTGTCCAGAGTCATTACAGTGCCAATGAACACGGGAAGTGAATTTTCAGTGTCAACTATGCAGTAAACGAAAGGTCTGTCCAGGATGACCTCTTCTACCCTGCGATCAGGATCAGGCATTACACAACCGGTCTCCTTCATCATCACGATAGTGGCAGCTGCGGCGCGTGTACCGCTCTCTGTCAGCTCTATGTGAGTCTTGTGTATAACGTCGTCTATGCAGATAGGATGGCCGTTTTTCAGCTCAGCCATATCGCTGAAATCAGCCAGATTGGAGAAAGCCAGTCCCATACCCATGTTTATCAGAGTATCCCTCATGGACGTTCCGAAGTCGTAGCTGAACTTTGGTATCTGGGTGATGACATCAACACTTTCGGGCTTTGAGAACATATCGTAAAGCTTTTCAGGCGTGAGGCTGCCGATATAGTCGTTCACGGATATGCCCTCGTCGGGGAGAAGTGCTGCAAAGGCGTACTTTCCTCCCATGTATTTCTTCATAACTCCGGTAACGTTCTCTCCGCTGAGGTAGAGATCCTCGGTGGAGCAGAGCATATCTGCCTTCTGCTTTGTGCCGTCGAAGGCTGTGAATTCCTTCTCTGTCACGTCGCTGGCTTCGTACTCCTTCTGCCATTTCGCATCAAAGGCGACTGCGTTCACAAGGTAAAGCAGATGATCTTCGTTTATCTCGTCGAGTATCTGCGGCACCATTCCGTCGGTGTGGGTGCTGGTCCAGTTGTTCACGTCCCGGAGAGTAGTCTCATCGAAGGGTGCCATGTAGAAATCGGCGTTGTAGTAGTTCACCATTTTCTGCACGAAATCCTCTTTTACAGTAAGGCGCTCAGCGTCGTCCCTTGCCCATACGGAATTGGCGGTAGTGAGCTTGCAGTAGCTTTCGGCAGGCTGTGTAGTATGCTGTGAATAGAGGCAGCCGTTGAGCTTATCCACCGATAAGCCTCCCAGAGTCTTTTCCATTGCCGCCTTTGTATCGCCCTTGGCGCCGTTGGCGGTCATGGCAAGAGCCTGCATCACCGAGTAAGGCGAGATAAGAGTGTTCTCGTCATCCTGCGAGGTGCGCTTCATAAGGTCCAGAGCAAAGCTGGTCTGGGCGAGTATGAAATCCTTGTCCGCAGCAGCAGCCTCGACCTCCTCCTTATCCACTCCGTTGCAGAGGTTGCGGGCAGTCATAGGCACATAATCCGGGAAGAATTTCTCCGCCACCATTTTTCTCATAAGAGCATAGTCAAAGGCGTTGATCTTTCCGTCCTTATTGAGATCGGCAGCCTCTTTCCTTATGTAATCACTGCCGTTCATTATCCATTTTCTGAAAGTAACGAGGTCGGCGATATTGAACGCGCCGTCGTAATTAACATCGCCGTCTATGACCTCCTCTGCCATGCTGTATCTTGCCGCATTGACACTTGGTACAGCCATAGCTGCGGAAACTGCCATAGAAAAGCATAATGCCGCCGAGATCATTCTTTTATATTTCATAAAGATACCTCCCTTTTTACTGCGGAACAGTTTTTTTGCGTTTCTGTAAGCTATAACGGACGACAAAGGAAAAATGTGCGGAAGAAATTGTAAACAAATTATGAACTTTTTCAGAGCTGTCCCAGAAGCTCGTATATCAGCTCCTTTTTTGCCAGCCCGTCGGAGAAGGCTGTTGCGCCTCCGCAGGCTGTTCCAAGCTTCAGGGCGTGGTCAAAGCCCTCCGGCAGACCTGCGATAAAGCCTGCAAGCATAGAATCTCCTGCTCCCACGGAATTTCTTAACGTACCGCGGCAGACTCCGCACTGGTGGAGCTCGCCGTTGCTGTCAAGGAGCAAGGCTCCCTCCTCAGCCATGGAGACAAGAACGTTCTGCGCCCCCATTTTCCGGAGCTCAGCCGCATAATGGGCTATTTCCTCCCGGGAGCGGAGCTCTGTCCCGAACATCTCTCCCAGCTCGAAATTGTTTGGCTTTATCAGGAACGGACGGTATTTCAGCACGTTCATCAGAAGCTTTCCGGTCGCGTCCACCACCGTGAGGACGTCCCTGCCGGAGAGCCGGCAGAGTATGCGCTCATAAATATCTTCGGGCAGGCTTTTGGGTATGCTGCCTGCGAGAACGAGTGTATCACCTGCGGAAAGTCCCTCCAGACGGCTGAAAAGCCGTGAGAGCGAATCCTCATCTATGTCCGGTCCCTGACCGTTGAGCTCGGTCTCGGCGGCAGACTTTATCTTCACGTTTATCCGGGAATTTCCCCGGGGCAGACGTATGAACTCGGCTTCAATGCCCATTTCGCGGACTCCCTGCTCGATAGCCTCACCTGTAAATCCGGCAGTAAAGCCCAGAACCTTTGAGCTGACTCCCAGCTCCGCCAGAACCGCCGAAACATTTATGCCCTTGCCGCCCACGAATATGTTTTCGGACTCCGAGCGGTTCACCGAGCCGAGACACATTTCTCCCGTATGCACCACATAGTCGATAGCCGGATTGAATGTAACTGTATATATCATAGCTGCAACTCCTGAATCTTCGTTTTCCGGACGTCAGCCGTCCTGACAATATTATAAGCGAAAAACCGGACGTTGTAAAGTATCCGCCGCACATTGAGCGAAAACCCTTTAGAATAGAGAGTTTTCGCTACACACAAAATTTATCTGCTGACTTCTCGCCACGTCTTGCTATTTTTATAATAATGTGGTATAATATTATTGTACATATTGTTGTGATATTTATGAAATTTTCAGTATATCCATGACATAAAGGGGGTGACGCTGCTTGAATATGTCCCTTGTGAAGAAGATGTCCTTCACCGTGAACACGGTCATACTCGCCCTCGTATTCGGACTTATGGCGTTCTTCCGCCTCTGCGGCGCAGACTTTCTGGTGTGGTTCAGCATCCCCACCGCCATGATATACCTCATCGGCTACTGGCTGATACACAAGGAAAAGCTGGACATCTACGTCTGGATGATATATCTCTGGCTCACCCTTTACATGGGCGTGACCACCGTATGCCTCGGCTACGGCTATGGCTTTCACCTCTACTGCTTCTCCATGATACCTACCATGTTCGTTACGGAGTATATGGCGTACAGGCTCAGAAGAAGGAGCATGAGGTCGCTGTACATAAGTATAGGGATAGCGGTATTCTACCTTGTCTGCACGGGAAGTGTCGCCTTATTCGGTCCCATATACGAAAGTGAACGGAAATATGAGGCTTTCTTCTGGGTATTCAATGCTCTGATAGTCTTCGGCTTCCTGATATACTATACCAACTACCTTATCCTCTCAATAATACGCTCAGAGGAAAAGCTGAAGGAAATGGCTCTTGTGGACAGGCTCACTCAGCTGCATAACCGCCACTATATGCTCTCTCGCCTCGCTGAGCTCCCGCCGGAGACAGGCTCCGGCTTCATCGCTATGGCGGACATAGACAACTTCAAAAAGATAAACGACACCTACGGTCATAACGCCGGAGACCACGTACTCAGGACCGTCTCAGACATCCTCCGGAGCCGCTGCGGCAGCTGCGAAACTGCCCGCTGGGGCGGCGAGGAGTTCCTTATCCTTTCCTCATCTCCGCTTTCCGAGGGAAGGGATATGCTGGAGGCTCTGCGGAAAAGCGTCGCTGAGGCTCCCATAGCATTTGAAGATAAGACCATTCCGGTAACTATAACTATCGGCGCTGCGGAAAGGCTTCACGGACAATCCGAGGACGCCTGGATACAGGCTGCTGACAGCAAGCTGTATTTCGGCAAGAACAACGGAAAGAACAGACTCGTTATCTGAACGCAGTGGAAAGGAGACATTATGAACTTTCAGAAGTTAGCAGACAGCTATCATTCCCTTACGTGCATAGTCTCTGTGGAAAAAACAGAGAACGAAGGCTTCGGGGATATACGCATAATTGCCGGCAACAGCAAATTCACCGAGCTTATGGAGCACCCCACATACTCTGTGCAGGGCTCATCTCCGGCTGATGCACCGAGAAAATTCGTTCCCGGCGGACTGTACGATAAATACATACCCAAGAACCCCAACTTTGAGGACCTCTGCTTCCGCGCGGCTGTAAACAAGGAACCCATACACACCTACGTTCACCCCAATAAGCTGGATACGTGGTTCAACGTCTTCACCATGCCAATAAACTATGAGGAGGGCTCTTTGTGCTACTGCACCTACACCATGGAGCCCTGCAAGGTATCAGACATAGACCTCGCCTCGCCGTATTCCGTAAAGACTCTCGAGGACGTAGTCAAGACCTGCATAAAGCTCCACGACGCCAACGACTTCAAGCAGACTATGGATGAGGTCATCAAGGATATTCGTATCATCTGCGGCGCCGAGGTCTGCACCCTCATGCTCGTGGACCAGAGCTCCGGCACATGCGAGGTGCTCTCCACAAGCCTCAGAAAGGGCAGCACTATCAAGCGTGTTACCCAGTTCGTTAACTTCTACGATATTGCAAATTCATGGCTGGATACCATCGGCGAGAGCGACTGCATCATCATCAAGGACGAAAAGGATATGAAGTATATCAGCGAGATAAACAATATGTGGTATCTCACCCTCGATGAAGCAGGTGTGGACAGCGTGGTTCTGTTCCCGCTGATATACAACAAAGAGGTGCTGGGGTTCATATGGGCAACTAACTTCGATACCCGCAATACCATGCGTATCAAGGAGACTCTCGAGCTCACCACGTTTTTCCTTTCATCCGAGATCGCCAGCTATAAGCTGCTGAAGCGCCTTGAGTTCCTTAGCTACACTGATATGCTCACCGGCATAAGGAACCGCAATGCCATGAATAACAAGATAAGCAGCATAGTGGCAGGCGAGACCGAGCTTGCCTCACCCTACGGGATAATCTTCGCAGACCTGAACGGTCTGAAAAAGGAAAATGACACCAAAGGTCACTCCGCCGGAGACATCCTGCTCAAAAAGGCTGCTATACTCCTTCAGGAACAGGCTGGCGGCGATGACATCTACCGTGCCGGCGGCGATGAATTCATGATAATAGTGCAGGGATGCTCCGAGGATGATTTCCGCAGGATAGTTGAAAGGATAAAAGATAATTCCAGCGATCCCGACAGCGTATGCTTCGCGGTTGGCTGCTGCTTCGACGCCGAGGGCGGCGATATACGCGACGCCATGAGGCGTGCAGACGAAAATATGTATAAGGATAAGGCGGTCTATTATTCCACCTATCCCGAAAGAAAGCACAGATAAAAGGCAGGAAGAATTCTTCCTGCCTTTTTTCATATATTCTCCAGAAGATCCGGGAGGTCGCTGAAGCGCATGAGCTCCGGCACCTCCTGCTCAATAGTTCCGAAGCCGTAGGCTGCGTGTATGAATTCCAGCCCTGCCTTCATGGTAGCATCGTAGTCGCCCTGAATGTCGCCGATATAGTATGCCTTTTCCAGCTTGTTCCTGCCGGCAAGGAGAGCTATATTGCTGCCCTTGTCCTTGAGGTTGTTGCCGTAGCACTCTATATCATCGAAATACTTCCCGAAGCCGTAGAAATCGAGGAAAGCCTCGATATATCCGCTCTGGCAGTTGCTGACGATATACAGGTGATACTTCTTTTTCAGGCGTATGAGCGTCTTTTCAAGGTCGGGATAGAGTACTCCGCCGTGCTTTCTGAGGTAATCGTTTTCGTGGTCGCAGCACTGCTCAAGGAGCTTCATACGCTTCTTCTTTGAAAGGTCACCGAAGAGTATATCCGCTATCCTGTCCATAGTGAGTCCCATAACGTTCATTATGTCCTCTCTTGTCACGTCAGGACGGTCAATGCCCAGCTCCCTTATTTTTTCCGTCCACGAGGCGGCAACGTTCTCCGAGGAGTCCCAGAGAGTGCCGTCCATATCGAATATAAGTCCTTTTTTCATCTGCCCTCCACCATCATATCATAAATTTCATCCAGCTGAGCCTTATCATGCTTTACGTCGTTCAGCACGGTTATCCTGCCCGGTCTTACGATACGGGCTTTTTCCCACATGCCGGCAAACATATCCTTTGTGATGCCGTAGGTAACAGGGGATATATCCAGTCCGTAGGTACGGAAGAAGCTCATTAGACCGCCGGTATCCTGTCCCTGAAATAAACAGGCAGGGATAGTTCCCAGAGCCACGGCAAGTCCGTGGGATATTTTCACATCAGGGTAGAATTCCTCGATAGCGTGGGCGAAAAGGTGCTCGCAGCCGCTGCACGGTCTTGACGAGCCGGCTATCTCCATAGCGAGTCCGCCCATTACCAGAGCACGGGAGAGTATGCGTATGAACACGCGGCTCTTCATATTTTTTTCGTCGCAATGGTATACCGAATCATAGCTCATCCTGCTGAGGGCATAGGCAAAGTCGTCTATCTGGGACGAGGTCCTTGCAGCGGAGAGCTTCCAGTCGTAAAGGGCGGTATGCTTGGCAATGGTGTCTCCGATACCGGACAAGGTCTGTCCCTCGGGAGCGTTTATTATCATATTTGTGTCCACGATTATGGCTGTTGGTATCTTGCAGTCAAGGGTGCGGCGAGTCTTTCCGCTGGTCTCAAGGACGGCAAAGGGCGATGCAAGGGAATCGTTGCTGAGGGAAGTGGGCATACAGATGTACACCGCCTTGCTTATATGTGCCGCATATTTGGCGGTATCAAGGACTCTTCCGCCGCCTATGCCTATAATTACCTTTATCTCCTCTACGCAGACCTTCTTGGCAATGGCAACGGCTTCATCGAAGCTCGCGTCCTTCATTGCAAGTATCTCCGCGCCACCGAAATCACGGCTTATGTCAGTGATCTTCTCCTTGTAAATGCCTATGAGGAACTCCTCAGAGACCACCAAGGTCTTCTGACCGATTATCTCTGGGATATACCGTCTGATGATCTCGTCGGAGTGAAAGAATGCGTCCTCCTCCACGGCAAGGCATATGGGGAGGTTGAATCTTGTATGCTGGTTCATAACGCCACCTCTGTTTCCGGTTGATATTTTATAAGCCGTTATACCATATAAGCGAAGCGTTATGGTATAATGGCCCGATTTGCGTATCTGCAAGGGCATTTAAATCAAATATAATGAATGCTTTTGCATTCATTATACCACATTCCTTTCCATTTTTCAACCGCCGGACGCACTTCCTTTCATCGCTCATACTACATTTTGAGTATAATTCCATAAAAATATAACAGACAGAACAGACAAATGTAATTTTTTTGTTAATTTTGCTGTGGCGACGTTATATTATATTGACAATATATATTAATAGTAGTAAAATAAAGATGTATCCACAGCTCTCTGCGTACCGCTTTTTTCTGAGAGCTGCAAATCCCGCCTGACAGCCGCCGCGCATTGACCTGCCAGCAGGCTGTTATCTGTCTTATGAGGTATTGAATATGTCAGGATCTATCAGAAATAAAACCGGTCTTTCAGCGGCGATTCTGCTCATCCTGTTCGTTGTCATAAATTTCGCGGTCTCTTACAGGCTGATCGCCAATGCAGGCAGCAAATATCAGGCTTCCATAGCCTCAGCTGCCCTCGATTTCGCCGAAATGAGCATCGACGCTGATAAGGCAAAGGAATCCTACATTACCCGCGCTCCCTCCGACGATTACGATTCCGTCCGCAGCAAGCTTGCCGCCTATCAGGACAGCAACAGCGATATTATCGCAAGAATCTCCCTTGTTTCCTTCAGCAACTCCGCAGGAAGCTATATCTACGATTCCGCAGGGGAGTCTCTCTGTGCAAAACTTGAGTACGACAGCTATACATCTTCTATCAAGGCTGAGCTCATCAACGGAAGAAATTCCATTGACCACACCGAAAACGGCAGGCTCACCTCCTTCAGACCGCTCAGAACTGTGGACGATAACCTCTGCGGTTTCCTTATCGTAGAGCTCCAGAAGCCCTATGAGAGCGCACATTACAAGCACCTTATAACGGTATACTCTGTCCTCCTCGGACTTAGCCTGCTGTTCACCTTCATTATGCTCTTCCACCTCAACAGAAGGATATTCCGTCCACTCAGGAAAATAACTGCCTCTACCGAGTACCTTTCCGGCGACGACAGCGCAACTGCCGGCATGGACGCTTCAGTTATCTTCGATACCAAGAGAAACGACGAGATAGGCAGACTCAGCAGCGCCCTCCAGAAGGTGTTCTTCGATATGAACAGCGGCGCAGAGCACCTCTCTCAGGCAATCTACGACGCTAACCACGATGGTATGACTCAGCACCTTAACAAGCGCTGCTATCACAGCATGGAGGAGAATTTCCGCAGCTGCGAGTCTATCTGCGTCATCTACTTCGATGTAAATAACCTAAAGCTCATGAACGATACCCTCGGCCATGAAAGCGGTGACTACGTTATAAAAAGAGCTGCCGACTACATCCGTCAGTTCCTCAGCGAAGGCTATTTCTGCTTCCGTATGGGCGGCGATGAGTTCCTCCTCGTAATGACCGAGTGCTCACTCAGAAACGCCGACAGGATAATGGAAAAGCTGGATAAGGATTCGCCCTATATTCTCAGCAAGGATAAGGATTCAGTAAAATGTTCGCTTTCCTACGGCTGTGCCTTCGCAAAGGGCGAGTATTCCTACGAAGCCCTGCTCTCCGAAGCTGAGGAGAATATGTATGCCAAAAAAGCCGAACTTAAAAACCGTCTGCAAATGCCTGAAAGATAATGGGGTGGTATTTTGCGTAAAAAGAAAAAACACAAGGAATACCCTTTCTCCAATCTGCCGGTGAGAAAGAAATTCCTTCTGATGGACATAATGCTGATATTTTCGGTATTGCTGGTGTGGACAGCTATGGTGAGAACTATCTCCAAGACTCAGAAGGAAAAATACAAGCAGATGGAAAGGACCGCTATCACTGCCTCGGAACAGATAGTGGATATGTCCGTTGAAAGTGCGGTATCTATCGCTAAAAACATCTATACGGACGAATCTGTATATATCTTCCTTAACAAACAGTATTCCTCGTCATCGGAATATTACGAGGCTTTCTATCCTCTCCAGAGGACAACTGCGATGAACCTCGCAGACACGAATATAGTCAAAGGCTGTATCATCTACACGGAGAACCCTACTGTCCTCACAGGCGGAAGCATCAAGAAACTGGAATCTGCAAAGGACGAATACTGGTATAAATGCTTTACCAAGATGAATAAGCCCATAATCCTGTGCGTGGATCCATCCGATGGTACTATGTCGCTTATAAGAAAGCTGGATTACCTCAGCCTTTCCACCGGCGAGAGCTACATCCGCCTGGACATCAACCGCAGCACCATAAACCAGTTCACAGACGAGCTGGGCTTCGACGGTCAGCTCCATGTAATGTGCGGAAGTACCCTCCTTTACAGCAGCGATAAGGACGCCGAATCTGTGGATGACATATCTATCGGCAAGGACTTCGACTGCATCACCCGCAACTACTACACCGTGGATATTGAGTTCTATTCATCATCCCGCAAGAGCGGTCTCAGGGAATTCCTGATGAAGAATAAGCTCATCCTTTCTGGACTTCTCGCGTTCACAGGTCTTGCTGTGCTCATAAGCTACTGCCTCAGCACAAACGTGAGAAGAAGAGCTCTCGATGCCATAAACGAGTATCAGTCCACAGGCGGCATAGCCTCTTTCAGCAAGGGCGGCAGCGGCAGGGACGAGGTGGGCAGACTTCTTGACGTGTGCTGCGATATGTCGGAAAAGCTCCAGCTCACCGGCAGCGAATTCCAGATAAGCAGCGACTCGCTCATGCGTAAAAGCTCGGATTACAACTCCCTCTTCACTACCGCTATGAGACTCGACGCCGAGCTGACAGCTGCACTGTGGCTCCCGGACATCTGGACCGACCTCCCCGACGAATACTACCCCCTGAAGGTGGAGTCAGAGCTCATCCAGAAGCTCGCAAAGAAATACCATGCTGTCTTCAACGGCAGCGTGCCTACTTACGATAAAACGCTCGTTCCGGCATACTGCTTCGTGCTCATAGCCAAGGACGTGTTTGAACGCTTCAGCGGCGAGTCTGTGAATTTGTCCGTAGCCGGAAACATCGCCACCATCAGCTTTATCAGCAGCACTCCTCCGAAAACAGCGGACGTGCTCAGACTCAGCGCTATCTTTGAGGACGACAGCGTTACAAGTGCATACTCCTTTGACAGAAAAAACAACTTCAATCCGTATCTCCGCCTCAAGCACTGCCTCGGCAGCCATGTGGACATGGAGATATACGACAAGAACCGCCTTAAACTTACCTTCATAATCAAATCAAGCAAGGAAAAGGGGGAATAATATGATCTGGAAAAGGTTCATCACTGCCGCATTAGCAGTCTCTGTGACCGTTTCTGCCACAGGCTGCGGCAAAAAGAAAGCCAACAAAAAGGCGTCCTACAAGAGATTCGACGGAGTATATGCTGCCAGGCTCACTCCGGCAGCTGAGGACAACGATGCAAGAATGCTCATCGCCGAAAAGACCGGTGTCCTCCTGGACCAGCGCTTCATCGCCGATCAGGACGACATCAACAAGACCTTCAGCGACATGATAATCGCCAACAAGTATCCCGATTTTCTTGCTCCCGATGCCGAAAACTGCCAGAAGCTCCTTAAAGCCGGAGCATTTATCCCCATAGACAACTACTGGGACGACTACCCCAATATCAAAAATCTCTATACCGACAGACAGTGGGACAGTCTCCGGGAAGCCGACGGTCATATCTATTACATCCCGCTGTTCTCGGCTGTGAATATCCGGGATACCTCTCCCATACACAGCGGCGAGGCTTTCTGGATACAGACAAGGGTGCTGGAATGGGGAGGCTACCCCAAACTAAAGACTCCCGATGATTACTTCGACCTCATCGAGCGCTACCTGAAAGCCAATCCCACCGATGAGAACGGCGATCCCTACTACGGCTACGAGATAGAGGCTAACGACGCATGGTTCTTCGCTCTCGACAATCCCCCCATGTTCCTCGACGGCTACCCCAACGACGGCTGCTGCATAGTTGATCCGGAGACTCTCGAAGCAAAGGACTACAACCTGTCGCCCACTGCGAAGAAATGGTTCAAAAAGCTCAACGAGGAGTACATGAAGGGCATTATAGATCAGGAATGCTTCCTGCTCACCTCCGATCAGTATTACTCAAGGCTCTCCACAGGAAGAGTCCTCGGTATGGTGGATCAGCGCTGGAACTTCAACAGTGCTGTGAAGGATCTTCCCCCTGAGTGTACATACATCCCATTCGGTCTCACTATCGACGAGAGCATCCCCGACAGATACCGCGATCAGGTATCCTTCAACAATTCCGCAGGCGCAGGTATCTCTGTGAGCTGCGATGATCCCGAGGGCGCTGTGAAATTTATGAACGACCTCCTTGATCCCGAGGTACACAACCTCCGCTTCTGGGGCATAAAGGACGTGGATTACAGCGTCAACAACGACGGCATCTTCACCATGACCGAAGAACAGTACAACAACTGGAACAACAGCGAATACAAGGAAAAGCACCTCTGCGCTTACGACTATATGCCTCAGATACAGGGACTCACTGTGGACGGCAAAAACGCCTATAATCCCACTACACAGCCGAATATCTTCTTCGACCGCCTCTCTGAGGACGTTCAGCGCTGCTTTAAGGCTTACGGAGTCCAGACCTTCAACGAGCTGCTCAGCGAACCGCCTCTGGAGAACCCTGAGTGGTACCCCATGTGGTCATTCAGCAATGCCGTTACCGACGATACCGACTACGGCAAGGTCATGAAGCAGATAGACGCCGCAAAGCATAAATATCTGCCGCTCCTTGTAATGAGCAGCGACTTTGAAAAGACATGGAAGGAATATGTCTCTGTGTACGGCAATATCGACACCCAGCTCTATTTCGATGAGCTTACTGCCGAGGTAAGGAGAAGGACTCAGTAACTGCTCCGGTCTATACTTCCCTCAGGGACGTTCTCCTGTCTTTCGGGGAACGTCCCATTTTATGTCAAGATTTTACTATTAATGTTTCAATAATGATAGTATTTTCCCGTAGAATAGGATAATATGTTGTTAGAAAGACCATAACGGCTCCCACGCCGTAATATATCAAAGGGAGGAATTTCATATGAAAAAGCTCAACCTTATCGCTGTACTGTCCGCCTGCTCGCTCCTGACAGCCTGCGGAAGCTCAAACAGCTCATCTTCATCAAAGGCAGATAAGACTACCGCCGCTTCAACTACCGAGAACACCTCTGTCACCACCGAGGCTACTACCGCTGAAGCTACTACCATACCCCCCACAACTCAAGACCTTTCAAACGTTCCCTCTATCCCCGGATACGACCTGCTCTGGTGCGACGAATTCAACGGCACCGAGCTGGACGAGGCAAAATGGAACTATGAGCCCCATGAGCCCGGCTGGACAAACGCTGAATTACAGGAGTACACCACCTCCACAGACAACGTTTTCATCCGCGACGGAAAGCTCATCCTCAAGGCTATAAAGACTCAGAAGAACGGCAAGGATTACTACACCTCCGGCAAGGTCACCGGCAGAAAAAAGACCGATTTCACCTACGGAAAGGTAGTCGCAAGAGCTAAGGCTCCCGAAGGAAAGGGACTCTGGCCCGCTATCTGGATGATGCCCAAGGACGAGAGCTACTACGGACAGTGGCCCAAGTGCGGCGAGATAGACATCATGGAGGTCCTCGGCGACGGCGTTGAGACCGCTTACGGAACCCTCCACTACGGCGCTCCCCACGGCGAACAGCAGGGCACTGTCGTTCTCAAGGACGGCAAGACCTTCGCCAACGACTTCCACGAATACTCAGTTGAATGGGAACCCGGCGAGATGCGCTGGTATATCGACGATGAGCTCTACCTCACTGTAAACGACTGGTTCACAGCTGAGGAAGGTCAGGACGAAAAGCCCTATCCTGCTCCCTTCGACCAGCCCTTCTACGTTCAGATGAACCTCGCTGTGGGCGGAAACTGGCCCGGCGATCCCGACGAGAACACCGACTTCGACAAGGCTGAATTCGAGATAGACTACGTCCGCGTTTACCAGAAGCCCGAATACGATACCAACGTCAAGAAGCCCGAAAAGAAGTACCGTGAGGCTCTCCCCGACGGAAACTTCATCTTCAACGGTGACTTCTCAGAACAGGAAGACCTCACAGACGATACAAACTGGAAGTTCCTCCTCTTCGAGGGCGGCAAGGGCGCTGCTGAGATACGCGACAATATGATCGTCGTTACCACTGAGGCAGAGGGTACCGTTGACTATTCAGTACAGCTCGTACAGCCCGATCTTCCTATGATAAAGGGCAAGAAGTACCGCGTGACCTTCGACGCATGGTCAGACGAGGAGCGCGACATCATCGTATGCGTTTCTGCTCCAAGCGCCGGCTGGATAAGATACTTCAAGGATACACTCCTCAAGATCACTCCCACTAAGACCACCTACACCTATGATTTCGAGATGACCGAGAAGAACGACAACAACGGACGCCTTGAGTTCAACATGGGACACAAGGGCTCTACCGCGACAGTATATATCACTAATGTCCGCGTAGAAGAGATACAGTAAGCCTATTATTCATCACACCATATACGGGAACAGCCATAAAGGATATTCTCCTTTATGGCTGTTCTTTTATCTTTTATCGGTTATTATAAGGTGCTTGACCTTCTGCTCGTTGCGTCCGCGGACATTGTAGGTATACCTGTTGTCAAAGGAATGGATGCTGAAATGCTCGTCGTCGTTGTAGAGCTCCGAGATGAAGTCGGTATTCTTTATCACCAGCAGGAATTTTGCTGGTATGGTTTTCAGCAGCTCGCAGAGCCTTATCTGGTCATGCTTGGTGAAATCCTTGCCCTCATAGTCGGAAAAATCGGTATCGTAGGGAGGATCAAGGAACACAAAATCCCTTTCCGTGAGCTCTGTCTTTCTCAGCATATCCTCGAAATCGCAGCAGCATATCTCAGTACCGCGGAACACTTCAGCAGTATCGGTGCTGAACATATTGTCAATTTTTCCCCGGAGATTCTTGGTGTTATAGGATATTCCACCGTAGGGGATGTTGAACTCATGCTTTGAGTTATACCTGAACATGGAGCCGTAACAGTATTCGCGGATGAAAAAGAAATTCGCCGCCCTGTACTGAACGGACTGCTCCGGTATCCTGTTCAGCTCGAGGTCGTTGTATATGCCGCGGAAGTACATATAGTATCCGCCGGTGAAGCCCGTGATGAGGTTGCTCATCAGGTCCTCCTCGGAGAAGGGCTTCTTTGCGTTGTTATCCACAGTCCTTCTGAATTTTTCCACAGCATTGTCAGTAAGGCTTCGTATAAAGGAGCTCCTGTCAAAGACCAGCTTTCTTCCGCTGCCGGAGAGCAGTCTGTCCGCAAGCACAGCCGAGAACTCCTCCAGCAGCTCACTGAGAGCCTCTCTGCCCGTAGTGCCGCTGCTGAAGCCCTTATAAAGCTTCAGTATCTCGCTGTATTTCTCCCGGCAGGTCTCATAAAGCTGACAGAAGCTGTCGTTATAGCACATGAGCAGCTCGCGGAAACGTTCGTCCTGCTTTTTCAGAAGGCTGTAAAAGTCCATGAGCATGGGGGAAGTATCGTTTATCACCGCTTTTTCCGGTGCAAGGCGGAAGAACATCGCTCCGCCGCCGAAAAAGGGTTCGATGTATCTGTCGAAGTCCGGAACGAACTTTTCCAGTATCTCAAGCTCGCCGGATTTGCCTCCGGGCCATTTTATCAAAGGATTCATAAGATCACCTGTCCACAGTTTTTACTTCTAACAGTATAGCATACATTCCGTTTTTTTTCAAGCAGAAGATTTCCGGAAGCTTCCGGCTATGCCGTTGAGGACGGGTACTGCGGCGCTGAGTCCCAGTGCGGTCAGGAGCTGCTTCCTTGTAAGAGCCACTGTCTCGAACACTACCCTGAGCTGAGGCACGCTAACCGCAGCTGCCAGAGCTGCTGCCGATACAAGAGCCGCAAGTATCAGCTTTCCGTTGCTGAAAAGATCTATCCTGAACAGCGATCTTGTCTCGGATTTGCACTCAAATACGTGTATCAGCTGTGACATCACAAGGGTTATGAGTGCCGCTGTGCGTCCTGCCTCGACGCTGCCACTCATACGCATCACCAGCGAGAACGAGGCAAGGGTGGAAAGTCCGATGAATATACCCCGGAATACTATCTTCCACATAAGTCCGCCGGCAAAGAAGCCTTCCGTGGACTTTCTCGGGGGGCGTTTCATTATGTCCTTTTCCGGAGGCTCCAGCCCCAGAGCAATCGCCGGAAGTCCGTCGGTGACAAGGTTAACCAGAAGTATCTGCACCGGCAGCAGGACTATTGGCATTCCCATGAATATGCCCACGAACATCGTCAGCACCTCGCCTATATTGCAGGAGAGAAGATACCTCACGAATTTGCGTATGTTGGAGTAGACGCACCGTCCCTGCTCCACCGCGCTCACCAGCGTTGCGAGGTTGTCATCAAGGAGTATCACGTCCGCAGCCTGCTTGGTAACGTCAGTACCGGTCAAGCCCATAGCCACGCCCACGTCCGCTTCCTTAACAGCCGGAGCATCGTTCACGCCGTCGCCGGTCATGGTGACTATCTCTCCACGGCGCCGGAAGCTGCGGACTATCCTCAGCTTATGTACTGGCTCAACTCTGGCGAAAACGGTGTAGCTGTCGATCTCGCGGTCAAGCTCCTCGTCGGACATGGCATCCAGCTCTGCGCCTGTTATAGCCTTTCCGCCCCGGAGCAGACCTGCCTTTCTCGCTACTGCCACCGCTGTATTTTTGTAGTCGCCGGTTATCATCACCGTTTTTACCGAAGCCGCAGCGCACTTCCTGATTGCCTCCTTTGCCTCCTCACGGGGAGGATCGGTCATGCCGGAAAGTCCGTAAAATATCAGCTCCCCCCGCAGAGGCTCGAACGCCTCGGAGGCACATCCGGCAAGGGCAAGGACTCTCAGCGCCCTATCCGACATCTCGTTCACCTTTTCCGCGAGGCTCCGCCTTATCTCCGGAGTAATGGGGAGGACCCTGCCGGAAGCCTCCATGTACTGCATACACCTGGGCAGCAGCACCTCCGCCGCCCCCTTGAAGTACATCCTCCTGCCTGTGGGGGAGGTACACTGCACTGCCATGAACCGAGTCTCACTGTCAAAAGGATACTCCTCCGTCCTGCGCCATGACGACTCCAGCGAGGAGCGTGTCATTCCGGCTTTTGCAGCAGCCACCAGCAGTGCTGTCTCCGTGGGATCGCCTGTTACCTGCCATTCACCCCGTCCGCGGTCACGGCTCCTGCCCCTTATGCCGGCGGATATTTCCGCAGTTGAGCACATAACTCCACACCGCAGAGCCTCGCTGAGAGCATTCTCGCTCGCCACAGCCGCAGGACCGCTTTCCCCGTCCTTTGTAACGCTGCCGCCCATGCGGTAGCCCATGCCGGTGAAGCTGAAGCTGCCGTCCACGGTAACGAGCTCCGTGACCGTCATCCTGTTCTCGGTTATGGTGCCGGTCTTGTCTGAGCATATCACCGACGTACACCCGAGAGTCTCAACGCTGTGCAGCTTGTTCACAAGGGCTTTCTGCTTCAGCATACGATTCACCGCCAGCGCAAGAGCGATAGTCACAGTCGCCGGAAGTCCCTCCGGTATAGCGGCAATGGCTATGGTGATACCCGTCATCAGCATATCAAAAACATCCTCGCCGCGGATGACTCCCGCTCCGAAGACAGCTGCGCATACCACCAGACATATCACCGCAACTGCCTTTCCCAGCTCCGCAAGACGTTTCTGGAGGGGAGTCATCTCCTTGTCTATATCCGTGAGCATTTCCGAGATCTTTCCCATCTGAGTGCGCTTTCCCGTAGCGATGACACGTCCACGGCAGCTGCCCTTGACCGCCGATGTGCCGCAGTATACGATATTCGGCTTGTTCAGGGAATTGTCCGTATCGTCCGCGGCTCCTGCGGTCTTTGCAACAGCCTCGGATTCGCCGGTGAGTATGGATTCATCGGCAAACATCCCTGTCGCACGGAGAATAACGCAGTCCGCAGGGATACGGTCGCCGGCTTCTATCTCCACCACATCGCCGGTAACGAGTCCGGCAGCGTCTATCTCACGGAGCAGACCGTCACGGTAGCACTTCGCTGTGGGTGACGTCATGGACTTCAGCGCCTCAAGAGTATGCTCCGTCCTGTACTCCTGTATAAAACCGAGTATAGCGTTGAGCAGCACGATAAGTATTATTGTCACCGCGTCAGAGATCTCCCCCAGCAGCACCGATACCGCTGTTGCTACAAGAAGTATCATCACCATGACGTCCCTGAACTGCCCTATGAATATTTTAGCCGGTCCTGTTTTTCTTCCTTCCCCGAGAACGTTTTCTCCCTCTTCCCTGAGCCTTGCGGCGGCTTCTTTTTCAGTAAGTCCCATTATACCACCCTTTCGGAGCTTGTTTGTCCTTAAAGGATATGTACTTACCTGCATTATTATGCATAATCCTGTTCTACGAGGGCATAATCTTTCCGGAGGTGAATACAATGTCGGAACTAATTGAAAGAGGTGTATTCAGACTTAATTCGCCGGTAAGAGTGCTCAGCTGCGCTTCCGTTACAGGCAGCAAGGAGGGAGACGGTCCCTTGGGAAGCTGCTTCGACGAGATAATAGAGGACAGCCACTTCGGTATGGACACCTGGGAAAAGGCTGAGAGCCGTTTCCAGCGGGAGGCTGTATGCCTCGCCATACGGAAAGCCGGTATCGTCAAGGAGGACGTGGACATTATCTGCTCCGGCGACCTTATAAACCAGTGTACCGGCTCTACCTATGGGCTGAGAGAGCTTGATATACCGTTTTTCGGGCTATATGGCGCCTGCTCCACTATGGCGGAGGGACTGCTCATAACCTCGCTTCTCGTGGACGGAGGATCTGCCTGCAAAGCCATAGCAGTAACATCATCCCATTTTTCCACCGCGGAAAGACAATTCCGCTATCCGCTCTCCTACGGCGGACAGCGCACTCCCACATCCCAGTGGACCTGTACAGCTTCCGGAGCTGTCATTCTCTCGGACGATAAGGGCTTCGCAAAAATAGCCGGAGGCTGCATCGGCAAGATAACCGACCTCGGCGTGAATGATATAAACAATATGGGCAGCGCTATGGCTCCCGCCGCCGCCGAGACCATAAGGCGCTACCTAACCGCCACAGGCACATCGCCGGAGGATTACGACTTAATCGTTACCGGCGACCTCGGCATAGTAGGCAGCAAGCTCCTGAACGAGCTCCTCAGCCGGGAGGGCATGGACATTTCCAGCCGCCACCGGGACTGCGGCGCTATGATATTCGATACCGAAAAGCAGGACGCCCACTGCGGAGGCTCCGGCTGCGGATGCAGCGCCAGCGTCCTGTGCGGATACTTCCTGCCTATGTTTGAACGTGGCGAGGCGGACAATATCCTCTTCGCAGCCACCGGAGCACTCATGTCGCCCCTCACCCTCCAGCAGGGTGAGTCTATCCCCGCTATCTCTCATCTGGTGCATTTCACGCGAAGCTTGTAAAAAAGACGCTGCTTAAGGGGAGCCCCCTCTGGCGGAATCGTGGCATAAAATTACCGAGTCGGTAGTTCCCGGCTCGGTAACCCACTTTTTCCGCTAAGGGAGGCTGACTAAGCAGCGTCTTTTTTATCTGTTACTCTATTGTCAGTGCCACGGGGCAGTGGTCGCTTCCGGTGACATTGGTAAGTATCTCGGAATCCTTTACCCGTTCCATGAAGCGGTCGGAGACCACGAAATAGTCTATACGCCAGCCGGCATTCTTTTCACGGGCTCTGAAACGGTAGGACCACCACGAATATGTGACTGTCTCAGGGTAGAGCTTACGGAATGTATCGGTGAAGCCTGCACCGAGGAGCTCTGTGAACTTGCCGCGCTCCTCGTCGGAGAAGCCTGCGTTGCCGCGGTTTGTCTTAGGATTTTTCAGGTCTATCTCGTTGTGAGCGACATTGAGGTCGCCGCAGTAAATAACGGGCTTTTCACTGTCGAGGCTGCTTAGGTAGCCGCGCATATCGTCCTCGAACTCCATACGGTAGTCTATACGCTTCAGACCGTCCTGCGCGTTGGGTACATAGCAGCAGACGAAATAGAAATCATCATACTCACAGGTGATGACTCTGCCCTCGTCGAGATGAGTGCCGTTTATGCCGTAGGAAACGTTAAGCGGCTCGGTCTTGGTAAAAACAGCTGTGCCGGAGTAGCCTTTTTTCTCGGCGCTGTGGAAATATACGTGGTAGCCCTCGGGAGAGAAGTCCGCCTGACCGGGCTGCATTTTAGTTTCCTGTAAGCAGAAAATATCTGCGTCGGCGGAGCGGAAAAACTCCTCAAAGCCTTTTTGCAGGCAGGCGCGGAAACCGTTGACGTTCCATGAAATAAGCTTCATAATGACCTCCGGGAATGTTTTTTCTCCCCGGACGAAGTCCGGGGCAGTGACCGCCTAATGGCGGTCACTGAGGACACCATAATTATAGCATAAAATAAATGAAATAGCAAGCAGCCCGGAGCGCTGCTCAGTCCGCGTCAAACCCTAACAGCTTAGCTTCTCCAGCCTTTCGTCTATGTACTGCGTCTTTGTGAACCGGAAGCTCTTGCAGAAAAAGCGGTCGGGTTTTAACCCCTCATATATACATAAACAACTGAGAACGCCATTTTCGTGCATTCTATAAAAAAATATTTGGAATTTTTTCAAAGTGTTGCAATTGTCACACTTTCACCCTGAAATTTATGCTATAATCATTGTAAAGCAGGACTTTTTCCTGCATAATGTATATTTTTTGTCAGTTTTTATCAGCGTCTGTTGCTATTTCCGGCATTATATGCTATACTTATACTATAACATACAGCAGACTTGTTTTCCAGAGGTATTATCAGGTCATGCTGAGAAATAATAAAAGTGAGGTAATCAATATGTACATGATAACAAAAGATATATACTACATCGGCGTAAACGACTACCAGACCGACCTCTTTGAAGGTCAGTACGACATCCCCAACGGAATGGCATATAACTCCTATGTTATCCGCGGCGAGAAAACTGCCGTTCTCGACACTGTGGATGGAAAATTCGTGGACGAGTGGATGGACAATATCGTATTTGCCCTCTCCGACCGCCAGCCGGATTACCTTATCATCCAGCACATGGAACCCGATCATTCCGCTAATATAGACGAATTCCTCAGCGTTTACCCCAACACAAAGATAGTCGGCAACGCTAAGACCTTCGCTATGATAGCCAATTTCTTCCCGGAGCTCGACCTCACCGGCAGAACTGTTGAAGTCAAGGACGGCGATACCCTCTCCCTCGGAAATCACGAGCTCAAATTTCTGTTTGCTCCTATGGTACACTGGCCGGAGGTAATGTTCACCTACGACTCCACCGACAAGGTCCTCTTCTCCGCAGATGCCTTCGGTAAATTCGGTGCTCAGGACACCGACGAGGACTGGGCTTGCGAGGCTCGCCGATATTACTTCGGCATTGTGGGCAAGTACGGCGCTCAGGTGCAGGCTGTCCTGAAAAAGGCTGCTGCTCTCGATATAAAGACTATATGTCCTCTCCACGGACCTGTCCTCAGGGACGACCTCAGCTACTATCTCGGTCTCTACGATACATGGTCCTCCTACGGAGTTGAGTCCGAGGGCGTATTCATCGCCTACACCTCGGTATACGGCAACACTAAGAACGCCGCTGAAATGCTCAGGGATAAGCTCCTTGAAATGGGCTGCCCCAAGGTAGCTATATCTGACCTCGCACGTGAGGATATGGCAGAGGCTGTGGAGGACGCCTTCCGCTACGGCAAACTCGTTCTCGCTACCACTACCTACAACGCCGATATTTTCCCGTTCATGAAGCACTTCATCCTCGACCTCACCGAGAGAGGCTACCAGAACCGCACTATCGGTCTTATCGAAAACGGAAGCTGGGCTGCCACGGCTGCAAAGGTAATGAAGGGAATGTTCGAGAAATCCAAGAACATCACATTTACTGATACCACTGTATCAGTAAAATCAGCTGTAAAGGCTGACAACATCGCTCAGATAAACGCTCTTGCAGAGGAGCTCATGAAATAAAAAAGGAGTGAGGCTATGAAGATAACGCTCAATCCCGACAAGGAAGTTGTTGCAAGAATCAAAGAGGGACTTAAAATGAAGGACGGCTATTGTCCCTGCCGGATCGCAAAGACTCCCGAAAATAAGTGTATGTGCAAGGAGTTCCGCGATCAGATCGCTGATCCGGATTTCGAGGGCTTCTGCCACTGTATGCTCTACTACAAATCCAAAGAGGACTAAGCATACTATGGTCACGGTAAGCAAGATCAGCAAGGGCACTCCGCTGGCTGAACAGCTCCTGCGGTTCGCTGAGAACTGCTCGTGGCTCGAAGTCAGGGAGCATATCGCGGAAATGCTCCGGTCGTGGGAATTCACGGACTGGGAGTGTATGTTTGCCGCTGTTGAGGACGGAAAGATCATCGGTATGGCTTCGCTGATGAAGACGGACTATTATCCGCTGCCGGAAATATATCCGTGGGTATCCTGTATCTTTGTCACAGAGAATGCAAGGGGACGCCGTATAAGCGGACAGCTCATAGACCGTGCCAATGAGTACGCTAAGGAACTGGGCTTCAAACGGACATATATCCCCACAGAGTTCACGGGACTTTATGAGCATTACGGCTATCAATATTTACGCGATATTGTCAATTACGGCGGCGGTACAGACCGCCTCTACACCAAGGAACTGTAATATTTAAGGAGGTATTATTATGAACGAGATCACTATCACTAAGGAAAACTTCGATGACGAGGTACGCAACTACAAGGGTATGCCCGTGCTCCTCGACTTCTGGGCAGGCTGGTGCGGTCCGTGCATGATGCTTGCTCCGGTAATAGAGCAGATAGCGGATGAATTTGACGGCAAGGTGAAGGTCGGAAGCATAAACGTTGACGAGCAGCCCGAGCTGGCAATGGCTTTCCGCTGTGAAAGTATCCCTCTCCTCGTTGTGGTGAAGGACGGCGTCATCCAGAAACAGGCTGTGGGTTACCGCTCAAAGGAAGATATAATAGAAATGCTCGGTCTGTGACCTTAAACGAGCTCATACTGCCTCACAAAGCCGTCATATCCGCTTTGTGAGGCTTTTTACATATTACACGAAAAGGAGAAGATAAGTATGATAATCCGCAGATTTACCAGCTCAGACGCACAGGAGACCTCCGCAATGATCGCAGAGACTCTCCGCACAAGCAATATAAACGATTACACCCCCGAACTCATGGAGCAGTGTGTGGCACATCTCTCCGCTGAAAATCTTGTGCAGCGCTCCGACTGGCTGCACTTCTATGTAGTGGTGGACGGCGATAAAATTATCGGTTGCGGCGGTATAGGTCCTTACTGGGATAAGTTTGACGAGAGCAGCCTTTTTACCGTATTCGTAAAGCCCGATCAGCAGGGCAAGGGAGTCGGCAGACTCATCATGGAAACTCTCGAAAATGACGAGTTTTTCCTGCGTGCAAAAAGAGTCGAGATACCCTCGTCTATAACCGCAGTTAACTTCTATAAGAAATTCGGCTACGACCATAAGCCCGGCTTTGAGGAACCCGACGAGGAACAGATATACCGTCTGGAAAAGTACAGATGAACAGTCAAAGGGAGCCTTTAAGTGCTCCCTTTGACTATAATCCTCAATAATGAGCATAATATACTTGAGGTGATATTATGCTGCAATTTTTTCTTGGAAGCCTTTTCGGCGGCTCGGTAGGAGTATTCGCCATGTGCTTATGTACTGCCGCAAAATGGGGCGACGAGCACAACGATCAATTCTGATAGACGCCCCCTTTGCCAAGCATAAACTTTCATGCGCTTATCACACAATCAACAAAATGTAATATTATAATAATATATTGAGAAATGTATTCTTTTTTAAGGTTATTTTAAGGTTCGCATATTATTATATATATCAGAATAAAGTTGTACGTGAAAAAAACTGAATAAGCGAGGTGAAACTTATGCTGAAGACTTTTTTGGGCGCGGTCTTAGGCAGTACGACCGCACTGCTGTCACTATGTCTGTGCACAGCAGCTAAGGAATCTGAAAACAACGCTAATTAGTAAAGTTCATTGTTTCTATCTCTTCCCTAACATATTGCTCCTGCTTACACAGAGCGATAATAAAGACGGCTGTAAACGGAATTTTCCGGATACAGCCGTCTTTATTTTATTACTTCTTTTCAGGGACCTTAATAAGATCTTTTCTCATGTAAGGCTGAAGTGCCTTGGGGATACGGATAGAACCGTCCTCGTTGAGATTATTTTCAAGGAATGCAATGAGCATTCTCGGAGGTGCAACTACTGTATTATTGAGGGTATGAGCGAAATACTTGTTGCCATCGGCAGCCTTAATCCTGATACCGAGTCGGCGTGCCTGAGCGTCGCCGAGGTTTGAACAGCTTCCCACCTCGAAATACTTCTTCTGACGGGGCGACCATGCCTCAACGTCAAGGCTCTTAACCTTCAGGTCAGCGAGGTCTCCGGAGCAGCATTCAAGGGTGCGTACCGGTATATCAAGTGTGCGGAAGAATTCAACTGTATAGCTGTAAAGCTTGTGGAACCAGTCCATAGATTCCTCAGGCTTGCAGACAACTATCATTTCCTGCTTCTCAAACTGGTGGATACGGTAAACGCCGCGCTCCTCAATACCGTGAGCGCCAACTTCCTTACGGAAGCAGGGCGAATAGCTGGTAAGAGTCTTTGGTAGCTCCTCCTCGGGGATAATAGAGTCAATGAACTTACCGATCATGGAGTGCTCGCTGGTACCGATGAGATAGAGGTCCTCGCCTTCAATCTTGTACATCATGCCTTCCATTTCTGCGAAGCTCATAACGCCGGTAACGACGTCGCTTCTTATCATAAATGGAGGTATATAGTAGGTGAAGCCCTTGTCTATCATGAAATCTCTTGCATAGGATAGTATGCAGGACTGGAGCTGTGCAATGTCACCGCAGAGATAATAGAAACCGTTGCCGCTTGTCTTTCTTGCGCTGTCGAGGTCTATACCGTTGACCTTTTCCATAATGTCAACGTGGTAGGGGACCTCGAAGTCCGGAACAGCAGGCTCGCCAAAACGCTCAACCTCGACGTTCTCGCTGTCGTCTTTACCAATCGGAACGCTGTCGTCGATGATGTTGGGGATAACGAGCATTATCTCGCGGATGTCGCCCTCCAGCTTGACTTCAAGAGCCTCCATCTCCTCCAGCTTCTTACCGATAGCATTTACCTCTTCCTTGACCTTTTCGGCCTCGTCCTTCTGACCTTTAGCCATAAAGCCGCCGATCTCCTTGCTCTTGGTCTTGCGCTGATTGCGGAGGCTGTCGCACTCTACCTTTGTCTCACGGTACTGCTTGTCCAGCTCAAGGACCTTGTCCACAAGTTCAAGTTTTGAGTCCTGAAATTTCTTCTTTATATTTTCCTTGACTAATTCGGGATTTGTTCTGATAAGCTTAATGTCGATCATTTTTTATACTCCTTTTAATCCTTTGCAAGCTTTTCTGCAAGCGCTGCAAGATCTTCTTTATCATAAAATTCAAGGATGAGAGCACCCTTGTTCTTGCCGTAATCCACCTTGACTCTGCGCCCGAGGCGCTCGTTAAGTGAGAGTTCCATTTCAACGAAGTAGTTGTCTATCTTCTTGTTGGAGGGCTGCTCACCGCTGACAGCCTCAGCTGATTTCTGAGCGGCACGCTCCACCTGACGGACAGTGAGACCGCCCTCAGCAGCCTTCAGAGCCGTTGCAATGAGTAGCTCCTCATTCTCAAAGCCCAGCAGAGCACGTCCGTGACCTGCGGAGATATCTCCGTTTTCCAGCATTTTAACAACTCTGTCGGGAAGTGAAAGAAGTCTGACGGCATTTGCGATAGCGGAACGGGAACGTCCCACCATTTTTGCAACCTTTTCCTGAGTCATGCCGAATTTCTCGATAAGTTCGTTATAACCTGAAGCCTCTTCGATAGGGTTGAGATTCTCACGCTGGAGGTTTTCAATTATAGCTATCTGCATTGTCTCAGAGTCGGAGAGCTCGCGAATATTGACGGGCACCTCGTCCAGTCCCAACATTCTTGCCGCACGCCATCTTCTCTCGCCGGCAACTATCTGATAACCGCCGGAAATAGGTCTTACGACGATTGGCTGAAGCATACCGTGCTCGCGTATGGAGTCAGCAAGAGCTGTTATAGCCTCGTCACTGAAATTTTTTCGCGGCTGATCCCGGTTCGGTTCAATATCAGCTGTACGGAGAGTCTTTTTTACCTGAACATCATTGGTATTATCGCTGAATAAAGTGTCGAGACCGGCGCCTAATCCACCTTTTGCCATATGCTAAATTCATCCGCAGGGGGGATGATTCTCCTTTCCGTATCATTTTTTGAATTTGAAGATACCTTTTCGCTTTTTCTTTGGAAGCACAAGGGGTTCGCCTAGAATTTCGCGTCCAAGGAGGATATAAGCCTCTGCACCCTTTGACGATTTATCGTAATACATCACCGGCTTGCCATGACTGGGAGCCTCAGAAATGCGGACATTTCGCGGAATCTTGGTCTTGAACACCTTGTCCGGGAAATATTTCTCCACCTCTGAGACAACGTCGTTGGCAACATTGAGTCTACCGTCAAACATGGTAAAGAGAATGCCTTCTATCTCAAGAGCGGGATTGTAGTTACTTTTAACTATTTTTATAGTGTTCACCAGCTGAGAAAGTCCCTCCAGCGCAAAAAACTCTGCAAGCATTGGGACAATTATCGTATCACAGGCAACGAGACTGTTAATCGTGAGAGTACCCAGCGCAGGCGGACAGTCTATAATTATGAAGTCATAGTCAGCCTTGCAGGTAAGAAGCTGCATTTTGAGCCTGTTCACACGGTTCTCAAAGCCTGCAAGTTCTATCTCGCAGCCGGCGAGGTCTTCGGTAGCGGGAACTATGCTGACATTTTCAAACTCAGTAGCGGCAACAGCATCCTGAATGCGAGTCTTGCCGGTGATAACATCATACGTTGTAGCGCCGACGGATTTTTTCTTTATACCGAAGCCTGTCGTGGTATTTCCCTGAGGATCGGAGTCAACGCACAGCACCTTGAAGCCGCGCGAGCCGAGATAAGCGGAGATATTCACGACGGTAGTCGTCTTACCAACGCCGCCCTTCTGATTGGCAACAGCAATGATCTTGCCCATAGAATCTTCCTTTCTTCATTTATATATAGTATTATAGCACGTTTTTTTGCTGTTGTAAATACAATTGGGCAAATTATGATAAAAAATGTTTCACATGAAACACTTTTTGAATGTTTCACGTGAAACAATTAGTCAAATTCTGTTCTGAATCGGTATACGCACGCGATATTCTATGTAATCCTCATTCTGAATCTTCTTTGAATCAGCTGAAATACCGGCAGCCTGCATGGTCTCAACAGCCTTATTAATGGTATTCACGAAGATTTTCACGTTCTGAAATACCTTTGAGCGCTTTCTGATGTCCTTCTTTTCGTGCTGTTTTCCTATGTACTCGTCCACAAGGCGCTCCGTGCGCTCAACATTAAGCTTGTTCTTTATCACTTTCTCCAGGACATTCAGGCGGTCAACCGGACTTGCAAGCCTGAGAAGAGCTCTGGCGTGCCTCTCAGAAAGTCCGTATTTCATAATAAGATCACGCTCATCAGCAGTCAGGCGCAGCAGCCGAAGTTTATTAGCAATCGTGCTTTGAGCCTTTCCAAGCTTACCGGCAGCATCCTCCTGGGTCATTCCATAGTTAACTATAAGTTTTTCGATTGCAAGAGCCTCTTCAAAAAATGAAAGGTCCTGACGCTGAATATTCTCAACAAGGGCAAGTATAGCAGAGTTGCGCTCGCTAATATCAAAAATAATGCAGGGAACAGCCTCCAAACCGCATAGCTTAGCCGCACGAAGACGCCTTTCTCCTGCAATCAGTTCGTACTTTTCACGGCAGCGCCGTACTGAAAGCGGCTGCAAAATGCCGTTCTGTGCAATAGAGTCCGCAAGTGCAGAAATATCAAAGTCTGCGAATTCACGGCGAGGCTGCTGTGGATTTGGGACGATCTTTGAAATATTGATCTCCACGACTTTATTTATCTGTTTTTCCTTGGTGATATTTAAAAATCCGGTCATTTTTTTCCCTCATTTCAGATTATTGAGCCTTAGCTCATTACTATTATATCATTATCCGGAAATAATATCTACACAAAAAAACCCCTGAAATTCGTCATTTCAGAGGTTTTTAACACAATTAATTACTCTATAAGAGCAGTTTTTTCTTTATCTGACTGCTATTTCTCGGATACTTTGTCGAAGTCTGCGATAACTTTTTTACAATAACTATCCTACGCTCTTCATTTTCAAGTGAGTATCTGAGAACGTCCTTGATACTACCTCCAAGAAGATTAACAGCATTTTCACCGGCTGATACATCCTCGCTTGGACCTTTCATTGCAAGAAAACTGCCACCTACACGCACAAAAGGTATACAAAGCTCACTCAAAAGCGACATATTTGCGACAGCTCTGGCACAAGAAAAGTCAAATTTCTCCCTGTATTCCGGCAGTTTTGAGAAGTCCTCGGCTCGACCATGAATAAAATCAGCATCTATTACAAGCTTGTCACATAGCTGTTCAAGAAATACTATCCTCTTGTTAAGGCTGTCCAGCAGTGTTATATTAATATCAGGTCGATAGATTTTGAGGGGAACTGATGGGAAACCTGCACCGGTGCCGACATCAATAATGCGCGATTTTTCGGGAATATCAACGTGCTTAGAAAGCAAAATACTATCAATAAAATGCTTGATAAGTATTTCAGAGGGCTCTGTAATTGCAGTCAAATTAACTTTTTCGTTATACTCAACAAGAAATTCTGCATAGCAGTCCAATTTCTCAAATACCGATCTTTGCAAATCAAGTCCATACTTAGAAAAAGCAGAGCAACATACTTTATATTCAGGCAGCATACTCAACCTCCATTATGCTGAAGCCAGACGGCTAATAGTGAGATGTCGGCAGGTGAAACGCCGGAAATTCTCGATGCCTGTCCAAGTGATATCGGCTGTAGTTTATTAAGTTTTTCGGCAGCTTCAAGTCTAAGACCTCTAACAAGGCTATAATTCGTGCCTTTTGGAAGCATTTTACTTTCCATTTTTCGCATTATATCAATCTGAGCAAGCTGCTTTGAAATGTATCCCTCATACTTTATCTGGAGCTCCACCTGTTCACAAACGTCATCCGGCAGCTGAGGTCTGCTAACATCAAATACAGCAATATCGTTATAATTCAGCTGAGGTCTCCTTATCAGATCAGCTACCTTGCAGCCAGTAGTCAATGGAGCTGTTCCCATGCTTTCTAGATATTCATTCAGAGCATCACTTGGAGCAATATTCGTCGTAGATACGCGCTTTATCTCACATTCAGTCAGCTCAATTTTCTTCAGCAGTCTTTCGTACTTTTCATCAGAAACCAGCCCAATACTGTGACCAATTGGCATAAGCCGCTGGTCAGCGTTATCCTGCCTCAATACGAGGCGATATTCGCTGCGAGAGGTCATCATTCTGTACGGATCGGAGCATCCCTTAGTAACAAGATCGTCCACAAGAGTGCCAATATATGAGCTTGCACGGTCAAGAATCATAGGCTCCTTGCCTTTAATTTTCAGCGCTGAATTGATACCGGCTACTATTCCCTGAGCCGCAGCCTCCTCATAACCGGAGCTTCCATTAAACTGTCCAGCTCCGTATAATCCTGCTATCTGCTTGAATTCGAGGGTAGGCAATAGCTGCGTGGGATCACAGCAGTCGTACTCTATCGCATAAGCCGGGCGCATTATTTCTACATTCTCAAGACCGTCTATCGTCTTGAGAAATGCAAGCTGTACATCCTCTGGCAATGATGACGACATTCCCTGTAAATAGTACTCTTCTGTGCCTAATCCCATTGGCTCGACGAACAGCTGATGTCGTGGCTTATCTGAAAATCTCACGATTTTGTCCTCGATTGAAGGACAGTAGCGAGGTCCCACTCCTTCTATTCTGCCAGAGTAAAGTGGTGACCTGTCAAGGTTTGCGAGTATCACTTCATGGGTTTTACTATTGGTATATGTTACGTAGCAGCTCACCTGGTTTTTCAGTTCATCCTTTGGCGTATCAAAGGAAAATGGAACTATATTATCGTCGCCATCCTGACGCTCCATAATGTCAAAATTAATGCTTCTGCGGCTCACTCTGCATGGTGTTCCGGTCTTGAATCTACGGAGAATCACTCCGTTATTTTCGAGGCTTTTTGACAAATAAGTGCTTGGGAGTGCCGAATCCGGACCACTCTCATATGAGACCTCGCCAATATGTATCTTTCCTTTAAGGTAAGTTCCCGTAGATACTATTACTGCTTTTACTAAGTATTCAGCTCCAAGCTTAGTTCTGACACCACAAATCTGTCCATCTTTGACAACAATTTCAGAGACTTCAGCCTGCTTAATATAAAGATTTTTCTGCTTTTCGCAGACATTTTTCATGTAGTTGTGGTACATTACTCTGTCTGCCTGAACTCGCAGACTGTGTACAGCCGGACCTTTTCCGCGGTTCAGCATTCTGCTCTGTATGAAGCATTTATCGGCAGCCTTACCCATTTCACCGCCAAGAGCGTCTATCTCACGGACAAGATGTCCTTTTGCAGTGCCGCCAATTGACGGATTACAGGGCATATTTGCAATTTGATCGAGTGAGATAGTGAACATAACAGTTTTGCAGCCGAGCCTTGCGGCTGCCAGAGCTGCCTCGACTCCGGCGTGTCCTGCACCGACTACAGCTACATCAAACTCACCCATATTATAAGTCATAATACTCCTCCTGATGTTTCACGTGAAACATTATTTACCAACGCAAAATCTTGAGAACACTTCATCAACGACTGCATTTGTGATACGCTGACCTGTAAGTTCAAGAAGTGACGACTCAGCTTCGTCAATCAGAATGTTAATTGCGTCCAACAGTTCACAATTATCAATAGCATTTATTGCAGAATTCACAGACGAAAGGGAAGCCTCAACACATCTTTTCTGTCGGTCATTTGCAACAGTAACAGTGTTGAATGAAGATTCATTCAACTTGAAAGTATGCTCAATAGTGGTTCTTAAACTATCAATTCCTTTACTTTCTTTAGCTGAAATAAATACAACAGGTATATTTTTATTAGTAAAAATATTTATATTAATTTGCTGTTCCACATCATTTTTATTGATTACAGCTATTGATTTTTTATTATTGATTTTATTAATTAAATACCGATCGTCCTCCGTGAGCGGACAACCTCCGTCAAAAACAGCAAGCACGAGCTCGGCGGAATCAATAAGCCTCTCCGCCATGTTGACTCCAATACCCTCAATAACATCATCGGTATCATGTATACCGGCAGTGTCCGAAAGCCTCAGGACAATGTCTCCAAGCCGCACAGACTCCTCCACAACGTCACGTGTAGTGCCGGCAATGTCGGTAACAATGCTCCTGTCACAGCCGCTCAGAAGATTGAACAGCGTGGATTTTCCCACATTAGGTCTGCCAACAATAGCTGTGGGAATGCCGTCGCGGATTATTCTGCCAGCATCATAATTCTGTATGAGGGATCTCAACTCAGCGGCGATCTGACAGAGCTCCACGCGGAGATTTTCCGGCTGAACAGCAGGAATGTCCTCCTCAGGGTAGTCTGCCCACGCAGCGAGGTCTCCAAGAAGCTTCATTAATCTTTCCGAGCACTTCTGGGCCTTTCTGAAAGCCGCACCCTCACGTAACTCCTCAGCCATTTTCAGCTCACGCTCACTCTTGGCAGAGATAACGTCCATAACAGCCTCAGCCTGAGTAAGGTCGAGTTTGCCATTCATAAAGGCACGCTTTGTAAATTCACCGGGGAGAGCCGCCTCAGCGCCGCTGCTGAGAACTGCACGCAGGATACGCCGGGTAACGTAAATACCTCCGTGGCAGGAGATCTCCGCAGTGTCCTCTCCGGTATAGCTGTGGGGAGCGCGAAAGACGGTGAGGATACAGTCATCGAGCCTTTCATCGCCGTCGTGAGCGGTACCGTAAGCGCAGGTATATCCCTCCATGTTCACAGCCTTTTTTCCGCTGAATGAGGTGAACACACAGTCGGCAGTCTCCAGAGCCTTTTCGCCGGAAATTCGTATAACAGCGATACCTCCGGCAGCGTTGGGAGTCGAGATCGCAGCGATTGTAGACAAATTGATCACTCCTAAAAAAACAACGGCAAAACTGCCGTTGAAAAGATCATATCTTACGGGGCGGACCTGCCGCCCCTATTAAATCAAAGCTCTATTTTTCCGTAGAGACCGCCCTCCATAGTATCTTCCGGCTTAGGTCTCTTATAGTCCTTTTCAAAGCTTGTGGAAAGGTCAACGGATCTGCGCTCCATTGAGACCTCTCTGTCGCGGTTTCTCGGACCGCCTCTGCGGTCATTTCTTCTGCCGCCGCCTCTGCGGTCGTCGCGGCGTCTGTCGTTTCTTCTGGGGTTATTTGAAGAAATGATTATCTTTCTGTAAGGCTCCTCGCCAACAGAACGAGAAGAAACGCCTTCAATCTTTGAGATAGCAGAGTGGATGACTCTTCTCTCGTAGGGATTCATGGGCTCGAGGGGCTGTGAACGGCCTGTTCTGAGAACGGATCTTGCTACCTTAGCTGCAAGCTGCTCAAGAGTTTCCTTTCTCTTGCTTCTGTAACCGAGGCAGTCAATAGTGATTCTGTAATAATCCTTGTCGCCCTTATTAGCGATTATGGAGCAGAGGTACTGTATAGCGTCGAGAGTCTCACCGCGTCTGCCGATGATAGTACCGTTATTGTCGCTTTCGATATTGATTATAGCGCCTGTTTCGTTCTGGTAGATGACATATTCAGCGTCAACGCCGATAGCTCTTAGAATGCTTGTGATATAGTCTCTTGCGAGCTTTACCTTAGGATTTACAAGGCTTTCATCCTCAATGAGTGTGAAGTTATCGAGTGAATAATCCTGCTCGTCGTCGTGAATATCCTCTGACTCAGCAGTTTCTGCCTTTGCGGGTTCAGTTTTGACTGTCTTAACGGGCTCTGTCTTTGCAGGAGCAGCCTTTTCGGACTCAGCAGGCTTTGAAGCGAGAGCCTCAGCAGCAGGTGCAGGTGCTGTATTCTTTGCAGCTGCGGGAGCTTCGCCGTTGAATGTAGCCTTTACCTTAGCGTCCTTTGCACCGAAGCCGAATACGCCCTTTTTGCCCTCTTCAACGATCTCAAATCTGATCTCAGAAATATCCCTGCCGAATTTCTTAGCAGCGAGAGCCTTTGCTTCTTCTACTGTTTTTGCTGTGAAAATTTCAGTCATATTTATACCTCCCTGAGGAAATCAATCCTCATCAAAATCATTATCATTTTCATCGTAAACATCGCCGTATTTTTCAGCCATACGCTTTCTTGCTTCCTTGATACGGTCGCGGTTATACTTGTTCATTTCCGAACGGGATACCTTATCCCCGTTGGATTTCTTCGGAGCACCACCGTTTCTCTGCTGATTTGCGAGTTCCTGCTGTTCCAGCATACGCTGCATGAAGGTCTTCTTTTCAGGGTGCTTTTCAGCATAGATACGTGCTTTTTCTTTTTCCTTCTCGTTTATAGCCTCAGTACGTTCGGGAGTAAAGTAGAGGTTAAGTCCGAGAGTTATAACGAATGAGAAGAGTGCTGACCAGATCCAGTAGAAGCCGACACCGGCAGGCACTTCAAATGCGAACCATACAGAGATAAGGGGCATTGTGTACATCATGAATGTAAGACAGCCGCCGCCCTGCATATTCGGGTTTACCTTTTTCTGGTGGATCTGAGTGTAAACTGAGGATACGAGCTGTGCAAGTCCCGCGAGAATCGGGATAAAGAAGAGTATAACAGACTCGCTGTTGTGCCAGTTGACGTGTACTGAAGGAACTTTGCCGAGGTTTGCGCCGAAAACAGTGAAATTGCTGCTGAATTCGGTGACCTTGTCGAGAAATTCTCCGCCCTTGATACCAACGTATTCAAGAGGGTTATCGTTGAGGTGGTTCATTATTTTAAGCTCGCATCTTAGGTTGCTGAGCTTAGTGCCTGCAATATCAGCGGCGTCGCCTCTTACACTCTTGGAAAATCTGAGGATATGGGTAAGGGGCTTATATACAACATCGAGAACTCCGAACAGAAGGAACATCTGGATGAAAGCGGGAAGGCAGCTTCCCATGGGATTTATGCCCTCCTGGATGTAAAGCTTCTGCTGTTCTTCCTGGAGCTTCTGAGGATTATTTGCATAGCTCTTACGCAGCTTTTCGAGCTTAGGAGCCATAAGCTGCATACGCGCGGCGTTTTTCTGAGTCTTATAGTTTACCGGGAAGAGAAGTATCTTCGTTACAACGGTAAAGATAATGATCGCCAGAGCGTAGTTCTTAACGAAATGGTAGATAAGCATCATGAGGTATCCGAAGGGGATACCGACAATATCATAAAGTGCGTTCAAAATTCATCCCTCTTAGTCGTTTTGTATATTATCGTAGTTTTCATCGTCCGAAGCGAAGTCAGAATACTGATATTTTTTTACTTTAAACGTAAATTTTTCCGGAACGGGATCTATACCTCCCATAGACCACGGATTGCAGCGGAGTATCCTCCAGCCGGCAAGGAGAGTACCTCTGATGAAGCCGAATCTCTGTACCGCGGTCAGCGCATAAGCGCTGCAGGTAGGGTGATATTTACATTTAGCCGGAAAGAGCGGTGAAATACACTTTCTATAAAACTTTATCAGTAAGATAGCGATATACTTCATTATTGTCTTGGCTTGACAGCCGGAAAGCTTCTGAACATCTTCTCGATCTCTCTGACGCCGTATTTTTCCATATATCCGCAGTATTCCTGAGACTTTATCTCACATATGGGAGCTCTTGCGACTATGACCACATCCATGCCCACGGGAAGTCTTACTTCAGCCTGACGGTAGGCAAGGCGGATAAGTCTTTTAGCTCTGTTCCTGCAAACGGCGTTGCCGATTTTTTTTCCGGCGGTGATACCGAGCCTGTTATAAGGTCTGCCGTTTGGTCTTACATAGATGACAGAATACTTTGAAGCGGAATATCTGCCTTTTTTATACAAGACGAGAAAGTCTTTATTATCGTTTAAAATTTCCGTATAAAGCATAAAAATACCTGAAAGGGGCTAAGCCCTAACAAAAAAGACCACAAAAATAGATTTTGTGGTCAGCGTCGTCAGTGAGTTAATCTTGCTCTGCCCTTAGATCTTCTACGAGCTAAAACCTTTCTGCCGTTCTTAGTAGCCATTCTCTTCATGAAGCCGTGCTCTTTCTTTCTGTGGAGCTTTTTAGGCTGATATGTTCTTTTCATTATGAGATCCTCCTCTCTGCGCTGTTGATATACCAGAACACCGTAAAAAAGCGGTATTCAATTTATTATAGGATATGCCGGAGTATCTGTCGGCATTACACTAACAAATTATATACTAAAAACGTATATCTGTCAAGCCATTTGAAAAAATTTTCATGTAAAACTTATATTTTCAGATTATTCACCAATACAAGCGGCGGAGTAAACATCGAATTTTCATCATTATGTCAATTAATAGGCATTGAGAAGAGCCGGAAAACGCAGTAAAATATTTTGAATAAAACTGATTTTCGGCTATATAAGCTGTTCTTGGAGGAATCTTCATTGTTGAAACAGTCAAAAACTATGTTAAAAAATAGCCTGTTTAACGTCTTTCAACACTAAAAACGTCAGAAAAAGCTTATTTTCAGAGTATTTTAAACTACTATTCAACATAGTTTTCAACAATCTGTCAATTTACGTGTGGAAAGAAACTTTATTTTTTACCTCTTTGATAGTCAAATTCTCTTGCAATTTTCAGAGAGGTATGTTATAATATAGTATATATTTATTATAGGGAAGTATCGTTTTTTTCGTTTCCCAAACAAATTTATGTACGGAGGTCAAACATGAATTCATTAGATTCGTTCGATAAAGTTTTTGAAAATGTTAAAAAATTCTGCCTTGAAAACGATAGGATACCCGAAATTGCTATCACTACATGGATCGACCAGATGAAGCCGGAAAGCTTTAACGGAACAGATGCTGTTTTCAGCATCAAAACGGGTTTCCAGAAAAATATCATAATGACCAAATACGGCGATATTCTCAAGGAAGCCTTCTCAAATATCCTTGGCTTTGATGTAAATCTCATAATCAATATTGAATCCGACCATACCGAAAAGATCAAGGTGCCCACCGACGATGAACTGGAACAGAAGCACGCTGAGCTGGAAAAAACCTATAAATTCGCAAATTATGACTATACCTTCGATACCTTCATCGAGGGAAGATCAAATGAATTTGCCCTTGCGTGCAGTAAATCAGTAGCCAAGAACTGCGGCGAAAAGGCAGTTCCTGACTACAACCCTCTCTTCATCTACGGTCCCTCGGGAATGGGCAAGACTCACCTTATAACCGCTATCGCAAATGAGGTCCGCAAGAATCACCCTAACTTCAATATCGTATATGTTACCAGCGAGACCTTCGGCAGTGACCTCGTAAATGCCATAAATAACGGCACGATAGCTGATTTCCACGACAAGTACAGAAACGCAGACATCCTCCTCATCGACGATATACAGTTTTTCTCCGGAAAAGAACGTATGCAGGAGGAATTCTTCCATACCTTCTATAATCTCCACGAGGAGCGAAAGCAGATAGTCATCACCTCTGATAAGCCCCCGAAGGAGCTCCTCACTCTTGAGGAAAGACTCAGAACACGCTTTGAGGGCGGTCTTATAGCTGACATCTCAGCTCCCGACTACGAGACAAGACTCGCTATCATCAACAGAAAATCCGAGCTCCTTGAACTCAAAATGCCCAGTGAAGTCGCTGAGTTCATGGCAAACCGCCTGAAATCAAATATCCGTCAGCTGGAGGGCGCTGTTGTACGCCTGAAGGCTCTCAACCACTTCGCAGGAAGCCCAATAACCATATCTATGGCTCAAAGCGTTATCAGAGACGTTCTCACAGATGAACAGCCTATACCCATAACTGTTGAAAAGATAATCTCTGAGGTAGCCACCGTTTACGGAGTTTCTCCCGAGGATATACGCTCCAACAAGCGATCGGCAGCAATATCTATTGCAAGAAAGGTAGCTATATTCGTAGTGCGCGAGGTAACAGGAATGCCTCTTGCCTCCATAGGTACTGAATTCGGCGGAAGAGACCATTCTACCATAGTTTACTCAGTTACCAGCATCAGCGACGCTATGGCAAAGGATCCTAATCTCAAGAGCCTTGTGGATGATGTTATAAAGAACATCAAGGACAAGAGCAAGGTATAAGATTGTTGAAAACTTATCCTTTTAACACAATTTTCAACAAGATGTTGAATATCAGTTGAATATACTTTCGCTTAACAGCGTGATATTTCCCCGGAAAGAATTATCTTTCCACATTCAACCATTTTCAACTATGAACATTTTCCGGAAATCTTTCTACCGCCGGAAGTAAGGCATCCTCTTTTCCACCGATAACTTAACTTATCCTCAACACTTTCCCACCGTTTCAACCGTCAACAGACAAGATGGAAAAGTTTTCTTCATTTCTCCCAAATTTCACAACACCCATCTGTGGACGGGTTCAGGGCTGTCCTAAGCCGGACAAGACCTGTTTTAACTTTTCCACCGCCCCAATAACAACAACAATATATTATTCATATCTTATCTTATCTTATCTTTTTGCTCACGCAAGCATATATCATCAGTTTTCACCGGAGGTCATCACCAATGAAATTTATTTGCAGCAAGACCGAGCTCAGCGAGGCTATCGGAAATGTCTCAAGAGCTGTCTCACCTAAGTCAACTATCCCTGCACTTGAGGGAATCAAAGTAAAAATATCAGAGAATACAGTAGAGCTCACAGCCTATAATCTTGAAATGGGCATCCGCACCTCTATCAGCGCTGAAACTGAGGGTTCCGGAGAATTCGTAGTAAGCGCAAGGCTCTTCAGCGAATTCACAAGACGTATGTCCGGCGACAGCATTACCTTTGACGTCAGCGACGACCTTGTTATCAACATCTCATGCAGCGCTACCGAGTGCAGCTTCTCGGCAATGTCAGCCGACGAATATCCCGAGCTCCCGAAGGTAGATTCAAACAGGAGCTTCACCGTAAAGCAGACAACTCTCCGCTCTATGATCAATCAGACGAGCTATGCAGCCTCACTTAACGAGAGTAAGCCCGTACTCACCGGAGAACTTTTCGATATTGAAAACGGCAGCTTCAATCTCGTTGCTATCGACGGCTTCCGCCTCGCTATCAGGAACGAACTCACAGACTGTCAGGAGAGCTATCACTTTGTAGTTCCGAAAAAGGCTCTCATGGAGGTCTCCACCCTTGTCAAGGAGGATGAGGAGAAGGTTTGCAGGATATATACCAACGACCGCCACATAATCTTTGAAATGGATAACGTTTTCGTTATATCCCGTCTCCTTGAGGGTACATTCCACAATTACAAGATGAGCATACCCAACAGCTACAAGACAGAGGTAATTGTCAACAAGAGAGATCTTTCCACCTGTCTCGAGCGCTGCTCACTTCTCATAGACGACAAGAACAAGTCTCCTATCCGCTGCGAGATAGGCAACGGAGTAATGAAGATAAGCTGCAAGACCGGCATCGGAAAGATAAACGATGCTATATCCTCGGATATTTCCGGAGAAATGGTCACTATCGGCTTCAACAACAAGCTCATGTTCGAGGCTATAAGAGCTGCCGAGGGCGACAAGGTAAGACTCCGCTTCAACGGAGCAATGAAGGTAATAGAGGTACTTCCCCTTGAGGGCGAGAGCTTCATATTCCTCATTATGCCCATACAGCTCAAAAACTGAAAATTCCCGGATATTCCGTGAAAAGGAGAGGAAAGGATGATATACAGGATATATCCCCATGCTAAAACTGCTACGGTAGTATCTTGCTTTGCAGCCGTCGTTTCCGCACTTGCAGCGACCTCAGCCTTTATCATCGGGATATTGCTAATACTGGCAAAGGTGATACCGGATAAGTTAAAATTTCTGAAAAAGCTCCACCTCAGCGTAGACAGCAGGTGGATAAAGATAGAGATAATACTTATAGCTGCGGTATTCGTTTTCATGCTCATTTCAAAGATACTTGGCAGAAAGATAGCTGAATTCACCATAAAAAGAAAGGTGAAAAAAAGCGTGAGATTCGCCTATAACTACTGCTGTGAAAATCCTTACTACTACGATTATGCAGCCTCTCTCAACAGGGATTTCAAGCTGAGATATGTGAGAGACAGGAACTTTAATATCGTGGAAAGAGGAAGATACAGATGAAATTATCCCCGAGGTGCTGGATATGGCTGAAAAAAAAGTTAAGATCAATACCGAATTCATAAAGCTGGATGCTCTGCTGAAATTCGCATCAATGGTCGGTTCCGGCGGAGAAGCCAAGAACCTGATCCAGAACGGCGAGGTTACTGTGAACGGCGAGGTCTGCACTATGCGCGGAAAGAAAATACGTCCCGGAGACAAGGTATCTCTCGGCGGCGAAGAGGTAACGGTAGAGTGATAGTCACCCGGGCTGAAATCGACGGTTTCAGAAATCTTTCCGGAATTTTCTTCGAGCCTGATCCAAAGTATAATATCATCGTGGGACAGAACGCTCAGGGAAAGACAAATCTTCTTGAAGCTATGTGGATACTTTCGGGCTGCCGGAGCTTCCGCGGCTCAAAGGAAAAGGACTATATATGTCTCGGCGGAGACCGCATGAGTTCAAAGATACGCCTAAAAGACTGCGTCCGTGAGCAGAAGATATGCTTTGAGATGACAAGAAGCGCCAGTTCTCCCAAGGTGATACACCTCAACGGAGTAAAGCAGAAAGGTACAAGAGCTCTTTTCGATGTTTTCAAGTGCATAGCCTTTATACCGGACGATGTTGAAATAATAAAGGGTTCTCCGGAAAAACGCCGGAATTTCATAGACATGGCTGCCTCGCAGCTGAATCCTATCTTTGTTGTGCATATTGCGAAGCACAACGCTGTTATGAACCACAGGAACGCTCTGCTGAAGGAGATAATGCAGAAGAATGCTCCCGCCGATACCCTTGAAGTGTGGGACAGACAGGCTGCCCATGAGGGAGCTCTCATATCCTATATGCGAAGCGAATATATCTCAAAGATAAACGAGATATGCGGCAGGCTCTACAAGACTATATCCGGCGGTTCTGAGGAGCTTGAGCTGGAATATAAGTCCAACGTTTTCCGTCCTGAGGACTTTGAAAAGCCCTGCGGCGAGGAGGCTTTCCAGCAGTATTACCGCAAGCTGAGAGAAACTGCCGATTACGATATAAGGACAGGCTCCACTCACACCGGAGTAAACAGGGATGAGATAATCATCAGGATAAACGGCGTGAGCGCAAGAGATTACGGCTCTCAGGGACAGGTCAAAAGCGCCGCGCTGGTAATGAAGCTGGCACAGGCTGAGATATTCATGAAAAGGTCAAAGGACGCTCCGGTGATATTCCTTGACGACGTCATGGGAGAGCTGGACGAGAAGCGTCAGAGATTTATATTCGATCTTATCAAGGATATGCAGGTATTTCTCACAACTCCCAATGAGAGCGCTCTGCTTCCAGAAATAAAGGGAAAGATACTCCGCATAAGCGGAGGCAGGATCACGGAGGAAACTGACAATGTATCTTCACATCGGGAATAACTATTCGGTGGACGTAAGAGATATTATCGGGATTTTCGACATTGAGAACACAACTGTTGAAAAGTGTACCAAGATACTCCTTGACCGCGCCGAAAAGGAAAAGCACTGCATATATACCACCTACGATATGCCGAAAAGCTTCATAATAACCGTGAAAAAAGGCAGAGAAAGAGTATATATATCCCAGCTTGCCGCCTCAACGCTGAAAAAGAGGATGGAAAGCGGCGGATTTTGATATCAATGCGTAATTCATAATTCGTAATGCATAATTCTTCCTGCATTATGGATGAAATAACCTTTGGAGGTAAAAAATGAGTCAGCAGAATAACAACTACGACGAAAACGATATACAAGTTCTCGAAGGACTCGAAGCTGTCCGCAAAAGACCGGGTATGTACATTGGTTCCACCGGCCCCGGAGGTCTTCACCACCTTGTATACGAGATAGTTGACAACTCTATCGACGAGGCTCTTGCGGGTTACTGTACCGAGATAACCGTTGAGATACTTGAGGGTGATGTCATCCGTGTTTCCGATAACGGAAGAGGAATCCCCGTAGGTATCCACCCCAAGGAGGGCATCTCTGCGGCTACCGTAGTTTATACTATCCTTCACGCCGGAGGTAAATTCGGCGGCGGCGGATACAAGGTATCCGGCGGTCTCCACGGCGTGGGAGCTTCTGTTGTAAACGCTCTTTCCGAGTGGCTGGAGCTCACCGTAAAGGACGGCGAGAGCGTATGGTTCCAGCGTTTCGAGCGCGGTCACTACGACGAACAGCTAAAGAAGATCGGAACCACCTCTGAAACAGGAACCAGCGTAATGTTCAAGGCAGACGGCGAGATATTCGAGAGCACCGTCTATGACTACGACACCCTCCTGAGAAGGCTCCGTGAACAGGCATTCCTCAATGCCGGAATCAAGATAATATTCACTGATAAGCGCGACAAGGACAACATACAGGGCGAGACTCTCCACTATGAGGGAGGCATACGTCAGTTCGTTGAGCACATCCACAAGGTAAGGGAGTATGAGCCTCTCAGCAGCGAGGTGATATACGTTTCCGGTATGCAGGGCGACTCCTTTGCTGAGATAGCAATGCAGTACAACGACAGCTATAACGAGGTAGTCCTGTCCTTTGCAAACAATATCCACACAAAGGATGGCGGCTCCCATGAGACCGGCTTCAAGAACGCTCTTGTTAAGGTAATAAATGAATACGGAAAGAAATTCGGAAAATTCAAGGAAAAGGAAAGCTCCAAGAAGGGCAAGGACGCTCCGAAGAAGGAGATAGAAAGTCTCAGGCGAGAGGATGTTCTGGAAGGTCTTACCGCTATCGTATCAGTGAAGCTCACAGAATGCGAGTTTGAAGGTCAGACAAAGGGACGTCTTGGAAATCCTGAAGTAAAGCCTTTTGTGGAGAAACTCGTCACAGAGAAGCTGATGAATTTCCTTGAGGAGAATCCCGATACCGCAAATATAATCTTTGAGAAGTGCCTTTCTGCTTACAGAGCGAGAGAGGCTGCAAAGAGGGCAAGGGAAGCCGAGCGCAAGAAGAACGCCTTCGGCAATAACTCCATGCCGGAAAAGCTTGCGGACTGTGCAGAGCGCGACAGCCGATACACCGAAGTATACATCGTCGAGGGAGATTCTGCGGGCGGTTCCGCAAAGCAGGGACGTGACCGCCGCTATCAGGCGATACTTCCTCTCTGGGGCAAGATGCTCAACGTTGAAAAAGCCCGTATAGACCGAATCTACGGCAATGATAAGCTTGAGCCGGTAGTTACCGCTCTCGGCACCGGCATAGGCGAGGATTTCGATATAGAGAAGCTCCGCTACGGAAAAGTTATAATCATGGCTGATGCCGATGTGGACGGTATGCATATCCGCACACTGCTGCTCACATTCTTCTTCCGCTACATGAGACCTCTCATCGCCAACGGAAATGTTTATATAGCACAGCCTCCGCTTTTCAGAGTAGAGCGCAAAAAGAAGATATACTATGCCTTCTCTGACGAGGAGCGCGACAGATACATCGCCGAGCTCTCTGAGGACGGCAAGTATAAGGACGTTGAAGTACAGCGCTATAAAGGTCTTGGTGAAATGGATCCCGAGCAGCTCTGGGAGACCACTATGGATCCAGAAAGGCGTACTATCGTAAAGATAGGCATGGAGGACGCTCTCAAGGCTGACGAGGTGTTCACCATACTCATGGGTGACAAGGTTGAGCCCAGACGCAATTTCATAGAAAAGAACGCTAAATTCGCACAGGATCTGGATATATAATGGAAAATAACTATAAGCTGGAAAAGGAATACCGTGTGCCTCAAGAAACTTTCCGGGAGGCATACAAGTCATTCCAGAAGAAATTCGTTTACCCGAAAAGTATAATTTTCACCGTACTTTTTCTCATACTTGCGGCAGACTTCGTATATGCCGCAGTAAAGGCTCCTGACAACAGACTGGTGTATCTGCTGATAGTAGTATGCCTTGCCTTTGCATTCAGGGAGTGGTACAATCCCCACCGTATCTACCGCAATATCATGGACACTGTGAATTCCATGGGCGAGCCCCTTTACAGGATAGGCATTGCCGATGACCATGCGGACATCTCCACTGTGGAGGAAGCTGCTGAGGAAGACTCGGATGAGGCTCACACCGGTGACGATGATGAGGAAGAGGAAAAAGAACTCCCGGAGGAAACAGAGCTTTTCCCCGAAAAGAGCGTGATAAATTTCGACAGCGGCTATAAGCTGCTGGAATATGAGAAATATTTTCTTCTTATGCAGGGAAAGCAGATGTTCTACATACTGCCGAAAGAGGGCTTTTCCGAGGAAGAGCTGAAAATAGTCAGGGATACTGAAAAATCATCACGATAATATCTCAACAGGAGGTAAAAATTTTGCTATATCAGGATAATTCAAAGATAATCAATACCGAAATAGTAGACGAGATGCAGAATTCAATGCTGAACTATGCTATGTCGGTAATTGTATCGAGAGCTCTTCCGGATGTAAGAGACGGTCTGAAGCCTGTACACAGACGTATACTGTATACTCTCCATGAGAACGGTCTTACCCCGGAAAAGGCTTACCGTAAATGTGCCGATACAGTCGGTGCTGTGCTGGGACGCTATCATCCTCACGGCGATGCCTCAGTCTACGATGCTCTCGTAAGACTTGCACAGGATTTCTCTATGCGCTATCCTCTTGTTGACGGCCACGGAAACTTCGGCTCCATCGACGGCGACGGTCCTGCCGCTTACCGTTATACCGAGGCTAAAATGGCTAAGCTCACTCTGGATATGCTCACGGATATTAACAAGGATACCGTGGATTTCGTATCGAACTACGATGACCGTCTGAAAGAGCCCTCGGTGCTTCCCTCACGTTTCCCGAACCTTCTGGTGAACGGCTCTGTGGGAATCGCTGTTGGTATGGCTACAAATATACCTCCCCACAATTTAGGAGAGGTCATAGATGCTCTTGCACTGCTTATCGAAGATCCCGACTGTACCCTTGAACAGCTCATGGAATATATCAAGGGACCGGATTTCCCCACAGGCGGCATAATCATGGGCAAAGCCGGCATACGTGCCGCATATGCCACCGGAAAGGGCAAGATAATCCTCCGCAGCCGCACTCACTTTGAGGAGATAAAGGGCAGAAACTGCATCATCGTGGACGAGATACCCTATATGCTCAGGAAGGAGCGTCTGCTCAAGAGCATAATCCAGCTGGTGCGCGACAAGAAGATAGACGGAATCTACGACCTACGCGACGAGTCCGACAAAGACGGCATGAGAGTAGTTATAGAGCTGAAAAAGGACGCTATGCAGGAAATAGTCCTGAACAAGCTCTTTGCGCTGACACAGCTCCAGGACACAGTGGGAATAATCATGCTTGCCCTCGTGAATGGCGAGCCTAAGATACTCACACTGAAACAGATGCTTCAGGACTACCTTGATTTCCAGGTGGACGTTATCCAGAGAAGAACTCGCTTCGACCTGAAAAAGGCTCTCGAACGCGCCCACATCTTGCAGGGCTTCGTGCTCGCAGCTGACTATATCGACGAGGTAATCGCTATAATCCGTGCCAGCGCTACTGTTCAGGAAGCCAAGACAAGGATGATGGACCGCTTCAAGGACGTGGATATGTCCGCGCTCCTCGACCGCGCTCAGTATGACCTCACCGGTCTTCATGTGGAGGCTCAGACAGGTCTTTCCGAGGAACAGGCTGAGGCTATCGTCCAGATGCGTCTCGGACAGCTCACAGGTCTCGAAAGACAGAAGATAACTGATGAATTATACGGTCTGCTCACCAAGATCTCCGATTATGAGGATATTCTCGCAGACGTTAACAGAGTTTACGGCATAATCATGGAGGATCTCAATACTATCCGCAAGAAGTTCAGCGACAAGCGCCGCACTGATATTGAGAACGTCAGCGGCGAGGTGGACATTGAGGACCTCATCCCCGAGGAGGACTGCGTTGTTACTCTCACCAACAACGGCTATATCAAGCGTATGCCCGTTGCGGAGTACAAGACTCAGCGCCGCGGCGGACGCGGAATAACAGGTATGAAGCAGCGTGAGGAGGACTTCGTGGAGGAGATGTTCATCTGCGGCTCTCACGACAATATCCTGTTTATCTCCAACAAGGGAGTCATGTACAAGCTGAAATGCTACGAAGTACCGGACGGCTCAAAGGCTTCCCGCGGCTTCAATCTCATAAATCTGCTTCCTCTTACCGAAGGCGAAAAGATCGCCGCTATGATAAAGACCACTGATTTCAGCGATGAAAAGTTCATCATCATGGTCACCAAGAACGGCAAGATAAAGCGCACAAATCTTTCACTCTACAAGAACGTCCGCAAGAACGGTCTTATCGCTATCGGTCTTGACGAGGGCGACGAGATAGCGGGAGTCCGCATGACAGACGGCCACGCACAGCTTTTTGTTGCCACAAGGAACGGTATGGCTATCCGTCTTGAGGAGGACAAGATGAGAGCTCTCTCACGTTCTGCCCACGGCGTAAGAGCTATAAAGCTCCGCGGCGGCGACTATGTTGTAAGCATGGCAAGAGTCCGCGAGGGCGCAGCTCTCCTGACAGTGACCGAGAACGGCTACGGCAAGCGCACAGAGCTTGACTGCTACCGCATACAGAACAGAGGCGGCTATGGTCTCACCAACTACAAGGTTGACGATGTACGCGGTCATGTCTGCGGAATCAAGATAGTGGACGAGGAGGACGATATAATCCTCGTTTCCAGCGACGGCATAATCATAAGGATACTCGCCAGCGACATCCGCATTATGGGACGTATCGCAAAGGGAGTCCGCGTTATGAAGGTCAGCGACGGAGCACAGGTAGTTGCCTTTACCCGCGCCGAGCACGATGACAATGCCGAGACCGAAAAGGTGGAGCAGCTCACCGAGGAACAGGCTAAGGCTGCTGAAGCTGAGGCTGCTCTTGAGGAACAGAATGAGGTAATAATCGAGGCTGATCCAGAGGATGCTGACGATGAATGACGACTCCCGAAGCCGTCATCTGAGTTACAGGGCAAGTCTTCTTTCAGCGATAGTCATATTCATTTCCAGCCTGTTCTGTCAGTGGCTGAACTGGTTCATCTACGAAAAAGAGGGGTACACATGGGGATTTACGCTGATAACTCCCCTCGTGCTCTGTATGATGTATCATTTTGTGCAGCTGGACGCAGGCAGGAACGGAAATTTTTCCCGTATATTTTTCTTTGTATTTTCAGCGGCACTTCCGCTGGCAGCCTCTGCCGCACTGGCTCTCATTATGAAGCGGAATTACCCTGAGCTGGGCATATTCGGCTCTGACAGGGGCTATACCGGCAGTAACGAGGAGAAAATAGCTCTTTACGCAGGAAGATTCGTGCTTACATCGGCATACCTTACGGTATTTGCGGTCATAGACGTTCCCCTGCTGAGATATGCGGACAAAAAGGAAAAGAAAAAGTGATATATGTTTTACTGATAATTTTCGCGGTATTTCTTGCTTATGCCGCAGCCGAGAACTGCTTTATGCTTCTGGTGAGGCATGAAAGGCTGGGCAGCGGTATCAGGATAGCTCATGTTTCCGACCTGCACAAGAGACACTTCGGCAGGAACAACGAAAGGCTCTGCCGGCTTGTGGAAAAGGAGGCTCCGGACGTTATCTTCGTTACGGGAGACCTTGTTTCACGTTCGGAAAAGGACTTCTTCACAGCTGAGAATACCCTGAAAAGGCTATGCAGTATAGCACCGGTGTATATGATCTCAGGCAACCACGAGCAGAGTATTCCCCGGGAAAAAAAGCCGGAGTTTGAAGAAATGGTGGGAAGGACCAAGGCTGTCTGGCTGAGAAATTCCTCTGTGGAGCTCAGCTTTACTGACCGGAGATACATATTATTTGGTCTTGAGGAGAGGTATGAGGTCTACAAGAAGGACGGCGGATACCGTGATCTGGAGAAGATAAGCTCCGGAGACATGGAGGGCTACCTTGGAAAACGTCCGGAGGGAGAGGTGCTGCTTCTTGCGCACAATCCGTTTTTTGCCGAGGCATATTCCCAGTGGGGAGCGGACGTTGTTTTCAGCGGTCATGTCCACGGCGGTATAGTAAGACTTTTCGGGAAGGGTATTCTCTCTCCTGAGAGGAAGCTGTTTCCCCGCTATTCCAAGGGAGTATATACCGTTGGCAGGACAAAGCTTCTGGTGTCGGGAGGTCTTGGCAAGCTGAGACTTTTCAATTCTCCTGAAATAGTTATATACGACTGAAAAAAATACTGATAACGGGCGAACAGCGTTCGCCCGTTTTTTATCCCAGAAAAGCAAATGCAATGAGCAGTATGCCTCCTATCCATGAGAGGTCCCGGTCAAGGGAGGCTATTTTCCTGCCCGTAAGGTTTCCCAGTATCACCATGAACGTTCCCCAGAAAAATGTTATCACCGATACCTTCACCGGCGATATGCTGCCGCAGCCGCTTCCAAGACCGGTTGCAGCGGAGTCCAGCGAGCTTGCCAGCGCAAGGGTAAAGGCTTCCGGCATCGAAAGAACCTTTGAATTATCGGTATCAGCGGCAGTATCATTCAGGTATAGCCTCACCACCAGCGAGCCCTTTTCTGTTTTCAGATTTATAGCACCGTTCTCCGAGAGCCTTTTCGCAATATTCCGGATAAGGCTTTTCATTATCGTAAGGACGCCGATAGTTGTCAGCAGAGCCCTTCCGCAGATCCGGAAAACATTCGCCGGGAGCCTGTTTCCAATGGTCTCTGAGAAGCCTGTTGTGATACCCAGCACGGCGGCTCCCACAGCATTTATCATCAAAGCCGAGAATACGGGGATACGAATACCGCTGTTGCAGTAAGCAGCCGCAGCAAGGTATGTATCTATGCTCACTATCATTGCAAGAAATAATTCTTCACACAAAGCTTTACACCTCCGGAACATTATATGAAAATTTACCGGAAGCGGTCAATGAATAGTTAAAATTAAAATATATGTTCTGTCTTATTGACAAACCGGAAAATATGTTCTATAATAATATCACAAGGAACGGAACGTTAGTTCGATATATGCTGCCTTTCAGACATTTGTGCGATTCTCCCTGTTGCTCCGCCTGTATCATACGGTAATACCGGCAGAGATTCGTTAAAGGAGGTTTTACAATGAAGCAGATGATAACAGAATATATAAACAGCAGTATCCTCGTAAAAAACAGGATCGATGAGCTCTGCTGTCAGAAAAAGGAGCTTGAAGACATTGGCAGAGACGATATTGTTGCCGGGCTTGACCTTGATAGAAGAATAAGAGTCCTCAGAGCCGAATATGCTCAGGTACGGGAGACAGCGGAATATCTGTCGTCCTGCGTAAGGAGGATCGAACAGCGTGTCGAGACGTAAAAGCTATTCAGATACATATACCGGAGCAGCCGATAACGGTATAAGAAACATACTTGAAGAAACAAGCGACGACGAATCGGTGCGCCGTGTAAGAAAAGTAATGTTAAAAGTTATTAATAATGAGCTTACACCGAGACAAAAACAGATTATTATGCTATACTATTTTCAGAGAAAGGATATTGTCAGCATAAGCCGAGAGCTGAATGTTACTCCGCAGGCTGTCTCCGCTGCAATGTCGAGAGCAAGACTGAGATTGTTCAGAATCTTGCAATACTTCCTGTGAGGTCAACAGCATGGATACACCTATATTGGATTTTCTGGAAAAATACGCGGCTTCCGGTACTTTAAGGTGCCATATGCCCGGTCATAAGGGCAGGCAAACGGCAGAGCTTTCCTTTGCCGCTGATATTACCGAGATAAGCGGTGCGGACAGTCTTTTCGAGGCGGAGGGCATTATTGCCCGGAGCGAGGAAAATATGTCCCGTCTGTACGGCTCTGAGGCTTCGGTGTATTCTGCCGGAGGCTCTACTCTGTGCATACAGGCTATGCTGGCGATAATGAAGCGTGAAGGCAGACGGGTGCTCGCCGTGAGGAACGTCCACAGGGCGTTCCTCAACACCGCCGCTCTGCTGGATCTGGAAGTGGAATGGCTCATGCCTGTGTACCGCGGAGGTATACTTACCGGGGAGATAGACCTCGCGGCGGCGGAAGCCGCTGTAAGCGGCTGCGGCGAGCCTGTCTGCCTTTACGTGACCTCTCCGGACTATACCGGAAAAATGGCAAATATAATGGGACTTTCGGAGATATGCCGGAAATACGGTGCCCGGCTGGTGGTGGACAACGCTCACGGAGCACATCTTGCGTTCATGCCGGAGAATATGCACCCAATAGCTCTCGGAGCGGACCTTTGCTGTGATTCGGCACATAAGATGCTTCCGGCGCTGACGGGAGCTGCTGTGCTGCACACCTCAAGGAAGGAGTACGTCCCGCAGCTCAAGCCTGCGATGAGTCTTTTCGGCTCCACGAGTCCTTCGTACCTGATAATGGCTTCGCTGGACAGCTGCGCCAAGTACATAAGCGAAAGCATCCGCGGCGACATAGCCGGAGGTCTTGTTCAGTTGAAGGAGCTCCGCCGCAGGTTTTACGGGAGGATAGCCTTTGAGGAGGGAGAGTCCTTTCATCTCACGGTGCTTGCTGCCGAGAGCGGCTTCAGCGGAAATGAATATGCGGATATTCTGCGGAAGAACGGCTGTGAGTGCGAGTATTCCGATGAGAGCATCGTTGTGCTGCTGATGTCACCGGTGAACACCTCCAGCGACTACAAAAGGCTGGCGGAAGCTATGGAGAGGGCGTATTCTGAGGTAAGGAAGAATGCTCCGGAGACTGAGAGATTCACTCTTCCCCTGCCTGCGAGGGCAATGTCCATAAGGGAGGCTGTTTTTGCTGACAGCGAGGACATCTCCGTGGACGAGGCTGAGGGACGTATCTGTGGAGCAGTAAGAGTACCCTGTCCTCCGGCCGTTCCCATAGCAGCAAGCGGAGAGATAATAGACCGAAGCTGCATAAATATTTTCAAAAGGTATGGAATTACGACCGTAAATGTGGTAAAATAGTATACATGAAACTGATCGGACAGGTAAAATCATATGGATAAGATCTACGGAAACGAATATCTGCTCTCAACGCTCAGGAGCATGGTGAAAAGTGGCAGGACCGCTCATTCCGTGCTGTTTTACGGCGAAAAGGGCAGCGGCAAAAAATTAATGGCAAGCTATTATACCGAGCTTCTTCTCTGCGAATCGCCTACTGAAGAAGGTCCGTGCGGAGCCTGCAATTCCTGCCGGAATGCAGCAGCTGGGATACATCCTGACGTTGTTTACGTTGAGAAGACAGGCAAGCTGGGCGGTTATTCCGTCGATACCGCAAGAGATGTGATCAGCGACGCCTTCATAAAGCCAAACAACAGCAGCGGCAGAAAGATATACATCTTCACCGACTGTCATAATATCGACGTCCGCACCCAGAACACCCTCCTGAAGCTCATAGAGGAGCCGCCGGATTACGCCTATTTCATATTTACGGCGGAGTCAAAGTCGGATTTTCTTCCCACTATAATCTCCCGATGCATATGTATGGGCGTATCCGTCTGTACCCCGGAGGAGGCTGCTGAGGCTCTTGCCGCAGCGGATTTTTCTCCCGAGGAGATAAAGTCCGCAGTAGAGTGCTTTCACGGTAATATAGGAATGTGCCGGAGCTACCTCCTCGACGAGGGACTGAAAAAACAGGTGGATTTGACAAAATCGCTGGCAGATAGTATAATAAGAAAAGATGAATATGCTCTTAATGCGGCTTTCTTTGCGGCAGACAAGGAGCGCAGCGACGTTAAGGCTGTGCTTTCTCTGCTGGATAAGCTGGTAAGGGACGCCGCCGTGCTGGGCAAGGCTCCGGACGCTCCCCTCATAGGCTGCTTCCGCGGCGCTGCCGAGAGGCTTTCAGGGATGCTTACAGCCTCGCAGGCTGCAAGGATACACCGCTGCATAGAAAAGGCATGGGGCGCGGTAGAAGCCAATGTGAGCATACCTCTTGTGCTGGCGGCATTCTGCGCCGATGTGATAAGGATAATCACATAAGCGTGATCAATCAGTTATGGGACTAAGCTCCCGTGAAGATCGGAGAATATAATGAAGGAAATAGTCGGAATACGCTTCAAGAGCGTTGGAAAAATATACTACTTTTCACCGGGAGATATACAGGCTCAGGTGGGAGACAGAGCTATCGTTGAGACCGTAAGGGGCATAGAGTGCGGCGAGGTAGTCATCGCCAACAGGCAGATAGACGATAAGCAGGTGTCCGCACCCCTCAAACCTATAATAAGACTTGCTACTCCCGCAGATATGAAGATAGTTGAAAAGAACAAGCAGCGCGAGAAGGAAGCCTTCGCCATATGTGAGGAGAAGATAGCCTCCCGCGGTCTGAATATGCATCTTGTTGAAGTAGAGTGTACCTTCGATAACAACAAGTTGCTGTTCTATTTCACCTCTGAGAACCGCGTGGATTTCCGCGAGCTGGTAAAGGACCTTGCCTCAGTGTTCAGAACTCGTATCGAGCTCAGACAGATAGGCGTGCGTGATGAGGCTAAGATACTCGGCGGACTGGGAATCTGCGGACGGGAATTCTGCTGTAAGGGCTATATGGGCGATTTTCAGCCTGTATCCATAAAAATGGCTAAGGAACAGGGACTTTCCCTGAATCCCACAAAAATATCGGGCACCTGCGGCAGACTTATGTGCTGTCTGAAAAACGAGCAGAATGCCTATGAGGAGCTGCTGAAAATAACTCCCAAGGTGGGAGCGATAGTCGTTACTCCCGATGGAGACCGCGGCAGAGTCGAGGACGCTAACCTTATCACCGGAAAGCTCAGGGTAAAGACCGATAAGTCGGAGGTGCCGGTAACCCTCGACAGAAGTGAGGTAAAGCTCCTGAAGGACGCCGAGATAAGAGTCAACCGTGACGAGCTCAAGGCATTGAAGAACCTTGAGGATTCGTGATGAATGAAAAGGTGAACTACGGCAGACTTCTCGATAAGAAGCTTGCTGAACTGGAAAAGTCCGGGGAGAAACCTTCGCTGCTGCTCCACGCCTGCTGTGCGCCTTGCAGCAGCCACACCCTTGAATACCTGAACAGTCATTTTGATATTACGCTGTATTTCTGCAATCCAAATATATCTCCGGAGGAGGAATTCAGTTTCCGTCTCAGCGAGCTGAAAAGGCTCGTAAAGGAAATGGGACTGAACATCAAGGTCATTGAGGAACCCTACGATCCCGAGCCATTCTACCGTCTGGCAAAGGGACTGGAAGAACTCCCGGAACGGGGTGAGCGCTGCCGGAAATGTATCGCATTCCGCCTGAAAATGGCTGGAGAAAAGGCTAAGCAGCTGGGCAGCGATTACTTTACCACTACTCTGACCATAAGTCCCCATAAGGACTGCACTTTCATAAACGAGTGCGGAGCAGCCATTGCGGAGGAGTGCGGAGTTGCCTATCTTTTCTCAGATTTCAAGAAGCACGACGGCTATAAGCGCTCGATAGAGTTGTCAAGGCAGTACGACCTGTACAGGCAGAACTACTGCGGCTGTGTTTACAGCAAAAGAGCAAATAATGAATAATGTTGGGGCTGCCTCTGGCAGCCCGTGTCATATATACGAACGCAGGGGCGGAGTTCCCTGCTTTCAGCTGAACAGGAGAAAATAATGGGAAAAGAATTAAAGACCAACGCTATGCGTTTTCTTGATAAGAGCGGGATAGAGTATACCGTTCAGACCTATCAGTGCGACGAGTTCATCGATGGTATCCATGTTGCCGAAAAGCTGGGACAGCCTCTTTCTGAGACTTTCAAGACTATCATTGCACAGGGAAAATCCGGGGAGCATTACTGCTTTCTGCTTCCCGTTGACCTTGAGCTCGACCTGAAAAAGGCTGCAAAGAGCGTGGGAGAGAAATCGGTGGAGCTGCTCCACGTAAAGGACATAACAAAGGTGACGGGATATGTCCGGGGAGGATGTACTCCAATCGGCATGAAGAAGCAGTTTATGACGGTAGTCCACGCCTCGGCGGCGGAGCTTCCGGAGTTTTACATAAGCGGAGGCAGGATAGGAACGCAGATAAAGCTCTCGCCGGCGGAGCTGGTAAAGGCAATACGTGGAAAATTTGAAGATATAGTTATGCACGAATGAAAAGGCTCCCATCTGGGAGCCTTTAAATACTATATCACTTGATCTCAAGTCTCTTTGCAAGAGGCTCTTCAGGTTTCTTCTTGGGAAGATCAATGATGAGTATTCCGTTTTTGTATTCGGCGCTGATAGTATCAGTATCAACGTCAGAAATATCGAAGCTTCTCTTGTACGAGCCGAAGGAGCGCTCACGGCGGATGTAGTTGCCTTTATCGTCCTTCTTGTCGTTTTCGGTCTTGTGCTCAGCCGAGATGACGAGGTAAGAGCCGTTTATATCAAGCTTGATGTCTTCCTTTTCAAAGCCGGGGAGCTCCGACTCCATAATATATTTATCGCCGGCGTCCTTAATATCGGTGCGGCAGGCATTCACCGGCATCGAGTCGCTGAAGAAGTCCTTGTCGAAGTCGTTGAAAATGTTGAACAGGTCATATTTGTTTTTTCCAAAGGGTGAAAGTCCATACATAAGTCATACCTCCAAAAAGATCATTCTAAGCATATTATATCCTTTGCATCAGAAAATATACACGTATTCCATCGGAATCGCTTCCTTTCATAAGGTAGTACCATCAGAGGGTACATCTGGTGGGGAGCCCTTTGCTCCTTGCTCATTGTCTATATATTACCCCTGCTGTATGACAGAAATATCAAGGTTCTGTGACAGTATAATGAAAATTAGCACTCTCACTATGAGAGTGCTAATGGTGCGGCAAAAATATACCTCAGGGCTTTCCCTGAGGCAGTCTGCCATGTTCAATGGGCATCTTTGATTGCGGTTTTAGCCTTGGATACGATAGTTCTGTCGTTTTCATAAGACAGGATGTTTGAGGCATAGGATATATCAACCCAGCGAATGTCCGCGATCTCGTCCTCCTGAGGGGTGAAATCCACGTTTTTGGCTTTTGCGAGAAAATATACCACAACCTTTAGAGTATCCTTCTTAGGAGAATAAGTAACTGTTTCCCGGAAGGTCGGATCTATGATAACATCAATAGACGTTTCCTCCATTATCTCACGACGGGCAGTCTCAACCTCTGTTTCACCGGCTTCAACGTGTCCCTTGGGGAACGACCAGTGACCGCTGTTGATGTGCTTTATCAGCAGTATCTCAGTATTACCGTGAAATTTACGGTAAACTATGGCGCCGCATGATTTCTCGTGAAGCATAATACTTCCTTTCTTGCCTTACGGCATTTTTTGGACACGAAGCGGTATCCGTGTTGTTTCACAATTATTATATCATATTTTGTTTAATTTGTCTATACCCTTGTGGGATTTTTTTGAGCCGGTCTCTGCCTGTGACCCTTGCTGATCAAGGGAAAATATGGTATAAGCGCGGAGCCCGCGCCGCCGTTTTCGCGGCAGACAAAAATAATCCGCTGTTTTTTCGCCGCGTCTTGCTTTTTTTAGAAAAATATGGTATAATACATCTTGACAGCTAAGCATATATTTGTAAATCATAAATATTTAACTGCCGCATCAATATGTGTGATAATTATTCCCACTTGCAGAACAGGACGTCTTTTGTCCGGGAACTGCCGGTAACATTTTTCAGGAGGAGGTCGGTATATGATAGCCGGAGTTTCAACTGCCTGTCTATATCCAAAGCCTCTTGAAGAGAGCCTGTACGACCTCGCTGTGAACGGTGTATCCTGCGTCGAGATATTCGTGAACACCCATTCAGAGCTGAAGCTTGGCTTTGCCCACGGCTGTGCAAATCTGCTTAAGCGCTTCGATGTGAAATGTGCCGCAGTCCACCCGTTCACCTGCGAAATGGACCAGCTTATGTTCTTTTCAGACTACGAAAGGCGTTTGGACGATATACTCGAATATCACAAGTATTATTTCAGATTCATGAATATAGTGGGAGCAAATATCTTTGTTTTCCACGGAGGCAAGACCGCTAAAACGAAGGAGCTCTACTGCGAGCGTTTCAGCAGGCTTTTCAGGCTGGGAAAGGAATTCGGCGTTACTGTGGCACTGGAGAACGTCTCCCGCTGCCAGAGCGCTTCTCCGGCTTATGTAAGGGATCTTGCAAAAATGCTGGGGAACGAGTTCGCTTTTGTCCTCGATACCAAGCAGGCTGTAAGAGCCGGAGAGGATCCCTTCCGTTTTCTTGACGCTGTCGGTGAAAAGATATGCCATGTTCATATAAGCGATTCCGGCGAGCTTGGCGACTGCCTCCTCATCGGCAAGGGAAGCTTCCGCTTCCGACCGTTTTTTGAAAAGCTGGGAAAGCTTTCACCGGACTGCTCCGTCATGCTGGAGCTGTACAGAAGCGGCTTCGGAGGTATCAGCGACCTGATCTCAAGCTATAATATACTCAATAAAATGACCGGACTTTAATCAGGAGGAAAAGGCATGAAGTGTCCTTACTGTGGATATGAAGATTCAAAGGTAGTGGATTCCCGACCTAATGACGATAAGATAAGGCGCCGCAGAGAATGTATGAAATGCGGCGGAAGATTTACCACCTATGAGGTCATGGAGGCTCCTCTGCTCATGGTGGAGAAGCGTTCCGGAGGCTTTGAGCCCTTTGACAAGACAAAGCTTGTAAAGGGCATATTCACTGCAATAAAAAAGCGTCCCGTCACCAAGAAGCAGGTGGACGAGATCGCTGATTACGTTGAGAATTACTGTGCCGATCAGCTCAAGACCGTAATAAAGTCCAAGGAGATCGGCGATATTGTCCTTGAAAGGCTCCGGGACGTTGATCCCGTGGCGTATATCCGATTCGCCTCTGTTTACGAGGATTTCTCGGATATAGACAGCTTTGTTGCCGCTATAAGCGAACTTGACAGCAAGAAATGATCCGTATGAAAAGGCTTTCTGGGCTTTCAGCTTACCGGCATCCTGAGAGAGCCGCCGTCCTCGCTGTAAACCATTGAAGCGACTGCGGTATCATCGCAAACGAGCAGCTCTGCGAGCATTTTTCTGCTTTCAGGGCTGTAATTTTTGACCTCATATAAGTACAGCTGGGCACTGCGTCCGGCGTATTCTCTCAGCGGGAGTCCCTGTTTGTCCTGAAGCGAGGCGTATTCCTCATAGACTGCGGAAAAATCCGTAGGGATAGTTATGTCCTTTCCGGCTATCTCCTCCACCTCCCAGCCGTGAGAGGCGAAATAGTCCATGCGCTCGCCCACGTTTGAAGCCGCTACCGGAGCGCTTTCCGGCACCTTTTTTCCGCTGCCGCTGTCTGGCAGGACAAATACCGCCGCAGCTATGGCAGCCGCTGAAATGAACAGAAGTGTGTATTTTTTCATTTTTGCCGACCTCCATTATCGTCTTTCCGGAACTTTCCGGTCAATCAATAATATTACCGGCTCAGCCGGATTTATTCCAAGGAGGACGCTATGTCCCAGATAAGACTTGATAAATTCATCTCTGAACGAACAGAATACACCCGCAGCCAGATAAAGCAGCTTGCCGCAAAGGGTGAAATACAGGTTTCCGGCGTTATCACCAAAAAGGCGGATACGAAAATTGATCCTGAAAAGGACAGCGTAACAGTCCGCGGAAAGGCTGTTGAAAGTCAGAAATACCGTTACATACTGCTTAACAAGCCGGAGGGCTATGTGTGTTCCACAGACGAAAAGGACGGCAGGACAGTGCTGGAGCTTATCCCCCCTGAGCTCCGCACAAAAGGCTTGTTTCCGGCAGGCAGACTGGATAAGGATTCGCTGGGAGCACTGCTGATAACCGACGACGGCGAGCTTGCTCACAGGATGCTGTCACCGAAGCATCACATACCCAAGATATATATTGTGAAACTTGCCAGACCGTTTGAAGAAAAATATATTAACATATTTGAAAGCGGCTTGATTCTTGCCGACGGAGAGACCTGTATGCCCGCAAAGGTGAAAGCTGTTGAAAACTCCGAAAATCTGGCTTTTATCCAGCTTTTTGAGGGAAAATATCATCAGGTGAAAAGAATGTTCGCCGCAGTGGGTAACCACGTTGAAGTGCTTATGAGAATTTCCCTCGGAGGTCTGATTTTGCCCGAAAAACTGGCTTCTGGACAGTGTATGGAATTATTGCACAAAGATGTTGAAAACTTGTTCCTGCCCACCGATTTTGACCGCTTTTGCGCCAGTTTTTCCGGCTTTTTTTCGGCAAATCTAATAAACAAGTAAATATAAGTTTGTCAATTTAGCAACTTGAAATATTTTATAAAGTGTGCTATTATATTAACATAGCTGATACTGTGTAGATAGAATATCGGCATTAATTTTGAACTGGAGGACTGGACTAAATGGCAGGCTTAATACTCAAAGGCATTTATAAGAAATATCCGGGCGGCGTTGTTGCAGTTTCGGATGTTAATTTAGAGATAAGAGATAAGGAATTCATCGTTCTCGTTGGACCTTCCGGATGTGGTAAGTCAACTACTCTCCGTATGATCGCCGGACTTGAGGAGATCTCAGAGGGTGAGCTCTACATCGGCGACCGTCTCGTAAACGATATCGCTCCCAAGGACAGAGATATTGCGATGGTTTTCCAGAACTACGCTCTTTATCCTCATATGACAGTTTTCGATAACATGGCTTTCGGACTCAAGCTCCGTAAGGTTCCTAAGGACGAGATCGAAAGAAAGGTTAACGAGGCTGCTAAGATTCTCGACCTTACACACCTCCTCGACAGAAAGCCTAAGGCTATGTCCGGTGGTCAGAGACAGAGAGTTGCTCTCGGTCGTGCCATCGTTCGTTCACCTAAGGTATTCCTCCTCGACGAGCCTCTTTCAAACCTCGATGCTAAGCTCCGTGCTCAGATGAGAACCGAGATCTCTAAGATCCACAAGAAGCTGGGTACAACATTTATCTACGTTACTCATGACCAGACCGAAGCTATGACTATGGGCGACAGAATCGTTTGTATGAAGGACGGCTTCGTTCAGCAGATAGATACTCCTCAGAATCTCTATGAGAACCCTACCAACAAGTTCGTTGCAGGCTTCCTCGGTTCACCCCAGATGAACTTCATCGACGCTACTCTCAAGGAAGAGTACGGTCAGTATATCGTTGAATTCGGCTCTGATGACACCAAGATGCGTGCCGGCAGAAAGTTCCAGATCATCATCCCTGAGTCTAAGGTAAATGATGAGCTCGGCAACTACGTTGGCAGAGAGATCATCCTCGGCGTTCGTCCTGAGAGCATCCACGATGAGGAAATGTACCTCTCAAACGCTACTACCGGTATTATCGACACCTATGTCGAGATCACCGAGCTCATGGGCGCTGAGACTTACCTCTACCTCCTCTGCGAGGGTATCCCGCTTACCGCAAGAGTTAGCCCCAGATCCACCGCTAAGCCCGGCGACGAGATCAGAGTTGCTATTGATCCTAACAGGATCCACCTCTTCGATAAGGAAACTGAAAAGGCTATTGTTAACTGATAAAATTTTCTTTTCATATTTATCCTTTCTTTCTTGTGCGGACGAAAGTCTGTACGCAAAAGACCGCAGTGTTTCCACTGCGGTCTTTTGTTTTGCTTTTACCACATAAACTCAACATCCGGAGCCTTCACTATGCCTATTGAAGGCTCTTCTTCGTGTTCCGACTCCTTTTCCAGTGCCTTCGACAGAGCCTCTATCTCCACCAGCTCGTGAAAGTAGTCGTTCATGGGCACAAGGGCTTGGAAGAGCTCGTTTGCGTGGTCGAGGACGCCTCTGCTGAACAGCTCGTCCTTGTCCGTGACCTTAACGGAAGCGCTCAGTCCCTTTTTCAGGAAAAACCGCTCCGCCTCGGGAACGCTGCAAGGCTTCTTCCTTTTGTACTCGTCGCCGCCGATGACAACGCCGTGCTTATCCTCCAGCTCAGAGACCATTTTCAGGAAAGGTCCTGCGTCCTCGGCGAGGCTGCTCCGGAAGCGCTCCATTACCGGAGCATCCGGCTTGGATATGCGGAAGCCGAACTCTGCGCCCTCCGGAGAGAGCTCGAAGTAGAAGGTGGGAGTTTTGTTCCACCAGTAAGCCTCGTAGCGCACGTAAATATACATCACGTCGCGGTAGTGAAGAAATGGCGGGAAGCTCTCATCGCGGTATATGCGTCCCACCTTGTACATCATGCCCGCCACGTCAGCGAAGGGGCGGAAAAGCTCCTCGCCGAGCTCCTTCAGCGGCTCGTAGACCTTTTCCGTGTAGGTGCTTTTGTGGGCTTCAAACCACTCCTTGTTGTTGTTGAGCCTGATTCCAAGCAGAAAATCCAGTGCCTCCTGAGAAAAGCCCTGAAACATGGTGATCTCCTCCGAAAAATGAAATTTTAGTCTTTACTGAACAATTATACCATAAGTTTTAGCAGCATTCAAGAGGAAGAATTTTTCTGTCCGGAAAGAGGCGCAATATAGTGCTGATTATTTTCCACGGGCGTGTGGACAAGTTTTCAACAGTGTGTTGAAACAAATGTGGAACTCCGCATATCATTGTTGAAAACTCTGTTTAAAAAGTGGAAAACAACGTTATATGCACATTCTGGAAAGTCAAAATCCTGTGGATAACGGGTGAAAATGCGTAAACAATATAAACACGCTGTGGAAAAACACTCCACAGCCACTAATAGTAAAGGATATGATTTGTATGAAAAAGGTTTTAGCAATATGCTCCATATTTTTTACCGTTTGTACAGCCTTCACGTCCTGCGGATCAGGTGATAAGACCTACGATTCCAATCCCGATAACAGGACTACTACTATGTACGGAACTACCGCCGGTGAGTATGTGAGCGACGCTATACACGGCGCTGGCAAGGCTGGCAATGACCTTATCGACGGTGTTACTGACGCTGCCGGTGCTCTTGTTGATGGTCTTGACGGCGAGGACGATACCCGTTCCACTGTCAGCACAATGCACACTTCACGATGAATAAAGGCTCCCGTATGGGAGCCTTTTACGTTACTGTATATCAGCGTGGTGAGACTGGAGCGATTTAACTCCGAAGTGCTTGTTTTCCTTGTGAGCCCTGATACCCTCTGCGCTTGCCTTTGCAGCAGCCATAGTTGTGATATAGGGAACGCGGTGCTTGATAGCTGCCTTGCGGATGTAGCTGTCGTCGTGGGCGCTGGTCTTGCCTGCGGGAGTGTTGACGATGAGCTGTATCTCGCCGTTAGCGATCTCGTCGGCGATATTGGGACGTCCCTCGTAGATTTTGAAGATCTTCTTGCAGGGAATGCCGGCTTCCTTTATCATCTCGTAGCTTCTGCCGGTGGCGAGGATATTGAATCCAAGCTCATTGAAGGACTTGGCAATGTCGATGAGCTCAGGCTTGTCTCTGTCGCAGACGCTGAGGAGAACAGTTCCGCCGTCGGGGAGTCTTGTCTGTGTAGCCTCCTGAGCCTTGAAGTAAGCCTCTCCGAAGGTAGGAGCGATACCGAGTACCTCTCCGGTAGAGCGCATCTCAGGTCCGAGGACAGGATCGACCTCCTGGAACATATTGAACGGGAACACAGCCTCCTTGACGCCGTAGTGGTTGATCTGACGGTCGTGGAGCTCCGGAACAGGCGAAGGTCTGCCGGTGAGTGAGGATGTGATTATATCGGTAGCAATGCGCACCATGTTGATGTCGCATACCTTGGATACAAGGGGAACTGTACGTGAAGCACGGGGGTTAGCCTCGAGAACGTATACTGTATCTCCCTCGATAGCGTACTGCATATTCATAAGACCGCAAACGTTCATTTCAACAGCTATCTTCTTGGTGTACTCCTTGATAGTAGCGACCTGCTTCTCTGTGAGGTTCATTGAGGGCAGGATACAAGCGGAGTCGCCGGAGTGTACACCTGCGAGCTCGATATGCTCCATAACAGCGGGAACGAAGCAGTGTGTGCCGTCTGAGATAGCGTCAGCCTCGCACTCGGTAGCGTGGTTGAGGAAGCGGTCGATTAGGATAGGTCTGTCGGGGGTAACGCCTACTGCGGCGGACATATAAACTCTCATCATCTCGTCATCGTGAACTATCTCCATTCCGCGTCCGCCGAGAACGTAGGAAGGACGCACCATTACGGGATAACCGATGCGGTTTGCTATTTCAAGAGCCTCGTCAACGTTTACAGCCATACCGGCTTCGGGCATGGGGATACCCAGCTTGTCCATCATAGCGCGGAAGTGGTCGCGGTCCTCAGCGAGGTCGATAGTCTCGGGGGTAGTACCGAGGATATTGACGCCGTACTTTTTGAGGTCGCTTGCAAGGTTAAGAGGAGTCTGACCGCCGAACTGAGCGATAACTCCCACAGGCTTCTCCTTTTCGTGGATAGAGAGAACGTCCTCGAGGGTGAGGGGCTCGAAGTAAAGCTTATCAGATGTATCATAGTCTGTGGAGACTGTTTCGGGGTTGCAGTTTACGATGATAGACTCGAAGCCCAGTTTCTTGAGGGCGAGGGCTGCATGAACGCAGCAGTAATCGAATTCGATACCCTGACCGATACGGTTTGGACCGCCGCCGAGAATCATTATCTTGGGCTTATCGGTATTAACGGGGCTGCTGTCCTTGTCAAGGTGGTAGGTGGAGTAGTAGTAAGCAGCGTTCTTGGTACCGCTTACGTGAACGCCCTCCCAAGCCTCCTTGATACCGAAGCCAATGCGTGCGTTTCTGATCTCCTCCTCTGTTACTTTGAGGAGAGAGCTGAGGTAGCGGTCGGAGAAACCGTCCAGCTTAGCCTGTCTGAGCACGTTCTCTGCGGGAACAGCGCCCTGCATTTTGATGAGCTGCTCTTCTTCGTCAACGAGCTCCTTCATCTGCTCGATGAAGTATTTCTTGATCTTTGTGAGCTCGTGGAGCTCGTCTACGGTAGCGCCCTTGCGGAGAGCCTCGTACATAACGAACTGTCTTTCACTGGTGGGATAGCGGAGCTGTGCAAGGAGCTCATCCTTGGTAAGATCGTGGAAATTCTTAGCGAAGCCAAGACCGTAGCGGTCCTTTTCGAGGGAGCGGATAGCCTTCTGGAAAGCCTCCTTGTAGGTCTTGCCGATACTCATAACCTCGCCGACAGCTCTCATCTGAGTGCCGAGCTTGTCCTGAGCGCCCTTGAACTTCTCGAATGCCCAGCGAGCGAACTTGATAACGATGTAGTCGCCGTCGGGGTAATACTTATCGAGTGTGCCGTACTTGCCGCAGGGGATGTCCTTAAGGGTAAGACCGCAGGCGAGCATAGCTGATACGAGAGCTATGGGGAAGCCGGTAGCCTTGGAGGCAAGAGCGGAGGAACGTGAGGTTCTGGGGTTGATCTCGATAACAACTATACGTCCTGTCTCGGGATCACGGGCGAACTGGCAGTTGCAGCCGCCGATGACCTGAATGGACTCGATTATGCGGTAGGACATATCCTGAAGAGTCTTCTGAACGTCCTCGGGGATGGTGAGCATAGGAGCGGAGCAGAATGAATCTCCGGTATGAACACCGATAGGATCAATATTTTCGATGAAGCAGACTGTGATCTTGTTGTTTTCAGCGTCGCGGACAACCTCCAGCTCGAGCTCTTCCCAGCCGAAGATACACTCCTCAACGAGCACCTGATTTACCAGTGAAGCCTGAAGACCTCTTTCGCAGACTACCTTGAGCTCGTCAACGTTATAAACCATACCGCCGCCGGCGCCGCCCATAGTGTAGGCAGGACGGAGAACTACGGGGTATTTGAGCTGTTCAGCTATCTTAACAGCCTCGTCAACGGAATAAGCCACCTGACTGCGGGGCATTTCGATACCAAGCTCGCTCATGGCGTTCTTGAATTCGATTCTGTCCTCACCGCGCTCGATAGCGTCCACCTGAACGCCGATGACCTGAACGTTGTATTCCTTGAGCACGCCTGCCTTGTCAAGCTCTGAGCAGAGGTTGAGTCCTGACTGACCGCCGAGGTTGGGGAGCAGGGCGTCGGGGCGTTCTCTTTTGATTATCTGGGTAAGTCTGGAGAGATTAAGGGGCTCGATGTAGGTGATGTCGGCTACATCGGGATCTGTCATAATGGTAGCGGGATTTGAGTTTACAAGAACTATCTCGTAGCCCAGCTTCTTGAGGGCTTTGCACGCCTGAGTACCTGAATAATCGAACTCACAAGCCTGACCTATGATGATAGGTCCTGAACCGATTATCATGATCTTATGGATGTCCTGTCTTTTTGGCATACTATTCTCCTGACTCGTACAGCTATCCGGCGTAATTGAGCACACATATTGCAGCGGCGGATACTGGTTACGTTAAATAATTTGCTGTGCTATAGCACAACTTCTTACCCTATATTGTAACACAAAACGGAAATAATTGCAAGAAAAAATTACACCGATAACTAATATGTTGAAGACGGTTTTTTTATGCAGTATTTTGAGCCGCAAAAATGCCCGTGCAGACCGTGTTGCCTCGGCCAAGGTTTTTATTTTTATTTATTGACATAACTGCCGTTTTGCTATATAATAGAAGTATCATATTTTTGATGGTATAGGAGGAATCATTATGTTCTGCACAAACTGCGGCGCTCAGCTCAGCGACAGCGCAAAGTTCTGTATAAACTGCGGAGCTAAGCTCAAGGCAGCAGAGGAGATCGTTCCGTTGAACGAGCCTTCCCTTCTCAGCGACGATTCAGAGCAGACAGTCCTGCTCAGCGAACCCGGCGACGATATTGCTCTCAACGAGAATTTCGGCGATACGCCTACCGTACTTCTTTCAGAGGAGGAAGACCTTGCGACTGACATTGCTTCCGTACAGGATACCGCAGCTTCTGCGGCAGATGACATCGTTTCCGGCTTTGAATCTGATGTTACCGCTTCTGCTTTTTCTGACAGCAGCCTGAATCCCGATTTCGACGGCACTGGAGATACTGTCATGATCTCCGGCGAGGAGGATCTTATCCCCGAACCAGAGCCTGTTCCTGAGCTAAATACCTTCGAGGATCTCCCCACCGAGCTCCTTGACGAGATGCCCGGCAGCGATATTGCAAATGATGTTCCTGATGTAAATACATATACAGCTCAGGAGAAGGAGAGCTTCCCTGAGCCTGAGGTACCTGTTTCCCCGGTATATCCTGTGGACGACAAGCCTCAGTACGAGCCCTATGCTCCTCAGCAGAACGAGCAGGTGCCACCTCCCTTCGATCCCTACGCACCTCCGCAGGGTATGGAGCAGCCCCAGTTTGATCCCTATGCAGCTCCCGGCGGAATGGCTCAGCAGCCTCAGTTTGATCCCTACGCTCCTCCCCAGGGTATGCCTCAGCAGCCCCAGAACGATATGTACGCTCAGCCTCCGCAGTATCAGAACGAACAGCCTCAGTACGCTGAAGCTCCTGCCAAAAAGAAGATCGGCGGCGGAAGGATATTCGGAGCGGTTTTTATATCCATAATCACCTTTGTGCTCCTGCTTGGACTCAGCCTCGCAGTGACTATTAAATTCGGAGCCTCCGGAAAAACTCTCAGGAAGGGCATAGAAAAGCTGGACAAGAAAACTCTTTTCAGCGCTGAGTACGACGACGAGGAGATAGCTACCGACCTTTACAAGTCTCTTGGAATCAGAGGAATCACCGACGGTTATGCCGATGATACTGCTTTCAAGAAGTACATAACCGAGACAAATATTCTTGAATATATCGGTGAGAATGTTGAAAACTACGCAAAATACATTTTCGACGGCAAGGGCGATGATCCCTCCATTACTGCTGACGACATCGCAGCAGACTTCTTCGGCAGCGACGAGAACAATAAGCTTGCTGACGATTATTTAGGTCAGAAGTTCGCTAAGGACGACCTCAGAACTATCAGCAGGAATATGTCCAAGAATGACGTTGACAAGAACCTCTCCATTAAGGAATGGAACGATACAGTGGGCTTTGAACTGAAAAACATCAGCTACGGACTCTCATGGATAACAATGGGCATCCTTGCTGCACTGATATTCGTGCTCCTTATCTGGATCGCTCTTATCGTTGACAGAAGAGCAAAGTATGTATCCGGCTTCTTCGGAACGGTATTTGCGTTCAGCGGTTCGATAATGTTCGTCATAGGTCTTGCAATCGCAGGCGTTTGTCCTCTTCTGTTCGCACTTACGAGCAATGTGGTATTCTATGTGGTATTCCACGTACTTCTCAAGTTTGCCATTGTAGCGCTCTGCGTCGGCGTTGGCGAGCTCTTCCTTGCATACGTTATGAAGAAGATAAAGAAGGGTATCCGCAAGAGAGAAAAGGCTGCAAAGGTTAAGGCAAAGATTCAGGAAGAAATGTCAGCTGAATAATAAAGCTTAAAGGGACGCCAATGGGAGCCCCCCCTCTGGTGGAATCGTGGCATAAAATTACCGAGTCGGTAGTTCCCGGCTCGGTAACCCACTTTTTCCGTTAAGGGAGGCTGACTAATGGTGTCTCTTAAATTTACTGCTGTATATGCAAAAATCCCCCTGTGTCGTGAGTACACAGGGGGTGTTTTTGATTCTATTTAGAAAAAGGCTTAGTCAGCAGCATTGAGCTTCTTAGCGAGCTGAGACTTCTTTCTTGCAGCCTTATTCTTGTGCATAAGGCCCTTAGCGCAAGCCTGGTCAACTCTCTTTATAGCGACCTTGATAGCCTCTGCCTTATCAGCAGCACCTGTTGCAGCAGCAGTGTCAGCCTTCTTGAGGATAGTCTTAAGATTAGACTTTCTTGCTTTGTTGGCAGCAGCCTTGGTAGCGTTTACCTTTACTCTCTTCTTAGCAGATTTGATGTTTGGCATTTTGTTACACCTCCTTGAAATTTTGCGGTAAGTATATATCTCCGCAATTGACAGATAATGAATACGCGGGAAAGCGCATTCCGATAAGTGCAACGCACACTTATCCTACTGAGACATTATTAATTATAACATTTTAGCCAAATAATTTCAATAGGCAAAACTGAAATAATAGCTGATATTTTTGCTGTAAAATAAAGCATTTTGCACAATGTCAGCCGATATATTATCTATGATCTGACAGAAACCCGTTATACTATAGACAATGTCCAAAAATTATATTGCCGCATTAATAATACAGGAGGAACATAAATGAATATACGCACAGATCTTGCTGTGGAGAGTATCGGCGAGGGAGGTCTTCCTGCCGGAGTGCGCCGGGAGGTGCGCGGAAAGGCTTTCGAGATAACTGAGATAATCATCGAGGACGACAGCTGCATGGAAACTCTCGGAAAGGGCAGGGGCAGGTACATCACCCTTGAGGGACGGGAGCTCAGCCGTTTTGCGGACGACTACGAGGACATGACAGGAGAGCTTGCCGGTGAGCTCCGCCGGCTCATTCCCGATGGCGAGATACTGGTGGTGGGATTGGGAAACAACGATATAACTCCCGATGCCGTGGGACCTCAGGCAGCGGCAAAGGTGCTGGCTACGCGGCACCTCCGGGACGAGCTGGGCAGCGACGGCGAAGATTTCCTGCTTTCCTTGCGGAGAGTGAGCTCCTTTGCCGGAGGAGTCCTTGGACAGACGGGCATAGAGACTGCCGAGATAGTCCGTGCCATAGCGGAGCAGCTTCAACCTGCCGGTATAATCGCCATAGACGCCCTTGCCTGTTCAGACGTGAGCCGTCTGGGAACGACGGTGCAGATCTCGGATTCGGGCATATCTCCCGGCAGCGGTGTATCAAACTCACGCAGGGAGCTCTCCCGGAAGAATTTAGGCATACCGGTGATAGCGGTGGGAGTGCCTACTGTTGTGGATATGCACACGATAGTGCGAAATCTCACAGGCAGCGATATACCGGCGGAGCTGCCGAATATGATGGTAACTCCGAGAGATGTTGACCGGCTTACAGAGAGAGCCTCTCAGCTCATAGCCTTCGGGATAAATCTTGCCCTTCATCCGGCGCTGAGCTTTGAGGACATTAGGGGACTATTCTGAAGAAATAAAAAATACCGGACTTTTCCAGTCCGGTATAGTTTCTTATAGCTGGGAATGACCGGGAGGTCAGACCTATGTATCGCTTCAGGCTTACTTCTTGGCAGCCTGCTGCTTGAGAAGATCTCTGATTTCTGTAAGGAGCACTTCTTCCTTGGGGGGCTCAGCGGGCTTTTCCTCTTCCTTCTTCTTGCCCATTGTCATAAGCTTGTTAACGCCCTTGAGCATGAGGAATACGCAGAATGCCATGATGATGAAGTTGATAACGGCTGTGATAAAGTGTCCCCACTCGATGTATGAGCCGGTATTGCCGATCTCAGTTCTTCCTGCGACCTCTGCGCCGCCGATAGCTGCGATGATAGGATTGATGAAGTCATCGGTAAATGCGGTAACGATAGCGCCGAAGGCTGCACCGATTATGATACCGATGGCCATGTCCATTACATTGCCTTTGAGTGCGAATTCCTTGAATTCCTTGAGAAACTTCTTCATTTTTCTTCTCCTTAAAATTAGTAAGATTTCTGGTGCGTCTGAGGTCGTTCCCGGTCTTGTGTGGGGGGAGGCTTCATACGCTGCCGTTTATTAAATTTCCGGCAAGCCGGGAATTTCCGGTGAATCGTCCTTAACGGTCTTGCGGGCCTGCATATATTCAGGGAGGACGATAGCGTCTATCTCGTCGTTGTAGGTAGACTTTTTCTTAGGCATAGCCTCGACAGCTTTGATATCCTGAGACATTATAGCCTCCTTGCGTTCACGGACATAAGCCTGAAGGTCGTCGGCATCGGCTTCGCCGGCTGCTGACATAGACACCCGTGATCTTACGTGCTCATAGGAATTGAGCCTGTCGGCGTCCACCTCCTTGGTGGCAGCCATATAGTCACGGGGCTTGGACTGTTCCTTTACTGCAAGGTCGTCTGCGTTGACTGATTCTGTCTTACGCATATACATCTTATTGAATTTATCCGCTGTATTTGGCACAAGCTTTGCGGCGTCCACAAGGGGCGTATCGCCCATGTAGTCCACACGTTTTTTCTCGAATTTCTTTAGTCTGCTCAGATCCACGCTGTCGGCAGAAACGCCGCCCATATCGTTGCTGTGCTTGCCGAAGAAGTCGTCCATAGAGTCGTTCTCGGGGTGCTTGGTAGACTTGCCGCCGTCGAAGAATTCCCAGAAGTCGTCGGGAACATCAACTATGCCCTTATCCTCAGGTTTCTGAGGCTGCTGCTGGGGAGCTCCGAAGGGAGGCATACCCTGAACAGCGCCGTAAGCCATAGGCTGCGGATAGGGAGCAGGTATCGGCTCGCCGTTCTCGCCCACCATAGGAGGCTGGGCGTACATCATGGGCTGGGGCTGACCGTAAACGGGCATACCGTTCTGGTCATAGCCGATGATCTGGGGCTGGGCGTACATCATGGGCTGAGGCTGACCGTAAACGGGCATACCGTTCTGGTCATAGCCGATTATCTGCGGCTGAGCGTACATCATAGGCTGAGGCTGACCGTAAACGGGCATACCGTTCTGGTCGTAGCCTACTATCTGCGGCTGAGCGTACATCACAGGCTGAGGCTGACCGTAAACGGGCATACCTGCCTGCTGAGCCGCCTGAGGCATACCGTTCATCTGAGGCATACCCTGTGCCGGAGCTCCGGGCATACCGGCGACCGGCTGCGGACTGCCTATAGGCTGCGGGAAGCCGCCGTACATATTCTGAGGCATCGCTGGCATACCCTGTATTCCCTGCATAGTGGGGGCGCTGGGGTGGCTGCCGGCGTTATGCGGCAGAGATACTCTTCCGGCATCAAGCTTCGGGATAAATGGCTCATCGAAGTCGCTGAAATCGAATTCCTCCTCGTCCTCGTTGAGCTCATCGGCAGTATATAGGTCTGAGGTCGAGGACTGCGGTGCTCTGTCACTTATAGTGAATGTACCGCTGCCGAGCTTGAATCCGCCGCCGGAGGGTTCCTCCTCGGTATGATAGCCGCCCATATCGACCTGTTCGTAATTAACTTCCTGCGGATTTTCGAGATTTACACCGCAATTGACGCAAAACTTGAGTTTCGGCGGATTTTCGTTTCCACACTGAGGACAAATCATTGAAAATCACTCCTAACTGTAAAAATACTCGTACTGAAACGGATGACGTTCACGTATGGATAAGCCGATTGCTGTCCTGAGCATACGGCTTATTTTCCGGCGTATTTTCACACACTATTATTATAGCATGATTTTTGGCATATTTCAAGGGATTTTTAAAACATTGTGCAAATAGCGGCAAATGAGGTTATAATTTTATACGCTCATGGCGTGATGTACAACTATCCCCTGTTTTTAGTGTAGAATCTGCACAAAAAGTGTGTTGCCATTTAACAGCGGTGGAAATGGCATAAAACGGGCGGTTGTGCAAGATTCAAAAAAGTGAGAGCGATATGCGATACAATATAATGCATTTTTACAAATATGTGTGCAAAACACTATATTTCCGGAAAGATTTGTGTTATAATATCTCTGAATGAAAAACAGACAATTTCATAAAGAACAAAAGCAGCGTCCGCAGCCGGCTGACACGGCTCGGCTATGGGGACTTACAGCCCGATACGGCAGAACGGAGTAAACAAATGAAACGCAAAAATATAAGCAAGGAAAAAAGCATCCGCAAGACCAAGCATCTTACGGAGCTGTGTATATGTGCTGCACTGCTCGTTGCAGGCGCAGTTGTGGTAAAGGGAGCCTTCGACCGCTCAGGCACTGTGCCCGAGGCTGAACGCAGGGACAGCGCAAATGTCGAGGTGACAGAGACTACCCAGCCCGTAACAGAAGCCCTTGATCCCGACAGCACTATCTATGAGAGCAAGGGTGTAAGCACAAAGAGCAAGTTTCGCGGTGACCTCATACTCGTGAACGAGGACCACCAGTATTTCACCACCGGCGACGAGGACCTCGTGAGCATACTTACCCTCAACGACGAAAAGGGCAGAAGCTACTTCGGCGCCGTGGACTATGACTATACCCTCCAGCGCGTTGCCTACGAGCCTCTTGCCCAGATGATAGGCGAGTTCTACCGCCTCTACAATATCGACAATATCGTTATCTACGGTTCCTACCGCACTACCGAGTTCCAGCGCCAGCTCTACGAGAATGACCTCGCCCAGAATGGCTCTGACAGCTCCACAAAGGTGGCTAAGCCCGGCTTCAGCGAGCACGAATCCGGCTACGCTGTGGACTTTACTACCGTCCCCGATTACGATTATGATGGTACCGGCGACTACGCATGGTTCAATAAGAACTGCTGCAAGTACGGCTTTATAGTGAGATACCCCGAAAATAAGGAAAATATCACCAAGATACAGTACGAGCCGTGGCACTTCCGCTATGTGGGCATTCCCCACGCCTGCTATATGGACAAGAACGGTCTGTGCATGGAGGAGTACATGGAGCTCCTCGAACAGCACCCTTACAGCGGCGAGCACCTTGAATTCGCTGACGATGAGGGCAGGAACTACGAGGTATATTTCGTGAAGTCCGACGACGGCGCGGAGAATACCACGATTCCCGTTCCTACCGGTGCAGAGTACGATATATCCGGAAACAACTACAACGGATTTATCGTTACCGTCTACAAGGACGGCAAACCCGGCTTCCCCGCTGAAAAAACTACGGAAGCTTCCACCGAGGCTTCAACTGAGGAGTCCTCAGATGAGCGGCCCGACGAGGGAGAAACACAGGAAATATAAGCTTCAGGCGGTCATACAGACCGCCTTTGCGATTCTTTTTCGTACATATAAATCACCAAAAAAACTGCTTATTACAGCTAAATGTCTAATTTTGAACATTTTTCTTCCAAAAGCACAATTTTCCGCTTTATTTTTTTTGTGGAATGTTGTATAATGTTTATGTGTATATTGTATTGCTCCCGTGAACGCTTGCGGAGCAGTGCCGGAGGCTTTTCAGCCTGCCTAACTATTATCGCTATGAGGTGGATCAATGACGAATAAATATTCTCTCGGTATAGACGTGGGCTCAACTACGGTAAAGACCGTCATTACCGACAGGGAAGGCAGCATAATCTATTCAAAATATCAGAGGCATTTTTCTAAGGTCAAGGAGACTGTCACCGAGCAGCTCAAGCTCATTCAGGCGGACTATCCCGATGAGACCTTCACCGTTGCCATGACAGGCTCGGCTGGTCTGGGACTTGCCAATTCCGCGGAGATCCCCTTTGTTCAGGAGGTCCATGCGGCTTTCCTTGCCGTAAAGAAGAAGCAGCCTGACGCCGACGCTGTTATCGAACTTGGCGGCGAGGACGCCAAGATAATTTTCCTTACAGGCGGAGTCGAGCAGCGTATGAACGGCTCCTGCGCCGGAGGCACCGGTGCATTCATAGATCAGATGGCTACACTTCTGGGAATCACCTCGGATCAGCTCGACGAGCTCTCACTTCACGCCCAGAAGATATACCCTATAGCCTCACGCTGCGGTGTATTCGCAAAATCTGACATCCAGCCCCTTCTCAATCAGGGTGCAAGGCGCGAGGACGTCGCCGCAAGTATTTTTCAGGCTGTTGTTGACCAGACTGTTTCTGGTCTTGCACAGGGACGTACTATCGAGGGAAAAGTGCTTTTCCTCGGTGGTCCGCTGTTCTTCCTTCAGGGACTGAGAAAAGCCTTTGTCAAGACTCTCGGCCTCGACAGCGAACACGCAGTATTCCCGGAGGAGGCTCCTGTTTTCGTTGCCTACGGCTGCTCGGTCTATGCAGCTGCCTCGGCGGATTCCTTCAGGATAGACGACCTTATAAAAAAAGTTGCCGGAGCTAAGGCTTCCGACAATATCGTTACAGGAGAGCCTCTTTTCCGCTCTCACGCCGAGTATGACGAGTTCATCGAACGCCATAAGAAGTTCGACCTCGGTTATGCCGATATACGTACATATGAGGGCGACGCCTATCTCGGCATAGACGCCGGCTCTACCACCACCAAGCTGGTGCTCATCACCGACGACGGCCGTATCCTCTACCACCACTATTCCTCCAATCAGGGACAGCCTCTGGACAAGATAGCCGAGCAGATAAAGCGTATCTACGCCGAGATAAATCCCGGTATCACCATAAAGGGCTCGGCAGTCACCGGCTACGGCGAGGACCTTATCAGGTCCGGACTCTCCGTTGACCACGGCATTGTCGAGACGGTTGCCCACTTCAAGGCGGCTGCATATTTCTGTCCCGACGTTGACTTCATCATTGACATCGGCGGTCAGGACATCAAGTGCTTCAAGATAAAGAACAAGAGCATAGACAGCATCATGCTCAACGAGGCTTGCTCGTCGGGCTGCGGCTCGTTCATACAGACCTTCGCTATGGCTCTTGGCTACGATATATCCGAATTCTCACAGCTGGGACTCTTCGCCGAGCACCCCGTAGACCTCGGCTCACGCTGCACGGTATTCATGAACAGCTCCGTAAAGCAGGCTCAGAAGGACGGTGCTACCGTGGAGGACATTTCCGCCGGACTTTCCAGCTCTATCATCAAGAATGCGGTGTATAAGGTCATACGAGCAAAGTCGCCCGATGAGCTGGGAAAGAACATCGTCGTGCAGGGAGGCACCTTCCTCAACGATGCAGTGCTCCGCTCTTTTGAAAAGGAAATGGGACGCAATGTCATCAGACCGGCTATATCCGGACTTATGGGAGCCTTCGGCTGCGCTCTCTATGCCAAGGAACACGTCTCAGAGAGCGGCTCTTCACTCATTTCCCGTGATGATCTGGAAAACTTCTCCTATACGTCAAGGTCTGCACAGTGCGGCGGCTGTACCGCCAACTGTCAGCTCAACATAATCAGCTTCGGCAAGGGACGCCGCTTCATTTCCGGAAACCGCTGTGAAAAGGGCGGCGGTATGGCTAACCGCAACAAGGTGCCGAATCTCTACGAATACAAATACGACAGTATCCGCAACCTCGTGAACGAGGGACAGCCTCCCCGTTTCCGCGCAAAGGTGGGACTCCCCCTTGCACTGGGCTTCTATGAGCAGATGCCCTTCTGGCACACACTGTTCACTGAGCTTGGCTTCCGCACGGTGTTCTCAGATGAGAGCTCCCGTCATATGTACTATCTCGGACAGCACACTATCCCCTCGGATACGGTGTGCTACCCGGCAAAGCTGGCTCACGGACACATCGAGGACCTTCTCGATAAGGGCGTGGACTTCATTTTCTACCCCTGCATGAGCTACAATATCGACGAGGGCGACAGCGATAACCACTTTAACTGTCCCGTAGTCGCCTATTATCCGGAGCTCCTCCTCGCCAATAATCCGAGGCTCAACGCCGAAAACTTCATACATCCGTATATGGACCTTAATATCCGTAAGAACGTTATAAGAGTCCTCAGCGAGTCGCTGAAGAGATTCAATATCAAGGGCAGGATACCTGCCGCTGTAGATAAGGCTTACGAGGCTCTTGAACGCCATCACGCCGATATAGCTTCAAAGGCAAGGGAGATAATCGCTCAGGCCCGCGAGGAGAACCGCAAGATAATCGTTATCGCCGGACGCCCCTATCATATCGACAAGGAGATCAACCACGGCATACACAAGCTCATAACCAGTCTCGGAATGGCTGTCGTCACCGAGGACAGCGTTGCTCAGCTGGCGCATACTCCCAAGCTGGGAGTCCTCAATCAGTGGACCTACCATTCAAGGCTCTACCGTGCGGCGAATTACGTTACCACCCAGCCTGATATGCAGCTGGTGCAGCTGGTATCCTTCGGCTGCGGAATCGACGCTGTTACCGGCGACGAGGTGAGAGCTATCCTCGAATCCAAGGGCAAGCTCTACACTCAGCTGAAAATAGACGAGATAAATAATCTGGGCGCTGCAAGGATAAGACTGAGAAGCCTTGTGGCTGCTATGGAGCAGAAGTGAGCCGTCAGCCGGCGTAACGTCCAGAAACAAGAATCTACATCACACCGGAGGTAACATAATGCCTGAATACGCAAAATTTACCGAGGATATGATAAAGACCCACACTATCCTCGTTCCCGATATGCTGCCTATCCACTTCAAGATGCTGTGCAAGATATTTGAAGCGGAGGGCTACAAGATGAAGCTTCTCCAGAACGATTCCCGCGCAGTCGTTGACGAGGGACTGAAAAATGTCCACAACGATGCCTGCTATCCGGCTCTGTTGGTAATAGGTCAGTTCATGGACGCTCTCAACAGCGGCAAGTACGATATTGACAAGACAGCCCTCCTCATAACTCAGACCGGAGGCGGCTGCCGTGCCTCGAACTATATCCATCTGCTGAGAAAGGCTGTGGACAAGAACTATCCTCAGGTGCCGGTGGTATCACTGAATTTCAGCGGTCTGGAAAAGGACAGCGCTTTCAGGGTGACTCCGGTGATATTCCTTCGTCTGGTACACGCCGTGCTCTACGGCGACCTCCTTATGACCTGCTACAATAAGTGCCGCGCCTACGAGGTCCACAAGGGCGATGCAAAGAAAATGCTGGACAAGTGGGAGAACCGCCTCGGGAACATCTTCCGCAAAAAGGACAAAAAATACCTGAAGACCAAGAAGATATACACCGACATCCTTAACGATTTCGCCACAATAGAGCTCTCAGACGAGAAGAAGGTGCGTGTTGGCATAGTGGGAGAGATCTACGTTAAGTATTCTCCCCTTGCTAACAACCACCTTGAGGACTTCCTTATCTCCGAGGGCTGCGAGCCTGTTGTGCCCTCGCTGCTGGAATTCGTTATGTACTGCGCTGCCGGCACCTTCAACGACGCCGACATCTACGACAACCACACCAAGGCTACACTGGCTTATAAGCTGGGCTACAAGATGCTCTACCGTAAGCAGAAGGAACTCATAAGCATTATGAAGAAGCAGGGCAGCTTCGAGCCCCTTCACGACTTTGAGCACCTCCGTCACCTTGCGGACAAGTACATAAATCAGGGTGTGGTAATGGGCGAGGGCTGGCTCATCCCTGCGGAAATGGCAGCTCTTGTGCAGTCCGGCGTAAAGAACATAATCTGCACCCAGCCCTTTGGCTGTCTGCCCAATCATATCGTGGCAAAGGGAATGTCCCGCGCAATCAAGGAGGATAATCCCGACGCAAATATCGTGGCTATCGACTACGATCCCGGCGCTACCAGAGTTAATCAGGAGAACCGCATAAAGCTCATGCTTGCCAACGCGAGGCTGTGAGCATGATTAAGACAAGATCGGGCGAGGTCATCGTTACCAATCAGGCACAGAACAGCTTCCTGAAGCTGCTGTACGGCACAGTCCCCGGAAGACTGCTGCTGAAGCCGCTGACAGCTCCCATAGTGTCGGCGGCTGCCGGAAAATTCATGGATTCGCCCCTTTCCAAGCCGCTAATAAAGCGCTTCATAAAGAGCAGCGGAATAGACACCTCCCAGTTCGTCATGGAGGGCTTCCGCTCGTATAACGACTTCTTCACCAGAAAGGTCAGGGACGGTATGCGTCCCGTGGATATGCAGCCGGAGCACCTTATAAGCCCCTGTGACTCGAAGCTGACGGCTTACCGTATCGACAGCCGCAGCATTTTCCGCATAAAGGACTCGCGTTACCGGGTAGCCGACCTCCTCGGGGACAAGGAACTTGCAAGGCGTTTCGTGGGAGGAGACTGCCTGGTATTCCGCCTTGAGGTGGACGATTACCACCGCTACTGCTATATCGACAACTGCACCAAGACCGGCAATACCTTCATAAAGGGCGAGCTCCATACCGTCAACCCCATAGCTCTTGAAAAGTACAATATCTATAAGCGCAACTGCCGGGAGTTTACGCTCCTGAGCACCGAAAATTTCGGCACAGCAGCGCAGATAGAGGTGGGAGCCATGATGGTGGGCAGGATATGCAACCACCACTGCGAGGGCTCCTTCCGCCGGGGAGAGGAAAAGGGAATGTTCCAGTTCGGAGGCTCCACAGTGGTGCTGCTCTTTGAAAAGGACAGAATCGTATTGGACGACGATATTATTAGGAATTCCTCGGAGGGCGCCGAAACAGTCGTTAAATATGGCGAAAGAATTGGTACAGCAAAATAGCCGCATACGTGCATTTCGTATGCGGCTTTGTTTTATAGGAACTCCCTTACCTCGTAGGCGAGCTGTTTCTCGGCGCCTATGAGCTTCTTTGCGAGCTCCTTGGAGCTCTCGTCGGCCGCCTTGTACTGGTTGAAGTACTTGTTCAGTGACTTTATGCCCATATTGCAGCCGTCGGTAATAAGGTCGGCAACTGTGCTGTCGGACTTATCCATTGTGAGCTTCATGTTCGTTTTCATCCACGACATACTTTTAGCCATGACATTTGGCTCCTTGCCGTTATCGTGGCACTGAGCCAGTCTGGACTGGAGCTCCTGCTTTATTTTTTTGTGCTCCTCGCGGCTTTTGTTCAGGGAATCCCTCAGCCGCTGGTCCTTGGTGTAGTCCATGACCTCATCTATGGCGGTGAGTCCCATTTTAGTGCCGGCGTCGCATTCTCTGAGCAGTCTTACTGTATCGTTTTCGATCATGATAAAAAACCTCCCTTTGCGGATATTATGTCCGTTCCGGGAGGTTTTATACTATTGATCTTTTCCGAAGTAAAGCTCTGTCATCTGCTGCACGCCGAATTTTTCGGCAAACACCTCAAAATCCTTCCGTGCTCTGAAGAGGCTGTATCCGTTTGCTTCGAGGAAATCCTCGTCCATATCGCTGAGGCTGGAGTAGAATTCAAGTCCGAGTATAAGGTTATCTCTGGAGCTGTCGTCGGCAAGCCGGTTCACATCGCCGACAGCTTCCTGCACTTTTCCACTTTTGAGCCTGTTTATCAGATCATCAGCCAGATCTCTTTTTTCCTGCGGCAGCTCAGCAACAGTTGAGCTGACCTCAGAATTGAACATAACGTGGGCGATGATCTTGGTCATTTCGTGTATCTGACGCAGTATCCAGTCCTGTTCAAACATGGCTTACCTCCTGTAAAACGAGCGGACTGCCGTTATGCACAGCAGCCCGGTAAATATCAGTTGAGCTTGGATTTGAGCTTTTCAAAGAAACTTTCGCGCTTTGTGTAGTTCTTTTCGGTGAGGGACGACTCAAACTGCTTGAGCAGGTCCTTCTGCTTCTTAGAGAGGTTCTTGGGCACTTCTACGTATACCTTTACGTACTGGTTTCCTCTGTCGGTGCGGAGAGGCTTCTTGACGCCCTTGCCCTTGAAGCGGAAGGTAGTACCGGTCTGAGTGCCCTCGCTGAGGGTATACTTCTCGTCACCGTCAATGGTGGGGATAGTTATCTCGCCGCCGAGGACAGCCTCCATGTAGGTGATTGGCACATCGCAGTATATATCGTAGCCCTCGCGCTTGAACATGGGGTGGGGCTTTACGTTGATATTTATGAGGAGATCGCCGGCAGGACCGCCGTTCATGCCGCAGTCGCCCTGACCGCTCTTGCGGAGAGTCTGACCGTCTGCAACGCCGGCAGGGATGTCGATATTGACAGTTTTCTGCACTCTGATTCTGCCCAGTCCGCGGCACTTGGAGCAGGGATTCTTGATGATCTTGCCCTTGCCCGAGCAGTGGGGACAGGATTTAGTAGAGGAGATAGCTCCGAAGGGAGTACGCTGAGTAGCCTTGATAGTACCTCTGCCCTGACAGTCGGGACAGATCTCAGCGGAGGTACCCTCGCCGGCGCCGCTGCCCTTACAGGAATCGCAGACGCTCATACGGTTCACCTTTATGTCGACGTTCTTGCCGTTGCAGGCTTCCATGAATTCGAGAGTAACGCTTTCCTGAAGGTCGGAACCTCTTCTGGGGGCATTTGCGGTATTTCCGCGGGCGCTGCCTCCGAAGCCGAAGCCGCCGCCGAAGATGTTTTCAAGAATATCGCCGATGTCGCCGAAGCCGCCCATACCGCCGAAGCCCTCGCCGCCGCCGTAGCTGGGATCTACGCCTGCATGACCGAACTGGTCGTAGCGGGCACGCTTTTCGGGATCGGAAAGCACCTCATTAGCCTCGTTGATCTCCTGAAATTTCTCGACATATGAGGGATCATCGGGGTGGAGGTCGGGGTGGTTCTCTCTTGCCTTTTTACGGAAGGCTTTTTTGATCTCGTCCTCAGAAGCGCCCTTTTCTATGCCCAGCACTTCATAGTAATCTCTTTTGTTTTCAGCCATATTTTTCTCCGATCTGCGGAACGCTCCGCAATTAGTTAATTGCCTTTGTAATCTCTTTCGAGCCAGTCTACCCCATCCGAGTTGAAATAGTAGCAGTTGCCGCTGATGGTTTCCTTGCTCAGCAGCTTGTCGTATGCTTCCTTGCTGTCGGGGACGATCAGATTGAGTTCTGTTACGGAATACTTATCGAGCACGGTCTTTATTGCCGGATAATTCTTTTCAAAGTCAGACTTTTTAGTTCCTACCGGGAGGACGAGGTTTATCGACCATTCGCCGGAGTAGTCTTTCTGTAAGTCCTTCTTGTCTCCGGCAGGTGTGATTATGTGATCTGAAAGGAGATAGAAAGTGTTCATATGGTAATCCGGGCAGATAGCTGAGAGCTCACTGCTGACGGAATTGGTCCAGTCTCTTGCGTACAGGAAACCGGGGATGCCGCTGCTGATTTTCTCGCCTTTTTTGTCGCAGCTTATCATGATAGGAGCATTCTCGGTATCGCCGGAGTCCTTGTATTCGTCCAGCACGATTTTTGCCACATAATCCTCTGTGGAGTCAACGTAATACAGATCAAAGAGCTTGTAGGACCTGCCGCCGAGCTCTTTTTCGGCATATGTAAGCATAGCATTGTACGCTTTCACAGCCTCGCCGGAATAGTCAGCCTCGCCGCGTTCGTTAATGAATTCTGAGACCATGCCGGGCTCATTGAGCATATCCTTCAGCTCGCTGAGGGAGTAGCTTGCAGTCTGCGTCTTTGCAGCGGAAGAGCTTTCCGAGCTGCCTGAAGAATGGCTGAGTGAACAGCCGGAAAGGAGCATAGTACCGGCTAAAGCAGCCGCGATAAATTTTCTTTTCATAATTTATACCTGTTTATACACCACAAGGGCGAAAGAATTTCGCCCTTTTTTATGATGTTTTATTGTTATCTATCAGACCTCTGTGAAGTCAGCATCCACAACTCCGTCGTCGTTGTTTCCGCCGTTGTCCTGAGCGGCACCGCCCATGTTAGCGAACTGTGAAGGATCGATTCCTGCACCGCCGTTGGGGTTAGCCTGCTGGTAGATCTTTGCTGAGAGATCGTAGAATGCCTTCTGGAGCTCTTCCTTCAGAGTCTTGATCTCGTCGTGGTTCTCGGCCTCGATAGCAGACTTGAGTGCTGCACACTTGGACTCGATATTTGCCTTTTCGTCAGCGGATACCTTGTCGCCGAAGTCTGTGAGAGCCTTCTCGCACTGGAATACAAGGTTTTCAGCCTCGTTCTTGTTGTCCACCTGCTCGCGGCGCTTCTTGTCCTCAGCAGCGTACTGCTCGGCTTCCTTTACAGCCTTCTCGATGTCGTCCTTGGACATATTTGTGGAAGCTGTAATGGAGATGTTCTGCTCCTTGCCTGTGCCGAGGTCCTTAGCGGAAACGTGAACGATACCGTTCTGGTCGATGTCGAATGTTACCTCGATCTGGGGGATTCCTCTGGGAGCAGGAGCGATACCGTCGAGACGGAAGGTACCAAGCTGCTTGTTGTCTCTTGCGAACTCACGCTCACCCTGGAGCACGTTGATGTCAACGGCAGGCTGATTGTCGGCATATGTTGAGAATACCTGTGACTTCTTGGTAGGGATAGTGGTATTTCTCTCGATCATTCTTGTGCATACTCCGCCGGCTGTCTCGATACCCAGTGAAAGAGGAGTTACGTCGAGGAGGAGCAGACCGTTCTTGACGTCGCCGCCGAGAACACCGCCCTGATATGCGGCACCGAGAGCTACGCACTCGTCGGGGTTGATGCCCTTGAAGGGCTCCTTGCCGATGAGCTTCTTTACTGCTTCCTGAACAGCGGGGATTCTTGAAGAACCGCCTACCATGAGCACCTTGTTGATCTCGGAAATTTCCAGACCGCTGTCGCTGAGAGCCTGACGAACAGGTCCCATAGTGGACTCAACGAGGTCTGCTGTGAGCTCGTTGAACTTAGCCTGTGTGAGAGTGAGGTCGAGGTGCTTGGGAGTACCTGTGGAGTCAACAGTTATGAAAGGAATGTTGATATTTGAAGTTGTTGTGGATGAGAGCTCGATCTTGGACTTTTCAGCTGCGTCCTTGAGTCTCTGTGCAGCCATTTTGTCCTGAGAGAGGTCGATGCCCTCAGTCTTCTTGAATTCGTCAACGATCCAGTTGATGATACGCTGGTCGAAGTCGTCGCCGCCGAGACGGTTGTTTCCGGCGGTAGCAAGAACCTGCTGAACGTCCTCGCCCATCTCGATGATAGAAACATCGAAGGTACCGCCGCCGAGGTCGTAGACCATAACGGTCTGCTCCTCTTCCTTGTCGATGCCGTAGGAGAGAGCAGCAGCGGTAGGCTCGTTGATGATACGCTTAACGGTAAGACCTGCGATCTGACCTGCGTCCTTGGTAGCCTGTCTCTGAGAGTCGGTGAAGTAAGCAGGAACTGTGATAACAGCCTCAGTTACGGGCTCTCCGAGGTAAGCCTCAGCGTCAGCCTTGAGCTTCTGGAGGATCATAGCGGAGATCTCCTGAGGTGTATACTTCTTATCGTCGATAGATACTTTATAATCAGAACCCATATGTCTCTTGATAGAGGATACAGTTCTGTCGTGGTTTGTGATAGCCTGTCTCTTAGCCACCTGACCTACAAGGCGCTCGCCGTTGTTGGTGAAAGCGACTACTGAAGGTGTTGTTCTTGCACCCTCGTTGTTGGGGATAACGACAGCGTTGCCGCCTTCCATAACGGCTACGCAAGAGTTAGTTGTACCAAGGTCGATACCAATAATTTTACTCATAAAAATACCTCCTAATATTTAAGCATAATTCGGAATGCGAAATGCGGAATTCTGAATTATGGTATCGCCATACGGCGATGGATTTTAATTATTATTTCTCAGTTACGTCTGCTTACGCGGACACATTCAATTCCGAATTGAATATTTGTTCACTATACAGCTACTGCCACCATAGCAGGTCTGATGAGCTTATCGCCCAGCATATAGCCCTTCTGGTAGACCTGACATACGTGATTGCTCTCGTAGTCGGGATTTTCCTGCTGCTGTATCGCGTTGTGGAAAGCCGGATTGAACTCAGCGCCCAGAGCCTCTATCTCGCTGACGTTCATCTTTGCGAGAAAGCCCTTTAGCTGTCCGAATATCATCTGCATACCGTTTTTGTAGTTCTCGTCGGCGCAGTCGGCGTCAACGGCTCTTTCAAAGCTGTCTATAACGGGGAGAAGCTCCTCGATACATTTTACAGATGCATTCTGATAGGTCTCTGTCTTTTCCTTGGCGGTGCGCTTGCGGTAGTTATCGTACTCGGCGTAGAGCCTCAGGTACTTATCGTTTGCCTCGCTGAGAGCCTCTTCGAGCTCCGCGTACTGAGTAGCGGTATCGTTGTATTCGCTTACGGCGTCCTCCTCATCGGAAGCGTCGTCGCTGCCGGTGTTTTCCAGAGCTTTTTCGATAAGGTCCTCCGCGATCTCGACTTCGGTCTCAGCGCCGGTCTCAGTGTCTGAAGCTTCCTCCGGCACCTCCGGGATATTCATGTCTTCCATCGTTGATGCTCCTTTCTCTAAGGCTTAGGATCGACAGCGTCGCCTGTGCCTGTTATTATGTCTTCCTCGCCGCCTGACATCAGGTATGATATTTTCTGAGTCAGGTAATCGACGTAGGGGATTATCTTTTTGTAATTTACTCTCATGGGACCTATAACTCCCAGAGAGCCGGCTTCCTTGCCGTCCTTGCGGTATTTTGAAACTATAAGGCTCGAATTGCCGATAGCGAAGCTGTCGCTTTCGGAGCCGAATTTTACCTGTATTCCACTGAAGGCTCCTTCGAGGAGCTGTGAGAGGTCGTCCTTATGTTCGATGAAGCGGACGACTTCCATTTTATCGAGCTCGTCGCAGGAGAGGAGCTTTTCGCCGCCGCTGAGGGTGAGCTCCTGCTGGCGCAGGTCCTCTGAGAGCTCGCAGATGCCTCTGACGAGGGGCGACAGCGAAACCATATAGGCGCTCACGGCAG
>Ga0310690_10000272_pt1 | contig 119864 bp, 68 predicted proteins | sample AusTroGonzalo_MG_2_FD_207661 | JGI IMG/M metagenome (GOLD analysis project Ga0310690, IMG submission 207661) | Bovine rumen microbial communities from tropical cattle in Woodstock, Queensland, Australia - Gonzalo_04 (v2) (version 2) | ecosystem: Host-associated > Mammals > Digestive system >...
TCTACAACGACGACGGAACGATCAAGAAGGTCGTCGAGACCGAACACGGCCCGAAGCAGCTGAAGAACTTCGACCCGATGCAGAAATGCCGCTTCGTCACCATGAACAAGTCCGGCAAGATCCTCACGGCGGAAGAAGCCCAGCAGCAACAGCTGCCCGCGCTGAAGAGCACGATGGGCCCCAACAAGGAAACCGTGCTCGCCTCCATGCAGAACAACAGCTGGATCCGTGTTTCCGGCGTTGACTTCTCCAAAAAGCCGACCGGCGGCACGCTCAAATACAGCGCCAAGGATGACAACACCTCCATCGAAATCCGCAAGGGCGCGGCTGACGGCGACCTGCTCGCCACCATCCAGCTTGCCAATACCAACGGCGACTGGAAGGAACTCAACTTCAAGCTCGACAAGGCTGTTGACGGTTTGTTCGATTACCTCTATTTCGTATTCAAAGTCAAAGGCGAACCCGCGACCGCGGCGCTCTTTGATGAATCCAACGTTGTAACTGTGGCTGCCGCGGGCGGCGCTCCGCAGGGCGGCTTCGGTCAGGGGCAGCGTCCTCAGCGTCAGGGCCAGGGCCAAGCTCAGGGCGGCACCCCCGCTGCGGGCGGTCAGCCCGGTAATCTTCCTGCCGGAGCTCCCGCTGTCGGAGCCGCTGCGGGCGGTCAGCGTCCGCGTCGTCAAGGCCAAGGCGGTCAGAGCGGCCAGGGTTTCGGCGGCGGCCAGGGCTTCGGCGGTGGCCAGGGCGGTCAGCGTCCCCAAGGCCAGGGCGGCCAAGGCGGCCAGGGCTTTGGCGGTGGCCAGGGCGGTTTCGGCGGTGGCCAGGGCTTTGGCGGCGGCCAGGGCGGTCAGCGTCCTCAAGGCCAGGGTGGCAGACCTGGGCCTGGACAGCAGGCGCAGCAACCTGAAGGTCCCAAGCCGGTCGAAAGCACTGCCCAACTTGATTGGTATCAGTTCTCCTGAGCAGACACTTCTCGTTGTGTAACAGGAGAATGTCAGCCCCCGAAGCCAGCGATGGTTCCGGGGGCTGAATGTGTTACAATTTTTACCTTACGAATCAAGCAGTTCTTTCATCCTCTCAAAAATCTTTTCGGCGGTGGCTTGTTCGATGACCATGCCGTTGAGCTTGACGTACGGCGCGCCCTTGAGTTCTTTTTTGTAACAGAGTCCCAGACAGGGCGAAGCCTTGATCTCCGCCTTGCCCCGGAGCTCGATCGGCATCTCGTTCTCGATGTTCAGAAGCCGGTTGGCTCCCATGGTATAACAAGCCGTGCCGCAGCAGATTTCGAGCGTCATTTTTTTCATTGGGGTTGTTCTCCTTACTTGTTTTTTGAAAAAGCATAGGACCTCCCGCCTCATGTCCGGGCTGTGCCGGACGTGAGACGGAGATCGTTTTTTATTTTCCGTAGTATGCCGCCAGGTAGAGCTCCCTGATCTCGGAGATCAGCGGATAACGCGGATTGGTCCCGGTGCACTGGTCGTCGAACGCCTTCAGGCTGAGATCGTCCAGCTGCTTGAGGAACGTCTTTTCGGGGATGCCTTTCGCATCGAACCACATTTTCATGTTTTTCGGGATGTCCAGTTCGGCCTTCAGTTCCTCGATCTTCGCGATCAGCCTCGCCACCAGTTCATCATCGTCCCTGCCTTCCAGTCCGATATAGCGGGCCACGGCGGCATAATCCGCCTTGGCGTTGGGATAGTGATACTGCGGGAATGCCGCCTGCTTGGTCATGCAGTCCACAGCGTTGTATTTGATGATGTGGCTGATGAGGAACGCATTTGCCAGTCCGTGCGGGACATGATACATGCCGCCGAGTTTGTGCGCCATGGAGTGGCAGAGACCGAGGAACGCGTTGGCGAACGCCATACCGGCCATAGCCGAGGCATTGAACATGCGTTCGCGTGCGATCTCGTTCATCGTGCCGTTTTTGTAGCACTCGGGCAGATACTTGAAGATCAGCCTGGCCGCCTCGTTTGCCAGCGCGTTGCAATAGTCGCTCTGCATGCAGGAGACACGCGCCTCCAGGGCATGGGTCAGGGCGTCAAGGCCGGAGATTGCCGTAAGCCCCTTCGGCAGCTTCATCACCAGCTCGGTATCGATGATCGCCATGCTCGGCGTGAGCGCATAGTCCGCCAGCGGGAATTTCTGGTGCGTTTTCTCATCCGTGATGACGGCGAACGGCGTCACTTCCGAACCGGTGCCGCTGGTGGTGGGAACGGCGACCATCATCGCCTTCCTACCCAGCTCCGGCAGTTTCACGATGCGTTTGCGGATATCCATGAAGCGCATGGCGATATCCTCGAACCTGACGTCCGGCAGCTCGTACATGAGCCACATGATCTTGGCCGCGTCGATCGGGGACCCGCCGCCGACCGCGATGATCACATCGGCCTCGAAGCTTCTGAGCTGTTCGAGTCCGCGTTGTGCCGTCTGGATCGTCGGATCCGGCTCGATATCGCTGAAAACGCGCGGCGAAATGCCCATGTCGACCAGCTGCTGAAGCATGGGATTCAGAAGCCCCGTGCTGTAAAGGAATCTGTCGGTGACGATGAAGGCGCGTTTCTTGCCCGCAAGATCGCCCAGCGCCGTGCAGAGACAGCCGTATTTGAAGTAAACTCTCTGCGGGATACGGAACCACAGCATGTTTTCTCTCCGTTTCGCAATGGATTTGATGTTCAGAAGGTTTTTCGGTCCGACGTTTTCGCTGACATAGTTGCCGCCCCAGCTGCCGCATCCGAGGGTCAGGGAAGGCGTCAGCGCAAAGTTGTAAAGGTCGCCGATACCGCCGTGCGAACTCGGCGTATTGATCAGAACGCGGCTTGCCAGCATGACGTGTCCGAATTCGCGGATGCGTTCTTCGTTCTGCGTGTTGGTATAGAGGACCGCGGTGTGTCCGAGGCCGCCGTAATTCAGCAGCGCTTTGGCGTTCTCGATGGCGTCTTCATAGGTGTCCGCCTTGTAAAGCGCGAGCGTCGGAGAAAGCTTTTCGCACGAGAACGGGACATCCGGACCGACGCCTTTGACTTCGGCGATCAGGACCTTGGTCTCGGGCGGGACCTTGATTCCCGCGAGTTTGGCGATCGTGCCCGCCGTCTGGCCGACGATCTTCGCATTGAGCTTGCCGTCGATCTGAATGACTTTGCCGACCGCCGTCGCTTCTTTCTTGTTCAGGATATAGCCGCCGCGCTTGCGGAACTCGGCTTTGACTTTGTCGTAAATGGGCGCAAGTGCCGTGACGGACTGTTCCGAGGCGCAGATCATGCCGTTGTCGAAGGTCTTGGAGAGTAGGACCGAGTTCACAGCCATTTCCACGTCGCAGGTGTCATCCATGATCACCGGAACATTGCCCGCGCCAACGCCGACCGCGGGGGTGCCGCTGGAGTAAGCAGCCTTCACCATGCCGGGACCGCCGGTGGCGAGGATCAGGGCGATGTCCTTATGGCTCATCAGATAGCTGCTCATGGAGACGGTCGGCTCGTCGATCCAGGCGATGATGTCTTTCGGCACCCCCGCCTTGACCGCGGCATCCAGGACGATCTTTGCGGCATAGCAGGTGCATTTTCTGGCGCGCGGATGCGGACTGAACACAATGCCGTTGCGGGTCTTCAGCGAGATCAGCGCTTTGAAGATCGCCGTGGAGGTCGGATTCGTCGTCGGAATGATCCCGGCGATCACACCGCGGGGTTCCGCGACTTTGATCATGCCGAACGCATCGTCCGTCTCGATGATCCCGCAGGTCTTCATCGGCAGAAATTTGTTGCAGATGTACTCGGAGGCGTAATGATTCTTGATGACCTTGTCTTCCACCACGCCCATGCCGGTTTCCTCAACGGCCATCTGGGCCAGCGGAATCCTCATGTTGTTGGCGGCCAGAGCGGCCGCCTGGAAGATCTTGTCGACCTGTTCCTGTGTGTAGTTTGCGAAGACTTCCTGTGCGGCTTTGACTTTTGCGACGATCGCGTCGATCAAAGCCTTTTCCTGGGCGATCTTTTCTTCCGGAGGGATTTCCGGGAGGATCTTTTTTTTCTTATCCATCACTGCTCTCCTTGTTTGGATGGTTGGGTTCATGGAGAATGGTTGTTTGTAATGATATTTTTTTATCATCACGAATTAATATACACCGTGTTTTGCGAGAATACAAGCGACAACATGATATTTTTTTATCTTCTCGCTCAAAAAAGTTTTTGCCACCTGAAAAAAGTCAGGGATGTCCGGTCAATCAGCCTCTGTCACACTTTCCCCGGCCTCAGCCCGGCGCATTTTTGCGAAGAGGACGGCAAGCCCGCCCGCGATGACCTCCCGCTGGACGATCACGCCTTCCGGGACTTTGAGGCAGACGTTGGCAAAATTCCAGATATACCTGATCCCGAGCGAAACGAGGACGTCGGCGACATCTTGAGCTGCGACCGAGGAAACGCAGATGATTCCGACTTTGGGACACGCCAGCTTCAGGCGTTCGCGGATTTCGGCGATGTCATAGACCTCGAACCCGTGGACCTCGCGCCCTATTTTGTCGGGGTCGGAATCGAATACCGACTCGATCCTGAAATTATATGCCTGAAAGTCCGTGAACCCGAGCAGCGCGGACCCCAGGGAACCGACGCCGACCAGCGTGGCCGAAGTCGTGCGGTCCCATCCGACAAACTTCAGGATCGCATCGATCAGGTCGTTGACCTTGAACCCGAACCGTTTGTTGCCCGGAAGCCCGGTCATGGCAATATCTTTTCTGACCATGATGTGAGGGATGCCCATATACACGGCAAGTTCGGCGCAGGAGACCCATTCCTGTCCGGCGAGCCGAAGCTTGAAAAGCCGGTGCAGATAGGTTGGCATTCGCCGCATGGTCGGAGTGTTTTGTATTTTCATCGGCATCCTCTTTCGGGTGATTACATGTTCTTAATATATCATCAGAAGCGCATTTTTCAATCCCGTCTTCTTTTTTTTGCGGAAAGATCTTGTTTCGACTTCCCGTGAACATAACAATCGGGATAAAGGCCGTTGAGGTGAAGCTGAGGTTGCGGACCCCTCGCATACAACATGGACAGATACCGCATTCTGATGTTACAAACCGCATAAATTTTCATCGAGAAAAAGCAATTTTTCCCAGTCTTTAAGCCTTGACAAATCGATAAAGAAGGCATATTTTACTGTACTGTATCGAAGAATCGCATCCGACGATTCTTGTTCATCTGCAATTGAACACTCTCTCAAAAACGAATTGATAGAGGTTCCCTATATTATTCACAGACTCATTCCTGAGGAGCAGATCATGAAAAAGATCGACTGCGAATTTCATTACTACCTGCCGGAAATGATGGACCTTCTGGCGAAGCAGATCAGCGTGCCGAGATATGATCCGGCAACCAAAATCATGGAAATGCGCCGGAACGTTCTGGCGAATTTCTCCGGTGTCACCAACGCCTATCCCATCATCGATGAACTGACGGACTTCGGCGAACGGCGCGTCGCCATACTGGACCGCCACGGAATCGACACCGCCGTCATGGCGGCGTCTCCGCTTTCGGAGGAACTTCCGGAAAAGGAATCCGTCTATTTCGCGAAAAAGTCAAACGACGCCGTGGCGGAACTCATCCGCAAGTATCCCGGGCGTTTTCTCGGAGCCGCGATACTGCCGACGCAGTATGTGGATGAGGCGGTCAAGGAACTGGAACGCTGCATAAAGGAGCTTGGATTCTCTTACTGGCACACCCATTCCAACTATCTGCACAGCCATCTTTACGAAGAAAAATATCTGCCGCTTCTGGCCAAAGCGGAAGAACTCGGCTGCGCGTTTTATCTGCATCCGCAGGCCTCTGACGACGCCGACATGCGGGACTTCGGATATGTGTATTCCTCGCCCGGACTCGGATTCGGCCTCGACACCATGAAAACGTCGCTCCGCATCATCCTCAACGGCACATTCGACAAGTTCCCGAAACTGCGGATGATCCTCGGCCATCTCGGCGAGTATTTCCCCTTCATCCTCGACCGCGTGGACAACCGTTTTATGTGGATCAAAGAGCCGGAAATCAAGGCGGAGCACGAAGTCTCGTACTATTTCAGAAACAAGAACGTTCTGGTGACCACCAGCGGAAACATGTCGAAACTCGCCTTCGAATGCACCCGGAAAGCCATCGGGATAGACAGCATCATCTTCGCTTCCGATTACCCGTACGAAAATGTGGCTGACATGATGAAATACATGGATTCCCTGGACCTTTCGCCGGAAGATCAGGAAAAGGTGTTCCACCTGAATGCCGAAAAATATCTGCTCTGAGCGGAAAAATGCAAAATGCAGGGAATCGTTCCTGCTGAAAGAAGTTTTGTTCAAGTCACGTTCAGCCCCCGAAGCCAGTGATGGTTCCGGGGGCTGATCGCGTTTTCCATCTTGATTTTCCGGCAAACGTCTGCTATATTATGCACAATGCCAACGAAGGAGTGCAGCCATGCCGAAGATGATGCCGCCTGATTTCAGTCCGGAATGGAGTCCCGTTTCGGAAGAGATCGTGTTCCGTGCCGTGCAGGAATACCTGTCGGATGACTGGTATGTGCTCCATTCGTTTCATTTTACCTCGGATGACCCGCAGGGCAAGAAAAAGGACGGCGAGATCGATTTCCTGTTCTATAACCCCGCCGAGGGCATCGTGGTCATGGAGGTGAAGGGCGGCGCGATCTCCTACCGCGACAATCAGTGGTATCAGGATGACCGCCCGATAGAGCCCGTGAGGCAGACGATCCGCAACAAGTATTTCATCGTGAATCTGCTCTCAAAGGCGCTGAACAGGCACGTTTCGCTCTCGGTCGCCCATTCGGTTTGTTTTCCGGGTTGCCACGGCAAGAAAGACTGGCCTGCAGAATTGAGCGGATTTGTGCTGACCGGCGACACCCTGCCGCAGATCGAAACCTTCTTGAAAGATGTTCTGAACAAGACGCCGTTCAAGCCGACAGCGGAGAATCCGGCACCGAGCGAGGAAGAAGTCCTGCATGTCCTCTCGCCCTACCTGGATTTCGGGAACAAGCTCTCCGAACGCATCGCAAACGAAAAGAAACGGTTCTTCCGCCTGACCGACCGCCAGTGTGCGGCGCTGGATATTCTGGAAAACTTCGATAACATGCTGATAAGAGGCTGTGCCGGTTCAGGCAAGACGATCATGGCCGTTAAGCTCGCACAGCGTCTCGCTGTGCAGGGAAAGAGCGTCCTGCTTCTCTGCTACAATCAGCTTCTCGCCAGCCGCCTGCAGTCCGAGGTAAAAGAGTATCCCGGAATCACGGCTGCAGCGTTCTTCGAATACTGCATCGAGAAGCTCAAAGTCCCCGAAGAGCAGATCGAGAAATATCGTTTCAATCCGCGTCTCTATTCGGAAGTCCTTCCGCAAGCTTTACACAAATTTCTGTACGGACATCCTGAGCTGTGCTTCGATGCCGTGATCGTGGACGAGGGACAGGATTTCGCGAAGGAGGCTTGGGATGTGATTGCGCTCATGCATGTGGATGGCGGGAAGTTCTTCGTCTTCTGTGATCCCGAGCAGAACATCTTCCACGACGAGCTGACGCTGCCCGATTTCGGTCCACTTCAAATCGTGCTGAAAAAAAATTGCAGGAACACAAAAAACATCTTCAAGGCAATGAAGCCTTATGGCCCGTCCGATACGGAATGCGATGAAAAAGCGCCTGCCGGTGCCGAGGTGCGCGAACTCACGGGCGACTGCCGCGAACTCCTCGCATCCGAGCTGAATCGACTGATTCACGAAGAAGGTGTTCCGCCATCGAGCATCGTGCTCCTCGGAACACATGTCATGCACAACACCTCCATCGGAAAAGATCCCGTGGTCGGAGGTGTTCAGATCGTTTCACACCCGCTCACGCAGGGCGAGGAGAACTGTGTTCAGTATTACACTTACATGAAGTTCAAAGGATGCGAAGCCGCAGTTGTAATCCTGCTTGACGTCGATGTTCGTGATCCGCGCTGGGATACCACTGGCCTCTACACGTCCATGAGCCGTGCCACGCACCAGCTGGTCATCCTGCATCCCAAGGCGGATAAGGCCTGATTCATTTGTAATCGCGAACACGGGCATCGTTTTCAAGACAAAGCCGAGCCCTTTCGTCTCCCTGTTCTGCGGCTTTGCGAAGCCATTTAACCGCTTCTTCAATTTCTCCATCTATGCCAAGAATTGTTTGAGAAAGAAAGAACTGTGCTTCTGTATGTCCCTGTTCAGCAGCCTTGCGGAGCCACTCTATTGCAACATCCTCGTTCTCGTTGAGGCTACAGCTTAATCCAAACATGTACTGCGCCTCAATATGTCCTTGTCTTGCAGCTTCGTCCTTAAATCTGCCGGACCCGAACGCCCGATGAACTGCAAGGAAATCCTCGAAGCCATCCTCGAACGCAATCTCTGGACGTCAACCGACTGCAAGACGCCGGAACAGACGCTCTATGGTTCCATCTTCCGTGAAATCAACACGAAGGATCATCCTCGCATCGTGAAGAGCGATATCAAGGGCAAGTTCAGAATTGCGGAGTGATAGCCATCTGCAGGCCGGAAGAAATCCCCGAAAATGTTTCTCTTCCGGCTTGCTTTGCAGATGCGTTGCCAGACAACTTGATCGAAAACATGACCTCCGGGCTGTTCTTCCGATGTTGTCAAATGGGATATGCGGCAAACCATTACGAAGGGGGTGGAACACTTTCTCCCAAAGAACTGTATCAGAAACATGCAGACGGACGCGATGAGGGACTCATGGACATTGATGAGGACTCCCCGGAAGCGTTTCGGAACTGGTATGAGCATCGGGAACGGGGAGGTCATCCATGGGAGGTCTGTAGAGGCGGCAACTCTACCCGTGTCTCGCTGTATGTCTGCAAAGCCGACCGTGGATTCTACTTCGCCGTGGCTGGCAGTTCATGGGGCCGGTCCAACGAAACCATCAATTTCTATCTCGCGTTGCATCGTGCCGGAATGCCGGTGATAATTGATGAAGGAAATAGGCTAGCCGACCGTATCACAGGGAAAGACATAATAGGGATTGTACCCCAAGGTGTCTTCCCCCGCTATTGCAGCCATTACTTTCCTGGAGAGCAGATACTTGACTTTATGAATCTACCGGAAGAAAAGCATGATGAATTCGCGGCAAAGTGCGTCTGGCGTGATGAACCGGAAATATCTATTATTTCAGACTAAAAATATGAGAAACAATTCGCTGCCAGGCAACTTGTAAGGCTTTTTTACAAGTTCAAAACGAGTTAATACGGTTTTGATACAGCCGAGACTGAACTTACATGGAAAAAACCTGGAAAACTACTTGAAAAAACATTGGGCGTGGTGTAGATTATTTTCAGACAGCGCTCATGATATCTGGCTTTCTCTCAGCGATATGATTCAGCGTCAGTTCCTCCTCAACAAACGAATACAAGATAACCTGTCTGCCCATCATGAAATTTACGCTGAAACAATATGATTTTGAGCTTCTGACCTTCGAGCTCCGGCAGAAAGGTCTGGATGGTTTCGGGTGTTCGATTCTGAGCGTAAACGAAGCAAAACGTCATCTTCTTCCACTGGGAATGCCATTGAACGAGGAAGGTGTGCTCGCGTGGCTACGGGCACGCATTATCCCTCGCAATCGAGAGTATGTGGATAAAATCCTTTCCGTTTACGGCCTCAGCCGCAATAATCTCCTCGGCATCATCAAGCTCAGTTTCGGACTGTCCTTGAACGACAGCTACTGGTGCACACCGGAAGGATTCTCTGGACGGTTCAGCGAGTTCAACCTGTACGAAAATACGTTCAACAAAGCTCTTTCGCTCATCGCATATACTGGATTTGGAAGCGTCCGACCGAGCGGCTTCTCCTCCTCACCTGAGTTCACAACCAACGGCAATCTTCGCAAAGGATGGCGCAGAATTGGTGGCGTGATCCAGCTTTATAAAGGTGGGAGCTCAGGTGCAGCCAATACGGGTAACGAACCGTATTCCGAGTATTACGCCGCTCAGATTGCCGAAACGATGGGCGTGAATCACGTTCCGTACAATTTGGCGAAATGGAAGGGGGCACTGTGCAGCACCTGTGAGATCTTCACGGACATCGACCACTCGTTTGTATCTGCACACAGATTTTTTCCCGGACGCAAGCTCACGGAGATCGCAGCTGATCTAAAATCCATGGGAAAAACGTTCTATGAGCCCTTCTGTGATATGATGGTTTTCGATGCGCTCGTTTACAACACGGATCGTCATCTCGGAAATTTCGGCCTCATCATCGACAACAAACGGAATAAGCCCGCAGGATTCGCTCCCCTCTTCGACAACGGGCTTGCACTCTTCCCCTTCGCCATGAAGGACGATATCGCCGACCTGAAGCAATACGCCGCGAGCCGTCTCTCTGCTTACGATGTGCCGTTCGATGAACTCGTTGTCGCATTCATGACCGACCGCCAGCGCAAACAGCTCCGCAAACTCGCCGACTTCAAGTTCTCGCGCCACAGCCGCTACAATCTCCCCGCATGGAGACTGAAACGGCTCGAAGAATTCGTTCGGACTCGCGCTTCCGACCTGCTAGGCGGCAACCGCACGACAAAAAAATGATTTTGGGTATACTCCCGATAGCTGCCTGGATATCTCTAAAGAGAAAGGGAATGAGTCCAGTTCAATACCGAACTCATTCCCTGTATCAATAACCCGTCCAAGTTTTTGGGGTCACATCATTGCCGGCTCCGGGGGCTGACAGGCTCAGAAAGAATAACAGCTTACACGGTTATCTCCATCATTTCCAGCCGTGTATCCTTACGTATTGGCAAGGTAGCCGGCGGGCTCGACATCGAAGATGGTGAGTTCGTCCTTGGCGCCGAAGGTGTCGGCAGCCGCCAGATCGAGGCTGACACCGTCGTCGCCGGAGAAGCTGAGCACATCCGGAGACGATCGAGGGGGCCGATCTCGCTCGTCGATTGCGTTCATTCCCCGGCGAAATGCAGACGTAACGAACTGTGCCCCACGCGCGACATCCGGGTGCAGCAGAACAACGGCATCCGCGAGCTCACGCGTCAGATCACACTCGAAGACGTCCTGAACACATGCTGGCGTCATGACACCGAAAACGGCATCTTCGACTACTGCATCCGACCAGGCAAAGCCTGGATTGCGGCAGTGCTCTCAGCTGCGCTTGAGCACGTTGCCGGGCATATAGTATTCTGCTCCGCGAGAACATCGGGCTGGCACATGAACCGCAGCAGCACCCGGCATCGTTCGGGCACACAAACGGATGCCTGTCCCGTCGCGAAAAAAAGCATGTTGGAAGTTTCTTAATGATACTCTCCCCAATGCCCCTCCCATACCGGATTTGACTTTTTCAATGGCGATGCTATATTTTCTCTTGAAGGATACAGGTACAGGCGCATTGATTTTGACCTGAGGAGACGAAGATATGCCGTACATCATTTCCAGCGGTGAGTCCAGCAGCGGCATCATCCTCGAAAACGATACCATGACCGTGCTCGACAGCGGAGTCGCCATGACTACCACGGTCAACTCGGAGGGCAGGCTGTATGTCTCCTCCGGCGGCACGGCGAACAGCACCACTGTCAACAAAATGGGTGAGATGTACGTCAGCTCCTCCGGCCTGGCGGACGAAACCACGCTCAACAACGGCGGCAGGATCTATGTCTCCGGCGGCGGCCTGGCGAACCGCACCGTGGTCTATGAAGGCGGCATACTCCATGTCTCCTCCGGTGGCATGGCTGGGAGCACCATGCTCAACGACGGCGGATCGCTTCAGGTCTCCTCCGGCGGCACGGCGAGCGGCACCATCATCGGCGAATGGGGAATGATGAATGTCTACCTGGAGGGCCTGGCGGACGGCACCACGGTCGAATCCGCGGGCCGACAGTACGTCTCCAGCGGCGGCACGGCGAGTAATACCACGGTCGAATCCGCCGGTTATCTGTACGTCTCCAGAGGCGGCACGGCAAGCGGCACCACGGTCGAATCCGGCGGCATCCTCTATGTCTCCTCCGGCGCCACGATGGCTGGTCTAGCGGCGGATTCCGGCGCCTGCCTGAATTTTTATGTCGCGCCCGGCACGTATATCGCGGGAACGTACAACGGTTCCGATTTCGTGATCGGGGACGGCGCGGTCTCCCATTACACGGTCAACGAAAACTGCAAGATCTATGTCTCCTCCGGCTGCACGGCGGACGTCATCACGGTGAACAGCAACGGCGAGCTCCGTATCCGCGGCGGCGCTTCGGCGAACGGCGTCACGGTCAACGGCGGCGCGCTCTATGTCCAGAGCGGCGGCACGGCGACGGATATCGTGTGGACCCCCTGCGAAGGACAAGTCAGTGTCTACGACGGAGGATATGCGGCATTCGTCAGCGAATATTCCGGCGTCTACTACGGCTCGGGAAACAAGCTGCTGTCCAGCGCTTCCGCCATGGACGGCAAAACGCTTGACGCCGACTTCGAAATGTACGTGATGAACGACGGCGTGGCGAACGGCGTCACGGTCAACTCCGGCGGCATGTTCTATGTCCAGAACGGCGGCGTCGCGGACAACACCGCGGTCAACAGCTCCGGCAGCATGAATATCTTCTCCGGCGGCGTGGCGAATGGCGCCGCGGTCAACTCCGGCGGCAGGATTTACGTTTCCGGTGGCGGCATTGCGAACGGCGCCACAGTCAACGACGGCGGCAGATTATACGTTTCCGCCGGCGGCCAGGCGGATCACGCCACGGTCTCCTCCGGCGGCAGTTTCCATGTCTCCAGCGGGGGCACGGCGGATCACGCCACGGTCAACTCCGACGGCGAGCTCATCGTCTGCTCCGGGGGCGTGGCGGATCACTCCATCGTCAATGACGAAGGCGAGATCAACGTCTCCGCTGGAGGGACGGCGGATCGCACCACGGTCAACTCCGGCGGCAGGATTTACGTCTCCTCCGGCGGCCAGGCGAACAGTGCCACGGTCAACCTCAACGGCCTGGTGTATGTCTGCAACGGCGGAAAGGCGACGAATATTCTTGAAAACGGAGGATATGTCTATGTCGGGATCGACGAGGACGTGACCTTCCTTTCGAACACGATCGAGAACCTCGTGCTGGATAATACATCCGCATCCCTCCATTCCGGCACGACGGCGACCGGCGCCACGGTCAATGAAGACGGCAGGCTCCAGGTCCGCGGCGGCCGGGCGGATCGCATCACGGCCAACGACGGCGCCGCGGTCGACATCTTCTCAAGCAGCGTCGTGAACAGCCTTGCTGCAAATGTCGGGGGAACGGTTGTTATTTACTCCGGCGGCACGGTAACGGAGATCCTGGAAAACGGCGGATATGTCGACGTCAACAGCAACGCGGCTGTTGCATTCCTCTCCAACACGCTCAGCGGACTCGTGCTGGAGGACGGACGCTATGCCACAGTCCATTCGAACACGACCGTGACGGGCGCCACTTTGAACTACGACGGCGGGATTTTCATCCGCGGCGGACAGGCGGATCACATCACGGTCAACGACTACGGCGAGCTCATGGTCTCCGAGGGGCAGGCGGACAGCGCCACGGTCAATTCCGGCGGCAGCATGTTCGTCGTACGCACCGGTACGGCGACCCATACCACGGTCAATGCAAGTGGTATCCTGAGCGTTTCCTACGGCGGGAAAGCGGCCGAGGTCGCGATCAGTTCGGGAGGCAGCCTGAAGATCGGGTCCGGCGGTTCCGTCATGGACGCCACGGTCAACGACGGCGGAAAGATGTTTGTCGGCTCCAGCGGAACAGCGGTCGATATTTCGGTCTGTGCCGGAGGTCGGCTGGAGCTCGGCGACGGCGGGACGATCCAGTCTGCCGCGATCCTGAGCGGCGGCGTCATCACGGGGCATGTCGACTGCTCGGATATCACGTTCGATCCCGGCGCGATCCTGCAATTCGATCTTTCCGCGATCTCGCCCGGAAATGAAATCGCGCTGGTCGATCTTGCCGGGCTTGCCCACACTCAGAATAGTCCTTCGTTCTCGCTCCCCGTCGCGGATTCGCAGGCATACGGCGACTACAAGCTCGCGGAAGGAGCGTCGGGATTCGAGGGGAAGACGATCACGGTGTCCAATTCCGTCATGGAGTTCGGCTTGCTTTCGCTGGACCGGTCCCTGGTGGTCGGCAGCAGGGAATACACGCTGAACCTGAACGACGGCGATCTGGTCCTGAGCGTGAACGCCGCTCAGCCGCCGCAATATGTCTATCTGGACTTCGACGGGGAAGAACTGGCCCGCTACGATAATCCCGGCCTGGAACTGTCGTTCGATCTGTCCGTGGCCGATCCGGCGTTTTCGGAAGAACGGCGGGCAGCCGTCGTTTCCGCCCTTTCGGAACGGTACGGCAAGTACAATGTCGCATTCACGCTCGAGCGCCCCGCAGACGTCGAATACTCCACGCTTTATTTCGGCGTGAGCTCCGCGTTCGACGAATACGGCGATTTCTTCGGCGTCGCCGAGACATGCGACGGGAACAACCAGATCAGAAGTGACGATGCTTTTGTCCTGCTGGATTCCGGGTATTCCGACGAACAGGTCATATCGGTGGCGTCGCACATGCTGGACCACCTCATGGGCTTCTCCTATTCCGGTTCCGTCGACGGCAGTCCTGCCATCCTGAAATACGCGGAGAGCAAGGCTTTGCTTTCGCTCAGCGCGGGATGGAATCAGAAGGATCCGTACAATAAGTATTGCCCGATCGATCCGCAAACGGGGGACCGGTGCGTGGTCGGCTGCACCAATACCGCCGCGTCGCAGATCATCTATTACTGGCTGGAGAACGGCCTGCTCGATTTCACCCTGACCCTGACCGACTCGGATGCTTACAGAAGCAACGAGTACATTCTGATCGAAAGCACCGACGACCCGGCGAGTGGCCATCTCTCGTTTGCGAAGACCAATGAACTTCTTCAGAGTTTCAATATTCTGGACGAAAACTGCATTGCCGCGTTGTGTTTCGCCGCAGGTGTGGTTCAGCAGGCCGATTATTCTTCGGGCGAAACGGGAACGGCTTGGCGCAAGAAACTGTTTGTCCGGTCGGGCTTCGAAATGGACGAAGAAGCGGAGCAATATGCGATTGACATCAGATTCGATGATTATGATATCCTGGTGTACGAGCTGCTTCACGGCAGGCCGGTCGGGATTTCGCTCCTCAGGCAGGAACACGCCATCGTCGTAGACGGATATGACAGCGCCAGAGATATGTTCCACCTGGATCTCGGATGGGGCAATGACAGCAACAGATGGTACACCAGGGAGGAAATGGACGATCTCCGCATCTATGTCGAGATCAGCGGTTATACTCCAGCCGTTTCGCCCGATTTGACGATCGAAGACCTGTCGGCCGGAACCGGTGTCGTCTATCTTGGGAAGGACGTCACGCTTTCCTTCACGGTTTCCAACGAAGGCAGGGAAGTGTCGGAGGAGACCATGGCGTACGTCTATTGCGGAGACGCCATCCTCGGGGCCTGCGGCATCGCTTACATATCTCCTGGATACTCCCGCGACTTCACCTGCACGGTCAATACGGCATCTCTACAGGTCGGAGAAAACACCCTGACGGTGAAGGTCGCTTCGCAGAACGGCGAAGGCACGGTCTCTGCGGCTTCCGTAACCATCACCTGCAGGAACGGTGACGTCCTGCCTCAGACGCAGACATGGGAAGAGATCCCGGGAGCCGCGCAATACATTGTGGAATACTCCCCGGACGAAACTTTCGAACATGTCGTCCGGCTCGTTGCCGATACCAATGCGCTGGATACCTTCCAGTTTCCTGAGGGTGACTATCAGGTTCGCGTCAAGCCCGATGATGGCGGCGAATGGACCGTGACCGATCCTGTCGTCGCGGAAAAGGTCAACGATAATCCGAAACTCGTCAAGTCCAATGCGGACGGCAATGCCGACGTCTTCTTCGTGAATGCAGTCGGCACATGGGAAAAAGGCTTTGCGGCACAGCATACCAGCTCCGCCGATGACACCTGGGGCGGCACCGGGGAACGCGTTGTGCTTGCCGGCAGGAACAAGCTTATGGACATCTTCGAGGGCTCGTCGACCGACGCGAACGTGCTCCTGATGACGGACGACGACAACGGCGACGCGCTGTTCGTGGACGATATTTACTCCGCTTCGCCGGGCGAACTCGGTCTGAGCCAGTCGCGCATCGCTCGGATCGACGAGATCCGGGCCGGCGCTGGCGACGACATCGTGGATATGACCAGCCAGCAGTTCGAGTACGCAGGCGGTAAACTCACCATCTGCGGCGGCGATGGCGACGACGTCATCTGGGCGAACCAAGGCAAGAATATGCTCTTCGGCGACGCCGGGAACGACCGCATCGTCGGAGCGTCCGGCAACGACGTGATCGCTGGCGGCATCGGAAACGACCGCATGCACGGCGGCGGAGGCGAAGATATCTTCACGTTCTGCGACAACTGGGGCACTGATACCGTGGAACAGCTCGCAGGCGGTTTGGTTACGCTGTGGTTTATCTCCGGCAGCATTGAAAACTGGAATCCCGAAACGCGGACCTATTCTGACGGCGAGAACAGCGTAACGGTCTCCGGCGTCTCCGCGGATCAAGTCACGCTCAGATTCGGCATCGGCGAATCCGTGGTCAGTGTTGAACTCTACAACAATGGCGCATTTTCCGAATTCGCCTCGCAGAAGATCTTCGAGGAATCTGACAATGGTCTCCTCGCCGGTCTGTCGTAATCGGTCCACTCAAATCGTCAAATAACACTCGGTCCCCGGAATCAACGACGATTCCGATGGTTCCATTCTGGACTTGGCGGCCGCAGGTCCCCCCTTTTTGCCCGGCGGCATTCCGGTTCGGCGTTGAAAAAGTCCAAATAAAGTCGCAACTATAGCAAGAATAGGGCTTGACTTTAAAAAAAAAGAGTGTTATAGTAGAGTTTGAACGAATGCCGCTCGTTGTCATTCGAGAGGGGGGCACGACTGATGTTTTTCGAATCAAACACATTCAAGGTGGCCGGGACCATGCTCTGTACGAACCGGATAAATCGATCGTGGGATCGTTTCCGCGGCGGATCGTATCGATCTGCCGCCAGCATCCCTTTTGCCATCCAGACATCCCTGACAAACAAATAAGAGGCCCTCGGAACCGTATCATCCGATTCGAAGTTGAACACACAAACCATTTCATTTTCTCATAACCGGCCGTAACCATCCGGCAAAACAAAGGAAAAACCATGTCCGAATACACTTATCTCGTAAGCCCGGATTTTGCTCCTGGCGTCGTCCCCGAAGGGTACATTTGGGACGAAACCGCGTTTGCGGAACTCGTCAAAGCGACCGACAAGGCCACCGCGGCCGAAACCATCTACACATACGGCGGACCTCAGGGCGGCGCCGAAGTCGATTATCTGAATGCCGCCGATCTCACAATCAGCAACGTGAAATACGATGGCGGCGGAGAGGTCGTCGAAACGACCGTTACCGCCAACGCGTTCAACAACACCGGTACGGTCACGACGGACGGCGCGATCGTCTTCTCCGTTAAGAGTTTCACCAACTTCGGCGAGTTCAATCTGGACAAAAACGGGGCTCTGACCGCCACCAGCGCGGTCACGAACACGGCGGACGGCACGATCAACCTCAATGCGGGCAGCACGCTGCAGGGGTCCACGGTCGTCAACGGCGGCGCCATCACCGTCGTAAGCGACCATGCCACCATCGAAGGCGCGATCACCAACACCGGCACCATCGATGCCCTGATGAAAAAACTGATCGTCACCGGCGACATTCAGAACGCCAACAAGGACGACGCGAGAATCGTGCGGAATGCCAGCGTAATCAAAGCCAGGGAGCTTGAAGTTACCGGAAACGTCTTGAACTATGGTGCGATCGGCGGAGAAAGCATACCGGTTAACACGATGACTGTTTCCGGCTCACTCAGCACCTATAACTACCTCAAAGCCACGATTCTGACCGCGGACTCCATCCGTAATGACAGCATTCAATCTGAAGTTGAAGGAGAAGGCTCACGGGGTTTTATCGATGCCGGAGAGATCAACGCAGGATCGGTCGATAACGTTTCCGGCATAATCATGACCGGCACGTCCAAAGAAACCGGCGTAGGCCTTAATGTCACCGGAACGATCAACAACGGAAGCGCCGAAATAGTTGTTCCCGCCAAGATCAATGTCGGTACCAATGGCTGGATCAAGGCCGCTTCCATAAACAACATCGGAACCGACATTGAAAACAGCCTGATTACAGCCGGTAAGATCACTGTGTCCGACATCGTGAACAATGGCGGGTTCTCCACCAGAATCATCGAGTCCTCCGGCACCATCACGAACAACGCGACCGGTCTCTTCGCTGTCATCTATATTGATGATCCAATCGTAACCGGGTTTGTTGAAGGCGCATCCATCAACGCGGGGACAATCATCAACGGCGGCACCTTTGCTGTCTACAGCGAGGCTGCGCTGCCCACCCCGGTCAGTGTCACGTCGTTCGAGAACAGCGGCATGTTACTATTCTCCGGCGCCGGCATGACGCTGACGGGCGACATCGTCAACAATGCCGATGGCCAGTTTGATGTCGCCGGGACCGTGACCGGAACCACTGCCACGATCACGAACTCCGGCACGCTCAGCGTCAGCAACGCCGACGAGATCTCCGGCGTCCTGACCGCCGGCACGATCACGAATACGGCGACGGGCACGATTAATCTTGGTGCAGACAGTACGCTGACGGGCGCCACGGTCGTCAACGGCGGCACGATCACCGTCGCAAGCGGCCATGCCGCCCTCAACGGCGCGATCTCCAACCACAGCCTCATCGACTCCGTGATGAAAACCCTGAATGTGACCGGCGACATCCAGAACGCCAACGAGGACGATATGAGGGAGGCGCGTAACAGCAGTATCATCAAAGTCAGGAACCTCAATGTCACCGGAAACGTCACGAACTATGGCGTCATCGGCACGGAATTTCAGGAGGCGAACGATATTACGATTTCCGGCGATCTCAGGAACTTCCACCAGATCATAGTCAAAACCACCCTGACCGCGGACTCCGTTTACCAAGACTACATCGACTCCGAGGTCGAGGAAAAACGCTGCGTCGGTTATATCATTTGCGGACAGGTCATCGCGGGCGAGATCAACAATGCTTCCGGCGAGATCAGCGCAGGGGCGGACAAGGACGCCGGCATCGCCATCCAAGCCACCGGCAAGATCACGAACGGCAAGGCCGATGCCCTCTTTACCGCAACGCTTCAAGCCGGCGACGACGGCTGGATCCAGGCGGTCGATGCGTTGAACAACATCGGAGCAGGCAGCACGGTCCATGCCGGTTACATCACCGTGCTCAAGGGCACGGAGGCCGGCGACCTCACAAACGACGGTATCATCCAAACCAAGAGCATTACCGTCGACGGCTCCGTCACGAACAGCGCCACCGGCAGCATCGAAATCGACGGCGCCTCCACCGAACCAGGCAACCTCTCCGGAACGAGCATCGGGAACGCCGGCACGCTCAACCTCAACGGCAACGTGACCCTATCGGGCGACGTCGACAACAGCAACCTGCTCAATTTCCAAGGGACCGTGACCGCCACCGGCTCGATCACGAATGCTGAGACGGGTACAATCAATATTAAGTCTGCCGGTTCGATCGCCGACAACGGCACAATCACGAACAGCGGCACGCTCCACATCGCGATCCAGTCGGGCAACGAAACCAAGATCACCGCCGACAAGTTCTACAACACCGAAGGCGTCGGCAAGATCACGATCGGCGGTTCCTGCGACGACGGAATCGTTATAGTGGTTTCCGCGAAGGACGGTGACGTGAAGGTTTCCGACATCACCCTGAGCGTCACATCCAAGAGCGGCGCGGAAGTCACCGCTGCCACCGTCGGCGGCAATATCGTGCTCGTCTCCGGCGTCGAGTTCGACTATAGCACGCTCTACCTGAGCAACGGGATCGATGAGAACGCCGACTTCGGGAAAACGGTCGAGGACAGCCAGAAGAACTCCTACTACGTCGAATTCACCGCGTTCCGGCACCCGGCTTCCGCTCTGGAATACGGCGTGAAGGACACCACCACGACCATCCTGATCGACGGCACCGACCGCACCGCGCTCAAATACGAGTCCGAGACGACCGCATCCATCGACGGCCTCGCGTTCGCGAAGGACGGCACGAATGCCGCCACACCGGAGGATGAGGAAAAGAATGTCGAGTTCGTGCTCACCGGCATGGACCAGGCAGACCCCGAATCCTACCGCGACCTGAAAAAGGGCATCACGGTCGAAGAAGGCGTTACCCTCACGGCAGACAAGCTTCGCCAGACCGGCGAAGATGCCGTCACCACCATCAACGGCGAACTCAGGATGGGGACGATCAATCCCGGCGCCAAAGCCGTTGTTGCGATCGACTCCTTCGAAGTCGAGGCCGGTCATGTGAATGTCAACGACGGCGGCGCCCTGTATGACTGCACGGTTCTGACCGGAGCCTCGGTCACTGTTTTTGAAGGCGGTTATGCCGAAGATGTCACCGCGGAAAATGGCGGCTGCCTCGAGGTCTGCGAAGGCGGTGCGGCGAGCGCCGTGACCGTGGATTTCGGCGGCGACCTGTACGTCTCCGACGGCGGTAAGGCGATTCGGGTCATGGAAAACGGCGGATATGTCAACTTCGACGAGGGGGATGCGGAAGTCACGTTTGTCTCCAACTCGTTTTCCGGACTCACGCTGTACGGCCTGAACTGGGCTACTGTCCACTCCGGGACGACCGCGACCGACACCACTGTCAATTCCCGCGCCATGCTCCTTGTTTTCAGCGGCGGACTTGCGAACAATACCACCGTCAATTCCAACGGCAGAGCCCACGTCGATAACGGCGGCACGGTAAACGGTGTGGTCGTCAATTCCAGCGGCGAGTTTGTCGTTTCCCGCGGCGGCACCGCGACCGGTATCAACGTATCCGCGGGCGGCAGTCTCGGCCTGGTCGTTGCGCCGGATACGTACGCGCAGGGCGAATATGCCGGCAGCGCGTTCGAGATGAAGGACGGGGCCATTTCGGACTACACCGTCAATTCCGGCTGCTGGCTGGGCGCTTCGGCCGGCGGCGTCGCGAGCAACGCGACTGTCGCGGACGGCGGAAAACTCTACACCCTTGATGGCGGCATCGCCATCGCTCCGACCGTCGATGTCGGCGGCGCCCTGTCCCTCTATGAGGGCGGTTCGTCGCTTCAGATCAAGGAAAACGGCGGCGCCGTCTATGGTCAGATCACCGAGAACGTCACGTTCGCTTCCAACACGTTCTCCGGCGTCGTCCTGGACGGCTGGCGCGAAGCTACGGTCCACTCCGGGACGACCGCGACCGATACCACCATCAATGACGAAGGCTGCATGTACGTCTTCGACGGCGGCATCGCCAGCACGGTAGTCGTCAACAGAGAGGGAACGCTTTCGGTTAAAGACGGCGGTCACGCCAGCGACGCGACCGTCAACGTCGGCGGTGAAATCCTCGTCTCCAGCGGCGGAACCGCGACGAAGATCAAGGAAAACGGCGGTTACGTCGAGTTCGAAGACGGCGCAAATGTTTCGTTCGTTTCCAATACGATCTCCGGCCTTGTTCTGAACGAATACGAGTACGCCACGCTTCACTCCGGGACGACCGCGACCGATGTCAAGGTCAATTCCGAATGCGAGCTTGAGGTGTTCAGCGGCGGCGTGGCCAGCGATGTCGCGATCAACGAAGGCTCACTTCTCATCTATGACGGCGGTATCGCCAACCTCGTCACGGTTTACGACAAAGGCGGCCTCGCAATCACCAGCGGCGGCATGGCGACCGGCGTCACCGTCAACGCCGGCGGCACGGCGGAAGTCTCCAGCGGCGTGATCGAAGGAGCAGTCGTTGATGCCGGCGGCAGCCTCCTGGTCTACAGCGGAGCCAAGCTCACCGGCTGGATGACGTTCAAGAACGGCGCGGAAGTCATCCCGTTCGTCGGATCGATCCTTGATTTCGACCTCACGCAGACCGTGGCGGGTGCGAATGCCCTCGTGAACGACCTCTCCATCCTGATGGGGAAACCCTCCTACACGCTCACGGTCGACGGCAACGAGTTGAAAGGCAACTACAAGCTCGCCGGTGGCGCGACCGGCTTCAAAGAAACCATCACGGTCGTGAACACCTTCGGCGAAGAACTCGGGACCTTTACGGTCGGCGCAGACCTCGCGATTAACGGAAAGATTTACACGCTGGCGCTGAACGGCTCCGATCTCTCCGTCACGGTCGACCCGAGCAATAAACCGGACGATGGCACGAACGATTTCCTGTATGATAAGAAAAATGGAATTTGGAACGATGCGAACATCACGGTCGAAAACTGGATTTCCGCCTCTTCTCTGGCCCAGGACGACACCGTCTATCTTGATGTGCCCGGCACCATTGATCAACTGGGGGTTCTGCACAACATGGTCGGGTACAACACGCCGGATCCCGATACCGGTGATACGGCAAGGATTTTCGTTCATGCTCCGGCGAAGCTGACGTTCCAGATCGACTCCACCGTTGCAGGCACCTTCTACGTGTACGAAAAGGTGTACGACGCGAAAAAGGGCGCCTACAAGCAGGTCCAGGTCGGCAAGGTCTCCGTCAGGAAAGACAGGCCCGCATACCTGAAGGACGTCTGTCTCACCGTCGACGGCGACTACTTCGTCCAGATGGCAGCGAACTCCAGCGCCTACAAGAAGGTAGGTGCGGACGGTTACTACAACGTGAAAATCTCTTCCGCCACGTTCTTCGACGATGTCGACAACGGCTGGAACGACTCCTATGCCAAGCCGCCTGTTCAGCTGGAGCCGGTCGGCATCGGCCGCGACACCCCGTTTGTCGCCCTGGATAGCAATGTCGAAAGCGCCGGCGACTGGAACTTCGTCGGCGGAATCACCGACACGGCCGACTATGCCAGGATCAACCTTGAGTCCTCCGCGTTCCTGAGCTTCAATGTCTTCGGCGACGATGCCGCCAGCGACGGAACCGCGAAGTTCACGGTCTGGAGGTTCGACGGCACGAAGGGCCTGAAGAAGGTCACGTCCGTGACGCTGAAGGACGGCAAGTACACGCAGACGACCAAGGGCGTGTTCCTTGACAAGGACGAGGAATACTACATCTCCATGGAAAGCACGGATGCCGCGAAGGGCAAGGACGTCTACTACAAGGTGGAAGTCAACACGCCCGGCACGCGTTTCTTCGACAGCGCGGATGACAACAGGAACAACGTGCTGTACGACAAGACGCACAAGACGGTCTACGGCGAAGATAAAGCGCATCACTTTGTCGTGAACGAGGTCTCCGCCGCCAGTTCGGCATTCGCCCTTGACGACAATGCGATCGGACTTGAAGGCTTCGAGAACTTCGTTGGCTACGGAGACAAGGTCGACTACGCGAAGTTCACGGTGAACGACAAGGGTAAGCTGACCTTCACGATCACGGCCACGGAAAGCGCGACGTTCGAAGTCTGGACGCTGAACAACGGCAAGCTGAAGAGCCTCGGCAAGAGCAAGCTCAAAAAGAACGGGACCATTTACGAAGGCGAGGTCTCCAACCTCTCGCTTGATGTCGACAAGGAATACTACGTCTCCATGACGGCCACGAAGACGACGGCCAACACCAAGGGCAGCGTGTTCTATAACGTCTCTGCCACGCTGACCCCGCAGAACGCTTCCTCGCTCGCCATGCCGGAGACCGCCGACGCCCTCGCCATGACCGACAGCCTGAGCTTCGGCCAGTATAACGTGGATGCCCTCGCGGATGCCTCCGCGTCCGCCCTCGCGGATCTGGACGACAAGTCTGCCTGGCAGGCCCTCACTCTGGCATGAAAGCCCCATCATCACGAAGGGCGAGCTTGTCATCGACGGTCTCCTCGTCGGCGAAGCTGACGTCAACGTCACGGTCGGTGGAGTTGAATACCACAACTTCGTCGGCTTCGGCGATGTCACTGACGTCGTCAAGATCAACGCTGCTGTCGGCCAGCCCCTGTCGATCCAGGTCAACTCCAGTGACGCTGTCAGCCTCACGCTCTACGGCCTCAAGAACGGCAAAGTCACGTCGATCAAGAGCGTCAAGAGCAAGAACAATGTTGCCACCATCGAGAACTTCACGTTCCAGGCCAAGAACGGTTCCGAATTCTTCGTCGGTGTCACCGCCACGAACGCGAAGAAGGGCGAAGCCGCGTACTACAACCTGGAATCTCCAGCAGCGTGATCTCCTCCGGCGACTTGACCAAATGAACGCCGCCGCTGACCTGTACATAATCATCCCTGTTTCGAAGTGTTTTCTGCTTAAAAGATTCGGACACTCCGACAAAAAAAAATAACATTATTCGACAGCATTTCCAGTCCGCTACCGGAAAGCCGTCGGAGAAACGAAGAAAGCCCCCGGAACCGCGAATGATTCCGAGGGCCGGGGGGATCCGTTTTGTTTGTGATTCTTCAGCCTATGCGAGCATGTTGATGTTCAGCCAGCCGGACTTATCATCAAGTTCGGCGGGGGAGGAGACGGCGGAGAGGTCCGCGAGGGCATCCGTGTCGCAGTTGTCGAAGGTCAGGGCATCCGAAATGCCGAGGCTGTCCGATTCCGGCATGGCAAGCGCGGCGTCGAAGGCACCATCGAGGGGCTTGACATCCGCGGTGACATTGTAGTACACATTGCCTTTTTTGGTGTCCTTCGCGGTCATCGAGAGGAAATACTCGTTGCCTGCCACAAGGCTGAGCTGTTTGGTGGTATTGGCGCCGTCGATGGTAATCTTCACGGAGTCGAGCTTCTTGAGCTTGGTGCCAACGAGCTGGTAGACCGCGAGTGTGGCATTGCCGGTCGTATTGACGACCTTGAACTGAACTTCGGCCGTGCCGGAGTCCACTTTGACGCGCGCATAGTCGACCTTGTCGTTATGACCGACGAAGTTGCTGAAACCTTCAGCCGTCATCGTGTTGGTGTCGAGAACAATGGGATTGTTGTCACCGGCAACGAGAGTCGTCATCGTAAGAGCCTGGTTGATCTGCGGATTGGCCTTCCTGTTGTACGCCCAGCCGTTGCCTTCCGGAGCCGGATTCTTGCTGGTGGGATCCTGACTGTAGTCGGCGCTGTCGTAGAACACGCTGTCCGCGTTGACCGTCACATCATAATAGGCGTTGCCGCCGAGCCCGCTCGTGGCGTTGGTGGACTTGACCATAATGAAGTATGTACCGGCTTCGAGGACCTTCTGCGAAGTCGACTTCGACTTGACCTTCGTGCCGTTCACGGTGACGGAGCCCTTGCTCGTCAGAGTCCACTTGTTGCTTTTGCCCTGCCTGGCCTCGTAGATGACGAGTTTCGCCTTGTCGCCGGCTGTCAGGGTGAAACTCAGGAGGGCGGCGGAGTCGAGCGTGATCATCCTGTAGTCCGCGGCATCGCTGAAGCCGACCCAGTTGGTCATGGCTCCCTCGGCCTTGTTCAGGTCGATCAGGATGCTCTCGCCGATATCTTCGCGAGTCAGCGTGACCGCATTGTCGACGAGCACGGGATTCAGGTTATACTTGTCATCCTTGCCCGCGGCAGTTCTGGCATAGGCATAGTCGTTCGCATTGTCGTCGGCGTCGGTGTAGAACCGGCTGTCCGGCGCGAGGAACACGTTGTAGAAGCCCCTGGTATCGCCCTTGGCTGCGATCGTGCCGGCCATTGAGACATAGTATGTGCCGGCTTCGAGACGGAGTGCGCCCGTCATCGACTTGGCGACGTTGTTCTTCTTGACGGCCTTGCCGCCGTTGGAGATGAGAGATTTCACCTTCTTCGGCGTCTTACCGTCGTCTTCGTAGATCACCTGGTAGACGTTGAACTTGCCGTTGATCGCGGAATCGATCATGAACTTCAGTCCGGCCGCGCTTTTCAGTTCGATTTTCGCGTAGTCGGCCGCGTCCTTGCGTCCGTCGAACTTGGGATCGCTGTCGATTCTGCCGACGAAGTTGTCGTAGTGGTGCTTTGTTTCGTCGTCGTAGTCGATGGTCCCGATTTCATCCAGGAACAACTCCGACAGCTCCTTATCCTTAGGAATCAGGACGTTCGGGACATAGGAATCGCTCAGGAACGCCGGGCACCATGGATCCTTGCTGCTCTTGTCGTACAGATAGTCGTTCCAGCTGTCGTCCGGGCCGTTGAGAGGTTCGCCGACACGGACGAAGAGTTCCTCGTCTTTCAGCTTCAGCGTGTATTTCACGCCGCCGATTTCCGTCGTTTCGTCGACCGTGAGCATGCCGAGTTCCGTGCCGGAGGTGTTCACGACCGTGATGGTCTTATCGAATTTCTCCGCGCCTCCGGCGAGTTTGTATTTGCCCTCCTCCTCGGTCCCGTCGACCGTGAGGGTGTAACCCGGTTTCCCTCTGATCACGGAAAGGTCGTTCACGAACGCAACCGCGCCGGGCGAGGTCTGCGTCAGATCGAAATTCAGGACGGCTCCGTCCTCGAAACTGACGTCGGAGCCTTCCTCCAGCCGGATCCGTCCGGTCAGTTTGCCGCCGGCTTTCACTTTGAGAGTGCCGTCCTGGCTCACGGTGATATCGGAAACTGCCGCTCCCGCGGAAACCGTCGCTTCGCCGCCCTCCAGAACGGAAACATATTCCGCCCTGCCCGACACCTGAAGCTTTCCGTATTCATAGACGTTCGCGTACCGTGCCACGCCGCCCGCGGAGACGTCGGCGATCCCGGGGGCGGTTTTCGTGGCCTTGCCGCCGGATGTCTCCAGGAGCTTGCCCTGGATCAGGGTCCCCTCGGCGGTGCCGCCGTCCAGCACATGGATTTCCGCGCCGTTCATGACATAATCATCGACGGAGACTTCTCCCGCACCGACCGTCTTGATCCCCTCGACGACGTTCGTTCCTTCCTCCAGCACCATGATAGCCCGCGTCTCGATGTTGTTCAGGGCGTGTTCTTCCTGAATCCGGTTATCGGGATCGGCCATGACTCCGATCGTATGCAGGCCGACACCATATTTCGTGCCCAGCTGGAAATCCTTCTCCGAGGCGGATTCTCCGCCATCCAGAGATTCCGGGGAGATCTTTCCCGTCGGTTCATCGTCAACGGCGATCAAAATATTGAATGCGCCGCTGGCAAATTCGCTCAGGTTCGACACGGCGAAGCTCAGGTACAGCGGGCTGCCGACGAAACAGTAGTCGTCGGACACAAGCCTGCCTTCCGACGTGGCAAGGACAAGCTTCTCGGCGGAACCTTCCACCGGGGTCACAGCCAAGTCGACCACTTTGTCGGTCGAGATGAACCCGATGGTCCCAATGGCTTCCAGCTTGCGTTCCTCATCCGAATAATCGTACGTGCCGTCCCAGGCCATCCGGCCCTCGTTGTAGCAGTCGTCGAAAATGATCTCCTTTGTTTCGGCGTTGTATCCGTAGCCGGTCATGACGTGTCCTTCGATCATGACCAGGACCGGACGCCCCGCGTCGATTTCCCGCATGTAGTCCTCGAACGTGAAGTCTCCGCCGATGGCATCGACATTATGGGTAGCGGTGACCTTCATGTCCAGGGAATAGCCTTTATCCTGAACATAAAGGTAAAGTCCGTACTGGTAATCCTTATATCGCGACTCGATCGTCCGCTTGACCCCGGTATCCTCGTCGGTGATCGTTTCCGTGTCCTCGTCGTACAGATACTGTTCCAGCATGGTGTCGATCCGATAATTCGTCATGAACGCCTCGTCGGTGCCCCGCCAGAACTGGCCGGTGCCGAGATAGTCCGCCAGGCAGTTCCAGTCGTCAGTTCTGATCTCCGGCCCAGCGCCCTCGTTTACGAATGAGTACGGCAATTCTTCCGCGGGAGTTGTCGGCGTGGCTTCGTCCGGGGCTTTGATGATGACGTCGAGGGGGTCATGGGAGAAGAATCTGTACACGTAATCCTTGGTGGCCGTTGCCCTGCCGAGAACGGAATCGAAATCATCCATGACGTATATCTTGTCTCCCGATCCGCGCGCGTTCAGCTCCACGTCGCCTTCGATCAGGGCGGAGAAATCCTTGCCCCGGTAGCCGTACAGATCGTAATATCCGAGCAGCATGGCGACCGACGTGGGGCAGCATCCGTACATGTATCTTGCCCTCGGCAGGGTGTTCGCGAGCCGGGTGTCGCCGTTGGGGTCCACGACTGTGGGCGCCTGGACCGTGACGGTCAGGATATCGTCGGTCATGCCCAGCGTGTAGGTGGTCGATCCGATGTAGGCCGTCTCCCCGACCTTGAGCGTGCCGAGTTCCGCGCCGGAGGTGTTCACAACCGTGATGGTTTTGTCGAAGCCAGCCGCGCCGCCCGCGAGGTGGTATGAGCCCGACACCTGCGACGACGAAACGGTGATGGCGTAGTCCGGCGTCCCCTGGATCCGCGAAAGATCATTGACCAGCACCTCGTTTTCAGGGGCGGCGGTCGAGATATCGAAATTGATGATGCTCCCGGCATATGCCGACACCACAGCGCCGTCGGCAATGGTCAGCGTCCCGGTGTGCATGCCGCCCGCGGCGATCCCCAGGTAACCGTCGGCGTTCACGGTGGTCGATAGCACCACGCCGCCCTTGTCGACGAAAATCCAGCCGAAACCGTTCACGGTGGTCGCGTTCGCCGCGCCGCCGTCATGGACGTACAGTTCGGCGCAGTTCGAATTGTCGGTTCCGGTCAACACGGTCCTGTTCGTCACGCCGCCGGAGTAAACAAACAGTTCGCCGGCGGAGAATACCGCAACGGAGTTCGCGGTGGTTCCCGCGTGCAGCGTGGCGGAACCGGCCGACAGCGTCAGACCGCTGAACTCGTTGTTTGCGAACGTCACATTTGCGCCGTCGGCGACATCGACATATCCGCCGTTTTCCCTGATCGCAGTCGCCACACCGCCGGTCGAAACGACCAGATTTCCGCCGGCGTTCACGGTGATCTCGTTCGCTGCGCCATTTTCGGCAATGCGCATCCAGCCGAAGCTGTTCACGGTGGTGGAGTTTGCCACGCCGCCGCCATGGATGTACAATTCGCCGCAGTTCAATTCATCGACGCCGTTTACGGTGGTCCCGTCTGCCGTGCCGGAAACGTGCAGGTCGCCGCCGTCGTTCACGGTGGTATCGGTTGCCGCGCCGCCCTTGTCCACATACATGCTGCCGCCGCTGTTCACGGCAGCCGCATTCGCCGCACCGCCGTTCAAGACGTGCATGCTGCCGCAATCGTTCACGGTGGTATCGGTTGCCGCGCCGCCAGAGTAAACATACAGGTTGGCGTCACTGTTCACGGTGGTCGAGTTCGCCAGGCCGCCGGAGAAGACGTACAGCCTGCCGAAATCATCCACGGCGGTAGCGGTAGCGGTCGTTCCCGAATGTAAACTGGCGGAGCCGTTCTGCAACTGCAAATCCTTGAAACTGTTGCTTTCGAAAAATGCGTTTGCCCCCTCGGCTACATTGACGTATCCGCCATTTTCCCTGATCGCGATTACCGTGCCGTCTTTCTGAATATCCAAAGTCCCGCCGCTGTTCACAATGGCAGAGTTGACTGTGCCGTTTTCATCGACATACATGCTGCCGCCGCTGTTCACGGTGGTGGAGTTTGCCACGCCGCCGTTGAAAACGTGCATGCTGCCGCAATCGCTCACGATGGTCGCGTCAGCCGTGCCCCCCTTGTCGACTTGCATGCTGCCGCCGCTGTTCACGGTGGTGGAGTTTGCCACACCGCCGTCAAGGACGTTCATCTTTCCGGGCATCCAATACCCGGAACCGTTCAGGACGGTCTTATATGCTGATCCGGCGACGGACATACTGCCGGCTTCGTTCACAGTGGTATCGGTCGCCGAGGCTCCCCCCTCAAGATGCATGCTCCCGGCTTCGTTCACCTCGGTTCCCTTCGCCGTGCCTCCGCTGAGGACGTACATGTAGTCGTTGGTGAGAGTAATTCCGCTTGAAACTTGCCCGGAAGAGACTTCGTAACCCATAAAAAATACCTCGTGCTGGTCTGATGAATCGGACTGGTTTTTATTGCGATAAGCGAGCGGGATCGACCGCGTATCTATTACTATACCACAGCCTGTTCTGAAATACAAACTCGAGGTCACGGATTAGAGGAAAAAAATGATGGTTTTAAAGAATCGCGGTTGAAAAAACAGACAAGACGTATTACATTATCCCGATTATCCTTAACTCTGACCTCTTTTCTTCCCCAGAGGGAACCGCTCATGAACGATTCTGCCGATCTCCCCGAATCCTATGACTATCGCGACTCCGACACCGCCTATCCCGTGACCCTTGCGGTCGGTGCGAAAGCGGAGAAGGAAGAAGAATCCGTCTCCCCGATCGCGAAACTGCTGAACCAGTACAGCGAGCATGACCCCGGCATCTTCAGCATCGGCGGCACGTTCGGCATCGACGCCACGGCATTCCAGGTGGAATTGAACAGCGTCTACGTTTCGGTCGTGGATGTCAGGAGCGACGAGGGCGCTCTAACCGGAAAGCTTCTGGTGGTCCAGGGGATCGTGTACGTCCGGATCGGCTCAATCCTCACGGTCTCCGCCACGCTCCTCGGCGAGTACGATCCCGACACCCTGACCGATCCTCTGGAGATCTTCAACCAGAAGCCGGAAACGGAAGAGGAAAGAAAGGAGGCGATGCGCACCCGCAACAAGTTCTACGACCTTTCCGGCAACATCATCCAGCGCAAGGATTTCATAGGGGAGGCAGGTGCGAACAACGGCCTGTATTTCATGTACAACCGGTCCGGCATCCAGCAGGAAAAGGAGTATGTCTTCACCGCGACCGGCCTGCTTGATCTCGACTGGCTGAAGAAGATCGGCGTGAACTGCGGCCTGAAGGTCGGCGCGATCGGCGCGTACAATGAGTTCAAATCCGAATGGGAAGTCGGGCTCGGCGTCAAGTTCACGGTTCCCTCCGGCACGGAATGGCTGGTGGTCGGACGCGTGGGGTTCAAGAGCGGCAGGCTCAACACCATCGCCCTCGAAGTCAAGGGCGAGATCCCGATCGGGCCCGTGATCTTCACACAGATCAAGATGGGCGTTTCGGGCCTGGCCGAACAGGTGCAGACCTACGCGCCCGGTCTGGGGGTGGCGTTCGGACCTCAGATCGACTTCAACGCCCTGTCGTCGAAATTCGCAAAAATGATCGGGCTGAAGAACGGAAAATTCCGCGTGGCCGAGGCCGCCGTGTTCGGAGAGATTTCCAGCAATTTCCAGAACATGAGCCTGTCCGTCGAGGGAACATTCGTCGGTCTGCTGGAAGTCAAAGGCGGATGGAAATACGAAGACGGCAAAAATGAGATCAGTCTTTCTGTCGGGACCAGGAAATCCGAGACCTTCAATTTCCGTATCTCGGGTTCGGTCTGCTGGGGCGGAGGCGATTTGACCGTCAGAGGGTCGCTGGACGGCTCCTTCAAGTGGGATTTCACCGCCCTGAAGGTCAACTGGGTCGGCGTCAATGTCGGCGGCGGCGTCAGCGTTATCTACAACCAGGCCGGTTCGCGGAAGACGATTTCCATCTCGGCCGGCGGCCGGGCGCAGGTCAAAGTCCTCTTCGTCAAGGTCGGCGTCAACGTCAGCAACAGCTGGTTCCTCGACCTGACCTCCCGCGACCTCGCCCACACCTGCACCAACACCAGACTGGCGGACGCGTCCTCCGGCGCGAAACGCTCGCTCCGGTCCGTCGTCCCTGCGGACGATCCCCCGACGCCAATCACGGGGGAAAAGATCGGCAGTTACAGCTGGACTTCGACCGAACTGGCGGCGGAAGGCCGGACCTACGTCACCCTCGCCGTGCAGCATTCCCTCGCCGATCTGGAATGGGTGCTCACCGGCCCGGACGGCACCGTTTACAGGTCAGTCGATCTGGGTAAGCCGATCACGGTGAAGCAGGTCAGTTTCTCGCAGCTTGAATTGAGGATCGACAATGCTTTGCAGGGCGACTGGACGCTGGATGTCTACGGCAGCCGCAACCGGAACGGCGAGGTGGTTATGTATGCCGAGGCAGGCGATCCTGTCGAGACGGATGTGCGGATCGTGTCGATCGACAAGAAATCCGTCACGGTGGAATACCGGGCGCACGCGACCGGCGACCACTATCTGGCCGCGCTGTACATGCAGCGTGCCGACCAGCCCGAGGACGAATACGAGGGGATGATCCTCGATTATCTGGAAGCGACCGAGGGCGACGAATACCGCAAGGCCACCATCAATCTGCCGGAAGAAGCTCAGGGCGGGAAATACAAGTTCTATGTCATGGCCCAGAGCACCAACTGCGCCGAGGTCGCATACAGCGACAAGACAGAGGAAGTGGAGATCCTCTACCGTACCGCGTCATTGAAGGTCACGGATTACCATGTGGATTTCCAGGCGGATGACCTGCGGACGGCGAATGTCTTCTGCACCGTCTCCAATCTCGGCAGCGAGGATTCCGGCGAATTTACGGTGGAGGTCCTCCTCGGCGACAGCAAAGTCTATACCGAAGACGATCTGATCGTCGCCACAACGACGATCAGCCTTGAAGCCGGAATGGAACAGGAACTTCAACTGGAGGCAAGCATCCCGCTGGAATTCATCGGCAAGCTCACGGTGATCTCCGTCCGCCTGGACCAGGCGAACACGGTCGACGAGGGCATCTTCGAAGAAGACAATACCGCCATGAAGGTGATCGCCCCGGCGATATTGGATGGAGAAACGGGCAAAGAAGTGGCATGGGAAGCCGTCGAAGGCGCAAGCTACTACGACCTTGAATACGCCGTGGAGGAAGATTGGGACGACAGCGCCGCGCTCCGCGGCTTCACGGATAACACCGTCGTGCTGGACATCGCCCCGGGACACTACACGTTCCGCGTTACCCCTTACGACGCGGAGGGCAAGGCGATCGTGCCCGGCATTCAGGAATGGGACTATGCCCTGCTCTTTTCCTCCGCATTGAAACTGACCCTCGACCCGGAATCGGAATCCGTCTCCACCGACCGGCTCGAGCTGCTGGACGGCTTCTATGGCTGGACGGATATCGATTTCGGCAACTTCACCGGCACGCTGACTTTGAACCAGGTGGATGGGACACGCCGGGGCCATGACGATCAGCTCATGACCGCCGAAGTGATCAACGGCAAAGTGATCTCCAACACCATCGCCGACGGAATCCTGCTGGACAACGGGCTTTACTATTTCACCGCCACCGGATCCGGGGCAACCGAACTTTCATTTTCCATTTACGGCGACATCTTCCCCAACTTCGGACCGGAACGCGGCGTCGTCTCTCTGCCGGACTGCGTGGACGAAAACGGCCGCTATTCGGAAATCATCGATAGTTGGGTCGGCGCGTTCGACGATGAGGACGTCTGGGAATTTCTGGTGGAGGACGCGGGCGAACTGAACCTCTCCGTGAACAAACCCGAAGAACTCACCGGCACGCTGACCGTGGACCTTTTTGTCCAAAGCGATGTCGGCGGACAGTATCAGCGGATCCGAACCTTCACGGTCGACGCCGTCTCCCCGGAAACGATTCTCGACAAATTCGTCGTCACCAATAATTTCTATGTCCGAGTCGGCGCCCGCGACAAAGGCAAAGGCAGCGACAATTCCGAGTATTCCCTGAAGCTGAACTTCTCGACATTTGAAGATGACCCGCTCGACGACGGCGCATGGTTCCTCTCCGCCGGCGAGAAACCCGTTCAGGTCAACGGCTGGGTCGGCTACCGGAATGATTCGGACACCTATCTGCTGTCCGTGGACGACGACTGCGCAGGCCGGTACGAGTTCAAACTTACAGGAGACTCCGGGGAAGCGACGCTGAGCATCCGCTCCGTTTCCGGCAAGCTCGTCAAGTCCGCCGCATTGAACGGAGAGGGCGTCGCAGTCATTTCGGATTTCGACCTCTACTCCGGCGATTATCTGGTGGAGATCGACTCCGACAACGACGTCCGGGTCGACAACAACACAAAGTACACACTGACCATAAGCCAGCAGAAGGCGTTCGAGGTCATATCGGACACCAATTTCGCCGATGTGAACAAGGCGGAACAGGGCGAAAAGCTGTTCTTCGCGCTGGACGTCCCGGAGTCCGGCATATACGATGTGAGCGAACTGCGGAACGCAGGTCTTACGGTCTGGTTCCAGAATGCGGACGGAAACGGCGGTCTGAGCGCCGCCAAGCTCCGCCCGGAATGGGTGAAACTCGACTGGGACGTCCCCGGCTACATGACGGTGTGCAACTGCAATTCCGCCTGGAGCAACACCCGCATCGGCCTGGACAGCGAAAACCGCAAGTTCGTGCTGCTCGCAGCTCCCTCCACCTGACAAGGAACCGGTACTGCCAAGCCCTGAATAACAATCGGACTTCAAGCACATTGCGGTCGCATCTTTGTCCGTTTTGAAGTAAGAATTACGTTCAGGTCCGCAAATCGCCTCGTGAAGGAAGCCGTAGCAAAGCATTGGCCTGACGAACAGGAAGCCGATATGAGGTAGGCACGTGGACAAGCGGGCACGAAAACGCAAAGTCCGAAACCTGTACGGAAACGTGCCAAGTAGATCGGCCAGGCATAAATGTGAAAGTCGTGCGCATTACCCGGGGAGGTCTGCACCACTACCGCGGACGCGGAGATGCTCTGGAGACGGCACGCAACGGGATGCAGAAGTCAGCCGAGGGCATAGTACCGTGGCAACACACGGGAAGGCCCGAATCAAGAAAAAGCAAAGGAGCTTTTGACCTCGATAAAAACGCAAAGAGCAGGAAATCGGTTTGAAGTACTTTTTTCCCTTGCACTGAGCGGAGGTTTTTTTAGTTTTTCTTTTCATTTTTCCATTATACCTCTTGACAATGCAACGCTCTGCAATATATTAAAAGATATCTCTAAAAAATCGATCGGATGGATTTTCAGCGTATGGGCCCAAAGGCCAATGCAGGAAGATTTGAGCGTGGCTACCTGAAGGTAACCACCGAAAATCTTACCAGTTGGACTTTGCTCAGACGCGAAAAGCCGCCGAAAACCAATTTTAGAGGTGTCCTAAAGCAGACAGGTCTTTTTTCGAGACGCAATCCCCCCATGAAGCAACATTCCATGAACAGGCAGGCCTTACGAAATGAAACCAATGGCTTTCGCAGAAGATCTCAAAACAGAAAAGACTTCGCCTGCCGGGGTAAATGAACAGGCCCGGGACAATCCGCCACCCGAGCGGAAGGAAGACCCGTTCGTTTTTCTCCTTGCTGAAAAAAAAGACGAGGCCGAGCGTCTGACGGGGATTGCGACGCTGCTGAAAACGATTCTGCAGAACAGCAGCATGGGTACACCGGACCCGGAGGAGCTGATCACCGGCGTCATCGCCGAGATCGACAAGCGGCTTTCGGCGCAGATCAATCTAATCCTGCACAATGAAGCATTCCAGCGGCTTGAGGGCACATGGCGCGGGCTTCACTATCTGGTTTTTCAATCTCCTGCCGCCAACGACATCAAAATCCGCGTCCTGAACCTTTCGTTCCACGAGATGTTCAGCTGCCTGAAAAAATACCCCGGAACGACCTGGGATCAGAGTCCGTTGTTCAAACTGATCTACGAGTCCGAATTCGGGACGGCGGGCGGCGAGCCGTTCGGATGCCTGATCGGGGATTATTATTTCGACGAAACGCCGCCCAGCGTGGAAACGCTGAAGAGAATCGCGAAAATCGCGAGTGCGGCGCATGTCCCGTTCATCTCGGGGACATCGCCCGCAGTGATGAACATGGACTCCTGGCAGGAGCTCGCCAACCCAAGGGATTACAGCCGCATCTTCAATTCGCCCGAATATCTGACATGGCGGAACCTGCGGGACAATCCGGACAGCCGGTATATCGCCCTGACGCTGCCGAGAGTTCTGGCGCGCATCCCGTACGGGAGCCTGACATCGCCGGTCAACGGAATGGATTTCGAGGAAGACGTGGGTGCCGGAGTCCCTCACAATCATTGCTGGATGAATGCGGCATTCGTGATGGGGTGCAACGTGATCCGGGCGTATGCGAAATACGGCTGGTGCGTCCGCATCTACGGATTCGACGGGGGAAGCTGTGCCGATCTTCTGCCTTCTGGGCAGTACCCGTTTTACGAGGATTCCCCTGTCCCGTCCCCGCTGGAGATCGCGATTACGGACCAGCGGGAGACGGAGCTTTCCCGCAACGGTTTTCTGGCGCTGTGCAGTCTGAAAAACACAAACCGTGCGGTATTCCAGAGCGGACAGACGCTGTATAAAGCCAAAACGTTTTCGACCAATGCGGCCACAAAGAATGAGGAGCTGTCTTCCAAACTGCCCTGCGTGTTTGCCGTGAGCCGTTTCGCGCACTACCTGAAGTGTATCCTGCGGGACAAGATCGGCGGATTCCAGGACCCGAAGGAAATGGAACGATGGCTGAACGACTGGCTGGCGGACTATGTTTCCGGGGACCCGGACGCGCCGGACGAGATCAAGGCGAAATACCCCATGGCCGAGGCGCGCGTCAGAGTGGTCCCGCATCGTGACAAACCCGGTCACTTCGAAGCGGAGATATATCTCCGTCCGCACTATCAGCTTGACAACCTGACCGCGGCGATCAAACTGGTCGCGCAGATTCCGGAAAGAGAGAAAATCTGAACATGGAAAACAATTCCGTTCATTATCGTTCTTCCAAAAAGCAGGACCGTTTTCTGCCGTGCCTGATGGCGCGGCTGACGGACAACGAGCCGCAGAACCGAATCGACCATGGCCCTCAGATGTTCACGGTGGAGCAGCTGAAAACAAACATTATGAAGAACCTGGAAATGATTCTGAATTCAAGTTCGCGCCTGTCCGCGGACGAGAAAGACTGCGGCGCCATCGTCCGGGATTCCGTGCTGTTTCTTGGGCTCCCGAATTTTTCCGGCCGGCCGAGCAGCAAAGACGCCATCGACGAGCTCCGGCAGGAGATCATACATCAGATCCGGTGTTTCGAGCCGCGGATCAAAGCCGAAACACTGGAAGTCGAAATGGAGGGAACCCCTGAATTCGGGGACGAATACATCCTCCGCATTTCCGGCACGGTCGTGGCGGATCCGATCAACGAGTTTATCGTATTCGAGCAGAAAGTAGTCTGGGACGCTGGATCCCTTTCCATCCTTCCCGAGGCGCAGAACGGAGGCAATCATGGATAAATCTTTGCTGGATTACTATCAGGAGAACCTGGAATATCTGCGGGATCAGGGAAGAGATTTTGCAAGAGAGTTTCCGAAGATCGCGTCCCGTCTGGAAATCACGGAGAATGAATGCGCGGACCCCTACGTCGAACGCATCCTGGAAGGAACCGCTTTTCTGGCTTCCAAGGTGGAACGCGAGCTGGACGAGAGCATGCCCAGGATGCTGGAGTCCTTCTGGGGCAATACGATGCCCGTGGCCCTGGATCTGATCCCGTCGTTCTCGATTGCCGAACTGAAGGATCTGGACCGGAGCAGCATCCCGGCGAATCCCAGGCTCCCGGCGGGCAGCCGTTTCGAGATTATGATGGAAGGCGTCAAATCTCCATGCACATTTTCCACGATGATTCCTCTTTCCGTTCAGCCCGTCGTCCTGGAGGATGTGCGTTATCTCAGCCTGGAACTGGAAAAGTACGATCTGACGGCCAATGCCGGGCTGTATCTGAAGTTCCAGCGGCTTGCGGACATCCCGATCAAGGAATACCCCGACGATCTTCTGGTATATTTGGACATGCCGGGGGAAATGGCATCCAGGCTTCAGCAGCATCTTCAGACGGAATGTACGGCGATTTACTCCCTTGCCGACGGACGGACACAGGCCATGGACGGAATCCGTTTTACCATCCCGATGCTTGCCGAAGACGGGGAACCGAACTGGCCGGAGACGAAGGCTTCCGAGCAGAAATCGCTTTACCAGTTCGCTGTGTTCCAGTCCATGTTCCGTTTTATTCGGATTCACGGATTCGGCCGGATCCTGAAGGAAACAGCCGGTGAAACGCTGGAACTGATCATCACGTTCCGGAACCGCTGTTCCGACTTCATCCATGTAATCGAGAAAAAATCCCTGCGCCTCAACTGCGTTCCGGTCTGCAACCTTTTCCGGAAAAAATCCGACAGGATGCTGCTCGGGATGAAGGTGCAGCACCATCTGGTCCCCGACCGCACCGCACCGCTGGATTTCGAAGTGTCGCGCGTTCTCAACGTTTCCCTTTTCGACAACGGAAACCAGAAGCTGCTGGATTTGCACCGGCTGTTTGACGCGGATTTTACGGCGGACGGGGAGGACTCGTTCAATTTCTTCTCCGTGCAGAGGGTCCCCCGGCTGAGGGGCGACACGGAGAAACGGCGTTCGACCTATTCCGGGCAGGAAGTCTTCCTGTCGTTCAGCGGGGAGAAGTATCTGGAAATCCAGCAGAATGCCGTTCAGTTTTCGGCGGAAATGCTTTGCACCAACCGGGATCTTCCGCTGTTCCTGCGGAACGGCGCGGCGCTGAAGGCAAAGGATTCCGGGCTGTTCCGGTCCGCGGTCCTGTTAACATCTCCGACCGCGCCCGGGGCTCCGCTTCTGAGCGGGTTCGGGAAGGAATATGCGGAAAAGGCGGCATTTTTCCTGCTTCATTTTTCCGACATGCTCTGGTGCGACAGGACGGCGTCCGGGGACATGCTTCAGAAGATCATCCACATGCATATCCCGCACAACCGGGAAGAGTTGTCCGGGCTGGAACGCAGCGTGATCGCAATGGAAAGCACCAAAGAAGTGTTCCGGTATGTTCTCCGGGGGCAGGTGTTTTTCGAATCCGGCTGGAAAGTCCGTCTGGTCCTGGACGAGCTCGCGTGCACCGGTATCGGGTATTACACGTTCGGCTGCGTCCTGCGGGAGATTCTGCGGAATTACAAGCCCGTCAATATGCCTGCGAAGATCATACTGGAAACGAAACAACAGGGAGTGATCACGGAATGGATGATCTGAGACGGTTCCACAAACAGATCGCGTCCCTGCTGTCGTCCGGGAAGATGGAGCCGGACTTCTTTGAAGTGGTCCGGCAGTTCGAGCAGCAGCACCCCGAGCTTCCCCGCATCGGCTATGCCAGGCGGAGCGGCCAGGAGGCGCTGCGTTTCGGGCAGACGCCGTCTCTGCATTTCTCGGAAACGGTGATGGATTCCCTGCAGGAGGGGTCGGACGGCATGATGCGGCTGTTCGTCAATTTCTTCGGATTGTGCGGCGTGAACGGTCCGATGCCGCTGGAGTTCACGTCCATGGTCTTCCAGCGTTCCCACAATCATTACGACCGCACCATCCAGCGTTTTCTGGACATCGTCAATCATCCGTTTTTGCGGTTGTATTACCGGGCTTATGCGGACCATACCGCGGCAATCTGCTGCGACCGTCCGGAGGAGAGCTTCGTGGAACGGCTCTTCAAGGTCCTGCTCGCTCAGCCGGACGGGATCACGGACAGCAGAAAAAAGAAAAACCTGTGGTATGCCGAAAGCGCCCATCTCGTCAGCGCACGGAGAAGCCGCGGCGGTCTGTTCCGGGTCCTCTCCGATGTGCTGCATATTCCGGTTTTCATTGAGGAGCGGGTGACGGGACACTATGAGATCCCTCGGCATTATCTATGCCGTCTGGGGACGGGCAGGCAGTCCCGGCTGGGCGTCGACACGCAAATCGGCAGGCGTTTCCTCAGCAATACGAAAAAGATCTGGATCCATTTCGGCCCCATCGATTTCAGCCGGTACTGTTCCTTTCTGCCGGAACGGGAATCATTCTCCCTGATCGCATCGGTGACCAGCCGCTTTTTTGAGAACCCGATGGAATATGACTTCATCTTCCGGCTGAAGACAGACACTCTGCCGTCGGCCAGGCTGAACCGGACCGTTGCCCTGGGGCACAGCGTCTGGCTGGGGCGCCCCCGGGGGCAGGAAACATCCGTCCGGCTGGACGCCAGCCGGATCTTCACGGAACAGCACAAGAAGAAACAGACATCTCTACCCCCCGTAACAGTAAGGAGTCTTTAAAATGCCCATGCCGATCGCCGTTATGACATCGCAAACCGCAACCGGAGACACTGTAGTCGGGCCCGGTTCCACGAAAGTCCTGTGCAAGGGGAAACCTGCTGTGACCATGGGGGCGTCCGTATCGGGAGCCGCATGCGTCGGGACGGCGGCAGTCAATCCGAACCCGCAGGTCCTGGTCGAGAACAAACCTGTGCTGCACCTGACATCCCAGGCAACCGGCAGCAATCCCGCGACAGGAGCTCCGGTCACAACGCCCATTATCGAAACTTCCGCCACGACGGTCCTGTCGTAAGAAAACGAGGTCCATGATGCCCGAAACAATCAAGACAAGATACTGCAAGCTGCTGATCGGGCCGACGCAGTCCGGGGCGGCAACCACGGATGAAGCATTCGACGCCAGCAGCACGGAAGACGATTTTCTGACGGAAAAAGTCCGGTTTTCGGAAGGGATCTCCATGATTCCGTTTGCCGAAATCGAGGCGTATTCCGGCAAAAGCACGAAAAGCTACAAGGAACTCTGCGAACTGCTGGACCAGCCCGCCCGCCTGATTCTGCGGCAGACCAACGGCGAAAGCCGCACGATCGTCGGCAAGGTCTCGCACGTCGCGCACCTCGGAATCTGCCGGGACAATCCGCGAATGGATCCGATCTACCATTACCGCCTTACGGTTTCGTCCGTCCTGAACGACATGCGGTTCGTGCGGCAGTCCAGGACGTTTGAGAAACAGACGTTCGAGGCCGTGATCCGATCGGTCCTGAATTATTACAGCATCACCCCGACATTCCGCTGCACGACGCCCGACAACGCCGATTTCTACAACAAACAGCGCAATTTCTATCAGCGGAGCGAATCCGATTACGATTTCTTCCGCCGGGTTCTGTTCGACGCAGGATGGAGTTTCCGGATCTATACGAAAGGCGATGAAGAGCTGACGGCCCAAGAGGCCATCCTGATCACCGACGGCAATTATTTCTCTGAGGAGAACGACGATACGGAATTCACGGCATCCTGGAATGTGGAAGACCAGGACCAGACGATCAACGTCAAAGACTGGAGCATGGAGCAGGACGTCGGGATCGATTCCCTGGTGACAGATTCCTCCGCTTTCGCCGCCAACGACGGAAAACGCACGTGGTTCCTGAACGCGACGGGTTCGCTCTTCGCCGCGGATTCCAACGACGACGCCAAAAAGGAATATGAGGAACACCGGGCGGACAATCTGGACCGTTTCCTGACATTCAACAGACAGTGCTGCAAAGGCGTCGCCTCCTCCCTGAACCTGTACCCCGGTTGCGTGATCAATCTGAGCGATTTCTATGGAGCATCCGACGAGGCCATCCGCGCCAGGATCACGAAAATGGAAATCAACATCACGGACCGCATGCCGGAAGGATATCCGGTTTCCGGTGAGGCTCCCGAGCTGACGATTCGGATCAGGGGGATCGACGCGTCTTCCGAAAAGCTCCCGCTGCTTGCGGACGACACGGAGCCGGCGAAACAGGAACAGAACGCGATTCAAGCGGAGAAGAACTCCGGAGCCGCCGTGGCGGCCGTCTCGACGGCGGCGGGAGAGACGGCCGGCGCGATCAGACAGACCGTTTTCACCGCTACTGTCAGCACGAAAGAAGGAAACATAAAGGACAATCACAATTCCGTCTGCACCATGGTGACTGACGAGAACACGAAAGGGATGTTCTTCTATGCCGTCCTGGACGGGGCGACGTCGGCCATCCTCGTTCAGTTCACGATGCCGCTCGGCGGATTCGGACAGGGCCTGTACCGTCTGCCCCGGCTGGGAGACAGGATCGTCGTCATGGCGGTCACCGAAAACCGTTATGTGCTGGTCAGCTATATCCCCTCCCCCGATTCGATGCCGTTCGTCGACAAGGGTCATGTCGGGAATTCCCAGAAGATGACGGTGCTGCGGCACAACGTCCCCGGCACAGTGCCCAGTTACTACGGCACTGCCGCGGACAATCCGGACCCCACGATATACAAGAGCCTCAAGTACAGCGAAATCGGGATGTACAGCGAAAACGACAGGGAAGTCATGCGTCTCCAGACGCCTGGCTACCGGTACGACCACGCGGAAAAGGATTCGATCGCCACGGCCGCGAACTTCCTGTTCTCCACGCCGAACAACAAAGACGGGGAATTCCACATCGGCAAGGTCAACAAGATCAATCTTCAGGCGGACCAGCAAATTCGCATCCAGGTCGGGCGCTCGTGCATCACGATCAACGAGAAGATGATCGAATTCCGGATCCGCCAGACGAAAGCGGCCGGCGGCCCGCAGGATTCCGTAATCTACATGAATCCCATGGGGATATACCTGAGCTCATCCAGGCTCAGCGTGATCGGGCAGAACAGGATCGACATGGAAGCCGGACTGGGCGAAGTCTTCAGCATGTCCGGCGGCGTAGTCAGCCTGTACGGACGTTATATCAACATGTCGACCATTGATAAGAATTATCTGTCCCTAGCCATGTCACTCAATGCGATCCTGGCGATGCTGAATGCCGTCTCGTTCGGGGTCGGATTCGCCGATGACTTCGACATTGATGACCGCACTTATGACGATGCGGTCAAAGGCGGCAAGATCAATATTGGCAAATTGGAGGCAATGGAATCAAGCAAGCTTGATGCCTTTTCGCAGTTCTTTTATGTGGCGGGCGGCATGACGTCCACGGTTGCTATGATCAGCAATGTCTTCCATCAACAATTCTGGGCACGTGCGCCGTTCTTCGCCACCGGAGACAATTCCTCCAATATTCCGGGCGCCGTCTTCAGCGCCCTGGATGCGGTCCTCTCCGGAGTCTTGTCCGGGGCACTTATGTTCTTTGGGCTGAAGACCCGGACGATTCTCTGCGATGCCCTGATGTTTGTATTTACGGAAGCGAAGTACCTCTACCTTTGTGCGAGAGCGCAAACCATCAAGCTCAGCAAGAATGAAGTCAGTTACATGCGCATGAGCGGAGATCTGATGGAATTCTGGACAAAGGAAATGACTGTGGACAGCGGAAAACTCACTATGAACGTGTTCGATATCCCGATCGTTCCTTCCCAGCCGGACGACTTGAATCTTTCGTACGATGAACGTGCGCTTCTGAATGAGCTTATGGGCGACCCCACAAGAGTCGTGACAGAACTGGCAAAAGCTCTTGCCGTGGGAGAAACGCTTGCCGCGACCCAGGTAATGAAACGGACTTTGGCGAAGGTAAAGGTCCAAATGGATTCCTCGTCGATGAGTCACACGAGTCCGAAATGGGACGCGGAGTTGGACAAGGTCACCTTCAATTCCATTTCGAAGATCGATGTTACGGTCGGAGCGCAGTCGAAGATCACGATCGATTCGTCCGGGCTGACGGAAAAAGTGGCCAAGCTGACGCAGAAATTGACGACCCTTGAGATCAAGGCAACAAAAATGACCACGACTGCCAACTGCTATACAGTCAAATTCACCCAGAGTAGAATGCAGGGGCAGATGATTCAACTCGGATAAAGGAGCGAAACATGTCGGATCAGTTGAACTGGATGAATCAGCATTTGATTCTGTTGAAATACAAGACCGTCGAGGAACTGGTTTCCCAGGGCGGATACGAACTTGCACCGAAATACGGCCCCCTCTGCAAACCGGGGATGTCCGTCGAGGACTTCATGACGGCGCTTGTGCGGGCAAATGCGATCCGCGACGCCGCTTCCGTCCTCGCCTACGCGATCCACCGCCGCGCCGGCGTCTGGTGGGGCGTCTGCTGTTTCAGGAAACTCTACGCCGAGCTTGCCGAGGCGGAAAAGAAACAGGCGGAACAGGCGAAGATCGACGCCCAGAAGAAGGAGGAGGAAGCCGCCGCGGCTGCCGCGGCGGCGAAGGAGAAAGCGAAGGAGGAGGAGGCACAGGCAGCGGAGGCCGCCGCCCAGGAGAAGAAGTTCACGGAAATGCAGGAAGCCGCCGCTAAGAGAATCGCCGAGGTGAAGAGCAAATTCACCCCGGAGCAGAAAAAGCTATACGATGAAGCCCGGGCAAGGTTCGATGCGGAGTGCGTGAAGATAACCGGTCTTCCCGTGATGGCATTCATCAACGACATGGTGAAGAAGGAAGCGGAATCCGAGGCTGCGAAACAGAGCCTGAAGCAGAAACAGGAGAAAAAGGACGCGCCGCCGCCCGCGCCGCCCGAAGCGAAAGCCGACGCTTCGGACGATCCGATGCCGCCCGAAATGCTGTCGCAGCTGAAGCAGAAAGCGTTTGAGATCACCTGCCAATGGGTCGTCGATCCGTCCGCGGAAAACTCCATCACGGCGGACAATATCGCGAATCAGATCGAAGACGAACCGGAAGGCATGCTGGCGCGTACTGCCTTCTGGAGCTACGGCAATCTATCCGTGGCGGAAAAGGACGGCAGCAACGTCCCCGTCCCCGCCGGCCTGGCGGCGAACGGCCTGCGGACGGCGCTGCTGATGGCGATGCTGACGGAAGGCGGTCTTTATTCGCTGCCGGAACGCGCCGCGCAGTATCTTTCGCTGGGCATCGAGATCGCCTGCGGAAGGAACAACTGGACCGCCCCGGAAACGGAAAAAAATACCCCGTCGGGAACGGAAGAAACAAAGGAAGAGGTTTATCGCAAATGGAAATGACCGTATCTTGCAAACGGACGGAACAATGCTATATTATCTGGCATGGCTCCGCTTCAGCTTCCAACCGGGAAATCACGCTCAAATGCGGAAGCGGTCTTTCCCGCTTTTCCACGTTTATTCAGGAGATCGGATAACATGAAAAAAACAGAGTTGCTTTTCGGTGTCCCGCTGGCTCTGCTGATGCTCGCCGGCTGCTCGTCCCCGGCATACGATGTCGAAGTCTACATGTCGCCGAAAGTGAAGGAAAAATACCAGATCCGCCCGTCCGTCGAGGTGGACATCGTCGGCGTCAGCCAGTCCGGGGAGGAGCATTTCCAGGCTGTCCCGGTCAACGACTACTTCACGCCGGGCAATGCGCTCCGGGACGGCACGGAACACGCAACGCTTCATTTCTCCGAGGCGAACGGCGCTCCGAAGCTCCTTCCGAAATCGGACGGGATCTGGAAAAAGTTTGCGGACGGCTCCTCCGTCAAGCTCTATCTGCTGGTCAATCTGCCGCTGCCGACCGACCCCAAACAGAAAACCGATCCCCGGAAACTCGCGATCCCACTGGAGAGCAGCGGCTGGTTCGGCTCCGATACGCGTTACTTCGAGATCTCGCCGTCGGGTTTGAACCCGCTGAAAAAACGCCCGGAATACTCAACCGAAGAAATCCAGACCGAAAAGAAAGAGGAAAGCCATGAGATTTGAAAAAGCATTGCACTGGTCGGAAGGTCTTTTCCTTCAGCAGCACCATTTCCAATATTTCCAGCGGTTCCTGCAGAACCGGGACCGCCAGGACCGGGAACTTGTCCTGTCTTATCCCTGGGGCTTCATCGATTATGAGGTCGATACGGAAGCGCTGGAGAATCTCCGCGTCACGGTGAAAAAAGTCACGGCGATTTTCCCGGAAGGCGAAGAGGTCAGCATGCCTGGAAACGCCGTGATACCGCCGCTGGACCTGAAAGATCTTCTTGCGGACGCCCATGATCCCTTCATGGTCTATCTGGCACTGCCGCTCCACAGCGAAAACGACAGCAATCTCGCGGAGACCCCGGGCGAAAAACGGATGTACCTCCCCGAGGAAGTCTCCTGCTGCGACGATTACACCGGGCGCAGCGAGATCACCATGGTCGAAGACCGTCTGAACGTCCGGATCACGACGTCCCTGCAGGACAACGCGGACCTGGACCTGCTTCCCCTGATGCGCCTGATCCCGCAGAGCAACGGCATCTCGGAAATCAAAGTGGAAATAGACCGGAACTATATTCCGCCCTATCTTCTGGTGTCGTCCTGCTCCGTCTGCATGAACCGGTTCCGTGAGCTGATCAGCCTGATGGAACGCCGCCGCGACAAGATCCTGAACGACCTTCAGGTCATGGGATATACGCCGGACATGTTCACGGGCGCGGTCGGGCATTCCATCATGCAGCTTTCGATCCTGAACGAATGCATCGGTCGGTTCGTTTCCATCGCCGAGCATTGCGCTTTGACGCCGTACGAAATGTATTTGCAGCTCTGCTCGCTGGCCGGCAGATTGTCGGCATTCCAGCCGCTGCGGAAATGGGAGAATATTTCCCGATACGAACATGAAAACTTCGCTCCGCAGTTCAACGAACTGATCCTGTGGATACGGGCTATGCTCCTCGCGGACGGGGACACGATCTTCCTGCGCCTGGACTTCGCTCCCGACCGGGACAGCCGCCATCTGTCCGTGGAGCTCACCGACGACAACCTCAACCGCGCCGATGAGTTCTATCTGGCGGTCCATTGCCAGGGAAACGCCCGTGAAATCGTCGACGCTGTGGAGAAAGGCGACAATCTGCGCCTCACCGGCCTCAAGATGGCAGACCGGCGCATCCGCGGCGTCAAACTGACCGAAATGCGCTATCCGCCCCGCTATTTCCCCGCTCTTTCCGATACGGTCTGGTTCCTGCTCGACCGGGGCGAAGCATCCGCCCAGTTCTGGCGGATGATCCGTGAGGACCACACGGTCATTCTGGACTGGGCGCGGTCCGTCTTCCCTGATCTGGAAGCCAGCCTGTTCATCACGCTTTCCGAACATGGGGACGCCGCGAAATGAGAGAGCTGGAACAGCTTTGCCGCCCGCTTGTCCGGTCGCTCTGCGAATACTGGTATTATGCATGTCGCGGAGTATCGCCGGATATGGAGGTCGTCAATCATTCCCTGCGGGAACACCTGATCCGGATCCGCGAGCAGGTCGAAGACGACGGCCGCCTGAAACGGGAATTCCAGAAGATCGAACAGCCGCTGGTGTTCTTTATCGACTATACCGTCAAGGAGGGACATTTCCCGTTCCGGAACCAGTGGACGGAAATCGCCCGGGACTACAATGAGCTCTCCGGCGACGAAAAGTTTTTCGACCTGCTGTCGGAGAGTCTGGACGACCCGGATTCCTCGGAACAGCTGATGATGTTCTACCTTTTCATGGGACTCGGATTCGACGGGTGCCATGTCGACGACCGTGAATACGTCCAGCGGCGGATGAAAGTCTGCGCCGCCCGGATCCAGCTCCCGGCCACGGATGAGACCTTGTCGTCCGCGGACATCGATGAGCGGCCGGCGTATTTCAAAAACAGGCGCTTCCGCTTTTTTTCCGTCTACACGCTGCTGACGATCCTCACCCTTTGTCTGCTGGGCTCTCTGGGCTGGAATTTCTGGACCCTGTATCAGGAGACCGGAGATTTCCGCCTTGCCCTGGGCAAGGCTGCGAATGCCGCGGGGAAAATGTCCCTTTCCTCCTCTGAGAAAACGGCGCAGAAGCCGCAAGCCCAGCCGACGCAGCAACCGGTGCAGCCGCCGGAGATAAAGCCGATGCCGCAGCCGACGCAGCAGATGGACGCGCAGCAGCTGAAGCAGCAGATGGAGGCATCGCTGATGCCGCAGCAGGACGCCGGGGCGGCGCAGCCGTCTTCCGATGTGCAGATGACGCAGCCGCCGGATGCACAGACGACTCAGCAGCCGGAGAGCCTGGCTCAACAGCTGGAGGCTCTGCTGACGCAACAGCAGCAGGAACAGGCAGCACAACAGCGGAAGGCTCAGGCGGAGCAGCAGCAGCCGGAGACTCAGCCTGCACAGCAGCCGGACGCAAAGTCCGCACAGCAACAGGATGCACAGGCAGAACAGCCGGACGCAAAGCAGCCGAAGGAGGGTAATTGATATGATACAACCCGTGTTGCAGCAGCCCCCGGCCCTGGACTGGGCGGCAAAAATATCCTGGAAGGAATGGGGCCTGATCCTGGCCGGGATCGTGATCCTCATTCTGCTTCTTTTCCTGCTTCTGCGTCCGCTTCTGACCAAACGAAAAATGAAAAAGAAGAGCGAAGAGGCGACCGCGCTTCAGCAGAAAGATCTGATGTCCTGGCAGAATATCGCGGCAATGGCGGCCGACCAGACAAAAAGTGATACTGTGAAGCAGTCGCTTTCCTCCAAACTGAAAACAATTCGAATGCTTTTCCAACAGGGGCTTGATATGGCGCGCAAATCGGGACGGAGCCGCGGTCTGCCCTGGTTCGTGCTGCTCGGCGAACCCGGCAGCGGGAAATCCGAACTGCTTGGGAACAGCGATCTTTCCCTGAAATGTTCCGCCGAAGAAAACGAGACGGAAGAAGGATCCCTGCCGCTTCGTTTCTGGCTCGGCAGAGCTTTGACGCTTGATGTCAGCGGGCATATCTTTTTTGACCGCTGGTTCAACGGGAGCTGTGCGGAGTGGACCCTCATCCGCGATCTGATCAGGAAAAAGCACCATAAAGTGCCCGTGAATGGGATCATTCTCGCGATCCCCGCGGACGCCCTCATTGCCGATTCCGAAGAGCTCACCAAACGGAAAGTTTCCCTGATTGCGACCGAACTGAATAGTTTCCTGTCCGGGCTCGGAATGATCCTGCCATGCTACGTCGTGATCACGAAACTGGATATGGTCCTCGGATTCCAGGAGTATTTCCGCAAACTCGACGACCACCACAGCGAGAAAGCCTGGGGGTGGCGCAATCCCGCATCCAACGGCTGTTTTGATGCTGTATCGTTCACAGAGTATTTCGACGGCCTGAGGAATAAGCTCAGAGACGGGTCGTTCTCCCTGCTTATGGACGAGAGCGGCGAAAACCGTCTGGATATGACCAGCGGCATGTATCTTTTCCCGGACGAATTCGCCCGGATACGCCGAAACCTGCTGATCTATCTGAACAATCTTTTCGGGCGCAGGTCGTGGATGGACGGCAATTGCGCAAAAATGGCAGGCGTATATTTCACCGCGTCTAAATGTGGGCACCACATCCTGTCTCCCGATTTCGCCGGACTTCAGCAGAAACCGGTCGAAGAAGCGGTCCTGACGAACCGGAACGCCGGTCCGCAGCATTCCTTCTTTGTGAAAGGGCTGCTGGATGATCTGATCTTTTCCAACCGGAAATGCTATGAGTTCACGGCGGCGGAACAGTTCCGCAGGAATCTTGGAAAGTATGTCCTCTGCATCCTTATGGCGGCGGCCTCGGTCTGGCTTGCGGTCACGGCGTGGAACAGCAACGGAAAGATCAGGGATCTGCTGGCGACGCGGTCCGCCTACTATGAGAAGACTGCGGAGTTCTTCGACAAGGGGATCCTGTCCCGGTCGCCGCTGATCGCACGCGGCAAGGCTCCGGACCGGATAGCTGTTTCCCATGATGAAAGTCTGGCGGATCACGACGAGATTAACCGTCTGATGTATTTCTACGAATCCCAGCAGACGCCGAGTAAAAACAGCACGGTCCCGTGGGGATTCCGGGTGTCGCAGTTCCTGCTGTTCCGGGATTTCAACTGCGATCAGGAGGAACAGGATTTCGTCTCGTCCCGGATTCAGACGGAAATGGTTTTCAAGCCCGCTTTCCAGCTGTTTACCGATTTCCTCGTGACCCCGGATGCGGAAAAGGAATCCTTTACGGACGTCAAACGCGACGCTTTCATCCAGATGCACCGCCTGAAAGGATTCCTGCCCGGCGGGAAACATGCCTCGTCGCCGAAACTGATAACGGCCCCTTATCTCCGCTACCTGGATCCGGGGCTGTCCGTAGAACAACTTGACCTCTTCAACATGCGGGCGGGCAAGGTCAGCGAAGCGGACCGGAACGACATTGCGGAGTTGGTGTACAGTCTGGATTACCAGAAGGCGAGTCTGGCCGTCACCAGACAGTTCCTGACCGCGTGGAAAAGACTTGATATCTATCCGAACGACGAATACAATCTGTTGCGTCAGGTCATCCGGAAAGCATATGAAATGCACGAGAACTATGACAAGATCCATACGCTGGCGGTCAATGTTGCGATCAATCCGAATCCCGAAAAGATGCTTGCCGAACTTCAGAGCCTGATCGAACAGCAGAACAGGCTGATCGCGGACGTGAACCAGTATCTCGCATCCCCGACGATCCGGGAGGCGCTCCAGCCGCAACAGGAAAAAACCGACAAGGTCAAGGAGGTCAAACGGAAGGTCCTCATTCAGGATATTTTCTCCGCGTATGAAAAACGGATGAAGGCGGATTTCGAACTCATCCGAACTTACGGTGCCCCCGGTGCGCTCTCGTCTTCCCTGACGTCCTCGCCGGAAACCGGAAACGATATCTTGGACGGCGTCCTGCATGACGCGCAGGGACTTTTTGCAACGGAGAAAGACGAACTGACGAAAAAGGTCTTCCAACTTCAGTCGACGTCGTTCTTCATGACGGCCCTCCCGAAAGCGGAAGACGGGACCGTCGTGGATACGGCATACGTCGGGCAGGTCCAACTTGATCTTCTGAATCTTCTCATCCGTCCGTGGCAGAGGAAAGCCGACAAGATGAAATCGCCCTCCGATTTCATGGACCGTTTCCAGGCTTTGCAGAAAGCGCGCGCGGAAGACGAAAAGGCGTTCAACGACTTTGCCGCCCGCTATGCGGCAAACAAGGACATCGCCGCACTTGCTAAAGAGTATCTTGCGTTTATCAGCCTGCAGTACACCTGTCTGAACAACAACCTCATTAAAGAGTTGTTTGCATTCTATCCGCCCTCGCCGGAGCAGTTCATGAACGATATCGCCGCCGCTTCCGGAGACGTCGATCCCGAAAGCATCGGCATGAAGCCCGACCTGGCGAAGGAAAGCTTCGGTGACTTGGTGATCTCGAAGTATTATACGGCTCAGGCTGCATTGACGTTCACAGCTCCCGTCACCACACTGCTGGACGCCGCCAAGAACAAGAAGGGAATCTCTGCGGAGCAGCAGGCGGAAATCACGCGGATTGCAAAAATGCTTGATTCCTATTTCGACCAGTATATCCAGTACTGGGGGACGTTCACGGACAAGATCACGGTCAGCTTCGCCTCCTGGACGGAGTTCCGGGAGGAAAGCAGGAACCGGAAAGCCTATCAGACAAACACTTTGCTTCTTGCTTCGTACGTCCAATGCCGTGACAACATTCAGCAGATCCCGGATCAGGTCCTTTCGGAAGCCGTAGCCGCAAAGAAGAAACAGATGATCGCGCTCCTGAACACCCGGATCCAGATTCTGTCGCCGGATTTTGCCCAGAGCTGCGCCAACGTCTGCAACGCCTGGGCCACGCTGCCGAAGGAAGCGGACGCGGCATTCGGGATCCTGCAGGGCCTGTCCCCGAAACAGCTGAGGACCGACTATCTGCTGGTCTTCGGCGAAGGCGCAAAAGGCGACATCCCGTGGTGGAGCAACTGGATGAAGTCCGGCATGTCCCTGCTGTTCCGGGATGCGAAGGAACAGCTCTACAAGCAGTTCGAAACCTACCGTCCCAAGCTTTTCTCGTTTCCGCTCTGCAAGGACGCCCCGTATACGACGACTTTGAACGAAGCGGAGCTGCTGGATCTTTCCCAGTACCTCGCCGCTTTGGGCTGCCCGGTGCCGAGTTCGGACGCTCCGGACCAGAAGGACGGAGCCACGGAGGAAAACAAAGCTCCCGCCGCGGAGGAGAAAAAGCCGGATGAGCCCGGCAAGGATCAGGCCGTGCCCGAAAAGGAACAAGCAGAAAAGGATGCCTTGGAACAGCTTTTCGGGAAAGACATGGAGTCTCTGAAGGAATGGACCACATGGGGCGGAAAGATTCAGGCGCTGCTGGACGGCCTGGCAAACAAGGTCAAGCCGCTGACGTACACCCTGACGATCCCGTCCGAAGCCGAACAGAAGAATCTCACCGCGAAAATGGAACGGCCTCTGCCGCTGGCGATTTACCGCTTCCCGTATATCCGGGCGTCGAATCAGACCAACGGGACGGAGACCGCGCAGTTCCATCTGAACGGAGATGAAATCCCGAAGCTTCTCTCCGGGCTGGTCTCCGATCCGTCCCTGAAACTCGAATTCAGCAGCTTCTCCGCGGATTCCGCGCCGGACTGCACCAGGACGTTCGAGGGCGACTGGGCGGTCCTGAAGCTGTATCTTTCCGACGATTCCGATTTTGACCCGAAGACCAAGAAGGCTTTCTCCGCCCTGATCCTTCAGGATGACACGGGAAAATCCTATGTCCTCTGGATCGGATTCGAGTTCAACAAGGCGATCCCGCTTCCGTCCGAATGGCCCAGCGCGGACAACTGCCCCGACTTTTCCCAGGCGCAGACCGCCGCCCGGAAAAAGCCCCTGACCGCCCAGCAGTGGAGTCAGGAAATCAGGAAGGCCGGGACCGGTGACGCCGGATACGACAAGCTCCTGGAGATGGTCCGCACGTATCCCGCCGATCTTTTCCCCGCCTGCAAGATTGTTGCCGGCGCCAACTTAGAAACGGATTTGCTCGAAACGCCCTATCTGGAGGTCGTCTCACCGAACGATACGGTTCGCATTCCGGTCCTGGTCCCCGGGAAGACGATCCCCCTGGATTTGAACGTAACGCGTTATGAACTCCGGCTGTATCGTTTTTCCGACGACAAGGAGCCCGTTTCCTCTGCTACGATCAACGGTCCGCATGCTCTGCTGCGTTTGCTGACGGGAGAGAACAGAAAGCTTGATAAGGACGTGCTGGTAGTCCCGGTGCCCATGAATCCCGCCGACGGGAGCAAGCCGACGAATCTGAACCTGCGCATCCAGATCGGCAGCCGCTGACCCGAAAACAGGAAAAGAATAAAAGAAACGACCGGTCTCTGCTGACTGACGCGGGACCGGTCGATTTTTTGGCAGGTTATTCAAACCTGTTCATTCGAACTTGTAAATGAACTTGCCGTCCTTCGCGTCAAACGAGATCTTCTTCAGGACGCGGCCGTCCATGGTCTTCCGCAGGAACTCCGCGCTGATTTCCGGCAGCAGTTCGTTGTTGACTACGGCATCGATCAGACGTGCGCCCGATTCCAGGTTGTTGCAGCGGCGGAGGATTTCATCGCGGACCGCGTCGTTGTACTCGAATCCGGCCTTGTAGTTCTCCGCGACGCGTTTGCGGATCTTGTTCAGCTTCAGGTCCACGATGTTTCTGAGGACCTTTTTGCCGAGCGGATAATACGGCACGATCGAGAGGCGGCCGAGGAGCGCAGCCGGGAATCTCTTCAGCATGGCGGGACGGACGGCCTGTTCGAGCGTCCTTACATCCGGGAGATGGTCCTCGTCCTGGCACAGGTCCATAATCGCCTGGTCGCCGACGTTGGTCGTCAGGATGATGACCGTGTTGCGGAAATTGATGACGCGGCCTGAACCGTCCTCCATCTGGCCTTTGTCGAAGACCTGAAAGAAGATCTCGTGGACGTCCGGGTGCGCCTTTTCGACTTCGTCCAGCAGGACGACGCTGTACGGTTTCCGGCGGACGGCTTCGGTCAGGACGCCGCCTTCGCCGTACCCGACGTAGCCGGGAGGCGCGCCTTTGAGCGTGGAAACCGTGTGCGCTTCCTGGAATTCGCTCATATTGATGGTGACGATGTTGGTCTCGCTGCCGTAAACCTGTTCCGCCAGGGCCAGCGCGGTTTCCGTTTTGCCGACGCCGCTGGGCCCTGCAAGCATGATGACGGCGATCGGACGGTTCGGATCCGCGAGATTGGCCCGGGAGGTCGTAATCCGCCTTGCGATGATGTCCAGGCCGTGCTTCTGGCCCATCACGCGCTTGTCCATCTCTTCGCTCAGACTCAGGATGGAACTGATCTCGTTCCGGGCCATGCGTCCGAGCGGGATCCCGGTCCACTCGGAAATGATGCAGTTGACGGACTGCGCACCGACGAGCGGAAGGACGAGCGGGTTTTCACCCTGAACCTTCTGAAGTTCTTCCTGTTTCTTCCGGATGGCGGTCCGGGTCTTTTTGTTTTCCGGGTCCTGACAGACTTTCTCGCGAAGCTCCAGGAACTCTTTCGCAAGCGCCTTTTCCTTGTTCAGTTTGGCGTTCAGTTCTTCCTGCTTCTTCTGTTCGTCCGCGAGCTGGGAAGCGATTTTTTTCAGCTTGTCGGCGTGGTCCGTCCCGGCATTCTGTTCGCGGGTCAGGATGTCCTGTTCCAGCTTCAGCGCGTCAATGCGATGACGGGTGTATTCGAGCTCGGCCGGTTCCGAACTCTGGCTCAATGCAACGCGGGCGCACGCGGTGTCCAGGATGCTGACGGCCTTGTCCGGCAGAAGACGGGCGGGGATATAGCGCCGGGACTGCTTGACGGCCGCCTCGATCGCTTCGTCCAGGATGCAGACATGATGATGTCCTTCGAGCTTCGCCGTGACGCCCCGGAGCATTTGGATCGCCTTCGGATCGTCCGGCTCGTCGATCAGGATGTTCTGGAACCGGCGGGCAAGAGCGGGATCCTTCTCGAAATACTTGGTGTATTCCATCCACGTGGTGGCGGCAATGCAGCGGAGTTCTCCGCGGGCGAGAGCGGGCTTCAGGAGATTCGCAGCGTCGTTCTGTCCTGCCGCGCCGCCCGCGCCGATCAGGGTATGTGCTTCGTCGATGAACAGGATGATCGGCACTTCCGAGCTTCGGACCTCTTCGATGACCTGTTTCAGACGGTTTTCGAACTCACCCTTCATGCTCGCGCCCGCCTGCAGGAGCCCCACGTCCAGAGACCGGAGCACGGTCCCCTTCAGGCAATCGGGCACTTCTCCCGCGGCAAGGCGTTGCGCGAAGCCCTCCACGACCGCGGTCTTGCCGACGCCCGCTTCGCCCGTAATGATCGGGTTGTTCTGGCGGCGGCGCAGCAGGATGTCGATGATCTTGCGGATTTCCTCGTCGCGGCCGACGATGGGGTCCGATTTTCCTTCCCGGGCCTTTTCCGTCATGTCAATCGTGTAAAGCCGGAGCGCCTCGTTCTTCCCCATCGCCGGGGAAGACATCATCTGTCCGGCCTGACCGGTGGCGGCATTCTCTCCCGCGGGAGTGACGACGCTGATCTCGGCGGAAGCCTGCGTGATGTCCTTGAAATTCTCCTGCAGGAGGTCCGCGTTGATCTTGGTAAACTCTTTGCTCATGTCCAGCAGACAGCGGGAGAGTTCCTGGTGATTCCGCAATGCGATCAGAAGGTGTCCCGTGCGGATCGCGGGTTCGTTGAACACCAGCGACGTGATCATCCAGGCTTCCTTGATGGCGATTTCAATGCTGTTGGCGAAGTCTGAAATGCTGCTGGCGCCCCGCGGCAGGCGATCCATGGCATTTGTGAGGTCTTTCGCAAGTTTCGCCTGATCAATCTCAAAATGGTCGATCGCGCAGTGGAAATCGGTGTTGTCGGACAGCACGATCTGGTTGACCCAGTGCACCAGTTCGACATAGGGATTGCCGCGGGTCTTGCAAAGGATCGTGGCGCTTTCCATCGCCTGGTAGGCGGTACGGTCGAGCTTGCTGAACATCTGAATGCGTTTTAATTTTGCCATGGGGATATCCCTGTTTGGTGGACTCTGAACTCAAGAAAAGAAAAAAAAAGAGCCGGAAAACCTGTTCCGGCTCTGCTGTCGAAAAGATCAGCTGTTGGAGATCTGATCGAAGGAGGCTTCGATCGCGCCGTCCTTGGTGTTGTCTTCCTTGATCGGGGTGACCTTCCAGGTGATCTTCCCGGCGACGAGATCGACTTCCTCGACGGGCTCCGCATCGGCGCCTTCGGCAGCGCGGATGGTCTTGATCTCCGCTCTGGCGATCTTCACGTTTTCGAGCTTGACCTCAAGCGTGACGACCTGAGCGCCGGCGATCGCGCGGCAGACGTTGAAATCGACCTTGGCGACCTTCTGCCCGTTCATGCAGTACTGCTGCAGTTTCGGGGTGGCCTTGTCCACGAGGTGCGTGAAGGAGAAGGGGAGGAATTCGCCTCTTCCGGCGACGTCGGCGCCGCGGGCCAGCGTCACACTCTGCTTGCTGCCGAAATCAAAATCCGTGACTTCAATCCACTTTCCATGGTTCTTGTCCGCGGACTGTCCGTCGATTCCGTCGATTTTGATGAAAAAATCCTGTGCCATTTTTCAAGCCTTTCCTTAGGTTGGGTTAAATTATTTCGCGCTGGGGACCTTGCTGACGAGACGAAGAGACGTCGTAAGGCCTTCAAGCTGGTAGTGCGGACGCAGATAGAACTTGGCGTTGTAGTAGCCGGGTTGTCCTTCCACTTCTTCGATTTCGACCTTCGCTTCCGCGAGAGGATATTTCGCCTTCACTTCTTCGGACGCGTTCGGATCGCTGGTCACGTAATTGGAGATCCAGTCGCTCAGCCAGCGCTGCATGTCGGCGGCTTCCTTGAAGGAACCGATTTTGTCGCGGACGATGCACTTCAGGTAGTGGGCGAAACGGCAGGTCGCGAAAATATAGGGCAGACGGGCGGAAAGATTGGCATTCGCCGTTGCATCGGGATTGTCGTATTCCATCGGCTTGTTGACGGTCTGGCCGCCGAGGAACACCGCATAGTCCGTGTTCTTCCAGTGGCAGAGCGGCAGGAAACCGTTCTTGGAGAGTTCGGCCTCGCGGCGGTCGGTGATCGCGATCTCGGTCGGGCACTTCATCGCCTTTCCGCCGTCGTCGGTCGGGAAGACATGGGTCGGAAGACCTTCGACCGCGCCGCCGGATTCCACGCCGCGGATGCGGGCGCACCAGCCGTACTGCGTGAAGGAACGGTTGATGTTGGTCCCCATGGCAAATGCGGCATTCATCCAGGTGTACTTTTCGCTGGCGCCCGCGCCGGTGTCCTCTTCGAAATTGAATTCTTCGACCGGGTTGGTCGTGGCGCCGTAGGGCATGCGGCTGAGCACGCGGGGCATGGTCAGCGCGACGTAACGGCTGTCTTCCGACTCGCGGAAGCTTCTCCAGGCAGCATATTCCGGCGTGGAGAAGATCTTGGTGAGGTCGCGCGGATTGGAGAGATCCTGCCAGGAATCCATGTTCATGATGGACGGCGCGGCCGCGGAAATGAACGGCATGTGAGCCGCGGAGGAAATCTGGGCCATGCCTTTGAGGATTTCGAGGTCCGGAGCCGTGTGATTGAAGTAATAGTCGCCGATGAGGCAGCCGAACGGTTCGCCGCCGGCGGTGCCGTATTCGTCTTCGTAGAGGCGCTTGAAGATCGGGCTCTGGTCCCAGGCCGTGCCTTTGTACTTCTTCAGGGTTTTGGCGAGGTCCTTCTTGGAGACGTTCATGACGCGGATCTTCATGTTTTCGCTGGTCTCGGTGTTGTTCACGAGATAACTCAGGCCGCGCCACGAACTCTCAAGTTCCTGGAACTTGTCGTTGTGGATGATCAGATTGACCTGGGAACTGAGTTTCTTGTCCAACTCCGCAATGATGCTTTCAATGGTCTTGATCGCATTGTCGGAAACGAGATTGGCATTTTCGAGCGCCTGACCGACAAGCGTTTTCACCGCGCTCTGGACCGCCAGATTGGCCTCGTCGGATTTCGGCTTGAACTCCTGGTTCAGAAGTTTCTCGAAATCGGACATCTCAACGGTTTCGGCCTTGAGATCCTGAACGGTAAGTTTGTTTGCATCAGCCATGATCGTCATTCTCCTTTCTCTTTCTTGTCCGTGACTTCCTTCGCTTTCGCAGACAGAGCCTTGAGCAGGGCGGGATCTTCCAGGATCTTGTTCAGGAGATCTTCCGCGCCGGACTTGCCGTCCATGTAGGAAAGCAGATTGGCGAGTTCCTGACGGGCCTTGAGAAGCTCCTTCAGGCCCTCAACTTTTTCCGCGACCTTGGCCGGAGAAAAATCGTCCAGGCTTTCGAACGTCATGTCGACGGCGATATTGCCTTCGCCGGAAATCACATTCGGCACCTGCATGGTCACGCGGGGCTTCATGCTTTTCAGACGGTCGTCGAAATTGTCGCAGTCGATCTCCACGAACTTGCGGTCATCGACTTTGGGCAGCGGTTCCGCGGGGTTGCCGGACAAGTCAGCCATGACGCCCGTTACGAATGGCAGGTTGACTTTTTTCTCAGCCCCATACAGTTCCACGTCGTACTCGACCTGGACTCGCGGAGCGCGGTTGTTTCCGATAAACTTCTGTCCGCTCTTCTTTGCCATAGTTTTTCTCCTGGGTTATGTGAGGTTTGGATAGTTCATTCTTCGCCGGAATCGGGCTTGACGCCGAAGATCTCCCGGCCTTTTTCCAGTGCGTTCGGCTCGACATCGCCGAGCAGATCCAGAAACGACATGTTCGCCATCCGGATCGCGCGGTTGACCAGCAACGGGACAGGATTGGTCGGTTCCGCCGACTGGAAATACTCCGCGCCTTTTTTCAGCATCAGCATCGCTTCCGTCCGGTTGGACGGCACAAACGAGTTCAAATCGAAAAAGGCGTTGGCGGAGCGGTTCGCCGCTCGGGCCGGCGCGGGCTCGTCCGAACCGGAAGTGGGTTCCGATTCCTGTGCAGTGTCCTGCACCAGCAGATAGGTCTCGTAGAATTTCTGAAGCGTGTCGAGCTCATCCGTCAGGGAAGAGAAAGACAGACTGCCGTCCGAAATGAATCCGTTGACCGTTTCCTCAATGTGGTTCAGCTGGGCTTTGATCTTGACCACGAGGTCTTTGCCCTGCTGCATTTCAACGACCGGGACAGACCTCATTTCGCCCTGGAACAGAACCGGATCGACTTTTTCTTCGCTGACATCCAACTCGCCGTTGACGATCAGAAGATCCCGCAGCGTGTATTTCTTTCCTTCGATCAGCCTGAGCATTCTGAACTTGCTGATGAACATCATCGGATCGCTGTAGGATCGTGGCGGCGGCGCGATCATCGCGAAAATATTCAACCGCTCCGTTGGATCGTTGTTGTCATCTGCATCAAGGAGCGGATAGAAATTCTCCCAGTGCTTTTCGACAAGATATTCCAGCACGGCAAGCGCGTCGGACAACCCTTTTAATCCGTCAAGGGAGAACTCCGCGATGCACAGGTAAATCGCGACACGGAGATCGCGGGTCGTTTCCCACAGCTTGAGGCAGGCGTTGCGGAGGCCGTGCCAGTCCGGGTCGGTTCCCTCGATGATGGAATCGCCCATGGCGCTGGCCGGTTTTCCCATCGCCAGTTCATCCAGCTGAAGATAAAGCTGGTTGTATTCTTCCAGTGTTCCGGCTGGATGATCACCGGACACGGGAACAAGCATTTTTTCAAGATCCAGCATTCATTCAGCCCCTGACTCTGTTTGTTGGTTTTTTACCTTGCCCGACCTCGTTTTGAGGAGACGGACGAGGCGCAAGCCTTATTAATGACGATAATATACCAAACAAGGCGAAAAAAGTCAAGAGAAAAAAAAGGTTTTTCGGTTTTTTTTTAAAAAATTTAAAAGAAGACACTCCCTGAACAGATTGGCTATGTGGAATCATTGGTCAAGACCTTCAAAACAGAATGGCTCGTACGGCATTTATTATTTTCCCATCCCCCACGACAGCACATCACCCCAAGCCACCACCAGCGCAGTGCGCCGATGAACTCACCTCCTCAGTTCCCTCACCTCGCATAATTCTATTCTTCTTCCGCAGCCCCAGGAACTTCCTCTGCTCGTTCCAGTCGTCCGGCAGACGGTGGGAGAAGAGTTTCTTGATGGAGAAGTCGAACTTTGGCGGCTCCTCCATGACGCCCTCGACAATGTCCGGCGCGAGGTTGACCAGCCCCATGATTTTGAGGAACAGGGAACGGTCGATGGATTCCTCCTCGGAAATCGTCAAGCCCGATTTCAACGGGTTCTTCTCCCATTTATCGAGGAGCTGATACCCCAGAACGAGCCTCCGCCGCAGAGGCGTGAGGCGACTCCATTTGAGCTTCTCCCCATCGACGACCTTGTGCAGGGACAACGAGTTCCTGTCCCGCATGATATAGATGGGGATGCTGACTTCGAGGTTGCCGTTCACGAGCGGCTGAACTGTGCGCTGCTGCATTGATTACTCCTTGACGAGCCCGCTGAGGGCCTTTTTGTTGTATTCGATTTTGACTTGATCGCGGAACACGGTGATCTTCTTGATGATGGTCTGGATGAACTTGAACCGCTCGGCGGGGAACATGACTTTCCAGACCGAGCCAAGGTCGCCGAATGCTTTGCGAACTTGCTCCGAGGTGAGGTTGGCTCCATTCGGGTCCAGCTCCTTTGCCTCCGACATAACCCTGAAGAAGACATCCGGCTTGGACAGCATGATCTTGATATCCTCCACGACGATTTCTTCAAGGTCGTTCAGAGGAACGCGCCGAAGCGGGCATGTGTGCTTGACCCTCTTGCTGTCCGCATCGCAGATGAGGTAGCGGTAGCATTTGGTCTTATCCCTTTTGGTGTACGACCGCTTCAACGCGCACCCGCAGTATCCGCATCGGACGATTCCCTTCAGCGGATTGATTCGATCGGACGCGGGATAGCGGCATTCCGGAGGACTGTTCAGCTTCAGGAGCTCCTGCGTCCTGTCCCAGATGCCCTGCGTGATGATGGCCTCGTGCTCACCGGGATAGACCTTATCGAAGTGCCTGACGTATCCGGCGTAGACCGGGTTGTTCAGCATGCCGTAGATATATCCCGGCGTAAATCTGGTCCCCCCCATACTTGATGCCGCTTCGCTTGCTGACCCGTATCCGCTTGCAGTATCCGGCCTGGTTCATTTCCTCGGCGGTATCCCTCGCCGAACCGAGTTTAAGGTAGGTCTCGAAGATTTTCCGGACGACCTCCGCCTCCTCCGGGATAATGTGATACTTTTTCGTCGCCGGGTCGGATTCATACCCCATCGGAGGGAACCCGCCCGTGTTCATTCCCTTCTTCTTCGCCGCCGCAATCTTGTCTCGGATGCGTTCCCCGATGATTTCACGCTCATACTGAGCGAAAGTTATCAGGATGTTCAACATCATGCGTCCGGCCGACGTGCTGGTATTGATGTCCTGCGTTATAGATATGAAATCGACGCCCTTCTTGTCGAAGAAGTCCAGCATGTCCGCGAAATCGTGCAGGCTTCTGCTCAAAACGGTCGATTTTGTAAACGCAGATCACATCGATTTTTCCCTGTTCCACATCTGCCAGGAGACGTTTGAGGGCGGGACGTTCCGTGGTCCCGCCGCTGTATCCGCCATCATCATAATGCTCCGGGAGGCACACCCACCCCTTGCTTTTCTGACTGGCGACGAACGCCTCCCCTGCCTCGCGCTGGGCGTCCAGACTGTTGAACTCCATGTCAAGGCCCTCTTCCGTACTTTTTCTCGTGTAGACGGCAACACGTTTGGTTTCCTTTTCCTCCATGCTCATCCTTTCTGAATTCCGAAGAATTCGAATCCGTTGCGGTTGACTCCGCAGATTTTTGTGGCTATTGTGGACAACGAGGGGTACACCTGCCCGTTCCACTCAAAACCATTTTGCAGAATTGTTACTTCGTATTTCTGATGATGCCAGATGCGGCTGATACTCGTCCCGACGCGGAGATTGACTTTGGGCGTCGGTTTCCTGATCTTTGCATCATTGACGCTCCTGATCTTTTTGAGCGTCTCCTTGGCCACGCCGCCATATGCAATTTCCTGGACACGGTACGCCAGTCTCCGACGAAGGAACGGAGCTCCACAATTCGGAGCCGCCTTCCCATACAGTGCCGCCCATTTGGTTCTGAGCTCTTTTTCGTTCATCGTCTGAAGCGCGAGCAGTTCGCTTCGGACGTTGTTAGCAAGTTCGTTCATCCTAATCTCCTTGTTTTGTGTTTGTTTCGCTCGGATTCGAGCTGGACAACATTAAAGCATCCTTTCGAGCAAATAGCAAATCAGATAGCGAAGTTATTTCGCACTTTTTACACAGACATCCACCTCAGCCCCATATAAACGGAGGATCGCTGCGGCGAGAAGGCGGCACAAAAGTTTGAAGTTTTCATTTTCTTGGATCATGTCAATTCCTTTCCATATTAAATGTTAGCCTGGACAACATCATCCTTTATCATCAGAGGACGAATTGCCCAGGCTTTGTTAAGTCTGTTTTTAATTTGGACTAAATCGGTTTTTATCCGATTTATTCCGTTTTTTTGACTGGATTAAACTCAAAGACATGCCTTAAGTAAAGTCACCCGCTCATATACGCTCACCAACAACACTCAACAGGAGGTCATCCATGAGCATCAGCGAAGTAAAAGTCGGAAGTCTCATCCGCGTCAAAGTCGGCCGCAACATCATCCTCGCGAAGGTCGTCGAAATCCTTGACGGCGCAGTCCGCGTGTGCAGCCTCGCAAACAACAAGGAATTCAATGTGCCGGAGAGCCGGGTCGAGCTCGACGGGAACGCGGAACAGCCCGCCAGCACAAAGCTGCAGGCTGAGGCCGCAGAGGAACAGGGCGGGACCAACGAGGATTCCGAAGTTCCCGAAGCAATCGAGCAAAATACTGAGGGCGAGCAGGCCGATGATGGCGAAGCCGCCACCGTGGAAGTCGTCCCCGAAGACGAGGCTGCCGAGTTCACTCCTTCCGGCGAAGATGAGGAAGACGAGTATGTCATCAACCCCGCACACGAATCCGACAAGCCGAAGAAACATATGTCGCTCCTCAGTGCCGCCGTCATCGTCCTCAAGGACGCCGGACCCGAACACCCGATGAACTGCAAGGAAATCCTCGAAGCCATCCTCGCCCGTCAGCTCTGGACTCCGACCGATTGCAAAACGACGGAGCAGACGCTCTATGGCTCCATCTTCCGCGAGATCAACACTAAGGATCACCCTCGCATCGTAAAGTCCGAGGCCAAGGGCAAGTTCCGAATTGCCGATTGAGAAAACAGCGTCAAATGTTCAATAATTGACGCAGATTTTCAAACTTTTGAGGGAGACAGCCGGATATACCCGACTGCCTCCCCACCTCATTCTTCCTAATGTCACGCAAAATGGGATAACTGTTGCAAAAAACTGGATGATTCATGCCGAAATCCTGCATTTTTCCAAAGTTTTTCTGGAACGGACTTGAAAAGCGCCAAAAGCGCACTATTTTAAAGTCAGACTTTAAATTGGAGGACATGCTATGTTCGTTCAAAGACATCTGGAATCGAAGCTCCTTGAGGCAAATCGGTTCTTCCCCGTCCTGCTGCTGACTGGTGCCAGACAGGTCGGCAAGACCACGCTTCTTTCAAAAATCGCCGAACCGAACAGAAGATTTGTTTCGCTCGACCCATTGGACGTCAGGGCAAAAGCAAAGGATGATCCCCGGCTGTTTCTGGAGGACAATCCGCCTCCAGTCATCATAGACGAAATCCAATATGTCCCGGAACTTCTTCCATACATCAAGGCGAACGTAGACGAAATGCGTCGGACCAATCCGGACAAGGCTCCCGGCATGTATTGGCTGACCGGTTCGCAGAAGTTCGAACTGATGGAGGATGTTTCGGAATCGCTCTCCGGACGCATTGGCATCTTCAACATGCATCCGCTCTCCAACCGCGAAATCTTCGGAAAAGGATCCCAGCCGTTTTTACCGGAGTATTTTGCCGTAGGAGAAAAACAGCCGTTGTCATCCCCTGATACGTTCCGCAGGATTTGGCTCGGAGCTTATCCCGAACTCTTCTGTTCCCGTTCGCCGGACAAGTACTGGACCTCCTTCTATCAATCCTACGTCCAGACGTATCTGGAACGGGACATCCGCAAACTGACACAGGTTGCGGACCTCAATGTCTTCTATGCGTTTCTCAAAGCGTCCGCAGCCCGTTCCGGTCAGATGCTGAATTACTCCGACCTCGCGCGGGACTCCGGGATCAGTGTTCCGACGGCGACAAAGTACATGAGCCTCCTGGAAACATCGGGCATTGCAAAGCTTCTGTACCCTTACAGCACGAACCAGTCTGCGCCGATGGTTTCCACGCCGAAGATGTATTTCCTTGACACCGGACTGATGGCGTACCTTACCGACTGGACGAATCCTCAAGTTCTTCAGTCGGGAGCCGCCGCAGGGCATTTCTTCGAGACCTGGTGCGTATCGGAGATTCTGAAGAGCTACTCCAATGCCGGAATCGAAGTTTCCATCTACTATTTCAGAACCAAGGAGCGTCGCCCGTCCGAGATCGATGTTCTTATCGTGAAAGATGGGACGATATATCCTGCCGAGGTCAAGAAAAGCGCCAAGCTCGACAAGAACAACGTCAAGCAATTTTCCAAACTGGCGACATTCAAGATGCCCGTCGGAACCGGCGCTCTTCTCAGCCTCTATCCGGAAGTTACGCACATCAACGAACAGGTGCTGGCCATCCCGGCAGGACTGCTATAATGCCCCAGCCGGCAAACCCCGACAAACGCGATTTGAGGTGTTTTGCGCCCGACTCAGCCTCGAATTGGCAGATGCCCGAAAGTCGCGCCAAAAACCCCTTTGCAGGCGCTTAAACGGCAATGAAAAAAGACTTCGGACAGTTGCGGAAACTCTCTCCTATACCTGGAGTCCTTCCGCGGCCAATAGTCTCTGATCCTCGGAAGGAGTACCTTTCGATTTTTTCGAGGGCCATTTTTCGACCCCGTGGTATTTTCGAGAAAGGCCGAATTTCGGGGTTTTTGGGCGATTTGAGGAGGTTTGTGGCCTCGTCCGACCTCATATCCGCATTTGCCTGCCGCGCAGATTTTGGGGGCTTTACGACCTAACGATGTACCTCAGCTGCAGTTCGCGGCATCCGCGGTCATGCACTCGAACCATGTTTCGACCGCATGACCGCGTTCCTCCTTGGGCAGCCACAGCATCGGCGTCCAGTCCCCGCATTTGGCGCAAAATGCCAGCGGTTCATCAGGTACCGGGATGCGGCGCACTTTCGGTGGTGGCGGCATGGGTGCAGGGCATGCATTTTCCGACACGGCCTGACGGCTTTCGGCCTGAACCATTCCGGCATCTTCCGTGATATGCCGTCTTTTAGGATCCGACTTGACGATATCCCATTGCTTTTGATTTGATTTTCGTGTAACAACCCACTTTTTTTGTCTCCATGCTTGTGTTTTTTCAAAGGAAAAACAAATTGAAAAATTGGTTTTTCGCTTTTTGGCCCCATAATTCCATTTTCTGCTTGTATCTTACTGAAAGTCAGTGATTTTTCAATATTTCAATTTTCAGACCCCCTTATAGTATAAATGAAAATTGCAAAATTGAAAAATTGGCTGACGCACTCAGTTTTATCACTGCTCCGCTTTGAGGAGCGGAGCGGATGAATAAAACTTCCTGCGCGTCTTCAGAATTTTCGCGCGCAGAATTGGATGGTTTTCCTTTAGGTGTCATTCCGAAGAATCAGAAGGGATGGCATCCTTTGACGGAGTTTTCCTTAACTTCTTTTTGGAAGTTCCCTTTCTGGTTTTAGGCTTCAGTGCCGCTGATTCCCGGGAAGAAGACTTCGTTCTCGACGCCGATTCGGCTTCCGCATCAGCTACCATTGGTATCGGTTCTTGTTCCGTGACCATTGGTGCCGGTTCTGGTTCCATGACCATTGGGGGCGGGTCTTCGGGCGGCTGATAATAGGGAGAGCACGGTCCATGGTAGAACAGTTTGGAAGCCTGCTGTCCTTTCGTATAGTCGCCCCTGCGGATTTCCAGCATACCATTTGTACAAAGATCTTCAAGAGCGGAAACGATCCTGGACTTTGACACATTAATTCTGTCTTTGAGCACCTCGACAAGAGATGTTTTGCCCATTGGAAGATTCAGCTCTCCAATATAATTACCTATGGTTTCCGAAATATCTTCGATAGTCGGCTGACCTCCTCCGCCTTGTCCCGGAGCCACTTCTTTCCCTTCCAAATCGTTCGGTTCATATCCGGAAGCCGCAACCCACAGGTAGTTTTCATCCCGTATGATGCAAAACGGTTCAACGGGTTTGAAGCTTCTGACGCAGCAGGACACGGAAATCACGCCGGGCACCATATGCGGACGAAGAGCGAGATGGGTATCCGGCGCTCTGGACTGTGCGCCTGCGCCCGACCCGACATCCGTTACGCTTTTGTTTGCCTGATTGCCCTTGCTGGTATGGTGGACAAGGATAATGGCCGCTTTCTGCTCTCTGGCAATCCGCTCGATTTGATTGTAGATCCCGGTGATCTGCCCGTTGCTGTTTTCGTCAACATCTCTCGGAAGCGCCTTGTACAAAGCGTCAATAATGATGACGTCGTAATGCCCGGATTGTTCCGCCTTGGCCTTAAGCTGCTCCGGCAACTCATAAAGGCTCTTCGCTCCACCGCGCTGAAGAAAGAATTCCAGACCGCCAAGATCGTCCCTTGTAAAACCCATTGTGTTTGCGACGTGGTTCAGGCGACTGGATTCCGTTTCGGGATGCAGTTCATTGTCGATCAGAAGAACTCTGGATTTCGTGCAGTCACGGCCCAGCCACTGGCATCCCGTGGCAAGCGCAATGGCAAGCTGCAGGACAAGCCACGATTTTCCTGTCTTAGGCGCGGCGACGATGTTCATGACCTCCTCCCTGCGGAGAAGACCTTCAATCAGCGGTTCTTTCATCCTTTTAAAAGTATCAATAAGCTCCTTTGCCGTCCAAAAGACTTTGGGCGGTTCTGTTGTTTCGACTACGGGGGTCAGAATTGCTGTCGCGGGGATCATGCCATCACCGGACTGGACGCTTTCAAGAAACGCCCTTAAATCGACATCGGGACGAATAGCCGGTTTTCCGAACCCCTGTTCCAACAGGGATGCCGCCGCGTCCTTGAAGTTGCCGTCGTGTTCCAGAAGCCCGTATACGGAAAATGGCGTATACCCGCGATTTGCCTCAAAGGGCGTAGCATTCGATGAAAAAACATAGAACACTCCGTCTTTGAAGGTGGCCGAGGTCGCATCCTCTGCCTTGCCAGGACGACACCAATGTTCATTGCCATCTGGAGTTTTCCCAAGGTATTTCCATCCGCGGGAGACAAGTAAAGGACGGATATCACCACGAAGATTGAAGTCATCTCCCGGACGAGCCTCAAACGCGGTGCAGTCCGGCTGATACATCGCAATCCCCGGCATCACTTCCTGACCGGGTTCCGGGAGATTCTTTTCTTCCAGCCGCAGGTTCCATGCCGCATAAAGGAGTTTTTCCTGTTCTTCTTTTGTGAGGCACGGCAGTGCTTCGTAAGCCCCCTGAACGAGTTCGTATCCGTCTGTAGGAGAACAAAGGACGAGACCTCCGGTCCCGCGGGTCTCGATCAATGTGACAAGTTTGTCATCGCGTTTTCCCTGGACAAGTTTGAGGTTAGTGCTGACTTCATTCTCACATTTGTACGCCACATGGTATCCTCCTGACGGGGTCTGTTCGACAACGAGTTTCCTGAACAGGTTCGTGGGAATGGCATCCTTCCATTTCGGGAAGAGTTCTCCGTGGTTGTCGAAGTCGATGACTTCAAGGTTGCCCGACACTTTCCCGCAAACGATGCAGACGGCATCGTGGTTATTTGCAAACCATGCCGTAATCTCGCATGCTGTCGGGAGCCGTTCCTGGTATTCCTTCCATTTGAATGCGGGACACTTTTCTTTTTTTCTTGCGGGCAGGACGGAAAGACCGGCCGCAAGGTAATTCAATGCTGTTGACTGATCTATCATTACCCTTGCTTTCTTTCGTTAGTGATTGCTGATAAGAAAAATAGCTGGAAATCGGGCTAATTCTTTTCGATGCACGACATTGACTTTACTCCTTTCTTTGTTGTTTTGATGCAAAGTGTATCGCTTTTCAGTTGTTATAGTATTAACTGCCATACCTCTGGCAGTTTTTTCGGGACAAATGGCGTATCCCGAAGCTGTTTTTCGCGAGATGCCGCAGCCGAGCGCGTATAGTATCTTTCCAAAAAGCATGGCTTTGGGTGAAGAAAAGTCAAAAAAGGCTCATTTTTCCTGTTTTTTTCGAGCAAACAGCACGTTTTCACCGTTTCCTTCCACGTGTTGATTACGGGACGAATGGCATATCCCGGAGCTGTTTTTCATATAGTATCTTTCCCAAAAGCACAGCTTTGGGTGAAGAAAAAACCGGCAATGACCAACTTTTCCTGTTTTTTTGTGCAAACGGCATGTTTGCACCGTTCCTACCTCCTATCTGCATCTCAGCATCACGGTTTGTCTCTGCCATATATCTTTGCCAAAAATCGAAAAAAGCGTCGTTGAACTTTAGGCATTAAAACTCTTTTCTCGTTTTTTCAAAGAGCGCAGTGGAAACGGCGGTTTGGTAGCACCGCAGTGTCGCTGCCATATATATTTACCATTTTTCAAAAAAAACGTCGCGTTTTTCCGATTTTTCCGAAAAAAAGCTGTTCACACCTGTCTTCGCCGCCAAAGAAGCGACGCGACCACGCCACAAAAAAACATCTGTCCCCATAGTACTTCTTTACCTTTTTTCGCGTTTTTGTCCGGCGCTATTTTAGAGAATAAGCAATTTTCCCGGAAGAATGTGCCTTTCCTGTCCTGTCCCTCTACTGGTATATTCAGTTTTGCGACCATCCTTGAATGATTATATTTTAGCAGTTAAAACATATTTGATGAAACCATGGACGGAATACGTTTCCTTCCCAATAGTATCTTTCCCGACCACTCTGTTTTTGTGCCACGGTTTTGTATTTTTCTCTGTTTTTTTGATGTCCACCTCGTTTTTTGTCTTCGCGGTTGTTCCATGCTTTGATTTGTTCCCATATAGTATATCTGTATTTTTTCGGAAAAGTGTCCAAAGAAAATCGATGATTCCCGTAAAAAAGTCTCCTTTCTAAAAGTATATCCAACCGCCATTGCCGAAATTATCCATGAAAACGACGTTTTTTGAAAAAAAGCGTTGCCCTGCTTTTCCTGTCTCTATAAGTATATTTACCTCTTTCGGTTCAGTCATTCGGTCGAATTTTAGAGAATAAACTAAAAATCGCCCAAAAAGCATGGAAAAACTTGTTGTTCGCTTGAATTGTGCTTCTATGAATGTATATTACCTTGTAAAGATAACTCCACAGATATATAAGCGAGGCCAACATGAGCAACTTGATTCTTTATCACGGATCCCCGGAGATTGTGCGGATGCCGGAATATGGCAAGGGCAAACCGTATAATGACTACGGACAGGGGTTCTACTGCACCGAAAACCTCGACCTCGCCAAGGAGTGGGCCTGCGGGGAAAACACTGACGGGTTTGTCAACCGCTACGAGATCAACCCGACCGAGCTGCGAATTCTGAATCTGAACTCGGAGAAGTACACGATCCTGCACTGGCTGGCTCTCCTGACGAAATATCGCAGCATTCGGATATCCACCCCGACCATGAAGCGTGGGATAGAATGGCTGAATGAGCATTTCCTGCCGGAGATCGAGCATTACGATGCGATCATCGGCTATCGGGCCGATGACTCGTATTTCTCGTTCGCCAGAGCCTTCGTCAACAACGAAATCTCGCTTCACCAGTTGGGCTATGCCATGAAGCTGGGCGAACTCGGTGAACAGTTTGTCCTGAAAAGCGAGAAGGCGTTCTCGCTCATTCAGTTCATTTCCAGCGAAGAAGTTCCCAATGAGGTCTACTTTCCGAAACGGAAACAGCGTGATGACAAAGCCCGTGCCGCTTACCGCGAAGAGCTTGAACGCGAGGATTTGAACGGCCTGTTCATCCGCGATATTGTAAAAGAAGGAATCATGCCCGATGATCCGCGCTTACGATGAACAGTATCTCAGTGATGCCATGCATAATTTGGGCGAGGCCTTCGATTTTGCCCGGAATGTCTGCCAGATTGAGCTCGACACATTCCTCGCCATGATGATATCGTCTGGGGTCGCCGCTCTGTTTGAAAGTGGCACGCCGAAATACGTTTCCGGGATGTCCGGCACGGAACTGGTCATGGACGTCCTGAAAAAATCCGGCCTTGAACAGGAGAAATCCTCTGTTCAAACTGAGTACGACTGCTCGCCGGAATACTGGACGGGCTGGATCGTGGCGTATTTCCAATGGTATACCGGAAGGTCATTCCAAAGCATCAGCGAGGTGCTGTCCATGCGGGAAATCCTGCGCCTCTATCCGACTCTGCACGAAGTTTCCGAGGATAGGGCCGTTGACACACTGAACAATATCATCCTCAAAAAGGCACTGCCCACCCGTCTGCAAGCCCGAAGAAAGAACTGCAAGCTGACACAGCGGAAATTGAGCGAGATGTCTGGCGTAAACATCCGTACGATCCAGCAATACGAAGGACGATCCAAGGACATCAACAAGGCGGCAGGCGCAACCCTGCGTTCACTAGCCCAAGTGCTGTCCTGCCGCATTGAAGATCTGCTAGAATACGAAACACCTGCCAGTTAAACGGAATGATGTCAATGCCTTTTGATATTGTTCCGAGACATTGTTCCGTAAACAGTCAGAACAAGCTGTAATCCCGCAGCATGGCGATTGTCATACTATATGTGCTAACGTTCACCCTTCGGTTACAATGTCTGGGTTGTCGTGCATTGCCGCTTCGCGCCATCAAGATAAAGTACATGGAAATGATTCGTCAGCGGGTGTGTGCCGTGGCGAATCATGATAATGGTGCGGGAGCAGAAAACGCGGAGGACGGTTTCAAGAAAGCGCGTCTCGTTGTCCGCATCTAGGTGAGCTGTGGCTTCGTCGAGCAAAAGCATGGAACAGCCGCGGAGAAGTTCTCGTGCGAGAGCAAACCTGAGACGTTCGCCCGCCGAGAAATTTCGGGCGGATTCCGTCAGAACAGTGTCAAGGCCATGAGGGAGAGTCCGCACAACAGGCTCAACTCCTGCTTCAGATAGCGTAGCAAAGATCGTTTCGTCATCCGGGGTATTGGAACAGCCAAGAGTGAGATTTGCGCGAAGCGAGGACGGGATGAATTCCGGGAACGGACCAAGGAATCCGATTTTTCGACGGAGTGAACGGATATTGTATGCATCGACAGGACGACCGTCAATGAGGATTTCACCCTCGACAGGTTTGTAGAACCCAAGCAGTAGAGCAAGCAATGTGCTTTTGCCGGATCCGGATGGGCCGGAGATAAGGAGCTTCGAACCGGGATTGAGCTTGAGAACAAGTCCGTTTAGAACAGGACAATTGGAATGATATGCGAAAGAAACTCCACGAAGTTCAATCCCGCCATGCAGTTCGAAGTCTGCCAGTCCGGAATCAAGGTTCGGTTCACATGTGACGTTTTCCAGTTCTATGAGACGAGCGGCGGACGCAAATCCAGACTGCATAAGGGGGAAAGTGCCGCAGAGTTGTCCAAGCGGATGAAAGACATTCATGAGATAGCAATTCAGTGCCCAAAGAGTACCAAGAGTCCATTCCCCCTTCAAAACGAGATGTATTCCGATGGCTATGAGGATGCCCTGGGAGAACAAGGGAACGAGCCCGGCAAGGAAGAGGAATGTGTTCGAGAGGCGGACAGCTTTCAGTCGGAAGAGGGTCTCGCGGGCGAATCCAGTTCGTATGGCGCCGCTGACACGAGTTTCTGCAGCGTTCGTCTTTACCAGTTCAATGCTGCTGATCGAAGATGCAAACATACGCTGATTGCGCGCATTTGCCTCGCTGATCTGACGGGAAACGGCATAGTGGCTGCTTCGATAATAGTAGAGGAGAAAAGCATAGCATGGGAATGCCAGCAGTACTGCAAGTCCTGTTCGCGGGCTAAGGACAAACAGAAAGACGAAGGAACCTATGACTTTCAACAGGTTTGCAAAGGCCGTGAAAAGTGTGTTCGAGAAAAAAAACTGAAGTTGGGAGATGTCTGTGTTTAATCGACCGGAGAGGTAACCGCCGCCAAGCCGGTCAAGCAACTCCGGCGGCAAACCGAACAGACGATCTGAAATACGTGATTTCAGCAGAAACATGACCTTATGGACGGTCGAGTTTACGATGCGTTGCCGTAGAAGTGCTTCGGAACGGACAAAAAGCATAAGAAGTCCGGCTGCACAGAAGAGAACCCAGATATTGCTGGATTCCCTCGCAGTCAGGGCGTTGATGAGCCGTTTCTGAAGAATGGGGAGAACATACCCAGCAACGGTCGCAAACAGAATGCTCACAAATATTCCGGCGTATGTCCACCGCCAGGGCCGGGTTGCAGACAGAAAGAACCGGACGAATTCAGATGGCCTTGGAAAAGAGGAAACGGTATTGTGGGATGATGGCATCTGGTTCAAAGGGTTGCTCATAGTTCGACGGTGATCATGCGTTGCTCATTTTAGCATACATTTCGTTTCTTGGGGCGATTGCGATTCCAGCGCCGCGACCATAAGGCAGTAATCTCGAAGGGCCGTGTCATGCCGGGCAAATGAACAGGCAACCCGCCACGACCTTGTCCAGAAATATGACACATAAGCCAAAGCCACGCGACCCCATGCGCCATGCTTCGGAAGATGGTACAGAATGCGCATTTTGTCAGGGGTACAATTGCGGACATATTTCCATAATCCCAGGAATGTATTCCCTTGAGCATGGAACCTGTTCAGGACCAGCGAAACGCTCTGCGGTTCTCTCAGCATAGCCCGTTCTTCAAATACGCGTCTGAACTGCAATGTATCCTCTGGATCAGCATGGAAATCTGCTATGACATCCGCGGGGAAAAATTCCGGGAATGCGGCAAGAAGGTTGCCAGAATACGGCAAATGCCATTTGTCTGTCATGGACCTGAGTTTCATGAAGTCAATCTTTTCCTTCCGCATTACCATGGCTGCATCGGTCAGAAGTTTGGGTATGCTTACATGGAAATATGATTTTGAAGCAGCGTGACGGGTCAGCATCAGCAGATTGAATTCGGGAGACAGAACATATTGTCCTCCGCCTGGTTGTTCTATGGTATATTCCCAGAACTCATGCGGATCGATATTCGCGAAATTCGGCAGAGTGAAATGAGGTTCTACCTTGTATCCTCCACGGATATGCAGGGAGAAATGGTGTGCGGAAGTCTTCAATACGGCCTGGACGGCCCGCGTCGTGTATTGAATCGGAGCATTCCATCCGTCCTTGGAAAGCACTTCCAGCGCCCGAACGCAGTCGTCTGGATGGAACAGAACATCCCAGTCTCCGTAGCGACGGAGAGCGGCCTCGGGATACAGGCGGTACGCCAGATCGGCGCCCTTGATCAGAGCAAAATGAAGCCCGCTGTTCCGCAGGACATCGCAAAGCCGATCCAGTTCAAGAATAGCCATCATTGACTCCGCTTGACACATTTGGAATACCCTTTGGCATTCCGACCGGACACCATCCGGGAGGACATTGCTCAGATACCGATAAAGCCACGGCGACATACCGAACAGCTTAGCCTGTGTTTCCAGTTCCTGTCTGCCCGAATGATCCAGTCCCGCGTAAAACTTTTCCGCGTCCCCGTAAATGCAGGCCCCGAGGAAAGGAATCAGAGGTGTCAGAATACCTTGATTCATATTCATTTTCCCTTCTTTATCTCAAGTTCTCTGTCCTGTTCAGAATGATTCAGCTTCAACGGAGGAGCTGCCGTTCCTTTCGGAATCCGAAAGAACAGACGTTTCCATGGACTCAGATATTTTGTCCGGCCTGAGGGGTTTCGGGCTGCGACCGGGATTCTTCCAAAGCTCCATTGGATCGTTCCATCACGAAATCTCGTTTCTTTTTTTGCTGGAATCCGAAGGCATCCCAGACGGCGTAGTGATGGGAGAATGTGGATGATACGATGTCTCAACCATATAATATTTTGCTGACGGCGGAATTGTTTCATTCCTTTGATCCCGCCTTCCACATGCATCAACACTGGACTTCCCACTGGAATGTAGTTGCTAACGAACCTGAACTTGCTGTTTTTATTGAGTTTCAGCACATCGGGACGGCTGTTGTTGTCCCCCATCGTGATTGCGACATCCCAGGTTTTCCTGACAATACGATGGACATAATGGGGGGAACGTTCGAAGACTGCGACAATGTCTCCACATTCCAGCCTGTCGAACGGCACAGCTGAAAAAATCAGGATGTCGCCGTCGGCGAATACATCGCTCATACTGTTACCGTGATAGACCCCACGGTCAGGCAGCTCGTTTCCTGATTCGTTCATAAGAATCAATCCTCAGAGAGAAGAGACCTGTTTCGGAGTTCCTGGAGAAAAGCGTTTACGTCTGCGGCGGCCTGTTCTTCCGTTACGCCGGAATACCGTTTAACAAGCCCCGAGACCATTTCCGCTTCGGTCGCGCCTTCCTTCAAGCACCCCCAGAGATACACCCCGGTCCTGTTGATTGACATTGCCGCATTGGTGTTCGGGTCGAAGATCAGACCAGTTCTGTCGAATTGTTCGGACATGATCGCAAATGGGTTCAGTTTCATATGTTTTTCCTTGTTTTTAGAGAGAAGTTCAGAGATTGGCAAGAATACCTTTGTCGGACTCCTCGTAAATCCTTTGTGTAGTGAAAGCCTCAAATGCACCCATGTCGGAGAGTGTGGAAAAAAGAGCGGCGTCTTCTGCGTTTTCGCCGAACTTGAGCGTAATCTTCTCTGCTGCGATGCCGGAGACTTGAACGATGTTTTCGCCATCCGTGTAAGTCAGCGTTTCCGCGTCCCAGTTCTTAATGTCACCGGTAGCAAACCAAAGGGTGACCGAACCGCCAGCAAGCTGCACGACCTCATCAAGGCCCCAGTTGTCGCAGAACGTGAAAATGTCTTTGCCGCCGCCGCCGTGCATGCTGTCGTTTCCTGTGCCGCCGACGATCACGTCATTGCCGGATGCACCGACGATACGGTCATTGTCTGCATCGCCGAAGAGCCGGTTGTTCCCTTTCGTTGCCCAAATGGTGTCGTCGCCGTCACCGCCACGGATCGTGAGGCCGTCGCCGGTATACTCGTAGCGCTGACTGGTCATATCCACGATATCGTCGCCCGCGCCGGCCCGGATTTCCTGAATCTCATACAATCTGGCCGTATTCGATTCAATTTCTTCCGGCAGTTCGGTATATAAATCGTCCACGAAAATTGCATCGCCGTTGTCGCAGTCTGTCAGACACAGCACATTCGGGTCGGACGACCCGAAGAACAGGTTTTGGATCCTGCCCTTGCCGTTCGCGGATACGCATTCTTTGGTTCCCGTCCAGTCGTTCACAGACCCCACATGCTGGGCGAAAAAGATAAGGCCATTCCAAGTGCCGCATTGCGAAGCGAAGAACAGGTCTTCCTTGCCGTCCGCATTGCTTCTGACGACTTTCGGGGCATCGGTTCCGGCATCGGACACGATCGGATCGCCAACGGCCCATTCTTCACCCTCATCTTCTCTGACGCGCCACTGATAGGTCCCGGCGGGCAATTCGTACATATCGATGGCCGTGCCGGATGTGCCGATTTGGAGAACAGATTCAAAATTGTCCGTGCTGTATTCCACGATATAATTCGCAGCTCCGGTCGAATCCCACGACACCTTGTCCGGTGTTCCGATCAGGTTTGTCGGGACAACCGGCGGCATGATGACCGCAAGCGTCAACAGGGAGTTCGTCAGATTCAGTGTATAATCGATATCTCCTATACTGAGCGTATTTCCGATCGAAAGAGCGCCGAGGACATCACCTACTGCGTTGAATGCGGATATCGTACTGCTGAACTCCGCTGCGCCATCCGCCAGCGCATAGACGCCTTTTCCCGTCGAATCGGATATCGTGAGCGTATAAAGCGGTGTTCCGCGAATGATGGAAAGATCGTTCACCAGCGCTTCCGCGCCCGCGGAAGTCTGCGTCAGATCGAAGTCAAGAAGCGCCCCTGTGCACATCGAAACAGCAGCCTCGTCTTCAAACGTCTGCTTCCCGGTCAGCTTGCCGCCGCTGAACACGGTCATTCTGCCTCCGGGACCAACCGTTGTATCAACGCTCGTTCCGCCGGACATCACGTACATGGTTTCCAAATCGTTGAGAGTTCGAGACTCCATGGACGAAACATTGGAAAGAAGCTGGTTGTCGGACCCGTAGTACACCCCGGAATACTGACTGGCAAATGTCACTTCGGCGCCGTCCGCGATCTCGACGATTCCTTCACACGGCGTCCAATATATTTTTGTCGCTGTCCCTCCGCTGAAAACACGGAGTTTTCCTTTGGATTCAATTTGAACCGTTTTAGCATATCCACCAGACATCACTTCAAGGGATCCGCCGCTGATTGTGGTAGCTTTTATGACCCCGCCGGAAGAAACCAAAACACTTCCGCTATCGTAGACCGTGTTCATTTGCCCTGTCGCACCATCCAGCAAGGACAACAAACCTCCCGATCCGACTTCCGTCATGGAAGCATTTCCTTTCAACAAAATGGAAATCTCTCCGCCCTCTAACACCTTGACGCTATCTGCCGTTCCCCCGGCATTCACCTCAAGCAAACCATAAATCTCTCCTCCGTTGACCAGTCCGTCCCCTAACAGACATGCTTTGCCACCTTTTGACACGACCGGTTTGCGAACATATCCGCCTGAATTGATTAGTAAAGTGCCGCCATCCAGTACAAAAGTGCTTGCACCCGCCGTTTCCTCGCAAAGGATCTGTGTTCCGCCGGACTTTATGGTGTTGAGATGTGCCGTTCCCCCGCTGGAAACCAGAAACAGGCCATCTTTTTCCACGATTATTTCCTGGGCATAGCCGCTGTTTAGAACAGTTCCTGTTCCTCCGCTTGATACCGTGCAACCATACAACATTCCTCCATTGAACACGACAGCCGTTCCTCCGTCTGCCAGCACGGATTCCTTAACTCTTCCATTATCCAGAATGTGTACGGAACCTTCCAGAACAATCTCTAAATTCGCGGATGCAACTCCGGCTGCGACTGTTATAATACCAGAGGATATGATGTTCATGGCCCATTCTCTCCTTGTTTTAAGCGGTTTTTAATATGTGAGTGAAGTGAATGGTCTGTTCTTTGTTTTGTTTGCCTTGACGGTTCGGTTGTTTTCAAATCTGAGAGATAGCATGGTTGCATTGTTCATTTCCAGTTCCCTTCCATGTAAACGTTGCCGTTTTTCGTTTCGTCGCAGCAAGCTGATTCCGATTTGTGGATAATGTCCTCTTGTTTGACTGCGGTTTCTTTCGGGATACGGAAGAACAGGCGCTTCCATCCACCCAGATATTTTGTTTTTCCCGCCGGGTTTCGGGCGGCCACGGGGATACCGCCGAAACTCCTCTGGACCGGTACCATCCCGGAATCCTATTTCGTTTTTTGCCGGGAGCCGAAGCCGTCCCAGCTGATGAAGCGGCAGGATGCCAGCAATGCGCAGTCTCAGCCGCAAATGCTTTTGCCTGCGCCGGAACTGTTCCATTCCCGCGGCTCCGCCGGCCACGGCCAGGAGCGCGCCCAGGCTTTTCACCGGGATATAGTTGCAGACGGATTTGAGCTTGCTGTTCGGATTCAGCTCCACCAGATCATCGGGGGTGAAGTTGTTGTCCCCCATCGTGACCGCAATGCCGTTTTCCTTTTTCACGATCCGGTGGACGAAGTAGGGAGAACGCTCGAAGATGGCGACGATGTCGTCGCATTCCAGCTTATCGAACGGGACATCCGAAAAGATCAGGGTGTCGCCGTCGCGGAACATATCGCCCATACTGTTGCCGTGATAGACTCCGCGGTCCGGCAGCTTGTTTCCGTCTTCGTCCATCGGTTTCTTTCAATCTTCCGAGAGGAGGGACCGGTTGCGGAGATCCTGGAGGAACGCCTTCACGTCCGCGGCGGCCTGTTCTTCCGTCACGCCAGTATACCGCTGCACGAGCTCCGCGGTCATTTCGGCTTCGGTCGCGCCGTCCTTCACACGGTTCCACAGGTACACGCCGGTCTTATTCACGGACACTGCCGCATTCGTATTCGGGTCGAAGATCAGGCCCGTCCCGTCGAATTGTTCCGCCATGATCGCAAATGGATTCAGTTTCATCTTCAAGTCTCCTCCTTTTCTTTCAAGGGATTGTTATCGTTGTGTTGTTGCGGAGTTTCCGGTATTCTTCGACCAATCCGGTCACCAGGCGATATCTTGTTTCGCACTTGACATCGAGCAGGCCTGTCGCCTTGATGAAGTCGTACAGGACCTCGCTTCCCCAGCTTTTCACGGCCAGGTCGATGGTATCCTGCGTGATTTCCGGCAATGACAGCATGGTGTCCAGCAGGCCGGACTTTATGTGTATTTTGATCGCATCCACCAGGAAGCGATTGTTTTCCAGCGCGTTTTCCTGTTGCAGGAACTTTTCTATCGCGGGCAGGAATGCGGAAGATGCGCACAGTTGGGTAAATTGTTTCTCTGTCGGCTTCTGCGTCGAGATCCCGTCCCCGACGGAATACTCGTAATACGGCCCGTCCGGCACACTTCGGAACGTCTTCGCATAGTACAAGAAGAAGAAGGACTGAAAGATGTCCGCGGGCAATGTGATCTGCAGGTCCGGCATGGCTGCTCCCGCCGCGCGGCACACTTCGCCCCGGTAGATCTTGTTCCAGATGTTTTGCGGGAACCGGTGCAGCGAAAAGCAGTCGTACAGGATATTGATTCCCTCGGACGTTCTCTCGTTTGACGCAAAGATTTTCCGCCAGCCGGAATCGTCTGCTCCGGGCAATAAGGTTTTGACCTTGATCCCGAACTGCAGGATATCCACATCATATTGTTCGATCAGACGCACCAGGTTTTCGCATGCGCCGGGCAGCAGCCGGTCGTCCGAATCCACGAACATCGTGTATTTGCCTTGGGACTCTCGAAGACCCTGTTTCACCGCGATCACGAGCCCGTAGTTCTTGTCAAACGAAAACACATGGATCCGGGCGTCCTGAGCCACGAATCGTTTCAGCACCTCCACGCTGCCGTCCGTCGATCCGTCGTTGACGCACAGCAGCTCGATGTCCCGCAACGACTGCGTCAGTACCGATTCCAGGCACCGAGCCAAGGTTGCCTCGGCGTTATAGATCGGGATGATGATGGATACGGTCGGGGCCATACGGATTCCTTTCACAGGGTTTGCAAATACTCTTCGATGACGGTGCGAAGTTCATTCCCTTCCAGCACTGTTTTCAGCGCCCGCGGCGGGAATCGCTCCATGATGTTTTCCGTGAATTGCCGGATATGGTTCGTAAGGTTCGCTTTCTTTTCGTCCGGCAGCCCCTCCGCATAAAGCAGGTTCCAGTAGAACATCGACCGGTAGCATTGCGCGAAAAACTGTGCCTTGCTCGGTTCCACGATCTCGTCCCGCCCTGTTTCGCTACGTCCTAAAGCCAGTACACCAGCCACTGGCAGTTCCTCGCCAGCGGGGTAATTCCATTCTTTTTTTCCCTCCCGGCATGCGCTCCATGTCGGCATCCGTCGCACGTAGATTTGATCCTCCCCGCTGAAATCCAGCAGCGCCATATCGTCCGATACACATTTCCCGCCTTGTGCACGCCACCGTTCGGAGACCGTGCTTTTCCCCATTCCGCTTTCTCCGAACACCACCACAGCTCCACGTTCCGTTTCCAGCACGGTGCAATGAACCAGAACGGCATTTGTTCCCCGAAGGACCGCGTTCAGAACGGCCAATGTCAATGACGCCTGCCAAAGGCACTGCAACTGCAGATGCGGATTTTTGGTTTGCTTGCGATTGCAGCATATCAGAATACCGCATCCGGACGGAGACAGTGCGGAACGCGTGATTCTTCCCCGGTGAAAACATTTCGTTTCCGGAGGCAGAGAATCAGCGGGGAGTATTTCCACATCAGTTTTTTTTTCCCTCGCGGCAGATGCCGCGATTGTCTCAAGTTCAAGTAGTTTTCCGAATCCGTACAGATCTGCTTCGGATTCAAGAGAAGACTGCACCACAATGTTTCCACCGTGGTGCAGTCTGAGTGATATTCTCTGGATCACAATGAAAACTCAGAGATCATCATCATTGACGGGATCATCGCCGCCGGGGTTGTTCGGGTCCGTGCTGTCGCCGACAACGTGAACAATGCTCACGGCCGCGATTTCATGGAGAGCCGGAGTCTCATAAGACTCCAGCTCGATTGTTTCGAGTTTTTTCATGATATCAAATTCCTTTCGTTAGGTTGGTTGTGCGATTGATCAGGCGAGGTTGGCGGTAACGGTGAGCTTCTGGAGTTCAGCATCATAGTTGTAGGCCAGTGCCCCACTGAGGTTGACGGTGGCGCCGGTCATGCTGGTCACGTTGTTGAGCTCCCAGCCCTCGCCGACACTTGCAGCAGTGAAGGCGCTCAGGTCGACGGTATCGCCGGCGAAGTCGAATTCGAAGTTGCCGGTGATGGCGGCGCTTGCATCGAACTTCCAAGTCGTCACATCGTCGTTGAAGTACTTGTGGAAGCTGCCTTCGGTCCCTTCCGCGAAGTTGACTTCGTTCGCGCCTTCGAACGACACGATGTTGAAGTCCTGGATCTTGGTGAAGTCCAGATCGCCCTTGAACGCCGTGAAGGTCAGGGTGCGGTTGCCGGTCACATAGGAATTGCAAGTGTAGATCTGCTTGGCATCATCCCAGAGGTGCTCATCGCTGGCGCTACCGCCGATCAGCTGCTGGAACACGATGCCCTTATCACCCGTCAGCACGATTTCCGTATTGCCGTTGATGAAGCTGGGACCGTAGGAACCGCCCTGAATGATACCGGTGGACTGATTGTTCTTGCCGAAGGTAAGGGTGTTCTTGCTGGCGTCCAGCGTGATCTTGGTGTTGCCGGTGATGCTCGTGTACGCGCCGTAGAACTTGTCGTTGTTCGCGTAGTTGCCGCCGTAGATGTTGTAGCCGTAGAAGCTGCCGCCGGAGATCGTCAGGTTGACGTTGCCGAAGATCTTGGCGGAGCTGTTGTAGCCCTTGCCGTCGGCCTTGCTGATGGCATACATCAGGCCGCCAGCGATCGCACGCACGCCGCCGACGGTGGTCGCAAACGAACCGCCGTTGATCGTCAGGTTGACGTCGCTGTAGCGGTAGAACGTGACGTCGCTTTCCGTGGTCTTGTTGATCTTGACCATGTCGGCGCCGAGGACGTAGCCGTTGAACTGGCCGGCGTCGATCGTGACGTTGGTCGCGGCCTCACGTGCAGTCTTCTTTCCGACGTTCTTGAAGTTGTCGATGAAGTCGTTGTCAGCGTAAGCGAGCGTGGAGACGTCGACGCCGCCCGCGAAGGTGTTCTTCGCGACCTTGCCGGCGGTCTCGAGGACCTGCGTGCGCTTGCCCTGCAGGTACACGTTTTCGGCGCTGTAGTCGCCGTCAACGATCATGATGAACTTGGTGGCGTCGGAAGCGACTGCCGCGCCGATCGTGCCGTAGACGCCGATGCCGCTCAGGGTGTTGGAGACCTTGCCGATGGCCGCGGCGCTCAGCTTGAGCGTCCCGCCGTCATCAATCATGATGTCGGCATCGAAGTTGGCAACCACAGAGCTGTAGACCACATCGTTGGCCGCGGAGATCACGGTGGTGTCGGACAGGACGTTCTGGAGTCCCTTGGAAACGTCAATCGTGATGCTGTCGGCGCCGGCGGTGAGGGTGCCGGTCACGTTCACAGGATTGTCCCACTTCATGGAGATCGTCTTGCCGTCGGCGAGGGTCACGTTGCCGGTGGCCGTGGTGCCGAGGGTTCCCTTGAGGACCGTGTCGCCGTTGAGCGCCACATTGCCGTTCGCGAGGACGTTGCCGTTGAAGATCGCGTCGCCGACCGTGAGAGCATCGGTGGTGAGGTTGCCGTTGACCGTGACAGCGCCGAGCGTGGTGTCACCGGCGGTGATGTTGCCGGTGAGCGTCGCGTCGCCGAGCGTGAGAGCGCCGAACGTGGCGGACGGAGTGCCTTCGCCTTCGATCGTCAGCGTGGTGTTGTTCTTTTCCCAGGTGATGTCGCCGTAAGGCGTCGCGGAGGCGGCGACCACGAGAGCGGTCGTGTTGGCGGCGTAGACGATATCATCGGTAGCCTTGAACGCATTCACGCCCATCACGCAGTTCACGCCGTCGTACGGGAACTCGGTACCCGGATCCATGGTCCAGCTGTTGTTCACGAAGAGCGTCGTCGTCGGGATGTCGCCGGTCGTCTTGAAGAGGTAGATACCATCTTCCTTGATGACCGCGGTGGCCTTGTCCGTGCCGGTGACGGTGATCGTGCCGGTGCTGACGATGTTATCATCGCCAACAGCAACATCAATGACCTTAATGGTCTTCAGCGTGGAGCCCCAATCGAGGCCGGTGGCGTCGATCGTGATCGTACCGTTGTTCACGAGGTTGCCGTTCACGACCAGGGAGGCCTTGGTGAGGTCGGCGAGCGTGGCGGCGGCGCTGAGCGCCAGCGTCGCGCCGGCGTCGACCGTCAGGCCGGAGACCGTGTTGATGCCGGCGAAGCTGGTCGCATCCGTTCCGGCGACTTCGAAGGAACCGCCGGCGACGCTGACGTTGTTGAACGCGACGCCGTTCAGCGTGACGTTGCCGGTGAGAGTGCCGATGACCAGGTTCTCGGAGGTGAATTCGCCGCCGACGAGCGTGAGCGTGCTGGTTGCATCGACCGTGACATCCGTCGCCTTGATGCTCGGGCTGTTCGTCAGAGTAACCGTGCTGCCGCCCTTGCTCCACAGGCGATCCACGTCAATAGTGGTATTCGTGGCGCTGGTCGTGGCGCCGCTCTGGGTGAGCAGGTCGACCTTCAGCGTGGCATCCGTGGCAGTGAGAGAAGCATTGGCGCCGGAGTTGCTGAGTTTGGCAGAGATTTCGGAACCGGTAACGGTCAGGGTCTTGCTGTTGATGAACCAGGCAGCAGACGAAATCTTGGAACCGCCGGTGACTTCGATCACACCCGCGTTGGAGCTGTCCTTGGCGAACGAGAGCTGCGAGCCGTTCTTGACGTAGATCTTGCCAGTGGCGGCGTTCGTAATCGCGTCGGACGCGGTCAGCGTGGCGACTGCTTCTTCGAGCTTGTCGAGGTTGATCGTACCGGCGTTGGAGATCTTCACCGCGTTCATCGCCGCGCCGTTCAGGTTCAGCGTGAAGTTCGCGTTTTCGATCTGGACGGTGTCCTTCGGGACATCCACGCCCGGAATCAGGATTTCGGATCCGTCGACGCCGGCGAAGGCGATGGAGCCGCCGTTCAGCGTGAGGACGTCAGCCGCATCGCCATAGGCGAGCATGTTGGACGAGAACGTCCAGGCGCTGCCGGTGGATTCAATGTTCGCAGCCACGCCGGAACCGTCATCGAGCTTGCCGACGACGAGCGACTTGCCGGAGACCGCGGCGGTCGTGGTGATGTTGCCGGAGCTGAGCAGGACAGTCTTGCCGCTGACCGCACCGGTCAGAGCGATCTTGTCGATGGTGGAGCTGGTGTTGGAGCGACCGTTGCGGAGCCAGAGGAGCGTTTCCGCGGTGAGCGTGCCGGCGACCGTGGCGTTGCCGTCGATCTGGACTTCGTAGCCGGAGAGGTTGCCGTTGACGATCGCAGTGCCGGTGTAGGCGGCGTCACCACCGTTGTGGTTCAGGACGATGCTGCTGCCGGTCAGGGCGATGTTGTTGTCGATCTGGAGGGTCTTGCCGCTCTTGGCCTTCAGGATCACGTTGTAGTGTTCGACTGCCTCCGTGGTCGTGTCATCCTTCGTCCCCAGCACGATATTCTTGCCGGAGATCGTGGCCTTGTTGGTCTCGGAATTCGCGCCGAACGTCTTGACAATGTCGGCGGTCAGCAATTCCGTTTCCGCAGGCGCGTACTCGGTTTCGACCACGAAGGAGTAGGTGTCGGTCTGGATGCCCTTCAGGGCGGAGATGAGGCTGTCGAACTTGTCGATGCCATAGCCTTCGGTGGACGTCGGAGTATAGGTGGAGCTGACGCTGATTTCATCCGTCGGGGCCTTCTTGACGATCCAGACGCCGGTGTTGCCCTTCGTGCTCAGGATGTAACCGGTTTCGCCGATATCGTCGTTGTCCGCAACAGTATAGGTGGTCTCGCCGACCGTGACCTTGAACGTGACGTCATTGCCGATCTTGCCGAGGACGTACTGATAGGCAGTGGTCGTCTCGGGAACGGTGAACGACAGGTTGATCTCGGACTTGGAGATGCCGGCTTCGGCGGTGACGGTGAGAGCGATCGGATCGGTCGCGGCAGCTGCGCCGGCGGCCGTGATGGTGATCGCGGCGGAGCCAGTCGTGCTGGTGATGCTCGTCGCGGAGAGCTGGCCGGCGACCGTGATCGTGCCGGTGGTGTCGATCGCGCCGGCAGTCAGCTTGGCGCCAGCATTGACCGTGATCGCGCTGCCGGTGATCGCGCCGGCGGTCATGGCGCTGTCATAGACGACGATCGCGCCGCCTTCGATGGCGGAAACCGCGTTGCTGATGTCGCCAACGGCGTTGAACGTGGCAGTCTCGCCGTCGGCGATGACGAACTTGCCGCCGGTGACGGAGGTCTTCGTGAAGGTCGCGTCATCGACTACGCTGATCACGCCGGTGAGGGCGACGATCTGGAGCGTGAGGGCGCCCTTGGCGTTGAAGTAGTTGTCAGCGGTGGCATCGCCGGCCGCGACGGTGGCGAAACCGACGAGGCTGGAATTGTCGAGCGTGAACTTGCCGGTGTTCGTGAGAGCAGCCGACGTGCCGCTGATCTCCACATTCGCGCCTTCGAACGTGCCGCTGTTCGCGATCGAGTTCGTGGTGATGTCGACATTCGAACCTTCGAACGTGCCGCTGTTCGTGAACTCAGTGGCATCGATCGTGGCGGCTTTGGCCTGGATGGTGCCGACGTTCTTGAGAGAGGCGGTGCTGATCGCGGTCTTGGTCTTGTCGGCCACGAAGCCGGCTTCCGTGCTCTGGTTGATCAGGAGCTTGGAGTTCGCATAACCGACATCGAGCAGGTTCGCGGCGATGATCTTGCCATTGTCGAGGTTGAATCTGCCGGCGTTGGTGAGGCGCTTCAGGTTGAACGTGGAGTTCTCGGCGTTGACCACGGCTTCCCAGATCGGGCTGTTGGTCAGCGAGTAGGCCGTGACGTCGGAATCCTTCACGTTCATGATCTTCTGGTTCGTCCAGTCGGAGATAGCGCCGTTGGCCGTGACATCGTCCCAGGTGATGGTGCCGGTATTGTTGGCGAGGCTGCCGTTGATGGTCGCATTCTTCGTGCCATCGGTGCCGGTGACGGTGAAGGTGCCGCTGTTCGTGATCGCGCCGTTGATCGTGGAGGCGCCGGTTGCTTCGATCGTGCCGGCGTTGTTGATGGTGGCAGCGGAGACCGTGGAGGCGTCCAGGTTGATCGTCAGGGCCGGAGCGCCGGCAATAGCAGCATCACTGATGGAAGAACCGCCAATGCGCTTTCTCGCAACGTTGTCGAGAGCGCCGGTGATGTTCAGAACGCTGTTGGTGAACGTGAAGACACCAGCGCCTTCCGCGAGAGTGACCTCACGCGTGGCTTCAGCCGTATCGGAACCGGCATAGTAGGCGACCTTGAGTTCGTTCACATTCCACGTGGTGTTGTTGGACACAAGACTTGCGGTAAGAGGAATCTGACGCGCCACCCCGTCATCCGTGAAGAGGAGTCTGCCGGTCGCATAGACCTTGGAGTTCGTCGCGCCAATGCTGCCGTCGACGAAGGTCAGAGATTCGGCCAGGACCTGAGCATCTTCGTACGTCTTCGTCGCATCGTATGTGCCGGTACCGGTGATCGAAACGGAAAACGCGGAAGCGGTGGCGTTCTCCAGGGTCATACCGTTATACGGGCCGGAGAACTGGACGTTTCTGCCGCTGAGGGCAACCCCCAGGTCCGCAGTCAGGGGCAGGACTGCATGGTTGAGAGTGGCGGTTTCGCTGACAGTCGCATCGGAACCGAACTGGATCATTTTGCCGGCGGAAATGTCGGCGTTGATGGTCGCTTGGGTCTTCGGACGCAGAACAGGGTAAGTAACTCCACCAGGCTGCCAGGAGACGACGATGTTGTCAGCGGTAGCGATATTGCTGTTGTAGGTGAGCTGCGCTTCGGGAGCATCCCAGATGCAGATCTCGCCTTCGCCGGTGATCGTAACACTCTTGCCGTTAATCGTCAGGCTCTTCGTGAGAGCAACATCATAGCCTGCAGAGGCATCAGTATAACCATCCGAGATAACGGTGACCGTCGCGGACCCGACTTCAACTGCCTTCAGCAGAGCATCTTTGAAGCTGGTGAACGCATTGAAGTTGAGGACGTAGTTGGGATGACCAGCAAGATCCTCCGCCGTGCCGACGTACAGGGTTTCCTGGTTCGGGGTCTGAATCAGGGAGTACTGATTACCGTCCTTCAGGAGCGTGAAGCTGCCGGCAGACGTGCCCGTGACCGCGACAAAGGCCTGATCCGCGGCATAGAACGCATCGCGTTCCGCGGCATTCGCAAACGCAGCTACTCCGTTAACCTGGATAGCGGTATCGTGGGAGGCAGACAGGTCAGCGGTCACGACGAGGGTTGCGGTCTCTGCGCCGATCGCGGTCGTATTGGCGACCAGATTGAGCGTGCCGCCTTCGATGCTCTTGGCGGAGATGGAAGCGCCGGCGTCGACGGTGATGGTACCGGCGTTGGTGATCTCGGTGGTGGCGAAGGAGTTGGCGCCGGAGAACGCAACGTTGTTTCCGACGGGCGTGGGAACTTCATTCTCAACAACTTGGTGCATGCCGATGTTCAGCGTGCCGCCGGCAGCGATGCTGGAGGCGGAGATCTTGGCGCCGTCGAGGAGCTGGATCGTGCCGTCGAGGGAACCGGAGAGGGTCAGGGTCGTGGCTTCGGACTGGGCGTCGCCGCCGATGGTGAACGTACCATCGGAGGTCACGATGTCTTTCGCGGTGATCGTGGATCCGCCAAAGACGCTGAACGTACCGTTGTTCGTGATGGTGCCCCAAGTTCTCGTGTAATTGGAGTCGATGAAATTAAGCGTCGCGCCCGCATAATTGGTGAGGGTCGCGGTGAGCGTGGAACCATCGAAGGTGGCCTTGGCGGCGTGGCCGTTGCTGCTGCCGTTCAGGAAGGAGCCGGAGGCCGTGACCGTGGAATCCGTCACGCTGAAGGTCGTGAGGTTCGTGATGTGATTTGTGGTCGCTTTGATTTCGGACTTATCGGCAACAACGGAGCCGTAGGTGTAAAGGCTCTCACCCGTAAGGGACGCATTTTCGAGGATGAACTTGCCGGTGCTGGTGTTCGTGATGGCTTTCGCCGTGAGGGAGGCGGTGTACGTCTTCGGATTTTCCTCGTCGGTGGCATCCACAGCGCCGGTGAGGTTGATCGTGCCGGTGTTTTGGAGGTTGCCGTTGAGAGTGATGGAGGAAGCACCGTACACGGTCTTGGCAGCATTCGTGTCGGGAGCTTCAAAGCTTGCCGGGGGTTCTGCCGGGGCTTCGGGGCCCGCGCCAGCCGGGAGGTCATCCGGGAGAACTGCGGAAGCCTTCACGTTGATGGTGCCGGAGTTCGTGAGGCTGGCAGCCGTGATGGTAGAACCATCGCCGACCATGCCGTTTGCGGTGGCATCATAGACCTCGCCGACGCCGACGTTGATCGTGCCGGCGTTGGTGAGGGCGCCAGCAACGATCATGTCAGCACCGATCAGGGAGACGACCGCATTGGCATCGTAGATGGTGGCATCGCCGAGGGCGAGAGTCGGATGAATGTTGTTGGGAGTGTCGGTGGTAGGCGTATAGGTGCCGTCAACCCAGACAAGCCCGCCAACGAACGTCACGTTACCGGCTGCGGAGATATCCATGTTGCCGGAGATGGTCCAGTCCGTACCAATGGAGGTGAGACCCGTGAGGTAGTTGCCTTCTCCGTCAGCGGCATCCTTGGAGTAGATGAAAGCGCCGACTACGATATCTTCGCTGAGGACGAAGACATTGCCAGCGGTGACGTAGAGGGCCGCGCCGGCATCGATATCGCCATTGATGACGACAGACTTCGTCTCGAAGCCATCGCCTTCGATCTTCTTGGCAACGCCGGAGATCCAGACGGTCTGGCCTGCGTCGATGTCGCCAATCAGGGCGGCTGCGCCGTAAACGCTGACCTGGCCCTGAGTCGTCACATCGCCGTTGACCTCGGTAACGCCGGAGGAACGGCCATGATTCAGCCAGAGGTAAGCGCGGTCGCCATCCAGAATCAGATCCGGATTAATGATGAGTTCCGCGGTGTCCGCATCGTCGTCGTAGGCGACGGGCGTCACGGCGAAGTCGCAGTTGCTGCCGAGATTGAGCGTGAGAGTGTAATCCTCACCATCATCGTTGATCACGAGCGGGGAAGTGAGCTGGGGGATATTGCCATCAAGCGGGCCGGTCTTGGAGGCGGGATCTTCCGGATCGTCGAGGAGGGAGATCGTCGTGCTGCCGACTCTGGCCGCTTCCACGAGGGCTTCGGTGAAGCTGCCGAAGGCATTGTAGCCGACGAGGTAACCGGTGTCGATGAACGTGCCCTTGGCAAGTTCGGCATAATCGGCGCTGACGTAGAGGGTCTCCTGAGAGTCGGAGGTAATATAGACGCCGGAGTGATTGAGCGTGGTGATGTAGTAATCATCATCGCCAACAGTGACAAGTTTCATGCCATCGACGATGGGAGCGGCATCGTCTTCATCAAGAGAGACCGTCAGAGCAATCTTGGCGTTAATGGAATCGGCGTCGAGCAGCGTGTAACGCTCATCCGCATCCAGATCATCGGAGTCGACAACGATATTGATCGTGCCGCCCGCGGTCGTACCGGCAGCAATGCCAATGGAGTTAGCCTGGAACATGGAACCGAGTTCGACATTCACCGTGCAGCCGTAGTAAATGATGGCCTGCTCAGCAGTAAGGAGAGACCTATTCGTCAGATCGGCAGTGCTGCCGAGGTTATTGTAGAGAGTGGGGTCGACGGGACCACGGACCGTAAAGACCGCGTCCACGGCAGTCGGATCAACGACGGAGACATTGGCATTGTCAAGGACGAGTTTGCCGCTCTGGTTGTTGAGACCAACATAAAGGTCTTTGCGGACGAACACGAAATCGTTAGTGGTGGCGCCCGTATTCTGGATGGTCAGCTCATTCACAACATCGGCAGCAGCCTGGCTCGAGGTTCTGACAATGATCGAGGTGTATTCGCCGGTGCCGGAAATGACGGCCTTCTGGGCAGCGTTCTTGAAGTAATCGCCATCATCCATCTTGACCTTGGCACCGAGGACCGTGGAATCCACAAGTTCGCCACCGTCGCGGAGGACGACGAACTTGCCTTCCGTGGAAGTCCGAGCGTTGATGGTGTTGTGCTCACCTTCCACATAAATGTACTTGGTGGAAAGGAAACTCAGGTTGGCCGCATCAATGGTGTTGCCGCTCTGGAGTTTGACGTTCTGGGCATTGACTTCCACCGTGCCGGCATTGATCGTGGTGTCGGTCAGCAGCATGGCAGCGGTACCCGCGAACTTGACGGTGTTGTAGCCATCAGCTTCAAGGCCGCGATTGATCGTGAGCCCCTCGATCTCATTGTCTTTCAGATTGATGGTGCCTGCGCCGGAGAAGGTGGCATTGACATCCGCGCCGCCGGAGATATTGATGGTGCCGTCGTTGGTGACGGTGGCCGTGGGCTTGAGCTTGAAGGTCGAGCCGTTCAGATTGATCGTGCCGGAGTTTTCGACGTTGGCGACCGAGAAGGAGATGTTGGAGCCGGCGTTGATGAAGGCGCCGGCTTCATTCTTGAAGGTCGTGGCGTTGATCGCCGTGGCGGTGTCGCCGAGGAAGGTGAGGGTCACGCCGGCGAAGTTGTTGATGGGGTCGGTGGCGGAGCCGTAGGAGGCGGCGGGCGCGACGCCGATCGTGGCGGTGAGAGTCGGATCGCTCAGCTTGTCGACGACGAACTGCGTTTCAGCATAAACGATGTCGGAGAAAGCACTCTCGCCGACGATATAAGTCTCTTCGACTCCTCCGATGAGAATTTTGAATTCTTCACCGGTAGAGCCAGACACTTGATCAGAAACGATGTAGCTGTAAGTAGCCATAAGTTTTTTATCCTTGTTTTTTTGCCGATTCATTACGGCCGGTTAAAGAAAAAATTGAAAAACGAGTTGTTTGTAGATTTCTTGCTTACGATGGACGCGAGGCGTCCCGATTCAGGAAGAGAGTTTGTTGCCTCCTTGGTTTGGTTGGTTGAGAGACGACGCGCGGAAGCGTCGGACGCGGAATGAGAGATTTGTGTGGAAGCTCCTTTCCTGGTGTTATTATTATTTAAATAGGTGAAAAGAAAATGCGAAAACACAACAGGAAACCTCCGTCCGGCATTTTCGTACTGGACGAAGATCTCTTGTTGGGCTTTCGCATTGGTGGTGTTGAAGGAGAGAAGGTGTGTCATAGCCGCAGGGCCCTCCTGAAATTGAGCGGGAGAGCGCAGGCACCCGTGAAACTGTGCCCTGCTCCGCAACGGCACGAGGCATAATAGGAGAGATTTGTATATTTGCGCGCGTACGCACGATACCACGGCGCGGAAATCGTGATCGCCGCAGCGGAATTGGGAAGAAAATGCCAGCCGACCGCGGAAAATTCGCCGCAGCAGGAAAGATTGGCGCCCGAAACCCAGGAGGAGAGTTTGCCGGGAATGGAAAACTCCGAGAGGCAGACGGCGCGGGAGAGCAAGCCCTCCACAGAAGCCGTGACATACGTCGCAACGTCACGGGAGGGCGAGCCCTCCACGGTAGCAGAGATGTGCTTCGCGACGTCACGCGAGGCCGAAGAATAAATGGAAAGCGCCGACAGAAGCGTGGACATGCCCCCACCGACGCATAGAACGGGAGAAGAGGGAAGCGCATCCTGCCTGGACACCGCAACAGCGTTCGCGGTCAGGATATCATGCGAGGCGAAAGTCTCGCCGCAGAAGACGCATAACGCATTCTGTTCAACAGCGGGGACCGAGGTCGCAGAGAGCGCGGCTGTGTTCGCGCAGCGCGAGAAGACGGCAAACACAGGTAAGAGAAGATCCCTCCCCTCCGTCGACGACGCAAGAATGCGTACCGGACGTGAAGCGGTGGAGTGTCTGGACTTCAGCCGAGTCCGAGTTTGCCTGGCGAGTCCATTGAGGTGGAGAGAATCGGAGACAGGGGAAAGTGTGCGTGTGGAAAGGGAACACGCATCGTCAGGGTACACAAAAAACCCGACGCCAAGAGGCGCCCGCGTCTCATTTGCCGCGTTTGCAACAATCATTTTACGTATTTCCTTTCCGAATTCTCTGATGCAATGAAGCGTCTCTTGTTCTGCAACATCGCATTCTGAGCTCAAACGGCCTCTGCAGTGGCTGTCCGAGCTATATCATGCGCAAACAGAAAGATAAAATCTGCGCACGTTCTAAATATATTATACCACAAAGTGAACTCAGATACAAGAGGCAAACCCGTTTTTTTTTTGATTTTTTTGATTAAAACCTAAAACAACCAAGAAAAGACAACTAAAACATGGCTTTTTTTAGAAAAAAATAGACTTCGGGGTTCCCGGATTGTCTGTGGAAGAGACGTTCGTCGGAGCGGGACCGATCTGCAGAACGGAGAATCCATCCGTCAGTGGATGGGGAGTATGCCGAATCATCAGAACCGTCCGGGAACGAAAAACTCGAAGGACCGTTTCGAGGAAACGCGATTCGTTGTCGGCGTCAAGGATTTTTTGGTATAATCCCGAGAGCGGCGTTTTTTGGAAAGCAGCTAACGTCCACTCGGTTTATCGGACTGGATCTTAGCGAAAAAACAATCGCCTTTTCATAATCTTGAGGGGGAAATTGCTCCTGCCATCAATTATTATAATACTTTTCCGTTGCCTATTGATTCAGAAGGTGCGAATCTCCTTTTCCAGGTCATCAGTGCAAGATATGAAACAGGATCTATTATGCTGACAAGCAATAAAGCATTTAAGGATTGGGGCGAAATCTTCAAGGATGCCACAATCGCAAGTGCCATTCTTGATCGCATCCTTCATCACTGCGAAGTAATCACGATTGAAGGAAAAAGTTACAGAATGACCCAGAAAATCAAAAACAATTAAGATTGTTTTCAAAATCAGGAGAATTCCCGGCAAACAGTTGGTTTTTCAGCAATGATATCAATAAATTCATGTTTGCAGATCAACCGAGCATCTTGTCAAACCGCCAATTGAGCGAATCTCGAAGATAGCATCCTGGTATCTAATAAAAAACAGGTTGTGGTCATTGCTGAAAAATCTTTTCCTCTTATCCCCTTTTCACATTCATTCATTTCTTTGTTCCGGAAACCTTGTTTGCCGGGTGCTTTCTTGCGCTCGGAAAAGTAAAGTGTCATAAATCCGGAATTTTTTAGCGTTATAAATTCGGAATTTTTAGGTGTTCGGCCACAGGAATGGTGACTTCGAGGTTCCCGTTGACGAGTTTGCGTTCTGTACGAGATTTCATGGTAACTTTGTACCGCATTTTGGACTCCTTGTTTCGTTTGTTGTTTTGGTGGTAAAAACAATTTACTTGACCCGGAGTCCTTTTTCAACGTCCTTTCGCGTTTTGCACTCCGCTACCTATACATGATAGCTTTCGTATTAGCTACAAGACGATGAGGTTTTGCAACAGCCTCTTTTGATTCTTTGTGACTATCCCCGCAACCTGCGGCGGTGAGTTTATTCGTTCTGGAAGATTCCGGAAATCTTGTCAATGGTGACGGGCTTCAGCAGAAGTCCGGTGAACCCGTTTTCGACGAAATCTTTCTGCGCTTCGATGTCGGCCGTAACAGCATAGACGGGAAGATCGGCGAAACGTTTGTCCGCGCGGATCTTGGCGACAAATTCCTTGCCGTCCATTTCGGGCATCCAGATATCGGTCAGGACGATGTCGAACGGCTTTTCCACACTCTGAACTTTGTCCCATGCTTCAGAGCCATTGACAGCCTTCACAACTTCGTGGACCCCGATCTTGGAGAGAAGCGCCTTCAGAACTGCGAGGTTCAGTGCGACGTCATCCGCGATCAGGACATGGAACTGTTTCTTGAGCTTGGGAGTGGAAACGGATGCCGGAATCGGCGCAGTGTCTTTTGATTTCTTTTCCTTCTCCGAGGCGGATTTATCTTCAGGCTTCGTCAGGTTGCCGGAGGCTTTTCTGTCTACGGCTTCACGCTTCATTTCCAGGCGGATCAGTTCCTGCCCTGAGGCGACTTTCTTCTGAGACTCCGGCGTCCTTTCCACGCACTTCACATCGCGAAGTTCAAGCGCAAACGTGGACCCCTTGCCGAGTTCGGAAATAAACGAGAAATGCCCGCCCATCCGGGCTGCAAGCTGCTTGCAGATGGCGAGACCAAGCCCGGTTCCCTTGATCTTGGCGTCGACGCCGGCCTTGACAAAGGGATTCACGAGTTTTTCCTTGTCCTCGTCGGCGATGCCGCATCCCGTGTCGCTGACTGAGATGACGAGGACGCCGTTTTCATCCCCGATGTCCTGGCGGAACGAAGCCCGGACGCATATTTCGCCGCGTTCCGTATACTTGACGGCGTTTCCGATGAGGTTGAAAAGAATCTGTCGGATACGCTGCGGGTCGACCTCGAGGAGCGGCAGTGCGCCGAACTCCTCCTTCAGCACGACGGGCTTGTTCATGACGGACACGTCGAACGTGTGAAGGACCGAGGACGCAAGTTCGCGGACGTCGGTCAGCACGGGGTTGATGACCATCTTGCCGGATTCGAGCTTGGAGAGATCGAGCACGTCGTTGATCAGCTGGAGCAGCGTCTGACCGCTGGTGGAGATCGCCGACAGAGCTTTGGAGCGTTCCTGTTCGTCCATGATGCCGCCGATGAGCAGTTCGGAAAAACCGATGATGGCGTTGAGCGGCGTGCGGATGTCGTGGCTGACGGAGGAGAAGAAGAAGCTCTTGGCTTTTTCCGCGGCGATCTCCTTGTCCAGCGCCGCATGCAGATCGTCGTCGTTGAGCTTGCGTTCCAGAGCCGCCTCCAGGACTTCGCGGCAGCGGATGAAGAAGTCTTTGTCACGTTCGCCGAGACGTCTGTGCCTCGCATAGGTGATGCTGAGGTTGCCCCAGCTTTCTCCTCTCACCTCAAGCGGCACCATGACGATGATCTCGCTTGGCGGGATATTGATGCCGTGCGACCGTTTCGCATAGGCGTCCCGGATCCGGGCCCGGCTGCTCCCCTCGAACTCGCAGATGCCTTCATCTTTCAACCTGTCGAGGAACGGTGCGAGGTCATCCAGTCCGGCTTCGGCGCGTCCGGCGAGCGTTTCTCCGTTGTCCAGCAGCGTATATTCCGGGTTCAGGAAGGCGACCCCGGCCTTCTGATCGTACTGCGCCAGATACACGGTGTTTGCGCCGAGGCGTCTGCGGATGATGTTCAGCACCTGAATGGGGCTGGAGATGACGTTCTTGGACTGAAGCGCGAGGAGCGACTGCGCGATCGCCTCGGCGTTTTCATGAAGCTCGTGCGTTTCGGTCATGTCGACCGCGCATTCGAGGATATACAGCGGATCGCCTTTGTCGTCGCGGATCGTCTGGGTCTTGATCGCGAAATACTGCCCGTCGCGGCGATGGAGCAGGAATTCCTGCGAAATGCGCTCCGGATGGCGCAGGGGACATTTCTCCGGTCTGGTTTCGAGCTGGCAGACGAAATCGTGGCAGTTGCAGCCGATGACTTCGGAGAGGGACCCGCCGAACGCCTTGAGCGCGGCGGAGTTCGCGGTGACGATGGTCCCGTCCGGTTTGAAGAGAAGAAGCGGGATGGCGGCGCTTTCGAAGATCTCGGAGCGGAGCTTTTCCTCCGCGACAGCCTTGAACATTGTCGCCTGACGTTTGTTGCGTTCGCGGCAGATCAGGATCACGTCGGCGGCCTCGTGCACACTTCGGATGATGCGTTCGGAGAATTGTTCCTGGGCATTAAGCACGAAATCGAATCCGATGAATCCGAAAATCTCGCCGTTTTCATCGTGAAGCGGCGTTATGATGATCGACTTGACGCTCTGCGCCTGAAGCCAGGCGCATGTGACCGGATGGATCGACCGGATGTCCGTGGCAAGGAAATCCTTGCCGTGTTCCAGCGCTTCGCACACGTCCGGGAACATGTCGACATCCGTCTTGGACTTGAATTTCTTTTCGATCCCTTCGCCGCACCATTCGTAAGTGAGTTCCCAGCCGGTTTTCTCCTCACTGTCCTTGACCCGGTAATAGATGAAACAGCGGTCGGCGCCGATGTATTCGCCGACTTCCTTGATGCTGGGAGTGATGGCATCCTGATCGGGCGGCATCGCCAGAATGGACTTGAGCGACTTGGCGAAGAAGGTCTCCGCCTCCTCGGCGTTGACCGCGCGCTGGTATTCGCCCTGAAGCTTTTCGTTGATCTGAAGCACCTTGTTGGTCTGCTGCCGGAGTTCGGTAATATCCTCCGCCACGCAGAAGAGCACCAGGTGTCCGTCCGGAAGCGTCATCGGGCCGCGGCGGTAAAGGAACGTGTGTTCCACGCCGTCCGGGAACGTGCAGACGAGTTCCTCGAAGATCATCTTGTTTTCGCGTATTGCCTTCTCGTCGGCGGCGCGGAGCCGCTGCGCGATCTCCGGCGAGAAGAGGTCGGCGCTGTTCAGGTCGATGATCTCGTCGTGCTGCTTTTGGAAGAGTCTGGCATAGGCCTCGTTGCAGCGCATGCAGCGGAAATCGTTGTCGACATCCTTGATGACGCAGGGAATGGGCATGATGTCGAAGATGTTGTTCACGAAATCGTATTCGCGGTTGATGCGGGCGTTTGCCGCGTTCAGGTCGCTGTATGTCTTCTGGCGCTCCAGCGCGTTCTCCAGGATCTTCACGCTCGTTTCGATGAATTCCTTTTCGAACTGGTTGAGCGTACGCCGCATCGCGTAGCCGATTGCCAGTGTGCCGAACAGAGCACCCTGGCGGTTGACAGGCATGGAATACGTTGTCGTCGGCTGCCATCCGCCTGTCTGCGCGTCCAGCACGGCGTACATGCGCAGGATTTCAAGGGGAGCCCTTTCCTCGATCTCGAACGGCTCCAGAGGTGCGGAGTGCCTGGTGTAGTAGCGGAAATCGTTCAGAGAGGCCACGACGAGTTCGCATGGCGTCGCGGGATCGAGGTGCGCGTGGCAGTCGGGTTCGACCACGGCTTCGCCCGACGCCTCGTCAAACCGGATCAGATGGCAGAAATCCGCATTGAGACGCTTGCGGATGACTTCGATGACTTTTTGCGGATGGGAGACGGCATCGTAGGACTGAAGGGCGAGCAGCGCCTCGGCGATCGCTTCACTGCTGCGCTGCTTCTCCATCGCCTCCGTCACATCCTGAGACAATCCGAAAAGGCATGTGTTGCCGTCTATATCCTGGATCTTGAGCTTGGTCGTCAGGAAACTGTATGGCTTGCCGTGTGCGTCGAGGGCGTTTTCGAAGAAGGAGGTCGTGACGTCGCCGGAGAGAGTCTTGCGGTCGTCCTCGACAAATTGATTGGCCGTTGCCTCATCGAATATCTGGGCGTCGGTGTTGCCGATCACCTCGGCGACTGTGTTCCGGCACGCATAACGGGCGAACGCCATATTGCAGTCCACATAGCGCTCTGAACGGGCGTCCTTGATGGAGAACAGCATCGGGATGTTGTCGAGGACGATGCGGAGAAAGGCGTTTGCGCGTCCGCGCTGGCGGATCAGGAATGACACAAAGGCAAGGAGGGACAGAAAGAATCCCGCGTAGGTGCAGAGCTGGTAAACGTACAGGACTCTGTACCGTTCGGTGAGGCTGGTGCGGTACTGGGTCAGGAACACATCGGCATCCTGCAGGCTGCGTTCGATGGAGGAATAAATGTGATCCTTGTATGTGAGGTAATTCAGACCGAAGACGATGTCGCTCGCCATTTCCTTGCGGTCTTCCGGCGAAGCGGCTTTTTCCTTTTCGGTCAGCACGTAGTCGCGAACCTCCGGCGGACAATCCGGAGAGGAAAGCTCCGCATCTGAGGTGACGAGGCGCATGGCATGATACTCGAGCGACATCAATTCCATCGAGTACCGCATGGCTTCGTTCAAATCGCGGCGGAGCGTTTCGGCATTCGGGAAATCCTTGACCTTTGCCAGGCCCGCTTCCCGGTTTTTATCTCGCTTCGCTTCCAGGAAATAACGGTCCCGGAACACCGGATTGCCCGTGATGACATATCGTTCCACGGAGTTGGTCAGGATATCCGACCCCGTGCGGATCAGATGGCCGGCTTCGTCACAGTCCTGAAGATAATTGTGGGTCCGCTTCGTTTCGTCCATGTTGCGGTTCAACCGGTTCAGGTTGAAGAAGAGGAAGCTGAGCAGAAGCAGGGTCAGGATGCCGAATATCAGGATAAACAGCCTGGGCTTGAATTTGGAACACAGTTCACGAAACAATTTATGTCTGCCTTTCCCGGATCCAAGGGAATGGAGCCCTGACCTCAAATTGGCCTGACCGGTGAATCCGAATGTTATCCCGGAAAAACAGGGTTCATCCCGCGACCGTCCTCAGGAGATTGCAGGCCGAACTCCCGCCATATTCCGAAAAGAATGTTTTAAGCGTTTACTCTAAAATATATATGCATGTTCATATTTTGTCAAGGGAAATAAGCCTGCTTCAAAGAAAAAAAACACGATCAATTTGGTCGCATGAAATCGGAAAGCGGACGAAACAAAGTCAGCACAATTTATTTGACAAATTGAGGCAAAGAGTGTATATTACCTGAACACATGTCGATACATAGCCAGCTCACTGAAACATGAGAGGATTTGAATGGATATTGTGAAAACCTTCCCGTGGTTGCAAACAGCTCCAATGACAGGCGTCAGGTGATATGATGCAGGGAAATCGGTATCTTTCGTTCCCGGGGGCGCTTGCGCTCTCCTTCGGTTATGCGGTTGGCTGGGGAGCATTTGTTCTACCCGGCACGATGTTCCTGCCGGGCGCCGGTCCCGTTGGCGCGATCGTCGGCTTTCTGATCGGGACGGTGGCGATTGCCGTTCTGGCATTCAATTTCCACAAGGTAACGACATCCATACAGGGGTCGGGCGGCACCTACGGCTTTATCGCGAAAGTGTTCGGACAGAACCACGGGTTCCTGATGGGCTGGTTCCTCTTCCTGACCTACATGGCGATCCTGTGGGCGAACGCTACGGCGCTGGTCCTGCTGGGCCGGTTTCTCTTCGACGATGCACTCCAGTTCGGGTTCCATTACACGATGGTCGGGTTCGACGTGTATCTCGGCGAAGTCCTGCTGTGTCTCGCCGCGATCGTGCTGTGCGCCTGCGCCTGCATCATCGGCAAACGCCTCGCGGTCGGGCTCCACATGTTCTTTGCCTTCGCCCTTGTCGTCGGCGTCGTGATCTGTTTCGTCGCCGCACTGATCCAGCACAAGGGCGGCATGGCGGCCATGGGGCCTGCGTTTTCGACGAGCGCCCCGAAAGCGGTCCAGATCATCAGGATGCTGGCCATTGTCCCGTGGGCTTTCGTCGGATTCGAAGCGGTTGTGCAGTCCTCGCCGGAGTTCCGGTTCCCGCTCAAACGCACGTTCGCCCTGCTGCTCACGGCGGTCATTCTCTCTGCTCTGGTCTACATCCTGCTCATGATCCTCCCCGTCCTCGCCCTGCCGGACGGATATCCCGACTGGAAAGCGTACATCGACGCGCTTCCCCGCCTTCACGGGATCGACGGCATGCCCGTGTTCTCTGCGGCGAAAAAGGCGCTCGGTTCGCTGGGAGTGGCCGTGATCGGCGGCTCCATGCTGTCGGGACAGCTCACGGCGCTTTTCGCCACGTATATCGCGGTCAGCCGCCTGTTGCGCGCGATGTCCGACGACGACATGATCCCGCGGTGGTTCGGCCGGTGCAACCGCGAAGGGATCCCCGTGAACGCCATCCTCTCCGTGATGTGCATTTCCTTCCCGATCCCGTTCCTGGGCCGCACCGTGATCGGCTGGCCGGTCGATCTGTCGAACCTGGGCGCCGCAATCGCCTACGGGTACATCTCGGCCGCAGTGATCGTCCTCGTCGGGAAAGAAAAGGACGGCGATCATCTCGCCGAAAAATCCGCGGGCGTTTTCGGCCTCGTCATGTCGATCGTCTTCACCGCGCTTATGCTGGTGCCGAACTATCTGTCAGGGAGTTCGCTCTCGACCGAATCGTACCTGCTGCTGGTCATTTGGTGTTTCGTGGGATTCATGATGTACCGGCGCGTGTTCATTCTGGATTCCCAGGGAAAATTCGGGAAATCCACCGTCGTGTGGATCACCGTGCTCATCGTGATCTTCTTCTCCTCGCTGATGTGGTTCCGCATGACGGTTTGCGAATCCGCTAAAGAAGCCTATAACTCATTTGTCGGCAAGGTGGTTACGGCGGAAATGGTTCGGAAGAGCGTATCCCACGTGAACGCCGATATGCTGGTCAAGTCCTTCATCGAACTGTTCATCCTCGTTTCCTCTCTTGCGATCATCCTGAACCTGTTCTCGATCCTCCACAGGCGTGAAAGAAAACAGTATATCGAAAAGCTCAAGGCGGAGGATAATGCCAGAAAAACGAAGGATTCCCTGATCGGCGCCCGGCTCAACAACCAGAAACTGGCGGGAATCAACCGGGAATTGCGGGAGTACTCCGAAACCATCGAAAAACAGAGGCAGCTGGAGTCCGAACTTCGGAAACAGCTCGAAAAGAAGCAGGAGGAGCTCGAGGCGGCATTGCAGATGGCGCAGGCGGCGTGCCACGCCAAGACGACGTTCCTGAGCAACATGTCCCACGACATCCGCACGCCCATGAACGCGATCATCGGGTTCACGGGTCTCGCGGCCGGCCACGTCGACGACCCGGAACGCGTCCGGGAGTACCTGTCGACCATCTCACGGTCCTCGGAACATCTCCTCTCTCTGATCAACGACGTCCTGGACATGAGCCGCATCGAATCCGGCAGGATGACTCTGCACGAGAAAGAGGAGTCGCTGTCGGAGATCCTTCATTCGATCCGCGACATCGTCCATCCGGATATCCAGGCCAAACAGCACACCTTCCTGCTTGAAGCGGTGGACATGAGGAACGAACTGGTGTACTGCGACAAACTGCGCCTGAATCAGGTGCTGCTCAATCTGGTCTCAAACGCCATCAAATACACGCATCCGGGCGGCACGATCTCCCTCCGGGTCGTGCAGAAGACCGCCTCGAAGGCGGGCTGCGGCATGTTCGAATTCCACTGCAAGGACAACGGCATCGGCATGAGCGAGGATTTCGTCAGGACAATCTTCGATCCGTTCACCCGCGAAGAGACGCCCGCCGTTTCGAAGATCCAGGGCACCGGGCTGGGGATGGCGATCACCAGGAACATCGTGGAGATGATGGGCGGCACGATCACCGTCGCCTCTAAGAAGGGCGAGGGGTCCGAATTCGTCGTTTCTCTGGAACTCAGGATCGCCGACGGGAACGGCTCCGATATCGTGATCCCGGAAATGAAAGGTCTGCGCGGTCTGGTCGTGGACGACGACGTCAATGCGTGCCGGAATGTCGCCGATATGCTTCAGACGGTCGGCATGCGCGGCGAATGCTGCGCTTCGGGCAGGGAAGCCGTCGACCGCACGGAGGAATCCCTCCGTCACGGCGACCGCTTCAAAGTCTATGTCCTGGACTGGTCGAAGCCGGATGAGAACCGGCTCGAAACGGTCCGCCGCATCCGCGAGACCGCCGGGGCAGGCGCGTTCATCGTCGTCCTGACCGAGCACGACTGGACCGGGATCGAGAAGGAAGCGAAGGAAGCGGGCGTGAACGGATTCATCCTGAAACCGGTCTTCCCGTCCAATCTGAAACGATTGTTCCTGCAGCTCTGTGGGAAAACAAGTCCCGATCAGGCATGCGCGGAAGACGAAATCGTCTCGCTGAAGGGCAAAAAGGTCCTGATGGTCGACGACAACGAACTCAACCTCAAGATCGGAGTTCTGCAGCTTCAGCAGCGGGGCATGATCGTCGATACCGCCCTGAACGGACAGACCGCGGTCAATATGATCTGGGAGAACGGCGTCGATGCTTACGATCTCATCCTGATGGACGTCATGATGCCGGTGATGGACGGATACGAGGCCACGTCCATCATCCGAAAACTCCCGGGCGGAAACAAACTGAAGATCCTCGCATTCTCCGCCAACGCCTTCGAGGAAGACAGAGAAAAGTCCCTGAATGCGGGCATGGACGGCCACATCGCGAAGCCGCTGAAAGTGGACGAGCTCTTAAGCGAGCTGAAACGATTCGTCGTGTAGTCTGGCATCTCCCGGTTGTGCGCTGATACTTTTTCCTGTTTTTGAGCGCAAGCCGGATGAGGTTCCGTATTCCCTGATCTACTACGTCTCCGCCTCGTCAGGCACAGCCTTGCATGTTCCCCGGCTTCTTAGGAGAAAACTATCTTTCTATCGTGAAGTAGATTTGCAAATTTCACAGAATATGCTATAATATATAATCAGGTTCGAAGTGAACTGATGATTTGAGGCACCTTTATGGACAATTATCTCTATTCAAGTATATCCGGCATCGTACTGGTCGTTCATTTAATCATCAATTGGCGGCAAATGTTCCAACGGCCACAAGTCAAGTCCGATGCAACATCCGTAGAATTCAGGCGCTTTCTCATTTGTCTGTTATTATTCTTCGTGCTGGATATTCTCTGGGGGATATTCGCGGCATTGAAATGGCCTCATATTCTCTATGTCGACACGATCCTTTTCTTCCTGATGATGGCGCTGTCCGTCTTCGCCTGGACACGTTGCGTTATTGCCTATCTGGGAGTGGGCGGCTGGTTGCGCAGATATATGCTGTGGACCGGTCTCGGGGTATTTATGTTTTTCATCGTCGCGCTGATTGTGAACTTTTTCACCGGAAGTTTTTTCCAAATTAGCGCCCAAACCATCTATAAGGAAGGTCCATTGCGTAACATTGCGCTCCTGTTGCTGGCCGCGTTCAATGGAATCCGAGCCGGACTGACACTGTTTCGAAGTCTGCGCACGGAAGGAGCGCTCCGCCGACGCAACATGATGGTCTTCGCATTCGGCATTACGATGTTTGTGGCGATTTTGGTCCAGTTCTTCGATCCTTTCCTCCCGATCTATTCGATCGGATGCCTTTTCGGCTGCTGTCTCCTTCATGTTTTCGTGATTGAGGACGAGCGGGATGAAATGTATCGGAAAGAATTGCTCGCGCGCGACTACGAAATCCAGCTTGAGGCCGAGCGCGCGGCAGGGCAGGCAAAGGCGCTTTTTTTCTCAACCGTGTCGCATGATATCCGTACCCCGCTCAACGCCATTATCGGGTATGCGGAGTTGATGGAACACGGCATCGAGGATGAGGAGGAGCGGAAACATGCTTTCGGGGCCATTGTATCAAACGGGCATGTCCTGCTTGATCTGGTCAACGATGTGCTTGACCTTTCCAAACTTGACGCCGGCAAAACCGTGTTGGTGCCGGAATTGACCGACTTCGAACAGCTTGCGTCCGACGTGCTTCATACTTTTGACGTCGCTGTTTCCGGGAAAGATGTTGACCTTGAAGAGGACTTCACCCCGATTCCGCCGCTGATGATAGACCGACATCGGATTCGACAGATCCTGTTTAACCTCATCGGCAATGCCGTCAAATTCACGGAACGCGGGGAAATCATCCTGACCGCTCAATTCGAAAAGAATCCGGACGAGGACGCCAAGACAGGGATCCTGACATTTTCCATATCCGATACCGGGTGCGGCATTCCACCTGATGATCTTGAGCACATTCTGGAGCCCTTTGTCCAGGCAAAGAACTCCGGGGCAGCCAAAGGGACCGGACTTGGCCTTTCGATCTGCCAGCAACTGACGAAACTCATGAACGGGACAATTACCGTGAAATCCGCCCTGGGCAAAGGAACCACGTTTACCGTCGTTCTGCCGGACATCCCATTCTCGGTTGCCAATACGGATGCCCTGCCCTCATCGAACCGGATCACTCCGGTTTCGCAATTCGCGGTGGAAAATCTTCGAGTCCTGCTTGTGGACGATGTGCCTGTAAACATCCGGGTCCTTCAGGCCATGCTGCGCCGCCTGGGCGTGACAAATGTCGTGACAGCGGGGAACGGGGCGGAAGCACTTGAGGCGCTGGAAAAAGACGCCTCTTTCAACATGGTCCTGACCGATATGTGGATGCCTGTGCTGGACGGAGAGGGGCTGATCCGCGAAATCCGGGAAAAAGAGCAATGGAAAGAACTCGCCGTCTATATCGTAACCGCGGATGTCGAGGCTCAGAAAACATATAGGGAATCAGGTTTTTCGGGCATTCTGCTAAAGCCGATCACGCTCGAAAAACTTCGTGGCGTCATCGGTTGATTGCTTTTTGAAAGACCGTATTGGTCAACCCCGAAAAAAAAGCCGAAAACCAGTTTTCAGGTTTCCCAAAAACTTGACAAAACGAATAGTTGCGTGTATATTACGACGAAAACCACGCCGACACACAGTCTGCTCACAGAATACATGAGAGGATACGAATGAACAATGCGGAGCCCCTCCCACGGGAGCAAGTAACCCTAATGATAGGCAACAGGTGATATCATGCAGGATTACTCATATTCTGTATTTTCTCTCGCGGCGATAGTAATTCATCTGATTATCAATTTCAAATTGCTCATCGGTCGGGGTGAGGATACAGCGCGAGGCAGAAGCTACCGCAACTTCCTGCTGGGAACCCTTGCTTATTATGTCTTTGATGGAGCATGGGGGATATTTGCGGGACTTGGCTGGACAAGGGGCTTGTATGTCGAGACTATATTCTTCTTCCTCTCGCTTGTCGCATTCGTTTTTATGTGGGGGCGTTTTGTCATCCCCTATCTTGAACTCGGCAAAAGGTCGGCTCGGATTCTCTCCTTGTTCGGGTATGCGATTTTGGCCTTCAACCTCGTGGCAATTGCAGCAAACCCATTCAACAGATGCTTCTTTTATATCGATTCCCAAGGCGTTTACCAAACAGGTTACTTGCGAGATCCAGCCTTCTACCTTCTGGCTGCCTTCAATGTTTGTTTAGCGATTGGCGTGTTTCTTAAGGGGCATGGTGGCCAAGATATCGCTCGCAGACGGAGCATGATAGTAATCCTGTTCAGTATCACAATTGCAACAGCCCTTGTCTTTCAAATCATTTGGCCGCTCACGCCGTTTACCGCGCTTGGTTGTCTCGTCGGCAACTGTTTCCTTCATGTTTTTGTTGTCGCAGACGAACACGCAATGAAGCACATGGCCGAGCTTGAGAAAGCTCTTGAACGTGCCCATGCAGCCGAGAATGCCATGAAGGAACGCAGCGAGACCATCGAGAAACAGCGGCAGGAGGAAATTGAACTGTGGAAAGAGATCGAAAAGAAGCAGGAGGAGCTTGAAGCTGTCCTGACGGACCTCGAAAATGCGTCTGCTATGGCCCGTCTGGCTTCGTTCCGCTACGAACTCAAAAGCCGCAAACGTTCCGGTTCAACTTTCATCCACACGCTTTGGCCCGACGATGATAACGGCGAGCCCCTGCGTTTCGAGGACTGGGTACACCCGGAAGATATTCCGATTTTTGCCCGCGAGGTGGAGAAAATGGAGCAATCGGACAAACAGGGCGAGACCGCCACGTTCTCGTTCCGCGTCGGTCCGACATCCGGTTTGCGCTACATCCGTGCATTGGTTTCTCTTGATTTGAGTAATCCGGACGAACCGGCCGTGACCGGAATTCTCCAGGACGTCACCGAACTCACGCAGAGCATGATGAAACTGAAAGACACCCAGGCCCTGTGGGATGCCGCCATCAATGCTATGCCGTTCATGCTGACAGTGAAGGATGTCGACAACGACTTCCGCTATCTGCTCTGCAACAATGCGTTCGCTGACATTTTCAACTGTACTCCGAACGAGGTCGCAGGCAAGACCGATTCCGAGTTGTTTGACAATGGTCCGAACCTGGATTTCGCAAACCGCATGAACCGTATTGCTCTGACTTTGGAAATGAACAAAATGCAATTGTTCGAGGAAGATCTTCCTGTTGTAGGCGGAGGACTTCGCTCCATCAAGACGGTTGTGCGTATCATTCAGGATACCAGCGGACGCAGGCTCCTGCTCACGGCGTCCAGCGACGTCTCCGAAATGGTCAATGCAAAGCGTGCGGCGGAGGAAAACGCCAACCGTGCTCTGGCCGCGGACAAGGCAAAGAGTTTCTTCATCGCCAGCGTCAGCCACGAAATCCGCACTCCGCTGAACTCCGTCATCGGGTTCGCCGAACTTCTCCGCGAAGGTGGCGTTTCCAAAGATCAGGAGATGGAATACCTCGACGCCATTTCCTCCTCGGCAAACGCCCTGCTCATGCTCATCAACGACGTCCTCGACCTCTCCAAGCTCGAGGCGAACCAGATGAAGATCATCACCGCGTTCACCGATTTCAATGCCCTCTGCCGCGAGGTCATGCTCATCTTCACCTTCCGCGCCCAGGAGAACGGCAACAAGCTCGTCTCCGAAGTGCCGGACGACCTCCCGGAACTCGACATCGACAACATCCGCATCCGCCAGATCCTCATCAACCTGCTCGGCAACGCCGTCAAGTTCACGAAGAAGGGCACCATCACACTTCATGTCTCTTTCACGCCCGACCCCGATTCCGCGGATACCGGCATGCTCAAATGCGCTGTCTCCGACACCGGTATCGGCATTTCCGAGGATGACCAGAAGAAGCTCATGGAGCCGTTCGTCCAGCTATCCAGGATGCGCGATACCAATGCCGTGAAAAACGGCACCGGCCTCGGACTTTCCATCTCCAAACGATTGGCGACCTGCATGAATGGCGAACTGACCTGCACCAGCAAGCCTGGCGAGGGAAGCACGTTCACGCTTGCGCTCAACGCAGTGCGCTACCGCACAAAGGCTGTCCGGACGGACACGACTCAGGCCAAAGCAGAGATTGAGGCCATTGCGCGTGACGTGAAAGAGATCCGCATTCTCATCGTCGACGACCTCCCGATGAACCTCCGCGTTGCCAAGGCGCTCTTCAACAAGATCGGGTTCGGCAACGTCTTCACTGCTGAATCGGGCAAGGAGGCTCTCGAATTCCTCGATAAACAGCCGGTCGACCTGATTCTCTCCGATATGTGGATGCCGGAGATGAACGGCATGCAGCTTTCCGGCGAGGTGAAGCGCAATCCCAGGTTCGCGCACATCCCGATTGTCGCGCAGACCGCCGACGTCGAAACGAGCAACAATTTCGATATGTCGCACTTCGACGCCATCGTCTTGAAGCCGCTCACAAAGGAAAAACTCTCCAACATGGTCAAACGCATCATCGTGGACGGAGATCTGCGAAGGGGCGTTGGCGAGTCCCCGATTAATCTTGGATGAATTATAGTTGCATCCTCCAATGAACGTCAGCTCCCGAAGCCAGCGATAATTCCGGGGGCTGACTGCATCAGGCAACATCATTCCAAATTCCGAAAATAAAGCCAATCATCGCTTGACAAAAAGAAAAATGGGGGTATATTAAGTGAGTGTTCACTAAGTTTTATCCCCCAAAACAGGAGGCAGCAATGGAGAAAAAACTTACAGCCCGTCAGAACGAGATCGTGGACACGGCGTTGCATTTAATTGCGGAAAAAGGAATGCCCAACTTCACGATCCGCCATCTAAGCCAGGCTCTGAACATAACGGATGCGGCGTTGTACTATCACTTTCACGACAAGCTTGAAATCGTTCAGGCATTGGTAAGCAGGTTTGAATCCGATGCGGACGCACTCCCGCCTCGAACCGGATGGGCCGCCGTCGAAGAAGCCCTGAATCATCGCGTGGAACTGGTACTGGAGCAACCGGACCTTGCCCGTGTTCTTTTTGCCGAGGAGCTTTTTCAGAAAGACCCGGAAGTAGAACAGATGCTTTTCGGAATGATGCAGAGACATCACAAGTCGATGCTGCAGCACTTCAGGGAAGCCGTAAACAGTGGAGAAATACGGGACGACATCCCGATGGATACGCTGTTCCGCATGGTTTTGGGACCTTTGCGGCTGCTCATCAAGCAATGGGGCATGTCCCGGGGAGCATTCAATTTGAGGCGAGAACTCAAAAAGCTTCTGAAAAGCATGAAGGCCGTACTTGCTCCGCCCCTCAATTCAGAGGAGAAGAAGACATGAAGGAAGCAGCAGGACGCATTTTTTCCATCGCATCGGATCATGCACCCGTACCGGGATGTACGGTATCCAGAGAAATCGCAGACACAGGTGGAAATACGGTCACGTATTTTTCCCTGGCCGCATCCACCGACATCAGTGCGGAAATATTTCCCTATTACAAGTTCCTGCTTGTCGTCAACTCAATAAGCTTCTGAAGAGTATGAAGGCCGTATTCATTCCAAATCCTGCCATTCAAACCAAATAATCTTACACAACAACAAGGAGAACAACAATGGAAACCAAAATGTTTTGTTATCAGTGCCAGGAGACCGCCGGAGGCAAAGGATGCACGATCTGCGGAGTGTGCGGTAAAAAACCGGACGTAGCAGCGATGCAGGATTTGCTGGTGTATGTTACGAAGGGACTTTCCTCTGTGACGACCGCCTTGCGAGGGGAAGGAAAGCCGGTCTCCGCCGAAATCAATCATCTGGTCACGGTCAATCTTTTCTTGACGATCACCAACGCGAATTTCGACCGGGAAGCGATTATAAAAGCAATCGGCAAGACGCTTGCGACAAAGAAACAGCTTCTGGCGGATATCTCCGACAAGAGCAATCTGCCGGAGGCCGCATTGTGGGACGAGCCGGAATCCATGTTCGACACGAAGGCCGCTTCCATCGGGGTGTTGGCGACGAAAGAAGAGGACATCCGCAGTCTGCGCGAGCTTGTCATCTACGGGTTGAAGGGACTTGCCGCATACTCGAAACATGCCAATGCATTGCTTCATGACGATCCCGAAATTGATGCATTCATTCAGTCGGCACTGGCAAAAACACTGGACACATTGGATGCCGCCGCTCTGACCGCATTGGCGTTGGAAACAGGCAAATATGGTGTTTCCGGCATGGCTCTGCTTGACAAAGCCAACACCGAAGCATACGGCAATCCTGAAATAACGGAAGTTGAACTCGGTGTCAGGACATCGCCGGGAATCCTTGTTTCCGGACATGACCTGCGTGATCTGGAGATGCTGCTGGAGCAGTCGGCCGGACAGGGCATCGACGTTTACACCCATTCGGAAATGCTCCCGGCACATTATTACCCCAAATTCAAACATTATCCGCATTTCGCGGGAAACTATGGGAATGCGTGGTGGAAGCAGAAAGAGGAATTTGAGGCGTTCAATGGTCCGATCCTGATGACCACGAACTGCGTGGTTCCTCCCGCCGAAAGTTACCGAAACCGTTTGTGGATGACCGGAGCCGCTGGAATGCCGGGCTGTCGGCACATCGACGGCGAATACGGGAAGACCAAAGACTTCTCTGACATCATCGCCCAGGCGAAAACCTGCCAGCCTCCGAAACAGCTGGAAAGCGGCAAACTGGTGGGTGGCTTTGCCCACGAACAGGTCTTTGCCCTGGCGGACAAGGTCGTGGATGCCGTCAAGTCGGGCGCGATCCGTAAATTTGTGGTCATGGCGGGTTGCGACGGGCGCATGAAGTCCCGCGATTATTACACGGAATTCGCACGGAAACTCCCCAAGGATGTCGTTATCCTCACGGCTGGCTGTGCAAAGTATAAGTACAATAAACTGCAACTGGGCGACATCGGGGGGATTCCCCGCATCCTGGACGCCGGACAGTGCAACGATTCCTACTCGCTGGCGCTGATCGCACTGAAACTCAAGGAAGTCTTCGGGCTGAACGACATCAACGAGCTGCCTCTCGTGTTCAACATCGCGTGGTACGAACAGAAGGCGGTCATTGTTCTTCTGGCGCTGCTTTATCTCGGCGTGAAGAACATTCATCTCGGCCCGACTCTTCCCGCGTTCCTCTCGCCCAACGTCGCAAAAGTTCTGGTGGAAAGCTTCGGGATTGCCGGAATCACCACGGCAGATGACGATCTGAAGCTGTTTTTCGGTGCAGATGAGGCGTAAGAGCGAGGAAAGGGATGAACAATGAAACGCAAGATCATCGAGATCGACGAATCGAAATGCAACGGCTGCGGCAAATGCATCCCGAACTGTCCGGAAGGCGCGCTCCAGCTCATCGACGGAAAAGTCCGCCTCGTGAGCGACCTCTTTTGCGACGGACTTGGCGCGTGTATCGGCGAATGTCCGTCAGGAGCGATCCATGTGGTGGAACGCGAGGCGGAACCTTACGACGAGGCGCGTGTGATGGAAACCATCGCAAAGCAAGGGGCGAATACCATTGCCGCCCACTTGAAGCACCTCAAATCCCACGGTGAATTCAAATTGTTCGACATCGCGGTCGACTATCTGAAACAGCATGGCATCCCCGTGCCGGAGCTTCCCCATACGGGTTGTCCCGGGCTTGCCATGAAGAGATTCGCTGCCGCTCCGAAACCGGAAGCCGTCGCAGGCGGCGCATCCGCTTTGCGCCAATGGCCGATTCAGCTCAAACTGGTCAATCCGGGGGCTGAATGGTTTGATGGTGCGGACCTGCTGGTTTCGGCTGATTGCGTGGCCCATGCCAGTGGCGTATTTCACCGTGATCTGTTGAATGGGCGTGTGCTGATCATTTTCTGTCCGAAGCTTGATCAGGACACGGACGCTTATGTCGAGAAGCTCGTGCAGATATTCTCACGACACAACATCAAATCCGTTACCGTTGCCCGCATGGAGGTCCCCTGCTGCGGAGGAACGACCGCTATCGTACAAAGAGCTCTTGAATTGGCGGGAAAGGATATTCCGCTCAGCGTGAAGATCATCGGAATCGACGGCACTACAAACGAATAAAGGAGAACAAAATGAACAAACAGGAATTGGCTGTTCAACTGAAGCATACAGGGTGTAATTGCTGTCAGGCTGTTTTATGCGCATTCGCCGAGGAATCCGGACTATCCGAGCTGCAACTTCGACAGATTGGAGCTGGATTCGGAGCTGGTATGGGATGTATGGAAGCGACCTGTGGAGCATTGATCGGTGCGCAAATCCTGCTGGGATTAAAGACTTACTCAGACAAACCGATTCTGTCGACGGCAAAACTGCTTCATCAGATGTTTGTCCAAAAATGCGGAGCATCCATCTGCAAGGATCTGAAGGGGCGGGATACCGGGATTGTCATATGCGAATGTGACGATTGCGTAAGAAACGCTGTTGGATTGCTTGAGGATATAATCGGGAATTGAAATTGCGGACGCGCTCGAATTCTTGAAGATAGAAACCGCATCAGCCCTCGGAGCCAGCGATGGTTCCGAGGGCTGATAGGTTTCCTGCCTTGATATTATGTCGAAGTCCTGCTATATTACACATGCAAAACTCAATAATGGACATGAGAACCTTCTGAACTATGTCAGCCACGATTCACTGCCTTGTCGATACCCTCGCCGAAACGGGATATATGCCCGAATTCGGGCTGTCGCTGTTCCTCGAAACGAACGGCCGCCGGATCCTGTTCGACACGGGTGCGGGCGAGGCTTTGATCCCGAACGCCGCCCGAATGGGACTTAATCTCAATTCTGCCACGGATATCGTTCTGTCGCATGGGCATTACGACCACACGGGCGGGCTTGCGGAACTCGACCCGCCGCCTCAAACTCCGGTCTATGTCGGGCGAGGAATAATGGAACCGTGCTGGAGTCTGCACGAAGACGGCACGAAACACCGGATCACGATGCCGCCCGAATCTCAGAATATCTTGGCAAAATGCTTAGTTCACGAAATCGGTGCTTTTACCGGGATTTATCCCGGCATGTTCCTGACTGGACCAATTCCCCGTGCATCCGGCGAGGACTGCGGCGGGCATTTCTTCTCCGACGAAGCATGCACGAAGCCGAATCCCATCCCGGAGGAACAGGCGTTCCTGCTGGCCTCCGGCGTGCTGATTACGGGCTGCTGCCATGCCGGGATCATCAACACGGTCGAAGCCTGCCGGAGAGCCTGTCCTGACATTGTCATACGGACTATTGTTGGCGGACTTCACCTGCGGCATGTAAATGAAGATCGGCTTGAACGCACTGCGGCCTATCTCACCTCGATCAACCTTGAACACCTCGTCCTGATGCACTGCACCGGAGAGAACGCGGCGGAATATCTCCGTTCCCGCCTGGCCTGCGAAGTTGCCACGCTTCCCGCCGGGCGTAGCGTGACTCTGTAAAGAATCCTGCCGGATCGGGCAAGACCGATACAGGTCTATCCTCTCAAGCCATAAAACGAGCTGAGATTTCTTTTCATTCTTTTAGCATTTTAATGCTGAATATTGTTCAAACCCAACAAAATGTTTGTCGATTTTTCTCAAACATGCACAATAAAAGCCATACGATAAACGTTAAATGATTTAGAAAACATTACTGTTTTTATCAATCATCCCGGCAGCAGTCTCCTTCTCCCGGCAGAACGCGGCAACCAGCACCCCGCAGCTGTTTCCGCATCTGCCTCACCCCCGCGAAACGGAGCGTGCGGCCTTAAGCCCATTTTATAAGGAGAACGGGAATGAGACACGTCCTGATTTTTGCCAACTTGATCCTTGCGACCTTCGTGTGCTTCAACGCATACGAATGGTTGAGCGAACCTTCGGTCGAAGCGGAAGTCGTCCCGACGGCAACAAGGGAACGCCGCGCATCGACACCTCAGCCAACCCCGATATCGCAACCGCAGCAGTCATGGCAGCAGTCGTGGCAGCAGCCATGGGGATTTGTCAATACCCCCATGCCAGCGGAAACACAGGTCGCGACCACCGTGGCACTGAACATCTTCGATCCCGAACGTGCGCCGAAGCCAACAACAAATAATACCAGAACAATGGCCATGCCGGTCAATCGAGGCGACATGACGCTCGTCGGCACGTTCACCATTGGAAAAGTTGTGGGGGCGATTATTCTTCAGCGCGGCATGCAGATGATGAACATGTGGCAGCAGCCCGGACGCAATAATAACAACCGGAACAACAATACGCCCAATGCCGAAGAACTGGCGGCGGCGCAGGAACAGCAGATGCAGGAAGCGCTGGAGAATCGCGCTGAGCTGTCTTCCCTGCTTCAAACCCTGCAAATGAGCCCCGGCGTCACGCCTCAGCAGACCGAATTGCTTCGTCAGCGCCTGAATCGTTCCAATGAGCAGATCGCGCTCCTTCAGAACCAGAATCAGCAGAGAGCCCTGGGACGCGATGGACTTCCCATAGACGGCATCACGGCGGCGACGGCGTCCAATTCCAATAAGCAGTATTTCCGCGTAGGCGAAACACTCCCGAACGGATACACACTTGCGGCCGTGACACCCTCGACCGCCACGCTCACCCGCAATCAGGAACGAATCGAGCTCACGATGCAAGGCACATCCGGGAATTCGGCCAATGGAGCATTCGGCATGGGGGGCTTCGGCATGGGAGGCTTCGGCATGGGCGGCTTTGGAGATATGGGCTTCGGCATGGGCGGCTTTGGCATGGGTGGTTTCGGCGGCGGCATGGACTTCGGCGGAGGCATGGGCGGCTTCGGAGGCGGCATGGACTTCGGCGGAGGCATGGGCGGCTTCGGTGGTGCCGGAGGCATGGGCGGATTCGGAGGCGGCATGGACTTCGGCGGAGGCATGGGCGGCTTCGGTGGTGCCGGAGGCATGGGCGGATTCGGAGGCGGTGGCTTCGGCGGATTTGGATTCTGATCTCAACTTTTGACAGTACAACATTTCAAACTCAATTCCAGCGATATGAGGAGACAAGCATGAGAACAACAATGTTTCTATCCGGAACACTCGTGGCAATAATGACTATGACAGCTCTTGGAGCGCAGGAAACCACATCCAACAGCACAGACAAGATCTCGTCGGAACTGGATCAGCTTGTTGATATGGCTGAACTGGAGTTGCTTTCCGACGCTGCAAAATCTCTTCTGAAGGAAAACGCGAAGGAAGAAGATGATTCAAATACCTCATTCCAAACACAGGAGAGTAATTTTGACTCCATGCCAGGAATGAATATGGGCGGTTTTGGCGGTTTCGGTGGTGGAATGCCTCCGATGGGGGGAGGTATGGGCGGCTTCGGCGGTATGCCAGTCGGTGACATGGGCGGTTTCGGTGGCATGCCAATGGGCGGCTTCGGCGGCTTCGGAGGTATGCCAGCCGGTGACATGGGCGGCTTCGGCGGTGGAATGCCTCCGATGGGAGGAGGCATGGGTGGCGGAATGCCTGATTTCGGTGCTATGTTCGGCGGCGGCATGGGCGGCTTCGGCGGTATGCCCATGGGTGGTTTCCCGATGATGGGCGGCTTCGGCGGTATGGGTGGCTTCCCCGGCATGGGCGGCACTTCCGTTGCGACATCCGCCCTCGACCAACCGGTCGCCGATGCAGCCTCCGATCCCGGCACGGCAAAGGTCACGACTGCCGCGCTGAATCTGCAGTGGTCACAGCGCATTCAGGAGAAAAAAGAACAGGCCGAAAAGGAAGGCAAGGACATCCAGCTCGTTCTCGTGGGCGATTCCATCACGCATTTCTGGGAGAATCCGTCTCGCGGTTTCCTCAGCGGCGGACAGGACGCTTACAAGGAACTCTCGAAGTATCATCCGCTGAACCTCGGCTTCGCGGGCGACCGCACCGAGAACACGCTTCATGTGATTAAGGACGCGGGCATCTTCAAGCTCATTGAGCCGAAATATGTCACGCTCATGATCGGCACGAACAATTTTGGCACGCACGAAGCTGAAGTCGCAGGCACGGCGGAAGGCATCCGTCAGTGCGTCCTCGCCATCAAGGAACAGGCTCCGAAGGCCAAGATTCTGCTTTACGGCATTTTCCCGCGCGGCGACGGTCTCGGAGACAAGTGCGCCACCACCAACGCGATCATCAAAGATTTCGCAGACGGCAAGACCGTGTTCTATGAAGACCTCACCCCGAAGTTCACCGATGAAAAGGGCAACCTCATCCAGGGTGTGATGAATTCCGACCGTCTGCACCCAGCGGAGAAGGGCTATCAGATCTGGCTGGACTCCATCAAGGCTTTCATCGCCGACTGCGAATCTCCGCTGGGCAAGACCGTGCCCGGTGCCGAAGAGGATTTCGGTTACCAGCTCGTGACCACGCCCCAGCTCAGCCAGAACTACGTCCAGCGCATTCAGGAAAAGACCGCGCAGGCCGAGAAGGAAGGCAAGGACATCAAGTTCGTCATGGTCGGCGACTCCATCACGCATTTCTGGGAACAGGCCGGAAGCGAAGTATACAATGCGAACTACGCCAAGTACCATCCGCTGAACCTCGGCTTCGCGGGCGACCGCACCCAGAACATTCTGTACGTGATTGAAAAGACAGATATCTTCTCGAAGATCGATCCGCAGCTCGTGATGCTCCTCATCGGCGTCAACAACTTCGGCTGGAACCAGGGCGGCCCCATTGCGACCGCCGATGGCATTCGCCTCTGCGTCAGGGCGCTGAAGAAAAAAGCTCCGAACGCCAAGATACTGCTCCTCGGCATCTTCCCATCAGGCAACACTCCCAACAATCAGAACCGTGCGAAGATTTCCGCCACAAACGAGATCATCAGGAAGTTCGCCGACAACGAGACCATCTTCTATGAAGACCTCGGCCCGAAGTTCCTGACCAAGGACGGCATCCTCGAACGTGACATCATGGCCGATTTCCTGCATCCGACAGCCAAGGGCTATCAGATCTGGGCCGACGCCATCCGTCCATACGTCGAGAAATACTGCAAGTAATTGAGAAAATCCTGTGCCGGAACGTAAGCCCGGCACTACTCGACACCCCATGTGTGAGCACATCCGTGCGGCGGATGTGCTTTTCTGTTGTTGATTAGTTGTTTCCATGTTTTCATGATTCCAGCATAAATCGTGTTGATAAAACAGAAAAAGAATGACTCATAATGAAAGCATGAAATGAAATATTCAAAAAAAGAAACCATACAATACAATATTTCTAAATAGCTATTCGTTAATTGACATGAAAACACAGATGTGAATCGCAAACGGACACCGTAGGAACAACTTGCGGACCCCTTGTCCGATATCCTACAACCCATATAACTAAGGAGAACGACTATGAAGAAAATGACTACACTCATCGTCCTCGCACTTACTGGAATCGTGTCCGTCAACACCTACGCACAGGGCTTTGGCGGAGGAATGGGGCTCGGTGCAGGCGGTTTTGGCGGTCCCGGTATGGGACCGGGAACCGCTCCCGCTCCTGCCGGAGTCTTCAATGGACCCGGCATGACTGCACCTGGCGCTGACTTTGGCGGCTTCGGCGGCGGCGTACCAGCTGCCGGTCCTGTCCCCGCTAACGGCTTCGGCTTTGGCGGCTTCACAACGCCCGGAACAACTCCTGCCGGAGGCTTCGGCGGCATTGGCGCTGCTCCGGCTCCGACCGGAGGCTTCGGCGGCGCTCCCGCTGGCGGATTTGGCGATTTCGGAGGCTTCGGTGGATTCGGTAGCTTTGGCAATGCTCCCGCTGTTGGTCCGGCTCCTGCACCGCAGGCTGGCATCGGGTTTGGCGCAGCACCTGTTCCTTCCACTGGGTTCGGTGCTCCCGGCATCGCTCAGCCTCCGCAGTTAGGCTTTGGCGCTCCCGGTGCAACCCCTGCACCGCAGGCGGGCTTCAGTGCCTTGGGTGCTGTTCCGGCTCCGACCAGCGATTTCGGTGGATTCGGTAGCTTTGGCAATGCTCCCGCTGTTGGTCCCGCTCCGGCTCCGCAGTTAGGCTTTGGTGCTCCCGCCGGTGGTCCGGCTCCTGCTCTGCAGGGTGGCTTCGGGATCAGTGTTGCTCCGGCTCTGACCGGTGGCTTCGGGGGCGCTCCCGCTGGCGGATTTGGCGATTTCGGAGGCTTCGGTGGATTCGGTAGCTTTGGCAATGCTCCCGCTGTTGGTCCGGCTCCTGCACCGCAGGCTGGCATCGGGTTTGGCGCAGCACCTGTTCCTTCCACTGGGTTCGGTGCTCCCGGCATCGCTCAGCCTCCGCAGTTAGGCTTTGGCGCTCCCGCTGTTGGTCCGGCTCCAGCTCCGCAGAGTGGCTTCGGCATCAGTGTTGCTCCGGCTCCGCAGGCGGGGTTCGGCCTCGGTATCACTCCGGCTCCGCAGGCGGGGTTCGGTCCCGGCGCTGCTCCTGCTCCGCAGGCGGGGTTCGGTCCCGGCGCTGCTCCTGCTCCGCAGGCGGGTTTCGGTCCCGGCGCAGCTCCGGCTCCGCAGGCAGGTTTCGGCATAGGTCCCGCTCCCGCTCCGCAGGCAGGTTTCGGTCTCGGCGCAGCTCCTCTTCCGCAGGCAGGTTTCGGTCTCGGCGCAGCTCCTCTTCCGCAGGCTGACTTCGGTACTCCGAAAGCCGCGATTCAGGACAGACAGCCCCGTGGCAGACGCGAAGGCAGACACGAAGGAAGACGCCAGAATCGCGAACGCGGCGCTGCTCCCCGTGGCGGCTTCGATGCCGGATTCGGTGGACCTGCTCCTCAGGGTGGTTTCGGCGGCTTTGCTCCTCAGGGCGGCTTCGGCAGTTTTGAAGGTCCCGCTCCTCAGGGCGGCTTCGGAGGGTTCGGCGGCTTTGGACCGCAGGGAGCCTTCGGCTTCTGAATTCTGAAAAACAAATGATTCTTCACGGGCCATCTCCTCAAGGACTTGGCCCTTTTCCATTTCCAAATACAGGATGAACCTCAGCCCCCGAAGCCAGCGATGGTTCCGAGGGCTGGTTGTACTTGAGTGAAACAGCCTGCACCTGCCGTACATGTGTCACCAGTTCTTAAAGGAATGCACATGCATTCAAAAAAGACAACTGGTGACAGCTTTTTTGTTATTCATATCTTCCGATCATACAGGATAGCAGCGTTCAGGACCACGATCACGGAACCGGCATTATGGACGAGTGCCCCCAGGACAGGTGTGAGGTATCCCAACACGGACAGCACGATGGCGAGAACATTGATCAGCATCGCAAGCGTGATGTTGAAATGAATACTGAAAATGGCTGCGCTGGCAAGGCGTTTCAGGTATGGGATATGCTCCAAATTATCCCCCATCAACGCGACATCCGCTGCCTCGATTGCGATGTCGCTGCCCATCGCAGCCATAGCCGCACCCACGTCGGCGGTCTTGATGGCAGGCGCATCGTTCACGCCATCGCCGATCATGCATACAGTTTTTCCCTGGTCCCGCAGACGCGCGATTTCCATGACCTTCTGTTCCGGCAGAAGCTCCGCATGAATCTCCGAAATCCCTGTTTGGGATGCGAAATACTCCGCCGTCTGGCGATGGTCTCCGGTCAGGAGCACAACTTCGACACCGAGTTTCTTCATTTGTGCGACCACGTTTGCCGCCGCAGGACGGATAACATCCGATAACCCTACGATTCCTGCAAAACGTCCGCTCTCGGCCACGACCACGGTTGCCTTCCCTTGCATTCTGAGCGTATTCAAGTGCTCTTTTGCAGACTCCGGGATTGACACCCCCTGCATATCCAAATAACGCAGGCTTCCACAAAGAATGCGCTTTCCGTCCCTGTTCGCGGACACGCCTTTGCCGGGGATCGTCTCGAAACCGGGCAACATGGACAAATCCATGTCCTTTTGAATGGCGGCCTGTGCAATCGCTTTCCCGATGGGGTGTTCGGACTGCGCTTCAGCCAGAGCAGCGAGATGCAGAAGTTCGTCGGCTGATAACGTTCCGTTAGACGGGATCACATCGCTCACTTCGAGCCGTCCGAATGTCAGCGTTCCCGTTTTGTCGAACGTGACGCAGTTCACACGGCCCATTGTCTCCAACGCCTCGCCGGATTTGATCAGTACGCCGCGTTTTGCAGCCTGTCCGATGGCAGCCATGATGGACGTCGGCGTCGCCAACGCCAGAGCGCATGGGCAGAACACCACAAGCACAGTCACAGCCCGCGTCACGTTCTGCGTGCCAAGATATGCCGCTACAGCCAAAATCATCGCTGCAGGAACCAGCCATGCCGCCCATTTATCGACGATCCTCTGCGTGGGAGCTTTGTTTTTTTCTGCCTCCTGAACCAGCGAGATCATCTTCTGAAGAGACGAGTCCGCTCCCACACGCGTCGCTTCGATGTCGATTGCGCCGAACCGGTTGACAGTTCCGCCGAATACGCTGTCTCCGACGCCTTTGTCGACTGGAAGCGACTCCCCGGTCATGACCGACTGGTCGACCGATGTGTTTCCTCGCACCACGATACCGTCGACCGGGATCGTCTCACCGGGCAATACGCGCAATATCCAGCCTTTTTCGATTGTTTCCGCCGGAATCTCCACGGCGTCCTCCTTTCCGTCCGAAGCCGTGATGCGCCGCCCCATCCGCGGAGCCAGCTCAAGCAAAGACGCCAGCCCCTTCCGAGCACGGGCGACAGTCCGATCCTCCAAGTATTCGCCCAACGCCATGATGAACGCGATTTCGCCCGCCGCAAAATCCTCGCCAATGCAAACAGAGGCGACCATCGCGACTGTGACCAGAAGATCGGACGAGATATGACCGCGTGACAGGTTCTTGACAGCATGATACGCGAGCGGAAAACCGCAGATAAGCGCTGTGCCCCATGCCGGGTCAAGTGGCGGGTGAATGCCGCATAGCATCAGGATCAGGCTCAGGGCAAGGAAACACCCGCCCAGAATCGTCATGCGGATGTTCTCGCACATCTCACATAGCTCCTCCATTTTGTTGAACATAAAAAGACTCCCTTTTTTGATTGGTTAGATACATATACCTGTATAGGTATTATGATTTAATAAAGAATATCAAGTTGATTTGAGGCTGTTTTTTGATGGAAACCACACCCTTTTTTTCAGATATCCGGACGTCAGTTCATCCGTGAAAAATGTTCCAACGCCTCGGAAAAGCTGTTCAGTGTTTCCTCCGCATCGCCGTTTTCAATACCCTCGCGCACGCAATGCCGCAGATGTCCTTCAAGCACGATCAACCCGACCCGATGCAACGCGCTTTTCGCCGCATTGATCTGAATCAGGACCTGTTCGCACGGGACGTCCTCTTCTATCATCTTGTTGATGGCGTTGATCTGCCCCGCGATTTTGTTCAGGCGGATATGCAGTTTTTCTTCGTCCATGCATTTTCGCATACAGCGCTTCCTTTCCGCCCGGCAGGGCATGTTGTGATGATTCCTTGCAAACGAACGCGGCGGTCGTCTTCCTTCGGATACAGACCGGTGCCATTTGCTCGTGTTAGTCTGCTTTTTGTTCGCATGATATAATATACCCCTACCCGGTATATTTGTCAAACCATTTTGCAAACTTTTTCGAAAAAAAATCGAATATAAACGAGATTCACTGTGTAAGGGATGATTCTTGTCCCGGCACAGCCACTGGAGATGGAACATGGCACAGCATAAACACAGGCCATATCTTCCGACAATTGGAATAATCCCCCTTTACGGAGGAGCAGCGGCAAATGGACCGACAGACAGTCGGAGGACAAAAAACTACTGAAATAATCGGCAAATAAGGCTTGACATTTTCATCTTTCGTGATATATTGATTGATAATATATGTTTCGCGTGGAGACTTGCGCGATGTTTTTTTAAGACAGAAACACAACTTGCTTGGTTGTGTATAGGAGACCCAATCAAAAAGAACCCGGTTTCATTTCCGTGTGCCGTTGATCAAACACCAAGCTGGCACGGCAAGAAGCAGGCTTCGGCCAATCCGTTCAGGCACAAGTCGCCCGCATGACTGCCATGCTGACGGAAGCCGGCTGGCGTCCATAAGGGTGTACGGCACCCCCTTGCCGGATGAGGCAAAGATGGCCCCGGAGCCAGCGGGTTCCGGGTCAGATCGTCGACTCAGCGCAAACCGTAGAAAATGATGCCGAACAGCGCCGACAGGACGATCAGTCCGATGGGGGATAATCCACCCTTCCAGAATTTCCTCGAGCCGAAGTAAATCCCCGCAAGCAACGCCGTCATGGCGGTCGCTGTCACGTTCACACAGCTACCGGAAGTTCCCGTACAGTTCCGCACGATCAGGTACGCTCCCGTGGCGAGCACGATACCGACGACGCAGGGCTTCAGTCCTCGCAGAACAGCTTGGGCATCCGGATATTTGAGCAGTTTCCGCAGCAGAGTCATGACGAGC